>Ga0214467_1000035_pt1 | contig 38981 bp, 30 predicted proteins | sample RVTome_8_FD_187339 | JGI IMG/M metagenome (GOLD analysis project Ga0214467, IMG submission 187339) | Soil microbial communities from uranium-contaminated site in the Upper Colorado River Basin, Wyoming, United States - RVT160D0 HiSeq ...
CCAGTGATCCGCCCGGTGACCGTCAGCTCGGTCGTGGTGACGGCCTTCGAGACCGGGTTGTAGCGGACCAGCCCGCCGCTCTTGAGCAGGTAGACGTTGCCCTGTTCGTCGGCCGGGCTGACCTCGAGCCCGTGCGCGGAGTCGAGCCGGTCGGACCACTGGCCGGCGGCGATGTCGTAGACGAACAGGGGCGCCGGGGTCGCGCCGCCGTACCGGGCGTACAGGTATCCGTCGACCGCGTCGAGGTCGTAGACCCACGAGGTCGCGGGGTCGAGCCCGGCCGGCTGGGGGATCTCGCGCCGGGCACCGCTGGCGATGTCGAACTCGACGAGGTGCCCGGGTGCCTCGGTGCCGGCGTAGACCTTGTCGCCGGAGACCGCGACGGTGCGCCCGTACGCCTGGCTCGGGTGGACCTTGCCGTAGTCGCGGACCTGCCCGGTCGGCGAGCGGCTGAAGAGCTTGCCGCCGCCGAACGTGCCGCCGAAGACGGTGCCGTCGGCGGCGACCTTGATGTCCCAGATGAAGTGCTCGCTGGCGAGCGGCCGGCCGAGGTCGACCACGCCGCCGGCCGCGGTCCACCGGAAGAGCTTGCCGTCGCTGTAGGTGCCGACGTAGATGCTGCCGTCAGGTGCGCTGTCGATCGCGTACGAGCCGCCGGCGCCCGGCAGGTCGTACCGGGCGATCGCGGTGCCCGTCACCGGGTCGACGGCGTTGAGGTGGGCCGGGGCGCCGGAGGAGACGCTCCACAGCACCGGGGTGCCGTTCGGGCCCGGCGCCACGGTGCCGCCGATGAGCAGCACGTCGCGCAGCGGTACGCCCAGTGAGGCCAGCCGCTGCTGCTCCGCCGCCGGGGCGGAGACGGTCGGCGGGGTGGTCGCGGCCGGCGGGGTGGTCGGTGCCGCGACGGCCGGCACGGAAGGAATGCTGATCAGGGCGGCGGCGAGCAGCAGGGTGGTCACCGCGGCCAGGGGACGTCTCATGTGGATGGCCTCTCCCCTTAATTTCGGTCTGGACCTTAATCTAAGGAGCGTAGAGCTTCAGGTCAATAAACAGGCTGATCAAACCCAGCGCTATAGATACGGCCCGGCGCGAAATCCATCCAGAGGGCCGCAAGAGCTCCCTGCTTCTAGCTGGTTCGGAGCTCTAACCGGACGCGGCGAGCACCTTCCCCAGGATGTCCACCACGTCGCGGGCCTCCTCCGGCGCGGCCATCAGCACCCGCTGTTCCACCCAGAACACCTGGCGGGCGGCGGCCCCGGCGCCCGGGCAGTCCGTCACCCTGGCCGGGCCCGTGGCGACGGCGGGCACCGTGCCCAGCGGTGGGTAGCCGCGCCCCAGCGGCAGGCCCTCGGCGGCGGCCGCCGCGATGAGTCGCCGGCCCCGGTCGGCGTCCAGCGGCTCGCCCACCCGCAGCATCAGCAGATGGCGCGAGTCACGGGTGGTGCCTGGCGGCGCCGGCACCACCGCCACCGGCAGGCCGGCCTGCCGCAGACCCACCGACACGGCCCGCGCGAAGGCCTCCCGCCGGTCGAGCTCCGGGCCGAGCCGGTCGAGCCACGGCAGCAGCAGCGCCGCCTGCAGCTCGGTCAGCCGGAGGTTCCACCCGACCTCGGGATGCTCGTACCATGCGCCGCCGCGCCGCCGCCCGACGTTGCACAGCGACCAGACCCGCTCGTACACGTCGGATCGCCGGCAGGTGACCAGGCCGCCCTCCCCCGCCGTCATCGCCTTGCTGGACTGGAAGCTGAACGTGCCGGCGTCGCCGAGCCCGCCGACCGGCCGGCCGCGGTAGGTCGCGCCGTGCGCCTGCGCGCAGTCCTCGACCACCGCGAGGCCGTGCCGGGCGGCGAGCGCCAGCAGCGGATCCAGGTCGACCGGGCTGCCGGCCAGGTGTACCGGCATGACCGCGGCCGTCCGGGGTCCGATGGCCGCCCGCACCGCCGCGACGTCGAGGTGCAGGTGGGTCGGGTCGACGTCGACCACGACCGGCGCCGCGCCGGCCAGCAGCACCGACGTGGCGCAGGCGACGAACGTGTACGCGGGGACGATCACCTCGTCTCCGGGCCCGACGCCCAGCGCCCGCAGCGCGACGAACAACGCCAGTGTGCCGTTGCCCAGCGCCACGCCGTGCGGAGCGCCGCAGGCGTCGGCGAACCGGCCCGCGAACTCGTCGGTGTACGGCCCCTGCGTCGCGCCCCACCGTCCACTGTCGACGACTTCGAGCAGCAGCCGGCGCTGGTCGGCGTCGAGCGGCGGCGGCCACGCCGGCCACGGCCGGTCGCGGACGGGGGTGCCGCCGTCGATCGCGAGTGCCGTCATGGGACAGCCTCGAACCGGGGCCATCGCGCGCCGAGGACCTGGCGCAGGGTGCCGCCGAGCACCGCGGCGCGGTCGTCGTCGGCCAGCGGCGCGAGCACGACACGGCCCAGCCCGACCCGCAGGTCGAGGAAGCACGCGTCGGACCCGAACACCACGCGTCCGGCGCCGACCATCCCGACCAGCCGCGACACCCAGCGGCCGGTCATCCGGGATCCACAGGTCTCCAGGTACACCGACGCGACGTCGGCCACCAGCCGCGCCGCCGGGTGGAAGCCCTCGGCGAACAGCCCGGTGTGGCCCATCAGCAGCGGCACGGTCGGATGCCGGCGGCCCAACTCGGCGAAGAGGCCGGGATCGGACCACCCGCTGCCGGTCTGCCCATGGGCCAGGACGGGCGCTTCGTGGGCGGCGGCGAGCTCCAGCACCGGCTCGTAGCGAGGGTCGGTCAGCGCGCACCGGTGCACGTCGGGGTGCAGCTTGACACCCCATACCGCCGGGTCGTCCAGATGCCGCCCGAGGTGGGCGAGGCTCGCCGGCTGGTGCGGGTTGGCGACCAGCCACACCCCGAGCCGGCCGGGAAACCGGGTCGCGGCGGCGAGCGCGCGGCGGTTGCCGGCGAGCGCGTCGGCGCCGACGGCGAGCAGGTCGGAGACGCCGATCGCCGTGACGCCGATCCGGTCGGCCACCGCGACCAGGGCGTCGGGCTCCGGTGCTGGGATCAGGAAGTCGGCCCACGGACCGATGTGCCCGTGCGCGTCGAGCACCGGCGTCATCGCGGGCTCCCGGCGATCAGCTCATCCAGGGCGCCGGCCGCGATGTGCGCCACGGTCCGCCGCGGCAGCTCCAGGTGGTCGAGCTGGAAGCGCGGGCCGCAGTCGTCGAGGACGGGCGCGCCGGTGCCGAACACCAGCCGGCCGGCGCCGCCGCGCGCGGCCAGCCACTCGACGCCGTGCTGAGTGACCAGCGTCCCGGTCTCCACCCAGAGCCGGGGCGCGGCCGCCAGCAGCTCGGCGAGCTCGCGCAGCCGCCGGTAGCCGGGGTTGACCAGCAGCACGGCGAGCGTGGGATGGGCGACCGCCAGGGCACGCAGCGCGGCCGGCGCCGTCTCGTCGAGGTCGATTGCCACCGCGAGGCCGTCGCCAGCCAGCGCGTCCAGCCACTGGGCCGCCACAGGCCCACCGAGGTCGAACCGGTGCCGCGCCGGGCACAGCCGCACCATCCGTACGCCGTCGGCCCACCAGGCGGCCAGCGTGTCCACGGTGGACGGCACCCAGCCGGGGATCACCACCGGCACGGGGTACAACCGCTCGTGCCCGCGCAGCTGCGCGAACAACGTGTCGTTGCCGCCGGCCGGATCGGCGAACAGGCTCCGGGTGTGGGTCACGTACGCGCGCCGGATCGCGATCCGGTCGAGCTCGGCGAGCAGGCCCTCGACGGTGGCCGACACCACGTCGTCGAACGGCAGCGGGCCGAGCAGCCGGTGCGCGTCGGTCACGTCCACCGTCAGCCCTTGAGACCCGTCGTCGCGATGCTGGTCACCAGGTAGCGCTGGAGCAGCGCGAAGACCAGCAGGCACGGCAGCACCGTCACCGTGGCACCGGCCATCAGCTGGGCCAGCGGTACGTCCTCGCCGTGCAGGGTGGCGAGGCCCACCGTCAACGTCCGCATGTCGCCGGACTGCGCGACGACCAGCGGCCACAGGAAGTCGTTCCAGTGCCACAGGAACACGAACACGCCCAGGGTGGCGAGGATCGGCCGGGTCAGCGGCAGCACGATCTGCCAGAACGTGCGCCACTCCGACGCGCCGTCGACCTTCGCCGCGTCGAACAGCTCGTCGGGCAGTCCCCGGATGAACTGGCGCATCAGGAACACCGCCTGCGAGTTGGCCAGCGTGGGGACGATCAGGCCCCAGTACGTGTCGAGGCCGTCCATCTTGGACACCAGCACGAAGTAGGGGATCAGCATCGCCTGGAACGGCACCATGATGGTCGCGATGAACGACCACAGCATGATGTCGCGGCCGGGAAACCGCTTCTTCGCGAAGGCGTATCCGGCCATCGCGGCGGTGAGCAGGATGATCACCACTGACACGACGGAGTACACGACCGAGTTCAGTGTCCACCGGACGAAGCCGGAGCTCGATACCACCGTGGAGATGTTGTCCAGTGTCAGTGTCCGCGGCCACGCGTACGGCACGGTCGGCTCGTCGGCCGGCGACAGCGTGACGATGAGCATGGCGATGAACGGTGCCACCGTCAGCAGCGAGAGGATCGCGAGCAGACCGGAGAGCCAGAGCTGACGCGGGCGCGCCCGCCGCCGCGTTTCGGTGGCGGCGGCCGCGGTCCTTTCGCGTGCGGGTGCGATGGTCATGACTCCTCCCGGTCGAGCACGAACCGCTGGACGAGCGAGAAGGCGAGCACGATGAGGAAGAGCACCACGCCCATGGTCGCGGCGTAGCCGAAGTCGAAGAACCGGAAGCCCTGGTCGAAGAGGCCGTAGACGAGCGTGTAGCTGGCCCGGGTCGGCCCGCCGCCGGTCATCACGTAGATCGTGTCGAAGACCTGGAACGCCCCGATGGTCTCCACCACGAGTACGAAGAACAGGGCCGGGCGCAGCAACGGCAGCACGATCGACCGGAGCCGCTGCCACGGGCCCGCGCCGTCCATGCGGGCGGCCTCCAGGTACTCCGACGGGATCGCCTTGAGGCCGGCGACGAGGATCAGCATCGAGTAGCCGAAACCCTTCCAGGCCGACACGACGGCCAGTGATGGCAGGACGAGCGCCGTGTCGCCGAGGAAGTCCACCGGTCCGACGTCGATGCGCCCGAGCAGGCCGTTGAGCAGGCCGTCGAGCTGGTACACCCACAGCCAGATGACTCCCGCCAGCACGAAGCTGGTGACGTACGGCAGGAACAGCGCGCCGCGGAAGAGCCCGACGTTGCGTACGAGCGCGTTGAGCAGCAGCGCGGTCGCCAGCGACAGCACGACGGTCAGTGGGACGTACACCGCGACGTAGACGAGCGTGGCGCGCAGGCTGGCGTGGAACACCGGATCGCCGACCAGCCGGCTGTAGTTGTCCGCCCCGATGAACTCCCATTCCCCGCTGATCTTGTAGTCGGTCAGGCTCATGCCGACGGCGCCCAGCGCCGGCACGAACCTGAAGACGACGAACAGCACCAGCATCGGCAGGACGAACAGCAACCCGGCCGCCGGCTCGCGCCACCGCTGCCGCCAGGGCGCGGTGGCCCGCTTCATCCGCGCCATCAGCTGGTGCCGAGCAAGGCGTTCGCCTCCTTCGCGGCGTCGTCCAAGGCCTGTTGGGCGCTCTTCTTGCCCTGCAGCGCCGCCTGGATCTGCGGGGCGAGCACCGACATGACCTGGCGCGCCTTCGGGTGGGTGTCGCCGGCGTAGAGCAGTGGCAGCGCGTCGACGAACTGCTGGGCGGCCGGGTCGTCGCCGGTCACCTGTACGTCGGTGCGGGTGGGCATGAACCCGGACGCCTTGGCGAGCCCCCCGACGACCTCCGGGGTGGCGAGGTAGGCGAGCAGCTTCTTGGCCGCGTCTTTGTTCTCCGACCGCTTGGCGAGCACGACGCCGCCGGGCAGGCCGAACGAGACCCGCTTCTTGCCCTGGATCGGCTGGCCGACGATGACCTTGTCGGCGCCGAGGGCGGCGCGGATCGGCCCGAGCTGGCTGAGCTGGGCGATTGGCATGATGGCGGCCTTCCCGGTGACGACCGGGCTGCCTTCGAGCGCGCTCTTCTGGGTGGCGGTACCCGGTGGCAGCCCGCCGGCCTTCTGCACGTCGAGCAGGAACTGCAGCGCCTCCACGCCGGGCGGCTGGTTGAACGCGACCGACTTGCCGTCGGCGCTGAAGACCTGGCCCTCGTTCTGCCACAGGAACGGGTAGAAGGTCAGGTTGAGCGTCTCGTCCGGCGCACCGGGGTAGCTCAGCGTCGCCGCTCCCTGGGCGGCGAGCTTCGGCGCGGCGGCCTTGATCTCGTCCCAGGTGTCGGGGACGTCGGCGATCCCGGCCTTGTCGAGCAGCGCCTTGTTGTACACCGGCAGCGTCGAGGTGTTGTAGATGGGGACGCCGTAGAGCTTGCCGTCGACGGACAGCGCCGAACGGGAGGTGGCGACGAACGTGTCGGTGGCACCGCCCAGCGCGCTGTCGACCGGCTCCAGGGTGCCCTGGTCGACGTACTGCGGGATCTGGTCGGGGCCGAGCACGACGAGGTCGAAGCCCTTGCCCGCGGCCAGGGCCGTGGTGACCTTCTCCTGGCGCCCTTCCCAGGGCTGCAGCTCGATCTTCGCGTCGATGCCGGCGTTGGCGGCCTCGAAGTCCTTTTCCACTCCAGCCCAGAACTCCTGGCTCTTCGCCTGGTCGGCGATCACCGGGTACATCCACAGCGTGACCGTGCCGCCGGACCCGCCGCTATCGTCGTCGCCGCCGCATCCCGCCAGGGTGCCGGCCAGTATGGCCGCCAGCCCGGCCGCCGCGATTCTTCTCATGATGCCTTCCTCCCGTTCGCGGCCCTAACCAGCGCTCGAATACCGGTCCCGACCGAAACTCTGTCTCGGAACTTAGGCGGTGCTGGAGATCCACGTCAATACTGGCGCAGCGGACGCCGCCAGGCCGTGACCTTGGCCTAGGGTCTTCAGGTGTGCGGATCGCGATGGCCGGGCTGGCGACCACCCACCCCTTCACCGATGCGACCACCCTGCGCGAGCACGCCGACCTGACGGTGTGGGAGCCCGACCCCGCCCGGCTGCGCCGGTTTCTCGAGCAGCATCCGGCGGTGCCGGTCGCACCCGACCTCGCCAGCCTGCTCGCCGCGGGCTCGGACGGCGTGGTGCTGACGGTGCCGACGCCGCGGGTGGCCACCGCCCTGGCCGAGGTGCTCGCCTACGACCTGCCGTGCTTCGTCAACAAGCCGGCGGCGGCGACCGCCACCCAGCTGGCCGCGCTCGACGAGGTCGTCGCCAGGGCGCCGGGCCGGGTGCTGTCGAGCTCGGTCCTGCGCTTCGCGCCCGCGCTGGCCGGGCTGTCGGTGCCGCGCGCCGAGGTGACCACCGCCCGTGTCACCGTGCGGCACGACGTCCGGCTCTGGGCCACCGGCTACAACCCGTGGCAGGACGACCCGGCCGAGGGCGGCGGGACGCTCGTCACCATGGGCCTGCACGGTGTGGAGCTGCTCGTGGCACTGCTGGGCCCGGCGGTCGAGCTGGTGTCGGCGACCCGGGCCGTGCGCCGCTATCCGGCGCTGCGCTCGGAGGACACCGGCCTTCTCCTGCTGCGGTGGGCCGATGGCGTGGCCGGCGTCGTGGAGGTGCTCGGCGCCACCGACACCGAGTCGTACGAGGTGGTGCTCCACACGCCCGCCGGCGACGAGCGGGTGATGCTGCGCGGGGACGACGCACCGGAGCACTCTCTGGGATACCGGGACACGATCGCGGCGTTTCTCACGATGGTCGCCGGCGCGCCGAGCCCGGTGCCGTGGGAGCAGACGCGCGCGGTCCTCCAGGCGCTGGTAGCCGCCCGCGCGGCCGCACCCGCGCTTCCTTGACGACTGCGTCAGGATCCAGTTACGGTCGGGACCGTTAACCGAGAGGGGACGGATGCGATCGTCAGCCGAGCTCGACGAACGGCTCTCCCGACCGCGCGACGCCCTGGCGGCGGACCTGCGCGACGTGGATGGCGACCTGCTCATCCTGGGCGCCGGTGGAAAGCTCGGCCCCAGCCTGGTGCGGCTGGCGCTGCGCGGCGTCGCCGCCGCCGGCACCGGCGCCCGGGTGATCGCGGTCTCCCGCTTCTCCGAACCCGGGCTGGCCGACGCGCTGCGGGCGGAGGGGGCCGAGGTGCACAGCGCCGACGTGGCCGACGACGACGCGCTCGCGGCCCTGCCCGACGCGGCGAACGTCGTGTTCCTGGTCGGGTCGAAGTTCGGCAGCACCGGCCGGGAGGCCGCCACCTGGGCGACCAACACGTACCTGCCCGGGCGGGTCGTCGAACGGTTCCGCGGCGCCCGCCTGGTGGCGCTGTCGACCGGCAACGTCTACCCGCTGGTTCCGGTGGTCTCCGGCGGGTGCACCGAGCACACGCCGACCGACCCGGTGGGTGAGTACGCGATGTCCTGCCTCGGTCGCGAGCGCGTCATCACCCACCTCGCCGGCCGGTCCGGCACCCCGGTCGCGCTGATCCGGCTCAACTACGCCGTCGAGATGCGCTACGGAGTCCTCATCGACATCGCCTCGGCCGTATTCGCCGGCAAGCCGGTCGACCTCAGCACCGGCCACGTCAACGTGGTCTGGCAGGGCTACGCCAACGAGGTGACGCTGCGGGCGCTGCGGCACGCCGGCGTTCCGCCGTTCGTCGTGAACGTGACCGGTCCGGAACTGCTGTCGGTCCGCGAGGTCGCGACCGAGTTCGGGCGCCTGCTCGATCGCGAGCCCGTGTTCACCGGTGTCGAGGCGCCGACCGCGTTGCTGTCCAACGCCCAGCGCTGCCACCACCTGTTCGGCTATCCCGACGTGCCGGTGGCCCAACTGCTGGAGTGGACGGCCGGCTGGGTCGCCGACGGCAAACCGCTGCTGCACAAGCCCACCGGGTTCCAGCGCCGCGACGGGCGGTTCTGATGGCCAGCCCGGCCGTCGACGCCATGCGCGTACCGGTGGACTTCGCCCGCGGCTGCGTCATCCCGGCCCATCCCCTCGCCCTCGACACCGACGGCCGGCTCGACGAGCGGCGCCAGCGCGCGCTGAGCCGGTACTACATCGAGGCCGGCGCCGGTGGCCTGGCCGTGGGCGTGCACACCACCCAGTTCGCCATCCACGATCCCGAGGTCGGCCTGCTGCGACCGGTGCTCGAGCTGGCCGCCGACGTGGCCACCGGCTACGAGCGGCAGACCGTGCTGGTCGCCGGGGTCTACGGGCCCACGGCCCAGGCGGTCGCCGAGGCGGAGCTGGCCGCCTCCCTCGGGTACCACCTGGTGCTGCTGCCGCCGTACCCCGGCCTCGACGAGCACGACCTGCTGGAGCGGGCCCGCGTGGTCGGCGAGGTACTGCCGGTCGTCGGGTTCTACCTGCAACCGGCGGTCGGCGGGCGGGAGCTGTCCCGTGATTTCTGGGCCCGGCTCGCCGCCACCGAGTCGGTCGTCGGCATCAAGGTCGCCCCGTTCGACCGGTACCGCACGCTCGACGTGCTGCACGGGGTGGTCCGCTCCGGGCGCGCCGACGAGCTGGCCCTCTACACCGGCAACGACGACCACATCCTGGCCGACCTGATCGCTTCCCACCAGGTCGTCGTCGACGGCCGCACCGTCGACGTGTCGTTCGTGGGCGGCCTGCTGGGGCAGTGGGCGGTGTGGGTCCGCCGCGCGGTGGAGCTACTGGGCGAGGCCCGCCGAGCCCGCGCCGGTGACGACCTGGCACTGCGCCGCCTGCTGACCCTGGACGGGCAACTCACCGACGCGAACGCGGCCATCTTCGACGCCGCCAACCGGTTCCACGGCTGCATTCCGGGCATCCACGAGGTACTGCGCCGGCAGGGCATGCTGGCCGGACGCCGGTGCCTCGACCCGGCCGAAGACCTCTCCCCCGGGCAGCTCGCCGAGATCGAGCGGGTGCTCGCGGCCTACCCGCACCTCACCGACGACGACTTCGTCGCCGAGCACCTCGACCGCTGGCTGGCCTAACCCACCCCCGTGATCAAAGCTCCTCTCAAGCAGTTAGAACTGCTTGAGAGGAGCTTTGATCACGGGGCTCAGGCGGTGATCCGGTAGGCGGTGAGCGGGCGCCCGCTGCCGCCGGAGAGCAGGTTGCCGGTGCGTTCGGCCAGACCCGCCAGCTCCAGGCGGTGCAGCATGCGGCGGGCGGTGCGCTGCTGCACCCGCAGCCGCGCCGCCACGTCGCGGGTGGTGAGCGGTTCGGCGCCGGCCGCCTCCTGGGCCGCGATCAGCCGCTCCAGCGTCGACACCGAGATCCCGACGCGCTGGGCCAGGACCGGTAGCCGGGTCTCCCCCGCCGCCACCGGCACCGCCGACTCCAGCACAATGTCGGCCTCGCCCCGCAGCGACAGCACCGCCGCGACGTCGCCGAGCCGCCGGGCCCGGGACAGTGCCCGCCGGGCCAGCGTCTCCGCCTCGGCCGAGCTGCGGCCCAGGCCGAACCCGACCCGTACGACGTCGTGGCGGTCGGCGAGCCGGCGCAGCATCGGCAGGGACGTGAACCCTCCCGTCACGGCATGCACCGGGCCGCGGGTAGTGACCAGCAGGTACGTGTCGCCGGTGTAGCGGGCCACGCTGCCGGCGAGCGCGTTCGCCTCCTTCGACAGGCCGTCGTCGCCGCCGGGCAGCTCGACCAGGCCGAGGACGAGCTGGGCGTCCTCCTGGGCCTGGCTGTCGGCGTGCAGCAGCAGCTGGCCAACGGCGATGCGGACCGAGTGCGCGGACGGCACCAGCCGCAGCACCGGCATCTCGGTGCACAGCACCTCGTACGCCGAGCTGAGACAGGTGACCGCGACGCCGGTGCCGCGCGCTCCGCGCCTGGCCTTGCGGTGAAACTCGACGACGCCGGCCGACTCGACCCCGCTCTGGTGGGGCAGCGTCCGCACGCCCGCGGTGGGCACGCCCGCTTCGCGGAGGGTCGCGGTCACATCGGCGGATGGCAGGGTGTCGATGGACATGCGGCTGACGTCGTGCCCGTCGCGCAACAGCCGCACCATCGCCTGGAGCAGCGTCGCGCCGGTGTAGTCGACGAACGTGGCGGGCCGCGTGAGCGCACCGGCCTCGCTCGCCAGCCCGTAGGGCACGACACCGGTGAACAGCCATGCGTCCACGGACCCGGCGCGTGCTTCGACAAGGCCCACGGCCTGCGACTCGTGGTCGTAGTCGAACCGGTGCGCGACCACCGCCGGCTGCTCCTCACAGATCGCGGCGACGTCGTCGACCAGATCGTGCGGACCGACCACCCCGATCTCGATATTCACCACCAGCACAGGTTACGGTCAGGGCCGGTAAACCGGAAAGGCAGGAGGGCGCCCATGGCGTCGGACCCGACGCCCGACGCGCCAGCCGCCGCGCTGCGCGACCGGCTGCGGTGGCGGCTGGTGGCGGCCGCGGCCACCCCGACCGACCGGTCCGGGCGGCTCGACCCGGCGGTCCTCACGGGCTACCTGCGCTCCCTGGTCGACGATGGCGCGCACGCCCTGGCCGTACTGGCGCACACCGGCCGCGGGCCCTTCCTCGACCCCGCCGTGCGGCGCGAGGTGATCCGCCGGGCGGTCGCCACCGGCGTACCCGTCATCGTGGGAACGACCGACGACGGCCCGGCGGCGGTCCGCGCGGCTGAGCAGGCCGCAGACCTCGGCGCCGCCGGCCTGCTGGTGTTCGCGCCGGCGGGCACCGACCCGCTCGGCCACCACGACGCCCTGTGGCGCGCCGCCGGGCTCCCGCTGCTCGCCTTCGACCTGTACACCCGGCCGTACCCGCGCGCGGTGCGGGCCGAACTGCTGGACCACCCAGGTGTCGCCGGGCTCAAGGTGGCCCTGCTGCACGATGCCATCGCGTGCCAGGAGGCGATCGCGGCCACCAACGCCGCCGGCCGGCTGGCCGTGACCGGCGAGGACCGCATGTTCGGCCCCTCGCTGCTGTGGGGCGCGCAGGCGGCGCTGGTAGGGCTCGCCGCCGCCGCCGTGCCGGTCACCGCCGAGGTGCTCGACGCCTACGCCCGTGGTGATCACGCGCGGTTCGTCCCCGCGTCGGTACGGCTGGACCGGCTGGCCGCGGTGACCTTCACCGAGCCGATGGAGGGGTACGTGCAGCGGATGCTGTGGATCGCGGCGGCCGAGGGACGGATCCCGGACGGTCACGCCCACGACCGGCACGGCCCGCCGCTGCCGCCCGACGACCGGGAGCGGGTGCTCACCGTGCTTCGTGCAGGCTGAACAGGTCGGCGGCGTTGCGCCAGTACAGGCGCTCGCGGGTCGCGCCGTCGAGGTCGGCGTCGGCCACCAGCCCGATCGACACGGCCGGGTCGATGAGCGTCGCGTCGGTGCCGAACAGCAGCTGACCCGCCGGCACCCGGGCGGCGACGTGGGCGACCTGCCCCGCGTCGGCGACGGACCCGGAGGGCTCCAGGTAGAGCCGGTCGCAGCCCCGCGCCGCCTCGGCCGCGAGGTCGAACCGGTCGGCGCCCATGTGGGCCGCGATCACCCGGACGCCCGGGTTGTCGGCGAGCAGCGGGAGCAGGTCGAGCACGTCCGGCCCCCACGTGTGCACCAGGGTGACCGCGCCGTACCCGTCCAGCAGGGCGAACAGGTCCCGCATCTGCGGCGACGCGAGCGCCCTTCGCGGGTACGTCGTGTGCACCTTGACCCCGACGAACCGCCCGCCCGGAAGGTAGCGGCGCAGGTCCGCCTCGGTGGCGGCCAGATTGTTGGGGTTGGCCACCACGTACCCGCGCAGTCGTGGCTGGTCGGCCAGGACCTCGGCGAGCCGCGCGTTGCCGCCGGGCGCGTCGTACACCACCGCCTCGACCGCGGAGACGACCTGCAGGGCGATCCCCCACTCGTCCATGACCCGCAGGTTGACCCGGACGTCGCCGACGTCCATCGGGAAGAACCACGGACCCCAGTGCCCGTGCACGTCGATGATCATGAGGCGCCCGCGAGCAGGCTTCGCAGGCTGCCGCCGGTCACCGCGGCCCAATCCGGGTCGGACAGCCGGGCGTGGCGCATCCGCAGCGTGGCCGGGGAGGTGTCGCTGAGCGGGGTACGCGAGCCGAACACCAGACGGGCCGCTCCCACCTCACCGGCGACCCGCTCGATCGAGTCCAGGGCGTTGAGCAGCCGGGTCGACGCGACGAACCCCGGCTCGACGCGGGCGGCCAGCACGAAGTCGGCGACGTGGTACGCGTGTGCGTCGAGAAACACCACGGTGGCGCCCCGACCGGCGAGGTCACGCCACAGCACCCGCAGGTCGCCCTCGACGAGCAGCACCATCCCGCGCGCCGAGGCGGCGGCGACCACGTGGGAGTAGCCGGGAAACCCGGGCTCGCAGCCCTGCACCGGGCCGAAGAGGCGTACCGCCCGCACCCCCGCCGCGACCAGCCGGTCGAGTTCCGGCTCGGCGCGCAGGGCGTTGCGCAGATCGATGGTGCCGGCCGGCAGCCAGCCGTGTGGCTTACAGGCGGCCAGTGTCTCGTCGTTGCCGCCGGCGTCGTCGAACCAGGCGCCGCGCCCGGAGCAGACCAGCGCACCGGTGATGCCGGCCCGGTCGAGCCGCGCGGCGACCGCCTCCGGCGAGAGGTCGAGGTCGGCGCGGGGCGGCCAGGCCCCCACGACGACATCGCAGTCGAGCGCGATCGGGTCGGCACGCATCAACGTCCCACCGCCGCATGCACCTTCCTGATCCCGGTGACGAGGTCGGCGACGTCGGTGTCGGTGAACCGTTCGTTGCAGGCCAGCACCAGCAGGGTCGAGTCGATCATGCGCTCGGCCACCGGGCAGTCGCCGCGCGCGTACCGCATCTCCCGTCGCGCGGGCGGTGACGTGAGCGGGAAACCCGAGGTGCCGAAGGTGCGGCGCTCGGTGAGCGCCGGCACGAGGTGCACCGGACGGTCGAGGTAGCCGGCGGTCACCGGCAGGCCCTCCGTCACGAGGGCGGCACCGAACTCAGCGTTGCCCGTGCCGAGGCGGTCCGGGTCGATGAGGATCGGGAAGAGCCAGAAGCTGTGCCGGTCGATGATGTCCAACCCTGGCACACGGAGGCCGGGCAGGTCCGCCAGTTCCTCGACCAGCCGGCGGGCGATTCGCCGGCGCGCGTCCACGACGCCTTTCAGGCGCGTGAGCTGGACCCTCGCGACGGCGCCGACAAGCTCGGTCATCCGGTAGTTGAGGCCGAGGAACAGGTGCGTGCGCTGCCCGGTGTCGCGGGGCCAGCCCTTGTCGGCGAACAGCCGCATCCGCTCGGCCAGGTGCGGGTCGGTGGTCACGCTCAGCCCGCCGTCGCCGGCGGTGATGTGCTTGGACTGCTGGAGGCTGAAACACCCGATGTCGCCGCGGGTGCCGGCGAGGCTCCCGTCGCCGTCGGGCACGGTGAGGTACGCCTGCGCGCAGTCCTCGATGACCTTGATGCCGCGGGGGCGGCAGCTCCGGACGATCCGGTCGACCGGTGCCGGCCCGCCGAACAGATGCACCACGATGACCGCCCTCGTGCGGTCGGTGATCGCGGCGTCGACCGTCTCCGGGGTCAGGCACCCGGTCACCGGGTCGACGTCGGCGAAGACGGGCACGGCGCCGGCCGCGAGCACCGCGATGACGGTGCCGAAGTCGGTGATCGGCGGGACGATAACCTCGTCGCCGGGCTCTGGGTCGACCGCCGCCACCGCGAGGTGCAGCGCCGCGGTGCCCGAGGTGCTGGCCACCGCGTGCGGGAGGCCCAGGTAGGTCGCGAACTCCGCTTCCAGGGCCGCCACCTCGACCCCGCCCACCCGCCACAGGGTGCCCCGGGCGATGACGTCGGCGAGCGCGGCGACCTCCTCCGGGCCGAACGTACGGCCGGAGGCGTCGGCGTAGGTGGGGAACGCGGTGTCGCGCACCGGCGTGCCGCCGTCCCGCGCGAGGGTCATGTCTACTCCTTGGAGATTTGGGCCGGGGCCGAAATTAGCCGCAGGTTGGACCCGTGTCAACGACGACCGCCGGTCACGGATCGTCGCGAACGGCGGACGGGGCCCGTGACCTGTCTCCGGTAGGAAACGGCGACGCTTCCCTTTTCCGAACGGCGGCGTGCTGAACCCCGCAAATCCGTCCCTCAAATGGGGGCAGCACGGGTGTTTGGGGCAACGAGAAGCTTCCATACGACGGGGTCGTATGTTGAGCTTCCGCGCATGCACGTAACGGGATCCTGTGATCCGTAACCGGTTGCCAGCGCGTTCACGCTGAATCATCCCCATCCGCGGGCCGCGCGAGCGGCTCTCGCTCCGGTCCATCGAAGCGACCCGTGGCGGCGCGTGCCGTCTCCGCGCCGCCGGACGCGGCGCCTGACCGTCCTATGTCGTCGGACGGCCACCCGGCCGCCCGGGACCCGAACCGATCGAGATCGGGGGAACGATGGCTCCATCCAGACCGCGCGGACGGCTGCGCGCCGCGACAGCGGTGGCGGCGGTGGGCGCGACGGTGCTCGCGGTCGCGCTCAGCCCGCCCGCCGCCCAGGCGCAGGCGCCGGCCCCGGACGGCGGGGTGCCTAAAGTGGACGCACCGCCATCGGACACAGTGGACCCCAAAGATCGGGACCGGGTACTGGCGCCGGGCTGGCGCAAGTCCGACGACCTGGTCTGGACGACCTCGGGCGACAGCACCGGCCTGCACGTGCTCGTCGCCACCGCCCGCGGCGGGTACGGCTGGAAGACGGTGGCGTCGCTGGCCGAACCGGGCTTCGACGCCGACATGTGGATCGGCAACGCGTGCCTCACCGGCTCCGGTCGCCGGCTCGTGGTGGTGTACGGGCCGCGCACGTTCACCAACGACCCCGACCTCTTCGACCGGGGTGGGTTCACCGCGGTGGTCGACCTGCGCTCGGGCGCGGTGAAGAAGCTGCCGGTGCAGAGCTCGCTGGCGTACTTCAACCCGGGTTGTGGCACCGGCGAGAAGGCGGTGCTCAGCCAGTACGGCGGCAAGCGGATCGACGACCCGAAGGTCAAAGGTGTCCAGAGTCGACTGATCACAGTGGACGCCGCCAAGGGCACGGTCGGCAAGCCGCTGCTGCTGCCCACCGAGCTGAGCTCGCCGGTGCCGGTCGGTGACGCCGTGGTCGCGGCGGGCGCGGGCCGGCTCGTGCGGGTGGACGGCCGGGGCAGGATGCGGGGGCTGGCCCCCACGCGCGGCACCGCGTTCCGGCTCGCCGCCGACCGCGACGGCGGCGTAGTGTTCCTGGACCGCCTGGGCGAAAGCACCCGGGTGCGGCGGACCACGCCATCGGCGAACGCGACGCCGGCCACCCTCGCCGAGGGCGGCCTCACCACCGTCGGCCTGGCCACCGGCACGGCCGGGCAGGTGTTCCTGACCGGCGCCGCCACCAACGTGAGGGCGTTGCCCCGGACGGTCCGCCGCCTCGACGTGCCAGGCTCCAGCACCGTCTCCACCACGGGCGCGCTCGCGCTGACCCGGGTGGCCTGGGCCGGCCAGGCCGACCCCCGCGTCCCCGTCGACACCGGCGGCGCGCCGCGAAGCCTCGACATCGAGGCGCGGTCGGTCGCCCGGAAGGCGAACCTGAAATTCCGCGTGTCGCCCGACGCCTCGCAGTCCGGGACCGCGGCCGTGTCGGCCCGAAACACCCACCCGAGCCTGAGCGCCACCGCGAAGGGCGACACCGGCTTCCGGGCGCAGGGCTCCCCCACCGACCCGATCGAGCGCGAGAACGAGCGCTACTGCTCGGTGCCCCGCAACGACCCGCGCAACCAGGCGTTGCAGCCCAAGCCGCGCCAGGTGGAGTGGGCCGTCGACCAGGCGGTCACCAGGTCGCTGACGGTGACCCGGCCGGCGAACTGGAAGAACCTCGGCATGCCGCCCTACAGCCCGGCACAGCTGTTTCCGCCGTCCGACCTGATCGGTGGTGGGCGGGTGCCGGCCCAGGTGATGCTCGCCATCATCGCGCAGGAGTCGAACATGTGGCAGGCTCCCGGCTTCGTGCTGCCCGGGGCCACCGGCAACCCGCTCATCGGCAACTTCTACGGCCGCGACATCTACAACGCCGACTCGTCCGACGACTGGAACATCAACTGGGCCGACGCCGACTGCGGGTACGGCGTGGCGCAGGTGACCGACCGCATGCGCTTGGCGGGCAAGGAGAAACCGAACGAGCAGCCGGCGCACGACTACCAGATACAGCGGGCGGTCGCGCTGGACTTCGTCACCAACATCGCGGCCGGCGTGCAGATCCTGCAGACCAAGTGGAACCAGGTCAGGGCGGCGGGAATCACCGTCAACAACGGCGACTCACTCAAGATCGAAAACTGGTTCATGGCGGCCTGGGCGTACAACACCGGCTTCTACCCCAACCTCAACGACGGCGAGCCGTGGGGTGTCGGCTGGGCGAACAACCCCATCAACCCGCGCTTCGACCCGCAGCGCAAGGCCTTCCTCGACACGACGTACGAGGACGCGCGTACGCCGCAGAAGTGGCCGTACCCGGAAAAGATCATGGGTTGGGCCGGCCACCCGGTCGAGATCAACGAGACGCCCACGACGCTGGTCCGCGGCTACAACGCGGCCTGGTGGCCCGGCGGCGACGTCCAGGGGCCGATCAACCGGACGGCGGTGAAGCCGCCGCTCAACCTCTTCTGCGACCAGAGCAACGACTGTGTACCGGGCATGGAGGTGGAGCCGGACGCGCCGGGCATGGAGGAGGAACCGCCCGGACCCTGCCTGCACACCGACGACCGCGACCGCTTCGACCTGCGCTGCTGGTATCACCAGTCGGTGCAGTGGAAGGGCGGGCCGGGTACCAGCTGCGGCACCTGCGGCAACGAGTCGGTGCGCTTCGATCCCGGCTACGCGTACCAGGACGACGGGGCCAGCTACCCGCCGAACTGCGGCACCATGCCGAGCAACTGGCTGATCATCGACGACCAGCTCGACGACACCCCGTCCGTGCGACCGAACTGTCCTCGAACGTTCAGCAACGCCGGCACGTTCCAGTTCGGGTTCTCGCCGGATGGCAGCGGCAACTATCCCGGCAAAGTGGACCTGCATCAGATCGGCGGCGGGTTCAGCGGCCACTTCTTCTTCGGACGGACCCGCACCAGCGCGATGCACGGCGGCAAGCTGCGCGTCAACGGGACCTGGCAGCTGACCAACCCGATCAGCGGCTGGTACAAGGTCAAGGTCCACACGCCGGACCACCGCGCCTTCACCAGGCAGGCCGACTACGTCATCAACCTGGGCAACGGGGTCACCCGGCATCGCGTCATCGGCCAGGTCCGCAAGTCGAACACCTGGGTCGACCTCGGCCTGTTCAACTTCAACGGCCGCGGGAGCGTCTCACTGTCGACGGTGACCCGCGACGGCATCGGCGAGGAGAGCATCGCGTGGGACGCCGTCGCCTTCGAACGGGCGAGCACGCCGGTGGCCCAGTACGTGGCGATGGGTGACTCGTACAGCTCCGGGGAGGGCATCGACTACTACCTCCCGGACAGCGACCACAAGCGCGACGGCAACGACAAGAACGCCTGCCACCGGTCGATCCGCGCCTACCCGTACCACCTGAAGCTGCCCGGGAGCAGCGCGACGATCGAGCAGGAGGCGGCCGCCGGGCGCGCGTCGTTCGGGTTCATCGCCTGCTCGGGCGCGAACACGACGAGCGTGACGGAGGCCGCGGTCAACTCGCCGCCGGACGTCACGGACCGGGCCGGATACACCGACTGGGGCCGGGCCGACCACCGGTTCGGCGAGCTGCCACAGGTCGACCAGGGCTGGTTGGACGTGGACACCACCCACGTGACCATCTCCATCGGCGGCAACGACGCGCGCTTCGCCGACGTGATGCACGGCTGCATGGTCGTGAACCCCTTGAACGGGTGTTACGCCGCCGATCATCGCCTGACCCGGCGCTCCAACGGTGCCGTCGATCCGTCGGCGCTGAGAACCTTCGAGATGACGGTCATCCTCAACATGCTGCCGGCCAAGCTGAAGGCGGCCTACCGCGCGATACACGAGAAGGCGCCCAACGCGCAGATCGTCGTGGTCGGCTACCCACAACTGTTTCCGGACCACCCATGGCAGACCTGCCAGACCGTAACCCCGACGACCCAGCGGCTGCTGAACAACTTCAGCGGCATGCTCAGCCTGATCACCGCCGACGCCGTCGCCGACCTCGCGCTCGGGGGCATGAACATCAAGTACGTCGACACGACGGACGCCTGGCGCAACGGCGGCGGCGCCACCTCACGCTGGGCGTGCCCCACCGGTGCGCCCAACACGTGGACCAACATGGTCATCGCCGCCGCGGAGCCCTGGAGCGGCCGGGAGACCCCCGGTGCGGGCAGCTTCCACCCCAAGGAGGCCGGGCACGCCGTCCTGGGCACGCTGGCCAGCGTTGCCCTGATCGAGCCCAGCTCGGTCTCCACCGTCGCCACCTACTTCCAGAGCAGGGCCGCGACCCGCGGCATCACGCTGTCGTCGTCCCAGGCGACCTACGCGGCCGAACGATGTCTGGAGCTGACCCGGGTCGGTGGTGTGGTGGGAGACCCGTGCATGACGCTGCCGGTGTTCTTCCCCTCGGTGGCCGATGCCGGTGACGCGGCCGTCAACGACAACGAAGGCCTCCAGCAAAACCCCATATGGGTCCTGCTGCGCCGCGCCATGAACGACGAGATGAAGAAGATCCTGCCGAGCAGAAACTGGTACACCCAGCAGAACCGGCAGCCCAACGGGTGCTCCCGAAATCCGAAACCCTCCGACACCCACCAGTGCGACGAGTATCCCTACTACTCCAGCGAGCTGGCCGGCAGATGGGACGAGTTCAACCACGACCTCTCGCCGGTGAGCACCACTCTCAAGTGGGTGGAGCAGGAGCCCAACGGCAAGGAGGGCGCGGTGCTGGGCGGGATGTACAGCTCGTGCGGCATCGCCAGCGCCACCTACGACGACCTCTCGAAGGAGAAGACAGCACCCGGCGGCCGGTTCCTCACCATCCCGCTGGTGCTCAGCACCTCCCCGAACACCCTGTTCATCTGCCCGCCCTGATCTCTTGATTCGGGTACACCCCGGGGCCGCCGCAGGATCGCTGTGGCGGCCCCGCCGTCCACGCCCCTCACGCACGGTCACTGGTTTTGCGGGATTCAGAAATCCGATGACACGGAATGGACACAAGGGTGGCGGGCCACCGGGAAGATGAGGTTCGATGCCTTGTCGCGGGGGTGATGGCGCATGGTGCCTGGGGAGGGGACGGTCGTCGTCGGTGCCGCCGTGCCGTCACTGGTGTCCTGCGGCCTGTCACCCGACGCCGACCTGGTCTACCGGACCCTGGTCACGTTCGGCGCCGGGTGCGCGGTTGACCTGGCCCGCGCGCTCGGACTGCCCCGCCGGCGGGTCCTCGACGCGCTCGACGAGCTGGCCGCCCGGGAGGCGGCCTCGCTCGCGCCGCCGGCCCGCCCGGAGACGGCGGTGTGGCGCGCCCATCCGCCGGCCACGGTCGTGCCCGCCTTGCGCCACAGCCGGGCTCGGCCACGCGTGCGGACCGGCGAGGCCCCGGTGCGCGCCGACCACGTCCTGCCGGAGCTGGTGAGCCTCGCGCTGGGCGACGGGCTGCGTCACCTACCCACCCGGGCCGCCGCCCGGACCCGGATGGCCGAGCTGGTCGCCATGACCCGCAGCGAACACCTGGCCATGAACCCAGAGCCCGCGTTCGAACCGCAGGCCACCCAGTCGGCCGCTCCCCTGGACCGGGTCCTGCTCAGCCGCGGGGTGCGGATGCGGGTGCTCGGCGTACACCCGGCCGACCTGGATCCGCTGGCCCCGCACGGCCGCCGCCCACCGGAGAAGATGCCCGACTACCGGCGGATGCCGGCCGTACCGATGAAGCTCATCGTCGTGGACCGCACGGTGGCGCTGTTTCCCGTCGACCCCGGCGACTTCGGCCGCGGCTACCTGGAGGTCGCCCAGCGGCCCGTGGTCGACGCGCTGGTATCCCTCTTCGAGCGCAACTGGGACGTCGCGTCCACACCGCCCGCGCAGCCGGGCCTGCCAACCCTCAGCCCCCGCGAGCATGCCCTGGTCGCGCTACTGGCGGCGGGACACACGGATGAGACGGCCGCGCGCCAGATCCAGGTCAGCTCCCGCTCGGTCACCAACATCCTGCGCGGCCTGATGGACCGGCTCGGCGTGCAGAACCGCTTCCAGCTCGGCCTGGCTCTCGGCGCGCTGTACGCGGTGACGCCGCCCCGCGGCCCGGCCCCGACCACTACCGAAGGCAAGGAGAGCTGATGAAGAGATACATCCGGGCGGCGATCGCCGGCGCCGCCGGTCTGCTGCTGGTCGTCGCCGGCCCCGTCTCGGCGGCGGTCGGGGACGAGCTGTGGCCAGACACGGCCGACTGCGCCATCGGCGCGTTCGCCGAGCCGGTCATCGGGCCGCCCGACCAGCTCGGGCCGGTCCTGGAGCTGCACGGCTGGATCGGACCCTGCCCGAAGTCCGAAAAGGACCCGGACCCGCGGCTCAGCGGCCGCTTCGGGTTCGCGTACGTGGGCTGGAAGGCGGTGTTTGAGCCGGGGCAGCGGCCGACTGTGGTGGCAGCCGGTCGGATGTACGACAAGCGGCTGCGGCCGTACAAGGCGGAGAACGAACCGACGGAGTTCGCCGGGCGCTTCGACTTCTCCGCGGCCGAGTACGTCGCCGACGGGGCGGCCGCGATCTGCCTCATGGGCGACCCCGCCACCCGGCTCGCCTGCCTGGTAGTCGAGCTGGGTGACGACCAGCCGACGGTGACCCCGGTGCCGGTGACCGATCCACGCGTGCAGGCCCGGATGACCGTGGTCGCGGCGGGCGGCAACACCTGGCCCAACTGCGGGACCTGCCTGTAGGCGGGCGGGGTCAGGTTGGCGGGACGAGGCTCGCCACCCGACCCGGCAGGTCGCTGAGGCGCAGCGTCTCGCCCCGGGCGTACGCCTCGTACCGGTCACGTTCGCCGAGCGCCTCCGACAGTGCCTTCACCGTGCGTTCCCAGGCGGTGCGTTCCTGCGGCGGTATCGGGGTGCCGATCTCGATCCGGATGGTCGCCGCCGCGCCGAGCAGCTCGGCCGCGGTCACCGGGTCGCCGGCGGAGGTGAGCACCGCCGCCAGCGCCTCGAGCACGCTGGCCACGCGCCAGCGGTCGCCCAGCGTGCAGTGGATGCGCAGGCTCGTCCGCAGTGCCGCGATCGCCGGGCCGGGCGCGCCGTCGTGGTGTTCGAGCAGGCCGACGATGTTGAGCGCCCAGGCGGTGCCCTCGTCGAAGTCGAGCTTGCGGAACTGGACCATCGCGTCGTCCGCGAGCCAGCGCGCCCGAGCGTACCGCTCCTGGTAGTACGCGACGGCCGCGAGGTGGACCCGGGTCGACGCGATGCCCTCCGCGTCGGCCAGCCGGCGATGGTGCGCCAGCGCCTGGTCCAGCAGCTCCTCGGCGCCGGCCAGGTCACCGGCGAGCCACCTGGTGAAGCCGGACAGTTGCAGCGTGAGGGCGACGCCGGCCTCGTCCTCGGTGCTCCGGTGCGCGACGACCGCGTCGGCGTACCGGGCGAGGGCGCCTTCGTAGTCGCCGCGCTCGCGCGCGATCGAACCGAGCAGCCGCAGCAGCCGGGCCGTACCGCGCTGGTCGGCGAGCCGGCGGTAAGCGCCGAGGGCCTCCTCCCCGTATCGGATGGCGGCCGCGTAGTCGCATTCGAGGAAGGCGAGCCGGGCGGCCTCGGTCAGCGCCCGGGCGAGCTCACCCACGGGCGGACCGTCGTAGTGCGACAGCGCGTCCTGCAGCCAGCGCCGGCCCTCCGCGTACCGGCCGCGCAGGTGGCAGTAGCGGGCCAGCGCCGACGCGAAACGCAGCCCGCCCAGCCCGGGTTGGTGCGCGCCGTACCAGACCAGGGCGGCGCGCAGGTTGTCGTGCTCGACGGCGAGCCGGTCCAGCAGGTCCCCCAGCTTGGGGCCGCGCAGCTCCCGGTCGATCTCCTCGCACAGCGAGCGGTAGTACGCGGCGTGGCGGCGCCGGGCGGTCGCCTCCTCCTCCGGGTGGGCGGCGAGCCGCTCGCCGGCGTACTGGCGCAGCGTTTCCAGCAGCCGGTAGCGGGCACCGCCCGGCCGCCGGTCCATCGAGACCAGCGACTTGGCCAGCAGGCCACCCATGCTGTCCAGGGCGGGCTCGGCGGTGTCCGACCACACTGCCCGTGCGGCGGCGAGCGTGAACCCGCCGGCGAAGACCGCGAGCCGCCGGAAGCGCGACTGCGACGTGGGGTCGAGCAGGTCGTAGCTCCAGGCCATGGTGCTGGACAGCGCGTTGTGGTGGGGGCGGCTGCCGGCCTGCCGGTAGCGCAGCAGCACGGGGTCGTGGATCCGCTCGGCGATCTCCGGCACGGTCAGCACCGCGGTGCGCGCCGCGGCCAGCTCGATGGCGAGCGGCAACCCGTCGAGACCGGCGCAGATCGCGGCCAGCGCGACCCCGTCGGCGTCGGTCAGGTCGCGCGTCGCGGGCACCGCGGCACGGTCGAGGAACAGTCGCACCGCGTCGTACTCGCGCACCGCGGCCATCCCCAGGGCCGGTCCGCCGTCCCCCGGCGCGGGCGGGATCGGCAGCGGCGGCACCGGCCAGGCGACCTCCCCGAGTACGCCGAGCGTCTCCCTACTGGTGGTCAGCACGCGCAGCTGCGGGCAGTGGCCCAGCAGCGACTCGATCAGCTCCGCGACGGCGCCGACCAGGTGCTCGCAGTTGTCGAGTACCAGCAGCAGGCTCATCGGCCGCAGATGGCGCTGCAGCGCGTCGGTCTGGCCGATGTCGACCGGCTGCGGCGCTCCGAGCGCGGCGGCCACGGTGGCCGGCAGCGACTCTGGTTCGGTCAGGGCGGTCAGGTCGACGAACCGTACTCCGGCCGGGTAACGGTCGGCGAGGTGGCTGGCGACGGCGACGGCGAGCCTGGTCTTGCCGCAGCCGCCGGTGCCGGTGAGGGTGACCAGCCGGCGGCCGGCGACCAGCGCGGCGACCTCGGCGATCTCCCGTTGCCGGCCGACCAGCGCGGTGATCGGGACCGGCAGCGTGGCGCCGTCCAGGTCGGGGGCAGGCTCAGTCGGCGCCGGCTTGGCCGGCGTGGGCGGGGCGGGCGCGGGTAGGCTCGCCGCCTCGGCCCGCAGCTCGTCGTCCCCGCGCAGGATCGCCGCCTCCAGGCGGCGCAGGGCCGGCCCTGGCTCGATCCCGAGCTCGGCCACCAACTTCTCCCGCGCCCGCCGGTACGCGCCGAGCGCGTCGCCCTGGCGCCCGCTGCGGTACAGGGAGATCATCAGCAGCTCCCACAGGCGTTCCCGCAGTGGGTGCTGGGCCACCGCCGTCTCCAGCTCGGCGCCGGCCTCGACGTGCCCGCCCTTGGCGATCCTCGCGGCGAACAGCTCTTCGAGCACGTCCAGCCGGGCCTGCTCGACCCGGGCCACCTCGGCTCGTGCCCATTCGCCGACCGGGCAGTCGGCGAGGACGTCACCGCGCCACAACCGCAGGGCCGCGGCGAGCAGCTCCACGGCCTCGTCGACGGCACCCGCCGCCAGGGCCGCCCGCCCGCGCCTGCTCAACGCCTCGAACCGATGGATGTCGACCTGGTCGGGATCTGCCGCGAGCGCGTACCCGGGTGGTGCGGTCCGGATCAGCCCGTCCAGGTCCGCGGCGGCGAGCGTCCGGCGCAGGTAAGCCACGTGGGCCCGCAGCGTCTTGCCGGCGGACGGTGGCGGGCGGTCTCGCCACACGCCGTCGACCAGGGCGGAGACGGACACCACGCCGGGCGTCCGGAGGGCGAGCAGACCGAGCAGCGCCCGCCTGCGAGGGCTTTGCAGCGACACCGGGCGGTATCCGTCCGCACCCGACCGGACCATCAGCTCCACCGGCCCGAGCAGCCGGATGTCCACCCTCGACACCGCCTGATCCACCCTGCCTCCCGCTGCCATGGGAAGCAGAGCATGGCCGGACATCACTCGGCAACATCCGGCCGGGGGTAGTACGGGAGTGGATCAGGGACCTACACCCTCGCAGTCCACGACCTTCGCGCCGTCCGGACCGAGGTAGCACATGTCGGTGGCGGCGCCGCCGCTGAGCAGGTCGAGTCCGGCGTCACCGAAGAGCTGGTCGGCACCGTCCAGCCCGGACAGCCGGTCCGGGCCGGCTCCGCCGAACAGGAGGTTGGTGCCCCCGGAGCCGGTGAGGATGTCCGGACCGGCACCGCCGATCAGGTTTTCCACGGAGGTGCCTATCGTGTCCCCCTCGCCGTACTCGCCGTCGTCGGAGACGACACCGTCCGGGTCCGCGACGACCCGCACGGTCCGGTCCGCGTATGTCACGGTGTCGGCACCGGCCCAGTCCGTCATGACGTCGGCGCCCGGGCCGCCGTCCAGCACGTCGTCGCCCCAGCCGCCGGTCAGCTTGTCGTCGCCCGGCCCGCCGAGGATCGTCATCCTCGGCCGTTCGCTGGCCACCGGGTTGGTGGGGGCGGCGAGGCGAAGTCCGGCGGGCTGGCTGGCCGGGATCGCCTCGCGGACGCCGAGCGTGTCGTCGCCGTCCTTCGTGTCGGCGAAGATGGTCAGGACCCCGGCGCATTTCACGTGGCTGGCGGTCACCGGGGCGCACCCGGCCCCGGGCACGATGGCCGCGGCCGTGTCCACGACATGCCACCGCAGGTCGCCCTTGGTGAAGAAGAACTCGACCCTGTTGTCCACACCGGGTCCGGCGGTGAAGAAGAGGTCACCACCGATCACCTCGGCCGTGCCCGGCGCCGGCGCGGCGTGGGCGGGCGCGGCGGCGATGCCCTGCGCGCCCAGCGCCACGAGCGCGGCACCGACCGCGACCACCCACCGGCGTGACCCTGTTCGCATGACGGCCTCCCCCTCGTGCCAGGCGAGTCCCCCTCACCCGTCGCGGAGGGAGTCCAGCATCCGCCGGTTGCGATTCGGTTGTGGACGCCCGGAGTTCCCGGCGACGGGGACCGCCGCCGGGAACGAGGCCGACCCTGATCAGGGGCTGACCAGGACGTTGACGTTCATCGCGTTCGCCGCGCCCTTCACACCCTGGTAGTAGATGGTGTTGCCGCAGTTTCCGCTGAGCAGACCGCCGCTGACCAGGCCATATGCCACGTGCTTGACGTAGACCGGCCCACCGCTGTCGCCCTTGCACACCTTGATGGACGCCTTGCCGAGGTTTTGCACCGTGGGGCCGCCCGAGTAGGACACCGTGACGCCGACCGCCTGCAGCTTGCCGCACGAGGTGCCGCTCGTCTGACCCGTCTTGCACAGGTACTTGCCGATGAGCCCGCCGCTCAAGCCGGTCTTCTTGATCGTGTACGCCGAGTTGGTCACCGTCGGGTAGCCGCCGTTCGAGGCGGTCACGTAGACCCAGGGCTGCGGGTTCCAGCCCGGCTCGTTGTTGATGCTCAGGATGGCCATGTCGCCGGCCGCCCCGAACTTCCAGTTCCACGGCTTGCCGATGTTGTGCACGCTGTTGTTCGCGAACTTGGTCCACCACGTGCTGTTCGGCGCCGCGGCGGCGCAGTGGCCGGCCGTCAGCAGGTACAGCTCGCTGTCCACCTTGCTCTTGGCCGTGAAGCCACCGGAACATGTGGCGTTCCCGGCGTGGATGGCCAACCCACCGCGCAACGGCTGGTCGCAGTACGGGAAGGCGCAGGCCGTGGTCTCCGGGGCCGCGTCGCTCCCGCTCACGGTCACCGCGTCACCGAACTCGGTGCGTGCCCGCTCGACGAAGCTCGCCTGTGCGGTGGTCGGGCCGGACGGCGCGGTGAGCTCGACCTGGTTGAGGTCGGTGCGCAGCCCGAGGGAGAGCGGCACGGCGGCGCCCTCGTTGACCGCCGCCAGGTCGCCGGCGAGCGTGTCGAGGATCCGCTGCAGCGCGGCCAGGCTGTGGCGTACCGGCACCCCCGCCACGTGCCCGGTCAGCCCGTACTCCTTCGCCAGCGCGTCGAGGGTGCGCTGGTCGACCGTGCCGGCGAAGCCGACCGTGATCGCGCCACGGTTCGCCTGGTCGATCCAGACTCCCGCGTGCCGGTCGCTAAACACGCGCTGCGCCTGCTCGGCCAGCTCCTCGGCGGGCTCCTGGCGGTCGACCCGCGCCTGCGCCTCTTCCACCGGGACACGCCAGTCGTCCGCGAGCGCGACCGCCGCCGGATCCCATCCCTCTTCCGGCGCCGCGCTCGCCGCTCGCGGCGCGGTCACCCCCATGCCGAGCACCATCATTGTGACGCTGGTGATCACCAGACTTCTCCGCTTGACGTTCACCACGACCCCCCATCCGCATTGGGGCACCTTGTGTGCCGCAGCCATTGATAGGGCGCGGCGGTTGTGAACCGGATGCGTGGACGCCCAACCGGGCCGCAACGCGAACCGGCTAATGAGGCGCACATCGAGTGCGGCAGCTGATCTTGTGCGCATCGACCGCCGACGGTTACCGCCGGCTCGATCGGGGAACGGTACGCCGATGAGCAGCTATCATGACCCCGCCTTGCACGGCGCCGTCTACCCCTCGGAAGAGGAGATCGACCCGGCCGGCGCCGACGTGGAGCCGTCCCCCGAGCCTGGGCCGGCGCGCATCCTCGAGCCGCCGCCCCAGGTCGACACCGCGGCCCGCTCGATCGTGAGCCGGCACCAGGACGGCTCGGTGGAGGTGGTCACCGACCTCGATGGTGACGGCGTCGCCGACATGGTGCAGCTCGACCTCGACGGTGACGGGGTGCCGGACGTCACCTACATCGACAGCGATCGGGACGGCCGGCTCGACACCGTGCTGCGCACCCAGGCCCACTGACAGCGGTCGACAAGGTCATGAGTGGCCGCTCAATCTCCGGTGTACTAGGAAATGCCGGAGACCTGAGGGGCCTGGGAGCTGAAGAGGGACTGCGGTGGTCGTTTGTCCCAAGGGCTGGCCCCAGCGTTCGTAGCTGGACCTTTGGCCTGGTCGACGCTTCCGAAACGATCGTGATGGAAGTCGAGCCGCTCGTTGTCCTCAGCAAGCGAAACGCGGAGCCAGGTGAACTGGCTGGCCGTCCACCAGCTGCCGTCGGTCTTGGCGAACGTGCTGATCGTTGGGGACATCGGCGTTACCAGACCCTGCCGCCACCGCGCCATCATCGTCTCGTGCGTCATCTCCATCAACGCAGTCACGTCAAGCTGCGGGGCATGGTCATGGCCTGCTGGCATGGGCACTTCCTTACGACATGGCCGTTTCTTCGAACCGGGCTCCCCGCAGTGACACGGCAAACTGGCCCCGGTAGCCGGGCTGGGTCCTCCATCGAGATCCTCCCGTGCAGACTTAAACCTACGCCACCGCTCCCATCCCAGCCACTAGCGACGGGCGGCGATGACCCCTGGGACGCACCGCGAAATCGCCGGCGATGGCCGGTGCACGCCGCGCGGCCGGTATCCGGTCAGCTCGCTGAGCCCGGTGATGTCGGCGAGCAGCCACACGATGCTGAGCCACATCTCGGTGCCCTGGAGCCCTGGTGTAGCGGCGGGCAGCCGCCTCGTGGTCGGGCGGTTCGCCTGGAAACCGAATCCTTCCCCGTCCCGCCAGTGCCCGATCGCGTCATCCACGTAGTGGCCGGCCCGCCATGGGTTGCCATGCCATGGCAAGGATTCGAGGAAGGCGACGGTCTGCTCGGCGGTGCGACTGGTGGCCGCCGCGATGGGGTGCGGAACGCCAACGCGTCGATCGCATCCGGGTCCATGTGCCGATCATCCCCCGGCGCCGGACCTGCTCCAGGTCCGGCGCGGGCGGAGGAGCTCGGCCTCACCTGATCACGGGTTGCCGCTGTTGCAGCCGGACCTGCCGACGGCGAAGACGAGCTCGAAGTTCGAGTCGATGACGGCCAACCGGAACACGTTTTCGCCGCCGGGCACGCAGGACCAGCTCGTGGTGCTCTTGCCGTCCATGGTCGGGAAGTACAGGTCGTTGTAGAACCACATCCGGTTGTACGGCGGTGTGCCGCCGGTGACGGTGCTGAGGCAGAGCACTCGCTGCCGCCCGAGCGCCTCGCAGTCGAGGTCCGCGAACAGCGTGCTTGCCGCGCTCGCCGGAGCCGCGACCAGCACGCCGGGCAGCGCGACGGTCGCCACCATGGCCAGCCGGCGGAGCGTTTTGAGAATCATCGAGTGGTCTCCTCTGCTACCGAAGCGGGACATCGCCGAGATAGATGCGGCTGCCGCTGAGCGCGTACGCCCATCTCAGCGTCGGCCTGAATGTCTTGACGCAGGCGTTCGGGCAGTACTCGAAGGTGGCTCCGGCGTACTCGGTCATCAGCGATCCGTTGATGCCGTTGTGCGCGTAGATCTTGCCTTCGACGATGTCGCCACGGATGGACGAGTGCCGCAGCGCGACCCGGCTCGTGGGCGTGAAGACAAACCAGTAGCTGTTCGGGATGTAGCAGTAGTCGGTGCTGAACGCCCACCGGAACAGCGTCTGATTGGTACCGACCACGTAGATGCGGTAGTTCCATTCGTGCTTCCCGCAGACGTAGGGTGCGGCGGCGGCGCTGGCCGACGCGGTTGTCGAGATCAGCTCCACAGAATCGCCGACGTCGCCGTCGAGCGCGGCCCGCGTGCCGGACCCGGCGCTGGCTGAGGCGGGTGATGGGAGCAGGCCGGCCCAGAGCGCGCAGATCGCCGTGACAGCGACCACCACCAATGCCGATTTCCGTCGTGTGACCATCATTCTGGTATTGCCACGCACGGCTGGCCGCACGTCAACGAATGAGGCGGCGCGGGCTTGGAAACTGCGCCATCACGCGGCGGAAACCGCGCGATGGCGCAGCGATGTCAGACGACGGCCACCGCGTCGATCTCGACGAGGAAGTCGGGGCCCAGGTTGGCGACGACGTGCACCGTGATGGCCGGCGGCGGATCCGCTCGGTCCCACACCTGCTGGAAGGCGGCCACGCCGTCGTCGAACGAGGCACCCTCGACCGTGGCGATCCTCCAGTGCACGATGTTGGCCAGGGTGGCCCCCTCGCTCTTCAGGATCGTCTCGAGGTTGCGGAACGCCTGCAGGGACTGCTCCCCGACCGTGGGACCGACGACCTTGCCGTTGGCGTCGACGCCGTTCTGCCCGCCGATGTAGATGGTCTTCGTCGGGTTTTCGACCACGACGGCCTGGCTGAAGGCCGGGCTGCGGTGGAGTCCCTCGGGGTTGATGTGCCGAGTAGCCATCTGTCGCTCTCCTTCGAACGATGACACCAGTTATAGCGGTTACCTCTCAACACTAGTTATAGTGGTTACATGCGAGTGAGCGCAACCGGACGGACGCTGCACGACCCCAAGGGTGGGTCGTTCTGGTTCGACGCCGGCGCCGTGTGCCTGGACTTCGCGCACACCGGCGGCGAGGGGCCGTACGCGGTCTTCGAGTCCCTCCACGAGCCCGCCGACCTGGCCAGCTGGTTGGCCGAGCCGCCGCTGTCCGTGGCCATGACGGACCCCGCGACGGCCGGCGACCTGACCGAGGCCAAGGCCCTCCGCCAAGCGATCTGGGAGGCGGCGCACGCCCAGGCGGACCGCCGTCCCCTCCCCGCCGCCGCGGTCGCGGCCATCAACCGGGCCGCGGCCGCGGCGCCACTTGTGCCCGAGCTCGCCGGCGGCGGCACGACCGCCGGATGGGCGCCGCCGGTGCGGGCATCCCAAGTGCTGTCGACGCTGGCGCGCGAGATGATCGAGCTGCTGTCCGGCCCCCTCGCGGAGCGCATCCGCGAGTGCGCCAGCGACAACTGCCCGCTCGTGTTCGTCGACCTGTCCCGCCCCAACGCGCGGCGCTGGTGTGCGATGGAGCGCTGCGGTAACCGCCACAAGCTCCGGGCTCTCCGCGCCCGGCAGGCCACCGGAAACCCGCCGGCGGGAGCGGGCGACGCGGGTCGATGAGGCAGGCTACGCCTGGTAGCGCAGGACGACGGCTCCGCCACCGAATACCCGCGCCTGCGCGAGCCGCAAGGGGATGTCGCGCTGGAGGTCGTCGAAGATCCGCTTGCCGCCACCGAGCACCACGGGGCTGACCGCCAGCAGGTATTCGTCGACGAGCGAGGCTACCTGGCCGAGAAGCGCGGGACCGCAGGACAGCATGATGTCGCGTCCGTCCTCGCGCTTGAGTGCGGCGAGCTGTTCGGCCGGGGCGCCGCGCAACACGGTGCGCCCGGGATCGTCATCGAGCGTGTGCGAGAACACGGCGATGCGCAGGCCGCCGAAGATCCGGGCGAATTCGAGGCTGGCGGCGTCAAGGTCGCCCGCCTGCTCGGGCGGATCGCCGGCCGCCACCTTGCTCCACCACGGGACGATCACGTCGTGCATCTGCCGCCCGAGCACCCAGGTGTCGGTGGCGCGGAAGAACTCGTTGACGAACGCGATCTCGGTCTCGCCCCAGGGAAACGGCTCCCAGAGCTCACCGCCCCGCTTGGCGATCCGCCCGTCCACTGTGGTCTGGGCGTGATAGATGACCTTTCTCATCAACGTAGGCTACGCCCGGTTTCGACACCGGCCCGGGCTCAGGCCGCTCGGGGGGTGGCATGGGCAAGCTGGCGGGCGGGCACGGACTTCGGCTGTGCGGGGAAGATCTCGGCGACGAGCCGGCGAGCCCAGCGCATCCGGGCGACGGCGGCATCCGGGCAGTCGCCGAACTCCTGCGCCAGTCGGGCGGCGCAGCCGCCCGAGCCGAGGGTCCGGACCGTCTGCACGATCGCGCCGCGGACCTGCGCCGCGGTCGGCCCCTCCGAGGGCTGCAGCGCCGAGACGAACAGCGCCTCGGACCGTACGTCGTTGAAATTCACGTAGGACATCGTCCGCCCCTCTCATGGGCTCTTCGTTCACTTCTACTGATACGTCGAACCCGACAAGGTCATCTCGACAGCGGACCACAAGATTTCTTCCGGATTTCAGAAACGCCCGTGGGCCTCCGGCACCGCCCCGGGTCATCAGGTGGCGCCGGCCCAGGTGACCGAAAGTTGACTTTATCGTGTCATTTCAGACATAAAAACCGTACAGTCGCCCATAGCTGGACTGGAGGTTGCCATGGGTTCGCTGCCTCGGCCGGACCTGCCCGATGGCCCGGTCCGCGCCCTGTTCGACGGCCTGCACGACCTGCATCACGCGGCTGGGTGGCCGAGCCTGCGTGACATGGCGAAAGAGATCGGGTGCAGTCACACGACCGTGTCGACGGCGTTCTCGGGTCCACGGCCGCCGCGGTGGGGGTTGCTGGAGCTGATCGTGGAGGCGCTTGGCGGTGACACCGAGCGGTTCCATCGACTCTGGCTGGCCGCGAGCGCCGCCCGGCATGGTGAGGAAGCCGTCCGCGCGGCGGCACCCGCGCCCGAGCCGGCCGCACGGCCCGCGGTGCCCCGCGAGCTTCCCGGCGACGTCGCCGCCTTCACCGGCCGCGCGGAGCAGCTCGCGTACCTGGACTGCTTTCTGGACAGCTCTAGCACCGCGGTGGTCATTTCCGCGGTGTGCGGGACCGCCGGGGTGGGCAAGACCGCGCTCGCGGTGCACTGGGCGCACCGGGTGGCCGGCCGCTTCCCGGACGGCCAGCTCTACGTCAACCTCCGTGGGTACGACCCGGAGCGGCCGATGCGGGCGGTCGAGGCGCTCGGGGTGCTGCTGCGCGCGTTGGGTGTCGAGGACGCGGCGGTGCCGCACGACGTCGCCGAACGCGCCGCTCGGTACCGGACTTTGCTGTCCGGCCGGCGGATGCTGGTCTTGCTGGACAATGTGCACTCGGTCGACCAGGTGCGGGATCTGTTGCCCGGCGCGGGGTCCTGTCTGGTCATGATGACCAGCCGTTCCAGCCTGCCGGCCTTGGTGGCTCGGCACGGGGCGGTGCGGGTCACTCTCGACCTGCTGGCTCAGGACGAGGCGGTCGCTCTGCTTCGTACCCTGATCGGCGCCCGCGTGGAGGCGGAGCCGGAGGCGGCGGTGGTGCTGGCGTCGCGCTGCGCACGGCTTCCGCTCGCGCTGCGGATCGCCGCCGAGCTGGCCGTGTCCCGACCGGCGGTGTCGCTTGCCGCGCTGGTCGGTGAGCTCGGCGACGAGTCCCGCCGGCTCGACCTGTTGGCCGCTGGGGAGGATGGCTACACCGCTCTGCGGTCGGTCTTCTCCTGGTCGTGCCGGCATCTCGACCCGGCTGCGGTCCGGGCGTTCCAGCTTCTCGGTCTACACCCGGGCCGCGACGTCGGCCTCGACGCTGTCGCGGCGCTGCTGGACTCCGACCCGGCGGACGCCCACCGGCGGATCGACGCGCTGATCCAGGCCCATCTGGTCGAGGAGCACACCGATGGCCGCTTCGGCATGCACGATCTATTGCGGGCGTATGCGGCCGAGCAGGCTGCTGGCCGTCCGGAGGCCGACCGGCGGGCGGCGCTGGCCCGGCTGTTCCAGCACTACGCACGCACCGCCGCGGCGGCGGTGTGGACGGCGTTCCCCACCCGGGTAGAGCGGCCCCCGGCCCAGCTGTTCGCCTGTAGCGACGACGCCCGGGCCTGGCTGGACAGCGAACGCGCGAACCTGCTCGCCGTCGCGCAGGACGCCGATGGCGGGTACGCCGTTCAGCTTTCCGCCATCCTGGCCGGCTATCTCGAGGTGCGCGCGCACTATGAGGACGCGCTGCGTCTACATGAGATGGCCGACCAGGCGGCCCGTGCCCGCGAGGACTGGGTGGGTGAGGCCGCCGCACGAAACCGGCTGGGTGACATCCGCCGCCTCCTGGGCCACTATCGGGCGGCTTCGGCCCACTACGAACGTGCGCTGGCCCTGGCCGGAAAGCTCGATGACCGGGATGGTGCGGCCACCGCACGGTACGGGTTGGGCACCCTGTGTTGGCGGTCCGGACGGCTCGACGACGCGTGTGAGCATCTCGCGGCGGCCCTCGCCTGCTGGCGTGAGATCGGCGACCGGGTTGGCGAAGGGGCGGCCCTGTACCGCCTGGGCACGGTCTTCCGCCGGATGGGCAGATACCGCGACGCCCTCGACCACCACCTGCAGGCCCTCGCCACCGGCCGGGCGATCGACGATCAGGTCGGCGCGAGCCGGGCCCTGAACAACCTGGGTGCCACGTTGGAACGCATGGGCGACTACGCGCAGGCCCTCGAGCAGTACCAGCAGTCCTTGGCCATCTGCCGTGAGCTGGGCAACCGGGTGGGTGTCGCGGTCGCACTGACCAACCTGGGCAACATCAGCTCGGGGTTGGGACGGTTCGACGAGGCGTTGCGCCAGCACCGGGAGGCGTTGCCGATCTACGTCGAGACCGGCAACCGGGTCGGCCAGGGCGAGGCACTGCATGGCCTCGGCTTGCTGCACCTCCGGTGGGGCCGGTACGGGGAGGCCGCCGACCACCTGCGACAGGCGGTCTCCGTCGGCCACGAGCTCGACGACGTCGACCTGGAGTGCACCGCTCTCATCGACCTGGCGGAGGCCTTGCGCGCTGCCGGAGACCCGGCCGTGGCCGCGACGCACTACGAGGCTGGGCTCGCGCTGGCCGACCGCGGCGGCGACCGGTACCTGCGGGCCCGGGCCCTGACCGGCCTCGCCCACCTGCTGCGTGCGGCAGGGGATACGGCCGCCGCTGAGCGACACCACCGGCAGGCGCTGGCCATCCTCACCGACCTCGGCCTGCCGGAGACCCACGAGTCGCGGGCCGACCTCGCTGCCCTCCGCGCTGACCGGCTCGACGCCGTCACGGCGGTCGGTGTCCCGGTCCCGTAAGGAATTCGTCAACCTGCCACGCCCGGACACCCGGTCGCCGGCCGCTTCCACAGCGCGCGATCCGATGCGCTCGTACAACCTCGTAAAGAATCGTCAACCGCATTTGCCAGCGTGGAACGCTTCGGCGGTCAGTTTCACACGTGGAAAGGACGGACCATGACCGCCTCGATCAGCACCAAGCCCCGTCGCGTCGCGCCACACGCCGCCCCGCGCATACCTCGAATGCTCTCCCTGCTGGGCGCCGTCGCCGTCGCGGCCGCCCTCCTCCTCGGCCTGTCCGGAACGGCGCAGGCCGGTGCCGGGGTGAGTCGGTCGGCGGGCGTTCCCTACTACGAGCTGCGCCCGCTCAGCAATCCAAACATGTGCCTGGACGTCGCACACGCCAGCGTCGTGCACGGCGCGAACGTCCTCCAGGGCACCTGCTGGGGCGGCGCCAACCAGCGCTGGAAGCTCGTCGACGCCGGCGGTGGCTACGTCCAGCTGCACCCGCTGAGCGCCCCGCACATGTGCCTCGACGTCGCGTGGGGCAGCACCGCCCACGGCGCGGATGTCATCCAGGCCACCTGCTCCGTCGGAACGAACCAGCACTGGGCGGTCCAGCGCGCAGCGGGCTTCCACCAGGTGTGGGCCCGACACAGCGGCAAGTGCCTGGACGTGGCACACGCCAGCGTCGTGCACGGCGCGGATGTCATCCAGGGCAACTGCTGGGGCGGCGCCAACCAGCGTTGGGAGCTCAGGTTCGCCGGCACCTGGTAACCCGACGGCCGGCAAGGCGGCGCGGCACCCGTCTGGGTGCCGCGCCGCTCGCGGTCAGGTGGCGGTGCAGGTGAGTGCCGGTGCGCCGCTCGTGCCGCTCCCCGAGCCGATGAAGCCGAAAGCCGTGCTGGCGCCGGCGCCGACCGACCCGTTGTAGGAGACGTTCCGCGCGGTCACGCTGGTACCGCTCGACGTGATGGTGGTGCTCCAGAACTGGCTGACGCTCTGTCCGTTGCCGAGCGTCCAGGTGACGGTCCAGCCGCTGATCGCCTCGGAGCCAGCGGTGACCCGCACCTCGGCCTGGAAGCCACCGCTCCACTGGCTCGTCACGGAGTACACCGCCGAGCATGACCGGCCACCTGGCGGAGGCGTCGTCGGTGGCGGCGTCGTGGGCGGAGGCGTCGTAGGCGGTGGAGTTGTGGGCGGAGGGGTCGTAGGCGGAGGGGTCGTGGGCGGAGGAGTTGTCGGCGGAGGCGTCGTGGGCGGAGGCGTACTGCCGCCGCCGAAGGTGAAGGCGTCGATATCGAACAGGTAGCCCGAGCCGCCGGTGAAGACCAGGAACAGGTTCTGGGTACCGGTCGGTGGCGTGACGGTGCCACTGACATTGGCCCAGGTCTCCCAGCCGCCGGTCGGCGCGACCGTGGCCGTGCCGACGACGGGCCCGGTGGCCGAGCCGGTGCGCAGGGAGAGCGTGCCGCCGGAGCCGGCCGACGCGACCCGCGCGGTGAACGACGTGGCCCCGCTCAGGTTGTACGGGGTGAACGAGATCCAGTCGCCGTTCTCGATGAAGCCGACCGCGTTGCCGCCGTTGGCCGACGGCTTGGCCACGGTGGTGGTGCCCTGCTGGCCGCTGAAGTGCTCGGCCTGGCGGGTTCGCGGCTGCATCACGGCCTGTGGCGAGGTCACCGGCGTGGTCGAGCCGACCGGCGTGTACTCGGCGACCATCACACCGAAGATGTTCGCGTTCGCGTCGTGCTCACCATCCACGGTGGTCTGTAGCGTGCCCGAGCAGCCGGTGGTGCTCGTAATGCCGTGACCGTGGCTGTCGTGACCCAGGATGTAGTTGATCTTCACACGGCTGCAGTCGATGGTCGGCGCGTTCGGGTCGGTGACCGTGACCTGGAAGGGGATGGCGTCACCGAAGTTGAACAGCCTGCCGTTCACCGGCAGGTTGAGGGCGACCGTCGCCCGGCCCACCCCGATCACCAAACTCGCCGTCGAGGTGCGGCCGGTGCTGTCCCGCACCGTCAGCGTCGCCGTGTACTCGCCGTTGCTCGTGTAGGTGAACGACGGGTTGGCGGCGGTCGAGTCGGTGCTGCCATCCGTGGTGAAATCCCACGCGTACGTGATGGCGTCACCGTCCGGGTCACTGGAGCCGGCCGAGCTGAACTGTACGGTCAGCGGCGCGTTTCCACTCGTGGGGTTGGCGGCCGCGGCAGCGATCGGCGACCGGCCACCACCGGAGCTGTACTCGATCCGGTACACCGCCGAACTGGCGTCACCGCTCCCCCACCCGGTGCCGTAGTCGAGCACGTAGAGCGCGCCGTCCGGCCCGAACTCCATGTCGATCACCTGGGTGCCGGTATAGGCCGGGAAGGCGTCGATCGCGCCCACCCCGCCGGAGCTCGTCACGGTGGCCGCCTTGATCCACCGCCGGCCGAACTCGCCGAGGAACACCTTGCCGTTCATCGACGCGGGGAACTTCACGTCGGAGGCGAGCGAGGCGCTGTAGTTGTAGACCACGGCACCCATCGGCGACAGGCTCCCGCAGCACAACGCCGCCGGATTCTGCTCACCGCCGTACGGCAGCCAGGCCCGCTGCGACGGCGGCAGCTGGGTGATGCCGGAGTTGTTGCGGGAGTTGTTCACCGGCCCGCCGGTGCAGTTGAACGCGGCGCCGGAAGGGCCGGACGGGAATGTGAAGTCGATGTACGGCGTGTTGTAGTTCGAGCAGTACGGCCAGCCGTAGAAGCCCGGCTGCGTAATACGATCGAACGCGACGTTGGCCGCCGGCCCACGGGTGGGACTGCTGGTGCCGGCGTCCGGCCCGTAGTCACCGAGGTACACGACGCCGGTCGCCTTGTCCACGGACATCCGGAACGGGTTGCGGAAACCCATCGCGTAGATCTCGGGCTTGGTGTTGGCCGTACCCGCGGCGAACATGTTGCCGGCCGGGACCGTGTACCCACCGCCGGAGCTCGGCCGGATCCGCAGCACCTTGCCGCGCAGGTCGTTGCTGTTGCCCGCGCTCCGCTGAGCGTCGTAGGCCGGGTTGCGGTCGGCCCGCTCGTCGATCGGCGTGTAGCCGCTGGAGTCGAAGGGGTTGGTGTCGTCTCCTGTGGACAGATAGAGGTTGCCGGCCGCGTCGAAGTCGATGTCACCGCCCACGTGGCAGCACATGCCGCGACTGGTCGGCACCTCCAGCACCGTCACCTCCGACGCCGCGTTCAGTGTGAAGTCCGCGTTCACGGTGAACCGGGCCAGCCGGTTGACGCCGTTGAACGGGGCGAACTGGGCGGCCGTGCCGGTCGCGGGCGCGTCACCGGCCGGAGTGGACAGTCGCGGCGCGTAGTACACGTAAACCCACCGGTTCGACGTGAAGTTGGGGTCTACCTTGATGCTCTGCAGCCCCTCCTCGTCGTGCGTGTACACCGGAATCGTCAACGCCACCTTGGTGTTGCCGGCCGGGTCGGTGTAGCGGACCGTGCCGTCCCGCGAGGTGTGCAGCACGCCCCGGTTGGGCAGCGCCGTCAGGCCCATCGGCTCGCCGACCTCGCTCACGCCCTTGGCGAGAGTCACCTGGTTGTAGCCGGCCTGCGGCGGCTGACCGGTGGAGCAGTTACCGGTCCCCTGCGCCGCGTATCGGATCCCGCCGAGCAGGTGGGTGCGGAAGTTGGCGTCGCTGAAGCTCTCGTTGGTGTGGCCCATCCCGGTGTACCAGGAGCGGCCACCGTCGTAGCCACGGCACCAGGCGATCGGGTGGTCCCCACCCATCGAACCGCCGGTGTACGTGCTCTCGTCCAAAGTGGCCAGTACGTGCGTCTGCGAACGCGGGTTCGTCCGGAAGTTGTACCACTCGTCCAGCCGGGTCCACGCCGTCGGCAGCCCTGCGGTCGACGGGTGGGAGGCGTCCTCGATGCGCACGGTCGCGTTCTGGTTCGCCGGGTGACTGGCGAAGTACGCCCCGACCAGGTTGCCGTACCACGGCCAGTCGTACTCCGTGTCGGACGCCGCGTGCACGCCCGCATACCCGCCGCCGCCCCTGATGTAGCTCTCGAACGCCGCCTGCTGGCTGGCATTGAGCACGTCCGCGGTGGTGGAGAGCCAGATGACCGCCTGGAAGCGAGCCAGGTTGGCGGTGGTGAACTGGGCGGCGTCCTCCGTGGCCTCGACGGTGAAGTTGTTCTGGGCGCCCAGCTGCTGGATCGCGGTGATGCCGGCCGGGATCGAGTCGTGCCGGAA
>Ga0214467_1000038_pt1 | contig 38250 bp, 35 predicted proteins | sample RVTome_8_FD_187339 | JGI IMG/M metagenome (GOLD analysis project Ga0214467, IMG submission 187339) | Soil microbial communities from uranium-contaminated site in the Upper Colorado River Basin, Wyoming, United States - RVT160D0 HiSeq ...
TGCGGTCGGTCATCCTGGGCCGGCGGGATCGGGAGGACATCAGCGGGTTCAGCGTGCTGACCGGCTCCGAGCTGACCGTCGACTCAGCGCTGTGGATGGGCGCGAACGGGGTCGTCCCCGGACTGGGCAATGTGGACCCGCACGGGTACGTGCGGCTGCTGCGGTCGGCGTGGGCCGGCGAGTGGGACGCCGCGCGGGCCGAGCAGGAGCGGCTGCTGCATCTCTTCGAGCTCATCACCGTGGGAGGCACGCGCATGGGCGTCAGCTCGTCGGCACTCGGCGCGTTCAAGGCGGCGCTCTTCCTGCGCGGCGTCATCGACCACCCGACGACCGCGCCCCCGCAGGTACCCCTCGACGAGGATGAGATCGCCCGTGTCGGCAAGTACCTGGCGGCGGCGGGGCTGGTCTGACGAAGGGCGCCATGATCAAAGCTCCCCTCAAGCCGTTCCAACGGCTTGAGGGGAGCTTTGATCACTAAGGCTCAGCGGCCGCGCATCTGGCGGAAGGCGCCCTTCGAGGGGCGCATGTTCTTCGGGATGGCGCCCTTGGGGAGGTTGGGGCGGGCGGTGAGGGCGGTCAGGCGCTTGTCGAGCGCGTTGACGTCCTTGCCGGTGAGGTTGCGCGGGAGGCGCATGAGCGTGGTGCGCACCTTGCGGACCGACAGCTCGCCCTCCTCGGTGCCGATGATGTAGTCGTACATCGGGGCGTTGCCGATGACCTTGGCGAGCCGCCGCTTTTCCTGGCCGAGGAGGCTGCGCACCCGCTGCGGGTTGCCCTCCGCCAGCAGGATCACGCCCGGCCGGCCGAGCACCAGGTGCACCATGTCCATCTGCGTGGTGGAGCTGACGGCGGTGGTGACCCGCCAGTCGCCCCGCATGTTCTCCACCAGCTGGGCGGCCGCGCCGGGCTGGCCCTCCGCCGCGTTCATCATCGCGGCGTTGGAGCGCACGTTGAGCACGATGAGCACCGCGAGGAGCGTGAGCAGGATGCCCACCGGGAGCCACAGCCAGCCCCAGGTGATCACCGCGACGACCGTGAGCGCGAGCGGGATGAGCACCGCGGCGGCGACGAGTGGCGCGAACCACTTGTCACGTTTGGCGGTGAACGAGAAAACCATCCCGATCTGCTTCAGCCGCTGACCGAAACCGACCTTCTCCTCGGGCTTTGCCATGCCAGGAAGTCTAAGGGCTGGGCGCGGTAAGTACCTTACGGCCCCGCGCCTCCCCGCCGGCCCCGCGTAAGTACCCCTCCGACCTGGAACATCGGGCATCGCACCCATGCGGCGGCGCTGCCTTCGCGCGGAGAGTAATGGTCATGACGAATCTCGACACACACTCCACGCTCCACCTCCACCGTCACCACTCGGCCGAGCTGCACGCCGAGGCCGACCTGGTGCGCCTGGCCCGCGCCGTCGTACGCGGTGGCGGCGGCCCTGAGCAGCCACGCTGGTGGTCCCGCTCCGGGCGGCGCCACCACGGGGCCGCGACGCGGGCGCCGGCGCTGTCCTGAGAACAAGCCGTGGGGCTCGTCACGGGGGCGAGCCCCACGGCCGTTAATCATTGAAGAGATGTCGGAGAGGCGTGGCATGCTCGATCTCGTGACCGCCCGAGCCACCAGCTCCGTCCTCGTCGGCCGCGACGCCGATCTCGCGGCGCTGCGCGACGCGCTCAAGCGTGCCCGCGGCGACGAGCCGACGACGGTGCTGCTCGGCGGCGAGGCCGGGATCGGCAAGACCCGCCTGGTCGAGGAGTTCCGGCGGCACGCGCTGGGCGAGGGCGTGCGGGTCCTCACCGGCCAGTGCCTGGAGCTGGGCGAGGAAGGCCTGCCGTTCGCGCCGTTCGTGGCCGCGCTCCGCGACCTGCTCCGGCGCGACGGTCCGGCCGCGTTCGACGGGCACGAGCACGAGTTCGCGCGGCTGCTGCCCGAGCTGGGCCCGGCCGGTCCGGAGGGGCTCGCGGACGCCAACCGGGGCTACCTCTTCGAGCTGGTGGCCGGCCTCTTCGGGCGGCTGGTCCGGGAGCGCCCGCTGGTCCTGATCATCGAGGACCTGCACTGGGCCGACCGCTCCACCCGCGACCTCATCGCGTTTCTGATCCGCTCGGCGCGCACGGCGCAGGCGCTGCTGATCTGCACGTTCCGCTCCGACGAGCTGCACCGGGGCCACCCGCTGCGGCCGTTCCTCGCCGAGCTCGACCGGGCCCGCGGCGTCGAGCGCGTCGACCTCGACCGGCTCGACCGCGACGGCACGATGGAGATCCTCGCCGACCTGCTCGGCGCCGAGCCCCGCCCTGGCCTCGTCGACAACGTCTACGACCGTTCGCAGGGCAACCCGTTCTTCGTCGAGGAGCTGGCCGTCTCCAGCGACCCCGACGGCTGCCGCGACCTGCCCGGCACCCTTCGCGACCTGCTGCTGGCGCGGATCGACCGGCTGCCCGACGCGGCCCAGCGCGTGCTCCGGCTGGCCGCCGCCGGTGGCAACAGGATCGGCCACGACCTGCTCGTCGAGGTCGCCGAGGTGCCCGACCACGCGCTGGAGGATTCGCTGCGCGTCGTGGTCGCGGCCCAGCTGCTGGTCGCCGACGCCGACGGTGGATACGAGTTCCGCCACGCGCTGGTCCGCGAGGCGGTCCACGAGGACGCGCTGCCCGGTGAGCGGGGCCGCCTGCACGCGCGCTACGCGGCCGCCATCGAGGCCCGGCCCCAGCTCGTCGGCGCCGACCGCGCACCGGCCGAGGTCGCCCACCACTGGTACGCGGCGCATGATCACCCCCGCGCGCTCACCTCCGCCTTGGCCGCGGCGACGGCGGCCGGCAAGCGGTACGCGTACGCGGAGAAGAGCCGGCTGCTCGAGCGCGTGCTGGAGCTGTGGGAGCAGGTGCCCGACGCGGCGGAGCGGCTCGGCATGGACCACCTGGCGCTGCTGGAGGAGACGCTGCTCGCCGCCTCCACCGCCGGCGACTACGCCCGCGCGATGAGCCTCACCCGCGCCGCGCTCGCCGAGATCGACAGGGAGGTCGAGCCACTGCGCGCCGCCCGCATGCTGGAGCGCCGCGGCCGGCTGATGCGCGTGCTCGGCAAGAGCGACGGCGCGACCGAGCTCCGCAGTGCGTACGAGCTGGCGCGCGATGTGCCCAACGAGCCCGATCGGGTGGAGATCCTCGCCAACATCGCCGTCCACCTGGGCAAGGTCGGCCACGGGGAGGGCGCCCGCATCGCCCACGAGGCGATGGCCGACGCCGAGGCGCTTGGCGACCCGGCGGCCTGGGTGGCGGCGACGCTCACCTTCGGGCGGGTGGCGAGCAAGGAGATCTCCGCCGAGGCCGGTCTGGCCGAGCTGCGCAAGGCCGAGGAGCTCGCCCGCCAGATCGGCGACGTCCCCAAGCTGGTCCACGCGTTGGTCAACCTCTCGGACGCCCTCTTCGAGATCGGGGAGTACGCGGAGTCAGCCCGCAACGCCGCCGCCGGCACCGTCGAAGCCAAGCGGGTCGGGATCAGCCGATCGAGCGGGGCGTTTCTGCTCTCCAACCACGCCGAGGCGCTCTGGGCGCTCGGTCGCTGGGACGAGGCCGACGCGCTCTGCGCCGAGACCGCCCGCATCGACCCGCCCGGCACGCTCGGCCTGCACTGGCTGCAGATCCGCGCGCAGCTCCGCCTGGCCCGCGCGCATCCCGGTGCGGATGAGCTGGTGGCCCGCGCGCTGAGCTTCCTCGGCCGGCCCTACCTGGAGCACCAGCTCGCCATCCCGCTGCACGAGCTGCGCGTCGAGGCCACCCTCCGCCGTGGCGACCTGGCCGAGGCGGTCGAGGCGGCCAAGACCGCCATCGCCGTGCCCCGCCTCGCCGAGTTCCCTCGGTACACGTGGCCGCTGATGGCGACCGCCGCCCGCGCGGCCGTGCTGGCCGGCGACGAGGAGCTGGCCGCGCAGGTCCGCGCGGCGACGGCCACCCTGGCCGCGCCTTACCCGGCGCAGCGGGCGAGCGCCGCGCAGACCCGCGCCATCCTGGCGACCGCCCCCGACGCGCTGACCGCCTGGCAGGAGACGGTCGCGGCCTGGCGGGTAGACGGCCAGCCGTACCCGTTGGCCCGCGCCCTTCTCGGGCTCGCGGAGGCCGCTGCGGCCGCCGGTGACCGCGGCCTGGCCGGCGAGGCGGTCGAGGAGGCCTGCTGCATCACCGACGACCTGCACGCCGCCCCGCTCCGCGAGGAGCTCGACACCCTCGCCCGCCGCGCCGGCCTGCGGGTGTCGAGCCGCTCGGCGCCGGATGAGCCGGAGCTGCTGACCGTCCGCGAGCAGGAGGTGCTGCGCCTGGTGGCCGAGGGCCTGAGCAACCGGCGGATCGCCGAGCAGCTCTTCATCTCGCCCAAGACGGCCAGCGTGCACGTCTCCCGCATCATCGCGAAGCTGGCGGTGGCCAACAGGGTGGAGGCGGCCGCGGTCGCCCATCGGTTGGGGCTGCTGGAGGATCGGGCATAGGTCGGCGTCCTACTGGCCGCGGCTGGCCGGATCGACCCGGGCCCAGCGCAGCAGGTCCGTCATCGCGAAGGTGCCGGCGCGCTGGCTCGGCAGCGTCGGTCGCCAGCCCGCCGGAGCGGCCCGCAGGTAGGAGCGCGGGTCCAGCTGCAGCAGCCCGATGAAGACCTCGCCGACGATCCGGCCGCCCATGGGGCCGAGCACGATGCCGTCGCCGATCAGCTCGGCCTCCGCCAGCGTGTAGTACCACAATGGAGTGTTGCGCTCCAGGCCCAGCCCGTAGCCGCTCAGCTCGTTGAGGGTCAGCGGCCCCCACCCCATGGCGTTCGCGACCTGCTGGCCGGAGGGCAGGCTCCAGGTGAGGTGGCGCAGCAAGTTGCGCTGCGGGAGCGAGGTCGGCGGTTCGCCGCTCGCGATGGCACCCAGCGGGAGGTTGAACAGCGGCGTGGAGATGTTTCGGTCGATGCGCTTATTCGGCCGCACCTGCCCGTCGCCGAAGTTGAAGAACGTCTGCCAGCCGATGAACCTCCGCGGTGCCCGGCGCCCGCCGCGCAGGTCGACCGGGTCGGCCTGGTTTTGACCGGCGGGGTCGAAGATGAACCCGAAGAACGGACTGCCATCCGGGTTGCCGGCCAGGTTCGCCCGGTACGAGGGGCGGACCATGCTGTGGCCGAAGCGGTACACCGCGCCCTGGAACTCCACCGGGATGAACGCCGGCCCCGGCTCAGGCCGGTAGAAGCGCCGCCCGTGAGCGAGGATGTCCTGCATCAGCCCGTGGCCGGACACCTGCGGCAGGAACTCGTTCACGATGATCCACTGGTAGTGCCAGGTGATCAGCTGCCGGGCCCGCTCGAAGAGGCTGCTGGTCGCCACGCCCTGGCTGCGCAGGAGGTCGACCGCGCGGTTGTGGGAGAGGATGAACGCCGTCTGGAGACCGGCGATGATGACGTTCTCGTCGTTGCGCGGCTCGGCGATGATCGCGGTGCCGTTGGCCATCCGGGGTACGTCCTCGAAGCGTCCGCCCGACTCGATCCGTAGCTTGATCCGATCCGACTCGTAGAGCTGCGGGCTCGCCACCGGACCGCCGCCGTACACGGAGTCGAGGTCGAGCGCCGGCGTGCGGAGGTTCGGCGATGATTCGGGCGATGTGGGTACCCCCAGCCGCGACGTCGTGTCGAAGGTCATGTCGTGGTCGAGGAACTGGCCGAAGAACGTCGTACCAGCGGTGTGGAACGGGTTGTCGCGGTTGCGCGGGCTCAGCTCCGGGTTGGTGATCAGCCGGATCGGCCCCTCGGTCAAGGGGTCGCGGGCGTCCAGGGGGCCGCCGGGCCGACCGATGTCGGTGAGGGCGGCGCGGCTGCGGTTGTCGGCGGCGACGAACGGAGGCAGGCCTGGGAACATCCGCCCGAACCGATCGGCCGGAGTAGCGGCTGACGCGGGCTCTGCCGCGAGTGCCGCGCCACCGGCAACCGCACCGGCCGCGGTCGCGCCAACGCCTGAGATGAATCTGCGCCGTGATAGTGAGGTGCCCATGGCTGTCCATCCTTCGACGGATCAGCGGCGCCGGGATCCACCCCCAAGGGCTTTTTTTAGGAAACCTTCCTATCGAATAAATACCGATACCAATAGCTCAAGCCGTGATCGGCCGTTCGAGGTAGAACTGGAAACACGCCACCGCCTCGCCGTCGGCGCGCACGACCGTGGCCAGGAAATCAGGCACGGACTCGGGCTGGGGCCTGTTGTCGAGGCTCACCCGCCAACCCTGCTGCCCCGCCCAGTTGAAGGCGGCGATGTCCGACGAGACCGGCGCGTGTATGGCCTCGACCTGGGGTCGCACGATGACCGCGACGAGCCGGTTTTCCACCGTCACCTTGTCATCCCGAAACAGCCGGGACTCGCGTATCTGGTGCCTGACGCTCACGAGATACAGGGACGCGTACTCCCACTGCCGCATCGTCGGATGCTAGACCGTCGATGGCTCGCTCAGGCGGCGCGGGCGTCCAGGGCCTGCTGGTAGAGGCGGCCGGCCCGGTAGGACGAGCGCACCAGCGGCCCGCTCATCACGCCGGCGAAGCCGATCCGCTCGGCCTCCTCCTTGAGCTCCACGAACTCCTCCGGCTTGACCCACCGCTCCACCGGGTGGTGGCGCGGGGTGGGGCGGAGGTACTGCGTGATGGTCACCAGCTCGCAGCCCGCCTCGTGGAGGTCGCGCAGGGCCTGGGAGATCTCGTGGCGCTCCTCACCCAGGCCGAGGATCAGGTTGGACTTCGTCACCAGGCCGGCGGCGCGGGCCTGGGTGAGCACGTCGAGCGAGCGCTCGTAGCGGAACGCGGGGCGGATGCGCTTGAAGATCCGCGGCACCGTCTCCACATTGTGGGCGAGCACCTCGGGACTGGCGTCGAAGACCTCGCCGAGCTGCACCGGGTCGCCGTTGAAGTCGGGGATCAGCAGCTCCACACCGCAGCCGGGCTGAAGCTTGTGGATCTGGCGGACCGTCTCCGCATAGAGCCAGGCGCCGCCATCCGGCAGGTCGTCGCGGGCCACGCCGGTGACCGTCGCGTAGCGCAGGCCCATCGTCGCGACCGACTCGCCGACGCGGCGGGGCTCGTCGGCGTCGAACTCGGCCGGCTTACCCGTGTCGATCTGGCAGAAGTCGCACCGCCGGGTGCACTGGTCGCCGCCGATGAGGAAGGTGGCCTCGCGATCTTCCCAACACTCGTAGATGTTGGGGCAGCCGGCCTCCTGACACACGGTGTGCAAGCCCTCACGCTGGACCAGGCCGCGCAGCTCGGTGTACTCCGGGCCCATCTTGGCTTTTACCTTGATCCACGGTGGCTTGCGCTCGATCGGCGTCTCGGCGTTGCGCGCCTCGATGCGCAGCAGGCGCCGTCCCTCTGGAGCGATGGTCACAGATCTGAGCCTACGCTCGCCGTGGTCGCGCATGAACACTAGGCGACGAGCCTCACCCTCCCCTTAATGTGATGCCCACCACCGGTTTGCCCTGTTAGCGTGGGGCTTGAGCGGCGAAGACGGAACCAAGTACCGCCCCGATCCGCCGGCCGAGAGAGCCACCGGCAGCTGTGAAGGTGGCCCGGCGCCGGGGCGCGAAGACACTCCTGAGCCGCTCCCGAAATGAGGCCCCTTCGGGGGTGAAGGCGCGGTGGCACCGCGAGTTTCCCCACTCGCCCGCGCCCCATCGGGGATCGCGTTGCGCGATTGGACGAGGAGGTGCCGAAATGCAACGCATCCTTTCCACCGAACTCCCTGCCCACATCGGCTCGGCCGTGCGGGTCGCGGGATGGGTACACCGCCGCCGGCTGCTGAAGTCGGTGGCGTTCCTCATCGTGCGGGACCGCGCCGGGCTCACCCAGGTCGTGGTCACCGACCCCGGCGTCCGCGCCCAGATCGAGGCCGTGGGGGAGGAGACCACCGTCGAGGTCACCGGCGAGGCCGTCGCGAACACCGCGGCGCCCGCCGGGGTCGAGGTGGTCGAGCCGTTGTTACGGGTACTTGGCGCACCCGCCGAGCCGCCACCGTTCGACCTCTTCCGGCCGGAGCTGGGAGCTACCCTGCCGACCCAGCTCGACCACGCGTCGCTCTCGCTGCGCCACTCCACGCGGGCCACGGCGCTGCGCCTCTCGGCGGCGGCCGCGGCCGGCTTCCGATCCACACTGGACTCCCTCGGCTTCGTGGAGATACACACTCCGAAGATCGTGGCCAGCTCCACCGAGAGCGGGGCGAACGTCTTCGCGATCGACTACTTTGGACGCCCCGCCTTCCTGGCCCAGTCGCCGCAGTTCTACAAGCAGATGATGGTCGGCGTCTTCGAGCGCGTGTACGAGGTGGGCCCGGTCTTCCGCGCCGAGCCGCACGAGACCGGGCGGCACCTGGCCCAGTACACGTCGCTGGACGCCGAGCTCGGCTTCGTCGGGGACCACCGCGACGTCATGGCCGTGCTCACCGACGTGATCCGCGGCATGGTGGGTGCGACCGGGCTGCCGGCCGCGATGCCCGCCGAGTTTCCCGCGCTGCACTTCACCGAGGCGCTGAAGATCGCCGGTGCCGACCCGGACGAGCCGGATCTCGCGCCGGCGGACGAGCGTGCGGTCGGGGAGTGGGCGCTGCGCGAGCACGGGTCGGACTTCGTGTTCGTCACCGGGTATCCGATGGCCAAGCGTCCCTTCTACACCCACCCGGACCCGTCCCGCCCCGGCTACACCAACGGCTTCGACCTGCTCTTCCGGGGCGTCGAGCTGGTCACCGGCGGGCAGCGGCTGCACCGGTACGAGGACTACGTGGCGGCGCTGGCCGCGCGGGGCGAGCCGCTCGCGCCGTACGAGTCCTATGTGGAGGCGTTCCGGCACGGGATGCCGCCGCACGGCGGGTTCGCGATCGGGCTGGAGCGCTTCGTGGCCCGCCTCACCGGCGCGGGCAACGTGCGCGAGGTGACGGCCTTCCCCCGCGACCGCCACCGGCTCACGCCCTAGACGATCCCTTCCAAGAGATATTTCTGGGCTACCGCGATGTCCGCGGTGGTCCGGACCGCTGCTCCCGCGGCCTCACAGTGCTCGGTGGTCACGGTCACCCCGCTTTGTCGCCTGCGGCGGCCCGTCGGGCTGACGCCCACCCGGCAGCGGTCCGTAGGCAGCCGGGTTGCTTGTGCGGGAAGCTGTCGAGCTGGGCGCATTGTTGCGCCCAGCTCGACAGCTGGTCGCAGCCGTGGCCTGAGTGTTCTCGCCGGAGGCAAAGGGACCGCGACCAACGAAGCAGGGTGAGGCCGCGGGAGCAGCGGTCGAGACCACGACGGGCATCGCGGTAGCCCAAAGCTTGGAATCGATGGATTGTCTAGGGCAGGAGGTCGCTGTCGTGGGCGGCGTACACGGTGGCCATCGCGGCCGGGTCGGGTGCGCCGCCCGGCGGGATGAGCACGCCGACGTCAGCCATGAAGGCGAGGCCGGCCGGCCCAGGTGACCAGAGCCCGAGCACCTGGGCCGGCTCGTCGGTCGGGTTGGCGAAGGTGTGGCGCACGCCACGCGGCGCGAGGCAGAACGAGCCGGCCGGCGCCTCGATCGGGTCGTCGGTGCCGTAGGTCAGCAGGAGCATGCCGCTGAGCACGTGGATGCCCTCGTCGAAGGCGTGGTGCCGATGCGGCACCGGCCCGGCGAAGCGCGGTGGCACGGTCATCTCCACGACCGCGAAGCCCTGCGACTCGGCGAGCACGCGCATCGGCTGCCCCGCGTACGGGAACGTGCGTCCCTCGCCGGGGAGCATGACCGCACCGTGAACGGACAAGGCGCTTACTCGGCGAGCAGGGTGTCCAGGTGGCGCTCGACCACCGGGAACACGTCGGCGATCGTGATCTGGCGGCCGAGCTCGGCGCTCAGGGAGCTGACGCTGGCGTCGCGGATGCCGCACGGGACGATGCGGTCGAAGACGGACAGGTCACAGTCGCAGTTGAGCGCGAAGCCGTGCTGGGTGACGCCCTGCGACACGCGGATGCCGATCGCGCCCACCTTGCGGTCGGGGCCGCGGTCGTCAGCCGGCACCCAGGCGCCGCTGCGCCCCTCGATCCGGGTGGTGACCAGGCCAAACTCGGCGCACACGTCGATGAGCAGCTGCTCGGTGCGGCGCACGTACGCCACGACGTCGATCGGGTCGGGCAGCTTGAGGATCGGGTAGCCGACCACCTGCCCCGGGCCGTGCCAGGTGATCTTGCCGCCACGGTCGACGTCGATCACCGGCGTGCCATCTATCGGGCGGTCGAGCGGCTCGGTGCGCTTACCGGCCGTGTAGACGCTCGGGTGCTCCAGCAGCAGCACGGTGTCTGGCTCCGCACCCGAGACGACGGCCTCGTGCAGCCGCCGCTGCTCATCCCACGCCGCCAGGTAGTCGAGGCGGCCGAGATTCCGGTGCCGCAGCCCGGTCAGTGCGCTAGTCACCCACCCAGCCTAAACCCGGCGAGGGGCCCGATCACCGCGTGTCGCTGCTCACGTCACCCCTCAGGCTGCGGCCTCCTGCTCCACCTCCCAATGGAACCGATAGGCCTTGAGCCTCTCCGCGCGATCCTGCCAGAGCTCGCTCCACCGCTCCTTGCCCTGCGTCTTGGCCTCGTCGGCCTCACGCTCGGCCTGAGCGACGCTGTCCGCGCGGTCTTTGATCAGGAATTCGCGCATCTGCTTCAGATGGTGATCCATATACTCCCAGCCGCCAGGATCGCGGTCGCGGTCGATCATGAGCCCAGCCTTTCGTCGAGTCGTCCGATCTCATACTGCGTCTGCTCGATCTCGTGGCGAAAATGCGCCAAACCCGTTTCGTACTGCGTGATTTTCAGACGGTCTTTTTCCATCTGGTGATGGAGCTCTATCCGCCTGAGCTCGTCGGTGAACTGCTCATCGTCCACTGTGCACGGCCCTCCAGTAGGTAGGGCCTCCCGTGAGGGTTATTTTGGCACAGAAGTTCGAGGCGTGGGGGGCGCTTCAGGCGCGCCAGAGCCACACATCGTCGACCCGCTCGGGTGGGCCCAGAAGCTCGGTCGTGGCGCGTAGCAAGGCTTCCGGGTGCGCGGGAAACTTCGCGCCGTGTACGCGGTCGGCGAGCACCACGGCCTCCGCGCCCCAGTAGCGCAGATCCTCCCGCGCGGCCGCCCGGTCGGCTTCCGTGATCGGTGGTACGACGCCGGTACGGGCCACCTCGAAGAGCAGGTCGGCCGAGGGGCGCGGGACCGGCCCGATCCGGCCTTTGCCGTCGGGGCCGCCGGGGCCGAGGAAGAAGCCGGCCGGGATGCGAAACTCGCCCTGCCGGTGCGCGAGCGCGTACGTCTGCCAGCGCTGCCCGTCCGGCAGCACGTCGGACGTGGGCGGCACCGGGGCCAGCACACCGCCGTCGCTCACGTACTCCCGCCAGGTGCCGGACGTGATGAAGCGCGGGACCGGCTCGTACACCGACGTGTGCAGCGGCACCGGCACGAGCGGCAACAGCGCGACGGCGAACGCGCCCAGCCAGGCCGGCGCGGGTCGGGGGCCGAGGGCGGCCAGCGCGTAGGCGAGCAGCACCCCGATCAGCGGGATCACGACGAGCGCGAGGCGGGCGGGGAGCGCGGCGTTGAAGATCGGCAGGCCGCCCAGTGCCACGTAGGGCAGCGGGACGCCGGTCAGCCGCTCGTCGACCTTGAGCTCGGGCCCGAGTGAGAGGACGAAGAACACCCCGGCGGTGACCGCGAGCGCGCGGAGCATCGCCCGGCGGCCGGCATCCGCGTGCCGCCACAGCAGCACGAAGCAGGCGATCGCGAGCAGGAGCAGGGGGAGGCCGAAGAAGGAGTTCTCCTCGGTGGGGTTGGGCGCGAGGCCGGTGTCCAGGCCGGCCGCGCCGGCGAGCGAGCGCTCCGGAAACGCGGCGAACGCGGCGAGGTCCTCGTTGTGCACCTTCGGGTCGAAGCCGGTGCCGTGAAACCGCTGCGGGCCGAAGAAGTGCAGCCACAGCGGGTACGACAGCAGCACGAGGGCGGTGCCGGCGGTGACCGCCAGTCCGCGCACGAAGTCGGGCAGTGCCGCGCGTGCCTCGCCTTTCTGGGAGATTGTCCACACGCCGAGGAAGAGGGCGGAGGCCAGGGCGGTGAAGAAGAGCCCCTCGGCCGCGATCGAGAACGCGATCGCCACGAGTACACCGAGGATCAGCCCGTTGCGGTGCCACCGGCCCGGCTCGCGGAGCGCGAACAGCCGCCAGACGACCAGCGGCACCAGCCAGCCGGCGGTCCAGTTGAGGTGAGCGTTGGCGTGCGAGACCATGCCGGGCGCGAAGCCGCAGAAGAGGCCGCCGACCACCGACGCGAGCACCGGCAGGCGAAACGCGCGGGAGAGCAGCAGGTACCAGGCGAACGCGGTCGCGGCCAGGTTGAGCGTGAGGATCACGACGAACGACCACTGTGGACCGGCGAGCAGCGTGAGTGGGGCGAAGAGCACCGCGTACACCGTGATGGAGGTGTTGACCGCGAGGTTGACGCCGTCGGGGACGTTCATCAGGTGGGTGAAGAGGGGGTTTTCCGCGTGGGTGAGCGCGTGCGCCCCGTAGGCCAGTAGCCACTCGAAGAGCGCCTGGTCGCTGGAGTTGACCTTGATGGTGCGGTGGTCGGGGTCGGCCCACAGGCCGGCGGTGACGAGCACGGCGAGCCCGAGCGCGAGCGCCGCGACCAGCAGGTCCGGCCGGCGGCGCGAGGTGGCCGGCGGGTCGGCGGGCGCGGCCACGGGCTCGGTCATCGTCACGGCCCGCAACCCTACCAATCTGCCTCGACACGCACGAAGTGCTTGCGCTGCTATTGGAAATGACATCCAATAGCGGCAAGAGAAAGGGAGTCCCATGAAGATCGCTCTAGTCGGAAAGGGTGGCAGCGGCAAGACCACGCTGGCCGCTCTCTTCGCTCGCCACCTGGCCGGCAGTGGTGCGCCGCTGCTCGCCATCGACGCGGACATCAACCAGCACCTGGCCGCCGCGCTCGGCGCCGCCGAGGACGAGGCGGTGCTGCTGCCCGCGCTCGGCGACCGCCTGGCCGACATCAAGGAGCACCTGCGCGGGAGCAACCCCCGGATCTCCTCGACCGCGGCCATGGTCAAGACCACGCCGCCGGGGCGGGGCTCGCGGCTGCTGTCGATCAGTGGCGCCAACCCGATCTACGACGCGCTCGTGCGCGAGGTCGGCGGCATCCGGCTGGCGGTCACCGGGCCGTTCGCGACCGAGGACCTGGGCGTGGCCTGCTACCACTCCAAGGTCGGCGCGGTCGAGTTGCTGCTCAACCACCTCGTCGACGGCCCGGGGGAGTACGCGGTCGTGGACATGACCGCTGGTGCCGACTCGTTCGCGTCCGGGCTCTTCACCCGCTTCGACGCGACGTTCCTGGTGTGCGAGCCGACGCTGCGCAGCGTGGGCGTCTACCGACAGTACGTGGGCTACGCACGCGACTTCGGCGTGCGGGTGTACGTGGTGGGCAACAAGGTCGACGACGAGTCCGATGTGGACTTCCTTCGCGCGCACGCCGGCGACGACCTGCTGACCTGGGTGGGGCGTTCGGCGTACGTGAAGGCGGCCGAGCGGGGGCGCCCCCAGCCGCTCTCCGCGCTGGAGATCGCTAACCGTGACGCTCTGGACACGATGCGTAAAGCCGTCGATGCTTGTGCGAAGGACTGGGCCACGTACACCCGGCAGGCGGTGGAGTTTCACCTGCGCAACGCGACCGCCTGGGCCAACGACAAGGTGGGCGAAGACCTCGCCGGCCAGGTCGATCCTGAGTTCGTGCTTGGGCCACACGTGATGGCCTAGCGAGTTGCGGCGCCGCCGTCCACGACGTGGCCGGCAGCGCCCCAAGACGTAAGGAGAAAGCATGTCCCTCGACGTACCCGCCGCCCTGCTGGAGCGCGCCGAGAGCGGCCAGGTCGACGACGCCGAGTTCGTCGCCTGCGTGCGCGAGTCGCTGCCCTACGCCTGGGCGGTCGTCTCGGACGTCGCCGCTCGTTCGGCCGCGACGGCGGACGAGTTCGCCGACCACGCCGTGCCGCCACCGAGCGAGAAGGAGCGCGGCGAGCTGCTGCGGGCGCTCGCGAGCGACGCGATCCGGGGCGGCCTGGAGCGGCACTTCGGCGTGAAGCTGGCCTTCCAGAACTGCCACCGGGTGGCCGCCTTCAAGCTGGCCGCGGTCGGCGGCGAGACGTACCAGGATTTCATCTCGCCGATGGCGCAGATCCGCAACCAGTCGCCGGAACTCCGCGACTGCTAGCTCAGTTGACTGCTGACATTTTTCTCTTGTCGGCGCATGGCGCCGCGGCGACCGTGGAGTACGCGGTCGCCGCGGAGGCCGCCGGGTTCGCCGGGGTCTGGCTCGCCGAACACCACTTCATCGAGTACGGGCGGTGCCCTTCCGCCACCGCGCTGGCCGGCCTGATCCTGGGCCGCACCAGCCGGCTGACCGTGGGCACCGCCGCGTGCGTGCTCTCCAACCGCCACCCGGTGGCGCTCGGCGAGGAGGCGGCGCTGCTGGACGAGGCGTCCGGCGGCCGCTTCCGGCTCGGCGTGGGGCGCGGCGGCCCCTGGGTCGACCTGGAGGTCTTCGGCACCGGCCTGCCGCGCTACGAGCACGGCTTCGCCGAGTCGCTCGACGTGCTCCTGGACTGGGTGTCCGGTCGCGCCACGGTGGCCGCGGCCGGGCGGCACTTCGCGTTTCGGGAGGTCGCCGTCGTGCCGCGGCCGGCCCGCCCGCTGCCGGTGTGGGTCGCCGCCACCTCGCCGTCGACAGTGGACATCGCCGCCGCGCGGGGCCTGCCGCTGCTGCTCGGCGTGCACGACGATCCGGCGGCGCTGCTCGCCCGATGCGGATCCTCCGATGTGGAGCACGCGGTCGCCCGCCTGGTGGGGCTGGGGGAGAGCCGGGCCGCCGCCGCGGGCCGGCTCCGGCGCACGTTACGGCCGTGGCTGGCCACCACGCGGGGGTACGTGCGGCTCGACGGCGCGCCGCCCCGGGACACCGACGCGTACGCCGAGCACCTGATCCGTACCAGCCCGATCGGCACGCCTTCGGAGGTCGCGGAAGGGCTGCTGGCCACGGGCGCGTCCCGCGTACTGCTGATGGTGGAGGCGGCGGGCGACCGCGCGGCCACGCTGGAGCTGATCGCGGCGCTGGGCGCGGAGGTCCTGCCCCGGCTCAGCGGTCGTGCAGAGCGGCTTCCAGCGCCTCTCGCACGCCCGGCTGCTGAAACGTGAAGCCCGCGTCGAGCAGCACGCCCGGGCGGGCCCGCACGCTCGCGAGCGCCTCGGTGCTCATCCCGCCGAGCGCCACCCGCAGCGCGAACGCCGGGATCGGCATGATCACCGGTCGGTGCAGCGCCGCGCCGAACTCCTTGGTGAACTCGGCGTTTCGCACCGGCTGGGGGGAGACCAGGTTGGCCGGGCCGGCGAGGCTGTCGTGCTCCAGCACGAACGTCACGGCCAGCAGCCAGTCGCGCATCGACACCCACGGCATCCACTGCCGGCCGTCGCCCAGCTTGCCGCCGACACCCATGCGGAAGGGGAGCATCTGCGGCTTGAGGAGGCCGCCGTCGCGGTGCAGGGGCGTGCCGGAGCGCACCCGCACCACACGCACACCCGCGTCTTCGGCGGGCGCCGCTGCCGCCTCCCACACCTTGCAGAGGTCGGCGAGGAAGCCGGTGCCGGGCGGCGACTGCTCGTCGACCGTGTCGTCGCCGGTGTCGCCGTACCAGTTGATGCCGCTGACGTTGACGAAGGTGCCGGGCCGCTCACCGGCGGGCAGCGCGGCCAGCGTGCGGGCGAGCGTGCCGGTGGTGTCGACCCGGCTGGAGATCAGGACCTGCTTGTAGTGGTCGGTCCACCGGTGGTCGCCGATGTGGGCCCCGGAGAGGTTGACCACCGCGTCGTGCGGCGCCAGCGCGGCCGGGTCGAGCGTGCCACTCGCCGGGTCCCAGGCGATCTCGCCGGGCCCGGCGTCGGGCCGCCGCACGAGCCGCGTGACCTCATGCCCGTTTTCGGTCAGCCACCGCGCCAACCGCTGCCCGAGAAAACCCGAAGCCCCCGAGATCACAACCCGCATGGGGTGCATCCTTCCGTACATGCGGGTGCCAGGCAGGCGGCACCCGCATGTCGCGGTGTCCGCCGGTCAGGCGAGACCCAGGTCGGCCTCGAAGTGGCCGCCCTCCAGCCGCTCCTTGACCGCGCTGAGGAAGCGGGCCGCGTCGGCGCCGTCGATGATCCGGTGGTCGTACGACAGCGCGAGGTAGCACATCGAGCGCGGCGTGATGACCTCGCCGAGGTCGGGGTCGTCGACCACGACCGCCCGCTTGACCACCGCGCCGGTGCCGAGGATCGCGGACTGCGGCTTCGGCACGATCGGAGTGTCGAAGAGGGCGCCGCGGCTGCCCGTGTTGGTGATCGTGAAGGTGGCGCCGGAGATCTCGTCCGGGCTGATCTTGTTGGTACGCGTGCGCTCGGCCAGATCGGCGATGCGCCGCGCCAGGCCGGCCAGGTTGAGGTCGCCCGCGTCGCGGATCACCGGCACGAGCAGGCCGCGCTCGGTGTCGACCGCGATGCCCAGGTGCTCGCCGTCCGGGTAGGTGACCGTGCCGCCGTCGAGGTCGATCGAGGCGTTGACGATCGGGTACCGGCCCAGCGCCTCGACCGCGGCCACCGCGAAGAACGGCAGGAACGACAGCTTCACGCCGTGCTGCTGCTGGAAGTTGCCCTTGGCCTGCTGGCGCAGCCGGGCGATCTTGGTGACGTCGACCTCGACCACGGTGGTGAGCTGGGCCGAGGACTGCAGCGACTCGTACATCCGCTTGGCGATCGAGATGCGGGTGCGGGTCAGCTTCTCGGTGCGGCCGCGCAGCGGGCTGGGCTCGCTCTTCGCGGGCGCCGGCTTCTCCTGCTGCTTGGCTGGTGCGGGGGCCGGCGCCGCGGCGGCCGCCTTCGCCTTCTCCGCCGCGTCGAGCACGTCCTGCTTGCGGATGCGGCCACCGACGCCGGTGCCGCTGAGCGAGGCGAGGTCGACGTTGTGCTCGCCGGCGAGCTTGCGCACCAGCGGCGTGACGTACGCGGTGTCGCCGCCGTTGGCCTGCGCGGTGCGGGCCCCGCCGCCACTCGGCTGCGGTTGGGCGGCCGGGGCCTGCTGCTGGGTGGCCTGGGGCGCGGGCTCGGGCGCGCGCTGCTGCTGCGGAGCGGGCGCGCTCACCGGCTTGGTCACCTCGACGGTCGGGGCCGGGGCGGACTCGGGCGCGTGCCCCTCCGCCGGCGCACCCGCGGAGCCGATCACGGCCAGCTCGGCGCCGACGTCGGCGGTCTCGTCCTGCTGGACCTTGACCTCGAGGAGCGTGCCGGCGGCCGGTGAGGGGATCTCGGTGTCGACCTTGTCGGTGGAGACTTCGAGCAGCGGCTCGTCGAGGTCGACGTTTTCACCGACCTGCTTGAGCCAGCGGGTCACGGTGCCCTCGGTGACGCTCTCGCCGAGCGCGGGCATCTTCACGACCGTGGTGCCGCCGCTGGACCCGCCCTGCTGAGGAGCCTCGTCCTGGGCCGGGGCCTCCTCCTGCGCCGGGGCTTCGTCCTGGGCCGGAGCCTCGTCCTGGTCGGTCGGCTGCTGGTCGGGCGGGGCGGCGGAGGCCTGGGCGGGAGCCGGCTCCTCCTGGGCCGGAGCCTCCTCCTGGGCCGCCGGCTGCGACTCCTGCGGGCTCTCCGAGGGCGCGGCACCCGAGCCCTCGTCGTCGCCGGAGATGACGGCCAGCTCGGCGCCGACCTCCGCGGTCTCGTCTTCCTGCACGACGATCCGGGTCAGCACGCCCCCGGCGGGCGACGGGATCTCGGTGTCGACCTTGTCGGTGGAGACTTCGAGCAGCGGCTCGTCGACCTCGACGCGGTCGCCCTCCTGCTTCAGCCAGCGAGTGACGGTGCCCTCAGTGACGCTCTCGCCCAGGCGGGGCATGGGGACGGATACCGGCATCTTTCCAGACTCCTTCAAAGGCTCCGCGGGAAAACTCTGATCAGGCGTGTGCGTGCAGCGGCTTGCCCGCGAGCGCGAGGTGAGCCTCGCCGAGCGCCTCGTTTTGCGTCGGGTGAGCGTGCACGAGCTGGGCGACCTCGGCCGGGTAGGCCTCCCAGTTGTAAATGAGCTGCGCCTCGCCGACCAGCTCGCCGACCCGCGCGCCGACCATGTGCACGCCGACCACCGGGCCGTCCGCCACCCGGACCAGCTTGACGAAGCCCTGGGTGCGCAGGATCTGGCTCTTGCCGTTGCCGCCGAGGTTGTAGTTGTACGCCTGGACCTTGTCGGCGCCGTACTTCTCCTTGGCCTTCGCCTCGGTGAGGCCCATGGAGGCGACCTCGGGGTCGGAGTACGTCACGCGCGGGATGCCCGCCTCGTCGATCGGCGCCGGGTGCTCGCCCGCGATCTCCTCGGCCACGAAGATGCCCTGCTGGAAGCCGCGGTGGGCGAGCTGGAGGCCGGGCACGATGTCGCCGACCGCGAAGACGTTGGGGACGCTGGTGCGCAGGCGCTCGTCGGTGAGGACGAAGCCGCGCTCCATCTTGACGCCCTGCTCCTCGTAGCCGAGGTCGGCGGTCGTCGGGCCACGGCCGACCGCGACCAGCAGCAGCTCGGCGTCGAGCGTCTCGCCGCCGGCGATCGTCACCCGGACACCGCCGTCGGTCTGCTCGACCTTCTCGAACGCCTTGCCGGTCTTGAAGCCGATGCCACGCTTGCGGAATGCCCGCTCCACCGTCTTCGAAGCGTCCTCATCCTCGGCGGCGAGCAGCCGCGGGAGCGCCTCGACGATCGTGACCTCGCTGCCGAGCGAGCGCCACGCGCTGGCGAACTCGACGCCGATCACGCCGCCGCCCAGCACGATCGCCGAGGTGGGGACGCGGTCGAGGGTGAGCGCGTGCTCGCTGGAGATGATCCGCTTGCCGTCCAGCTCGAGGCCGGGGAGGGTCCGCGAGTACGACCCGGTGGCCAGCAGGACGTTGCGACCCGTGTAGCGGGTGCCGTCGACCTCCACGGTGTCTCGCGCGACCAGGCGGCCGGCGCCCTCGACATACGTGATCTTGGCGGACTTGACCAGGCCCTGCAGGCCCTTGTAGAGCTTGGCGACGACCCCGTCCTTGTACGCGTTGACCCCCGCCATGTCGACGCCGATGAGCTCGGCCTTGATGCCGAATGCGTCGGATTCGCGGGTCTGGTCGGCGATCTCGCCGGCGTGGAGGAGCGCCTTGGTGGGGATGCAGCCGCGGTGCAGGCAGGTGCCGCCGAGCTTGTCCTTTTCGATGAGAACGACCGAAAGGTCTAGCTGTGCGGCCCGCAAGGCTGTGGCATAACCGCCGCTGCCGCCTCCGAGAATGACTACGTCGAAGGTCTCGCCGCTCATATTTCAACTCCCAGGTCGCATCGTTGCTACGCGGGTCTACGCTGTGAAATCCCCCGGCCATCTTGTCACTTGCGCGGGCCTCGCGCGTCACCGAGGTGCCCAACGACACGTCTCCGGGCCGCGCCGGCCGGCTCGCTGGCGTCCCAGGCCGCTCGCGTCCACCCTCGTCGGGGCCAGACGTCACTGGCCTTCGGGACGTACGCTTGCCGCATTCATCGACGGGGCGCGGAAGGAGAGAGCTCGTGGCCTGGTTTCGTCGGCGCAAGGATTCGGGCGGAGCACCGGGTCATCGCGGGGCGAATCGTGCCGATCTGGAGCATCTTGAGGAGTTTGTCCGGTCGAGGCGAGGTGTCGAGGCGTTCATCGAGCCCCGTACCACGGTGACCGAGACGACCGTGCTCCTCATCGCCCACGACGGTGAATGGACCCGGCGGCGCATCGACAGCCCGGAGGGCGCGCGACGGTTCGCCCATCGCCTGGCGATCCCGATCTACGACGTGGCGCTGGTCGGCTACCCCCAGCGCATGCGCGACTTCAACGAGCGCCGCAAGAAGGCCGCCGGCGGCGCCGTCTAGCCCCCGGGCTCAGCCGGCGTCGGCGATGTCGTCGACCAGGGCCAGCAGCGTGCGGATCGGCACACCCGTGCCGCCCTTGGCCCAGTATCCCGTGGGCTCGCCGGAGTGGTAGCTGGGCCCGGCGATGTCGATGTGCGCCCACGGCACCTCGTCAGTGACGAACTCGCGCAGGAACACACCGCCCTGCAGCATGTGGCCGGCCCGGTCCATACCGGCGTTGACCTGCGAGATGTCGGCGACGTCTGAGTCCATGCCCTTGCGCACGTCTTCGGGCAGCGGCATCGGCCACGCCGGCTCGCCCACCAGATCGCCGGCCGCCTTCACGCGGTCGCACAGGTCGGGCGTGCCCATCACGCCGGCCACCCGCTTGCCCAGCGCCACCACCTGGCCACCGGTCAGCGTCGAGGTCTCCAGCAGGTAGTCGCACCCGTCCTCGCAGGCGCGGGCCATCGCGTCACCGAGGATCATGCGGCCCTCGGCGTCGGTGTTGAGCACCTCGACGCGCTTGCCGTTGCGCATCGTCACCACGTCGCCCGGGCGGTACGCGGTCGCGGAGGCCATGTTCTCCGCCATCGGCACGTACGCGGTGACCGCGACGGACGGCTTGAGCGCGGCGACGGCGAGCATCGCGGCGGTGACCGCGGCGGCGCCGGCCATGTCGGACTTCATCTCCCACATGCCCTGCGCGGGCTTGATGGAGAAGCCGCCGGTGTCGAACGTGATGCCCTTGCCCACCAGCGCGACGCGCTTGTCGAAGCTCGAGGGCGTGTACGACAACCGCACCATCCGGGGCGGCGCGGACGAGCCGAGCCCGACGGCGAGGATGCCGCCGTACCCGCCCTCGCGCAGCGCCTCCTCGTCGAGCACCTCGACCTCGAGCCCGGCCTCGTTCGCGGCGGCCGCCACCGCGTCGGCGAACTGGGGTGGGCGCAGCTCGTTGGGCGGGGTGTTGACCCAGTCGCGGGCCTGCGCGACCGCCTGCGCCACGACCACGGCGCGGGCGACCTCGGCCTCGGCGGCCGGCTCCGCGGCATCCGGCACGTGCACCACCACCGCACCCACGGGCCCGCGGCGGCCCGGCTGGAGCTTCGTCTTGTACCCGGTGAATCGATAGGCACCCAGCAGCGCGCCCTCGGCGACGGCGCGCAACGCGGCGGGCGCGTCCTCGTCGTCGGGGAGCGGGAGGCTGAGCGCGACCGTGCCGGCGCCGGCGAGCGCGCGGATCGACCCGCCCGCCGCCCGCCGCAGCGTCTCCGGCGGCGGGGCGGCACCGGTCGGCTCCGGCCCGAGGCCGACGGCCGCCACGACCGGCGCGGTGATCGTGCCGAGCGTGGCCAGCTTGGTCACCTCGCCGGGCGCGCCAGTCGCGCCGAGCAGCGCGAGCGTGCCGGTGAGGCGCCCGTCGAACGCCGCGACGATGCTCTCCGCGCCGCTGGCCAGCAGGAGGCTGCCGCCGTCCCCGTCGGCCGCGTCCCCGTTCACGCTGTGCACGCCGATCACGATGGCATCGACGGCGAGCTCGGCGGGATCGGTGTCGACCAGGCTCAGGGTCGGGATGGGGGAGGTCACTCGGCGGCTCCGGCGGGTCTCGACGCTGGCTGGTGTCCCGCCGATGCTAACCACACGTTGAACCTTGGGTAAGTTGCCACCCATGACTGCAGAGCTGCGCAGGTCGCCGTTGCACGAGCGGCACGCCGCGCTGGGCGCCAAGTTCGCCGCGTTCGGTGGGTGGGACATGCCGCTGGAGTACGCGGGTGGTGGAGTGCTCCGCGAGCACGCGGCGGTGCGCGAGGCGGTCGGCGTCTTCGACGTCTCCCACCTCGGCAAGGCGCGGGTGACCGGCTCGGGCGCGGCCGACTTCGTCAACTCCTGCCTCACCAACGACCTGGGCCGCATCGGGCCGGGCCGCGCGCAGTACACGCTCTGCTGCGACGAAGCCACCGGCGGCACGATCGACGACATCATCGCGTACCTGCACGCCGACGACCACGTCTTCCTCATCCCGAACGCGGCCAACACCGCCGAGGTCGTCCGCCGTCTCCAGGCGGCGGCTCCACCGTCGATCACGGTCACCAACGAGCACGAGGGGTACGCGGTCCTGGCCGTGCAGGGCCCCCACTCGACCGAGGCGGTCGCCGCGCTGGGGCTGCCCACCGACCACGACTACATGAGCTTCGCGACCGTGGACGACCTGGTGGTGTGCCGCACCGGCTACACCGGCGAGCACGGGTACGAGCTGGTCGTCCCGGCCGCGCGGGCGGTCGAGGTGTGGGACCGCCTCTTCGCGGGCAGCGCGGAGCCGCGGCCGTGCGGACTCGGCGCCCGCGACACGCTGCGCACCGAGATGGGGTACGCGCTGCACGGCCAGGACCTCACCCCCGACATCACCCCCGTGCAGGGCCGGGTCGGCTGGGCGGTGGGCTGGAGCAAGCCCGCCTTCTGGGGCCGGGAGGCGCTGCTCGCCGAGAAGGCGGCCGGCCCTCGGCGCACGCTGCGCGGGCTGGAGGCACTCGACCGCGGCATCCCGCGTGCCCACATGCGGGTGCTGGTCGGCGACGACGAGGTGGGCGAGGTGACCAGCGGCACGTTCTCGCCGACCCGCAAGCTGGGCGTCGGACTCGCGCTCCTCGACACCGCCGCCGACCTGGCCGACGGCGCCGAGGTGGAGGTCGACGTGCGCGGCCGCCGCTCGAAGATGCGCGTGGTCAAGCCCCCCTTCGTGAAGCCGCAGGTGCGCTAGCGGCGCTCGCCGGGCGGGCCGCCGTCAAACCCTTGGAAGAATTGGGCTACCGCGATGTTCGTCGTGGTCCGGACCGCTGCTCCCGCGGCCTCACCCGTCCGCTGTTGGTTTCTTGCCTCCGGCGGGAGCGCTCTGGCTACGGATCTGTCCCAAGATCTGCCGCATTTGACGCGCGGATCCGGCCCTCCGCTGTTGTGTGAGCGGAGACTGCGGAAGCTGGCGTGATGATTTGGGCTAACGATCATGCTGCGGGCTAGGTGCGGCGCAGTCGACGAGTCATCACGACCGCGCCGAGCTGACCTCTGTAGTGCCGGTCGCTTCGCCCAAATCGCGCCCGCTCATTAGGCCGATACCGACGCGGAAACCAGCACGGACCAGGATCGGCTTAAGGCGGGCGGCGTTGGGTCTGGAGCAGGACGGGTGTCGCGGTGGGTCAAGGGATTAGCGGACCGGGTCGCCGAAGAGTGTGGCGCAGACGCGGGTGTAGTACGTGCCGGGCGGGCCCTGGTAGTGCTCGGGCGGCGCGACGGTCAGGAACGAGTCGGCGTCCGGGTTGGGGCTCGGGTCGAGCGTGAGGGACAGCTCGGCGGCGCGGTCGGAGCCCTTCTCCGGGGGTGCGCCATACGCCACCGCGATGTCGTGGCCGGTCACCGTCACCGTGGCGGGAAACGGCAGGAAGGCCGGCTCGCCGGGCGGCTCCAGCGCGTCGCTCCAGGTGCGGAGCAGGCGCCGCGCCACGCCGGTGAGTGTCGCGCCCCACCCGCGGGTCAGCTGGGATGGCACGTCGTGCGTCTGGAGCTCCAGCAGGCCGAAGCGGCCTAGCCCCTTGGTCGTGAACCACATGCCCTCGCCGGGGGCGTCTCCGGGCGAGTAGGGGATAAGGATCCAGTCGGTGAGTCGCACCCGGCCCTCGGCGTCGGGCAGCGAGCGTAGCGCCGCGTCGACGGTCAGCACCTGGGTCTGGAAGGCGTCGATCAGATCGGCACCCAGCACCCCGGCGAGGGCGGCGGCGACCGCGCGGGCGCTCCACTCGTGGGCTGGTGGCCAGCCGGGGCGGAAGCCGGCGCTGACCGTGACCACGTGTGTGGCCTCGGCGACCCGCCCCACCTGCGGCTCGTCCGCGCCGAACGCGGTCAGTAGGTCGAGCGGGAGGCGCGGCAGGTCGTCTACCTCGCGTGTCTCGATCGTCATGAGCGGGCCGGCGAGCATCTGCTTGGCGAGGTCTCGGGCCGGCCCGGACACCACGCGGTCGACCGCGCGCGCGGCCATGTCGGCCAGCACTGCCGGCTCCTCGGGCGGGGTCGCGACGGGCACCAGGTAGGTGGCCGACACCGCCTCGGGAACGGGCAGGATCAGCGCGTCGTCCGGCTCTCCCACGCCCACGAACGTTACCCGCTGCCGCACCCGCCTACAGTCCCCCGCACCGTCACCTCAGCGTGAGTCCCACATAAGCGACCGTCGTGGTGACCTCGATCGCGGCGCCGAGGACGTCCCCGGTGATACCTCCCAGGCGGTGTACCACGTGGCGGGTGAGCACGAGTGCGGCGGCGATGGCGGTGACGGCGGCGGCCGGCCCCTGCCACGGGCGGCCCGGCACCGCCACCACGGCCACGGCCACGACGGCGGCCGTGGCGACCGCGAGCGCGACCGGGCCCACCGTGCCGGCCACGAGCGCGCCCAGCCCCTCCGGCCGTGCGGCCGGCACGCCCCGGCGGCAGGCCCAGGTGGCGGCCAAGCGCCCGGCCGCGGTGGCGGTGACGACGGCGGCGAGCGTGGCGGTCCACGGGCGGGCCGGGAGCGCGGCGAGCGCGGCGGCCTGGACCAGGAGCGCGAGCACCAGCGCGGCGACGCCGAACGGGCCGACGTCCGGCTTCTTCATGATGTCGAGCGCGGCGGCACCGGAGCGGTACGAGCCGAGCGCGTCCGCGGTGTCGGCCAGCCCGTCCAGGTGCAGGCCGCGGGTGAGCAGCGCGCCGAGCGCGACCGTGACCGCGCCGGCGACGAGTGGTGGCGCGCCGGCCGCGTCGAGGGCGAGTAGCGCGCCGGCCAGCACCGCGCCGAGGGCGGCACCCACGGCGGCCGCGAGCGACATCGCCCGCGCGGCCGCCGCGCGGTCGACCGGCCCGGGCCGCAGCGGGAGGACCGTGAAGGTCGTGATGGCGAGGCGCGCGCCCGCCGGCCATCCCGTCAGGAGGCGGCCACCTCGGGCTCGGGGTGCGCGGGCAGCGCGGCGGCCAGCTTCAGCGCGGCGCGCAGCAGCGGGAGTGCGGCCAGCGACGTCGCCCCCTCGCCCAGGTCGAGGCGGAGGTCGAGCAGCGGCTGGAGGCCGAGGACGTCGGCGGCGAGCTTGACCGCCGGGTTGCGGCCGTGGTCGGGCAGCAGGCACCAGTGGCGCGCCTGGCCGGCCAGATCGCGGCTGACGATCGCGGCGGCCACGCCCACCGGGCCGTCGAGCAGCACCGGCGTACGGCGGGCGGTCGCGCCGAGCAGCACACCGGTGGCGATCGCGATGTCGCCGCCGGCGAGCTGGGCGAGGACGTCCTTGGCGCCGCGGGGGAGCTCGCGGGTGCGGTGCATCGCGTCGCGTACGGCCGCGCAGCGGGTCATCCACGCCGCGTCGTCGATCCGCCCACCGGGCTGCACGACCCGGCTCAGCACGGTCGACGGCTCCGCGCCGGCGCCCGCCGCGAGTACGGCCGCCGCCGCGGCCTCGGTGCCGGTGCCGCATGCCGCCAGCACGATCAGGTCTACCCCGGAGTCGACGGCCTCCTCGGCCAGCCGCCACCCGTAGCGCAGCGCCGACTCCACCTCGTCGTCCGCGAGCGTCGGGCCCTCCTCCATCGGCGCCGCCGCCGGGGCCGCCACCACCTGGAGGCTCGCGCCGGCCGCCGCGGCGAGGCGCGCCAGCGCGCCCTCACCCGCCCGCGCGGCGTCGGCCCGCCGGGTCGACTCGCCCGCCGTGGTGCCCGCCGCGGCACCGCCGTCGTGGTCACCTTGCAGCAGGAGTACCCGCACCGACTCCCACGGCGCCGGGACCGCGACCCCCTGCGTGCCCGCCGCGAACGACACCACCTCGGCCAGCTCACCCAGCCCGGCTCCGGCGATGTCGAGGGTGGCGAGCCGGTCGGTGGCCTGTGGTCCGGCGTACTCGTCCGGCATCGGCAGGTCCATGCCCGGCTGGATCACCAGGCCGGTGGCGACCACCGGGAGCGACATCGTGGGCGCGGTGAGCACGTCGAGGACGTCGGGATTGACGCCGTTGGTGGCCGGTGCGGCCGGTGGTGGTGCGATCACCTCGGGCAGGTCGACCGGGCGCTGGGTGGCGTCCTGGAGCCTGAGCCAGCTCGGCTGGCCGGCCACGACCAGCGCGACCGCGTCGCTGGCCTCCGCGACCGCCCGGTTGGCCTCGCCGAGCGCGTCGGCGAACGCCCGCCCCACCTTGGTAGTCGGCACGAGCGAGAGCCCCACCTCGGGGCTGACCACGACGAGCCGGGCCCGGCAGCGGCGCACGGCGTCGGCGAGCGCGTCGGGATGGCCACCCTCCGGCAGCCGCCCGGTCACCCAGCCGCCGAGGTCGTCGACGAGCAGCGTCTCCTCCGGCTCCGCGCCGGCGATCAGCTCGACCAGCTGGGCGGGGTCGGGGCCGACCTCCTCGGTGACCCACGAACCGGGCCGCCTCTCCCGATGCGCCTGGATGCGGGCGGCCCACTCGGGGTCGTCGCCATTGGACCGACCCGTCGCCACATAACGGACAACAGACGCCTTGCTCACCAGCGACTCGGCGAACTCCGACTTGCCGGACCGGATGCCACCCAGGACCAGTGCGGAACGCCACCCCTCAACGGACATGGTCGTACCTTAGATCGGCTCGTTGAGTGCGGTGGGCCGGGCACTAGGCTGGCGGGGGTCGTCGGGTTTGAGGGGGAGTACGAAATGCCGTGGAGTTGGCGGTACGAAGGCACGGACGGGCGGGCGGTGGCCGGGCCGGCCGAGCAGTTCGGCAGCCAGGCTGACGCCGAGTCCTGGATCGGCCAGTCCTGGCGCGAGCTGGCCACCGCCGGCGTGACCTCGGTGGTCCTGGTCGAGGACGACCGCGTCGAGTACAAGATGAGCCTGCTGCCGGGCGCGGAGTGAGCGAGCGGAGGCGGGGAGACACGGTGGCGGGCATCCCGCGGGAGGCGTTCCGGCCGAGCGCGGTTTTCCTCTGCCTGGTCGCTCTCTTCCTCACCAGCGGCTGGATGACGTGGGTCGAGTTCGGCAACGTCCGCCTCGACGTCTTCCTCTTCGTCGTCTCCGGCTGGCTGGTCTCGCTGTGCCTGCACGAGTACGCGCACGCGGTCGTCGCCTACAAGGCCGGCGACCGCAACGTGGCACACCGCGGCTACCTGACACTCAACCCGCTCAAGTACAGCCACCCGCTGCTGTCGATCGTGCTGCCGGTGGTGGTCGTGCTGCTCGGCGGCATCGGCCTGCCCGGCGGCGCGGTGTGGATCGACCGGCACGAGATCCCCGGGCGGCTGCGGCACACGCTGGTCAGCCTCGCCGGCCCAGCCACCAACGTAATCTTCGCGCTGCTGCTGGTGATCCCCTTCGCGATCGGCGTCGACGCGGTCACCCACCACGACTTCTGGGCGGCGGTGGCACTGCTCTGCTTCCTCCAGCTCACCGCCAGCGTGCTCAACCTGCTGCCGGTGCCGGGCCTCGACGGCGGCAACATCATCCAGCCGTGGCTCTCGCCGCGGTGGAAGCGGGGCTACGACATCCTCGCGCCGTACGGCTTCATCCTGCTCTTCGCCCTGCTCTGGAACCCGCGCATCGCCGGCTGGTTCTTCGGCGGCGTCAACGCGGTGGGCGGCGCCTTCGGCCTGCCCGAGTGGCTCCGCGACGACGGCTTCGACCTGATCCGCTTCTGGTCCTGAGCCGGGGGAGCGCCTAGGCAAATCCCTAGAGATTTGCGCCCCGCGACGTCCGCGGTGGCATCGGTCGCTGGTCGCGCTGGCGGCGTAACGGGCGGGTGCGACATCTGGACGATCCATTCCAGGCTCCCGGAACCCGCCTTGCCTCGACGCGATACGCCACCACGTCGAGCGACGCTCCGTCCCAAGGGGTTGATGATCGGCCGTGGCTGGCAGCGCGCGCGGTGATCGTTCGCCCAAAATGGGCGTGACACGCCGCAAGGAGCGCCTGTTTCGGGCGAACGATCACCCCGGGACCTCATAGGTCGGTGGAGGCCCGCCGCGCGACGCGGCGGCCAGAGCGTCCGCCTCACTGTCCACAGTGCCGGTCCGCCCGCCGATGAGCCCCGAGGTCAACGCGTAGCCCGGCCGTGCCGGGACCTGGCCCGCCGAACTGGGCACGGGCGCTCTGCCATCGGTGGCCGGCCGAGGGTAGCGACAAAATCCCTGTTTTTGTTGCTACCGAAGGCGTTCGTAGCAACAAAAACAGGGATTTTGTTTGGATCTTTGTGAGCTGGCGGGGCGCGGAGGGTGAGGCCGCGGGAGCGGCGGTCTGGACCACGGCGGGCGTCGCGGTAGCTCAAAGTTTCTTTGGGTTGTGGGGCAGGGCGATGCCTCTGGGCGGCGCCCTGCCCCCCAACAGCCGTCAGGGGCGGCGGGCGACCTGAGCCGTCTTGGTCGGGTCGCGCTCGACGATGGGGTTGACCACCTCGTCGATCGCCTTGAGCACGTCGGCGTCCAGCTTCACGCCGGCGGCCTTCGCGTTGTCGTGCACCTGCTCGGGGCGGGTGGCACCGACGATCGCGGAGGAGACGTTCGGGTTTTGCAGCACCCAGGCGATCGCGAGCTGGGCCATCGTGAGGCCGGCGCCCTCGGCGATCGGCTTGAGGCGCTGCACCGTGGCGAGTACCTCGTCGCTCATGAAGCGCGCGATGAAGCCCGCCCCCGACTTGTCGTCCGTGGCCCGCGAGCCGGCTGGTGGCGGCTGGCCCGGCAGGTACTTGCCGGTGAGCACGCCCTGCGCGATCGGCGACCACACGATCTGGCCGACGCCGAGCTCCTCGCAGGTGGGCACGACCTCGGCCTCGATGACCCGCCACAGGATCGAGTACTGCGGCTGGCTCGACACCAGGTGGATTTTCAGCTCGCGGGCCAGCGCGTGCGCCTCGCGGATCTGCGCCGCGTCCCACTCCGAGACGCCGATGTAGTGGGCCTTGCCCGAGTGCACGACGTCGGCGAACGCCTCCATCGTCTCCTCGAGCGGCGTGCTCACGTCGTACCGGTGGGCCTGGTAGAGGTCGACGTAGTCGGTCTGCAGCCGGCGCAGCGAGCCGTTGATGGACTCCATGATGTGCTTGCGGGAGAGGCTGCGGTCGTTGGGGCCGGGGCCGGTCGGCCAGTAGACCTTCGTGAAGATCTCCAGGCCCTCGCGGCGCTCGCCGTTGAGCGCGCGGCCGAGCACCGCCTCGGCGCGGGTGCCCGCGTACACGTCGGCGGTGTCGAAGGTCGTGATGCCCACGTCGAGGGCGGCCCGCACGCATGCGAGCGCGGCCTCCTCCTCGACCTGGGAGCCGTGGGTGATCCAGTTACCGTACGAGATCTCGCTGACGAGCATGCCGGAACGGCCAAGGTGACGGAACTCCATGGCCCTAACCTACCCAGGGCCTGCCTAGAGGACCGGCTTGGTATCCGCGAGGAGTCGATCTATCTCGTCCATCACATCGCCGCGGCTGGGGTGCACGGGGTCGATGAGCGGCTCGCCGCGGCGGTCGAGGGCGCCCCACTGGCCGCTGCCGCCGCCGATGAGGAACGCCACCGGGTGGATGACGACGGCCGGGTGTACGGGCGGCACGATGAGGCGACCGGCCTTGTCCACCACGCCCTTGCGGCCACCACCGTCCACAATGGCTAGACCCTCGTCGGTGAAGCCGTCCACGTACCGGCCGTCGGTCAGCGCCGTCGCGAAGCCGGAGAAGCGGGTCGGCAGCACGACCTTGCCGGTCTTGTCCACCGCGCCCCAGCCGCCCTTGCGCACCGCGGCGATCCCCCGCCGGAAGGGGCGTACGTCGTCGAAGCCCTCGTGGATGACGATGCGGCCGCTCTTGTCGATGGCGATCCAGTTGCCGTTGCCGTCGCGGGACACCCAGGCCAGCCCGTCCGAGAACGAACCCACCCCGAGGTATCCGGCCGACGCGGTGATGAGCTGCTGGCCCTGCCCGTCGATCAGCTCCCAGGTCTTCGCCTCCGGGCGGCGCACCCACGCCACCTCGTCGCGGAACGGTTGGACGTCCGCGTACTCGGGCGGGACGAGGAACTCACCCTCCGCGTTCGCGTACCCCCAGCGCTGCACCCGGTCATGGAACGTCGGGGCCGGCGGCCGGTGGATCTGGAGGATCTCCTCCTTGGTACGCGGGTATGGCCCCCACCCGTTTTCGGCCACCTTGTTGAAGACCGCGTCGAGGGCGAGCTCGGTGCGCGCGATGAGGTCCGGATCCTCGACCTTGCGCAGCTCCAGCGCGCGCTCGAAGTGGTTGCACGCCTCCATGTAGCGGCCCTGGTCGTAGCTGGAACGCCCGGCGTGCTCGTGCATGGTGGCGCGCAGGCGGTCGGGCAGCTCGGAGGAGTTCGCCTCTTCGAAGAGGCGGTCGGCCTCGGCGAAGTCGCCCCGCCACTGCAGTACGTGCGCCAGCCGTGCCTGCGCGATCGCGATCCGCCGCAGCTCGCCGGTCGCCTCCGCGTGGGCCAGCGCCAGCTTGCCGTCGGACAGCGCCTTGCCCAGGTCGCCCAGGATGCGGGAGACCACGGCCCGGAGGCTGAGCAGGCGGGCCCGCGCGCGGTTGTCGGTGGTCGGCTCGACCTTCTCGGTCAGCCGATCGCGGATCTCCCGCAGCTCCTCCGGGTTTTCCACCAGCTCGCGCAGCGTCTCGTGGTGGAAGCGCCACTCGTACGACGCGAGCACCTGCTCCGGGTCCGGCGCCGAGTCGGTGGCTTCGCCCCCGTCGTCGCCCGGCTCGCGGGAGGAGGGCGGCCCACCGGCGCCCGGCGGGCCGGCGGCGTCCCGCTTCGCGGCACCGTCACGCGGCACGATCGGGGCGAGCATGGTGGGTGCCCGCAGCGCGGTCGCCGCACCGGCGGCGGGCCCGGCGGGTGCCGGGAGCACCGTGTCCGGGCTGGCCTCGGCGACCGGCTCGCCCGGGTCATCGCCGGCGCCGGGCGGGGTGTCGTCCGCGGTGTCCTGCGACTCGGCCTCCGGCGCGCGCACGTCGGCCTCGCCGCCGGAGGGCGGTGCGTCGACGTCGGTCCAAGGGTCCGCGTCGGGCCCGCCGGCGTCGGCCCAGTCGCCGGCGTCCGGTGCTTCGCCAGGTGGGGCGGAGACCGGGGCGGCCGGCGAGGTGGGGACGGCGGAGATCGGTGCCGGTGACACCGGGCCGGCGGGGGAGACCGGGGGCGCTGTGACGACCTCGGAGCGATCCATCGACACCTTTCCGGTGTGCTCCGCCGGCGCGGCTGGCGCCGGAGACGTGGGGGTCGCGGCACTCTTCGTGAACCAGCCAGCTTCGGCCGGCGCCTGCTCCCGCACGGGCGGCCCCGCCGTGGCGGGCGCGTGATCGGACTCGGCGGGCGGCCACTCGCTCTCGGCGGGTGGCTGGTCGCCGTCGGTGGAGGGTCGACCGCGCTCGGGTGTCTGGTCGCCGGCGCCTGGCGGCACCCACCGCAACGGGCTGGCCGGCGCCGGGAACGGCGCCACCGCCGGCCGGGACGACTCGACGAGCGGCGGTGGCTCGGCGGCCCGCGGTGGCTCGGCCACGCGTGGTGGCTGCGCACTCGCCGCCGCCGGTGGGACACGACCCGCGGCCGCGCCCTGACCCTGGCCCGGCGGCTGGCCGTGACCCGGCGGCTGGGCACGCCCCGGCTGTGCCCGGCCGGCGGCCGGCTGCGCGCGACCCGCGGCGGGCTGGGCGCGACCCTGCCCAGGCGCCGGCGCCGACCCGTGCGCGGCGGGCCGCTCGTATCCGCCCGGCTGCTCGTATGCGGGTGGCTGCTCGTACGAGCGATTACCCGGCTGGTTGTAACCGGGGCCGGGCGCCTGGGCGCGTCCGGGCGGTGTGGCGCGGCCGGCAGCGGGGGCACCCTCCCACTCCGGCCGGCCCTCGGGGGGCCGGCCTTCAGCGGTGCGGGCGTCCCAGCCAGGGCGGCCACCGGCCTCCGGTGTGGCCCACCGGTCGCCCGCCTCCATGCCTCCCCGGCCATCGCGCGACCCGGCGGCCGGGAGGCCACCGGTCGGCTCCGAAGCCCAGCCCTCGTGCGCCGCCGGCTGCCGGCGGTCGCCGCTCCAGCGCTCGTCAGGCCCGCCGCGTCCACCGCCGGCGTCCGTCCACCGCTCGTCGGGCCCGCGCCCACCGGGCGGGGGGCCGCCGCGCTCACCGGGGCCGCTCGCGGCCGGTCGCCGGTCGCGGGGCGCGTCCGCCCAGCGCTCGTCTCGCGGGGGGCGCCCGCCGCCCGCACCGGGGCGCCCATCGCCGCCGGTGTCCGGCCACCGCTCGCCGCGCCCACCTTGGCCAGGGCCGCCGCCGTGCCCACCCGGACCGGGCGGGCCGCCGGGGCCTGGCGGGCCGTAGCCACCCGCACCTGGCGGGCCGCCGTGGCCGCCCGGACCGGGGGCGCTGCCACGTCCGCCTTGGCCTGGGGCGCCGCCGCGGCCGGGACCCGCGTCCCGCCCACCCGGGACAGGGGCGCTGCCGCGCCCGCCGCGGCCGGGGGACACGGGGCGCGGGTCTTGGCTCCAGCCCTCGTCGGCCGCCCAGCCGTCACGGCCGCCGGGGCCGCCGCGGCCGTCCGCGGGCCAGCGCTCGTCCAACGGGTCACCGGGACCACGGCCCGGCCCGGCCCAACGCTCGTCGCGGCGGCCGGGGGCGTACCGCGGATCCTGCTCGGGCCCGCCGCGACCGCGCTGGGGGTCGCCGGGTGCCGCCGGACCGCGTGGGTCCTGGCCGGGGCCGCCGGGCTGGCCACCGCCGCGGGTGGCCGCGGGGCGGCGGCCGGGGGCGGGCGGTGGGCTCCACCGGATGCCGCCGCCGCCACCGCTGGGCGGGGACACCGGGAGGCCGCGGTCTTCGGCCGAGATCGGCTTGGCCACGGGCTGGTCGGCGGGGCGGGCGCTCGCGGGGTACACACCCGCGCCGGACGAGGGTGGCACCGAAGCCGAGCCGCGGCCCGAGGTGCCCGAGCGGCGGCGCGGGGACAGGTCGTCGGTGTCGTCGGGCGGCTGATCGCGGCCGGTGTCGCCGGGATAGCGCAGGCTCGGGTGGAGAGCCTCCCACTCGTCGGTCTGCTCGCGGACCCACGAGGGCTCGTCCGGGCCGCGCCGGTATCCGATGAAGTCCTCGCTCACGTCACCCCCCGGGGGAGGTGAAAGCCCGGTTTGGTGGTCACGCTCGGCCGCGAGCCCGTCGTGGCTTCGCTCACGGCCGATCTCACCTCGTCGGAAAATGTATCGCGGTGCCCCCGCGCACACCCGGTAGAGTCTCCCGGCTCGGGTGCTGTGCGGTCGTGAAAGAGGGTATCGGCGTGCGTTCGGTCAACGCCACTGGCGCCCGGCGGGTACATCAAAACGTTGTCGTGTCCTTTCGGACATTTGCCGCCATAACCGGATCGGGCTTCCGGCGATACTCCACTTACCGCCTCGCGACCTTCGCCGGCGCGTTCACGAACACGGTCTTCGGCTTCCTCCGTTGCTACGTGCTGCTCGCCGTCGCGGACGCCGCGCGGGGGATGGCCGGCGGGTACGACCGCGCGCAGCTGGCCACGTTCGTCTGGGCCGGGCAGGGCCTCCTCGCCGTGGTACTGCTCTGGGGCTGGACCGATCTCGCCGACCGCATCCGCACCGGCGACGTGGCCAGCGATCTGCTGCGGCCCGTCAGCCCGCTGCTCAGCTACCTCGCGGCCGACCTCGGGCGGGCCGGGCACGCCCTGGTCACCCGGCTGATCCCGCCGGTGGTGACCGGGCTGATCTTTTTCGACATGTACGTGCCCGGGCGGTGGGTCACCATGCCACTGTTCGCCATTTCCACGCTCCTCGCGGTGGTGGCCTGCTTCGGCTGCCGTTACCTGGTCAACGCCTCGGCCTACTGGCTCCACGACGCGCGCGGGCCGATGATCGCCTGGACGCTCGGCCCGGGCGTGCTGGCCGGGCTCTACTTCCCGCTGCGCTTCCTGCCGGACTGGCTCGCCGTGGTGCTGTGGGTGGGCACGCCGTTCCCGAGCCTGCTGCAGACGCCGCTCGACGTGCTCGTGGAGCGTGACCCACCCCTGACGCAGGCCGGGCTCGTGGCGCTTCAGGCGGTGTGGGTGCTGGTGCTGCTCGCCGCGTGCGACCGCGTCCAGCGGTTCGCCGAGCGGAAGCTGGTGATCCAGGGTGGTTGACCTGCGGCCATACGTGGCGCTGCTGCGCGGCCAGGCGCGCTCGCTCACGTCGTACCGCGCGTCGTTCGTGCTGGAGCTGAGCACCAACGTCTTCGCCACTGTCATGGATGTGGTGACCGTTCTGGTGCTTTTCCGGGTGAGCCGTACGGTCGGCGGCTTCACGCTCCGCGAGGCGCTGCTGGTGGTGGGGCTCTCCTCGTGCGCGTTCGCCACGGCCGACCTCGCGGTGGGCAACATCGAGCGGATCAAGTTCTACGTGCGCACCGGGCTGCTCGACGCGGTGCTCGTCCGCCCGCTCGGCGCGCTGCCCCAGCTGCTGCTCATGGATCTGCCGCTGCGCAAGATCTCGCGGTGCGTCTTCGGCGCCGGGGTGCTCACCTTCGCGGCGGCCACGGCGGGCATCGACTGGACGCCGGCACGGGTGGCGCTCGTGATCGTCGCCCCGCTGGCCGGCATGGTGTTCTTCTGCGCCATCTTCGTGGTGAGCGCGGCGGTGGCGTTCTGGTGGGTGGAGACCGGGGAGATCGGCAACGCGTTCACCTACGGCGGGCGCGACTTCACGTCGTACCCGATAACTGTCTACAGTGGATGGTTTCGGCGCCTCTTCGCGTACGGCATGGGCTTCGCCTTCGTCTCCTACTACCCGGCACTGGCCCTCCTCGGCCGCACCGACCCGCTGGGTCTGCCGGACTGGGTGGGATACGCGGCGCCGTCCGTCGCGGTGCTCGCGGTGATCGTGGCCGCCGCCGTCTGGCGGGTCGGCATCAGGCACTACCGGAGTACGGGGTCATGATGGCGGTCATCGAGGCGCGCGGGCTGCGCAAGGAGTTCACGGTACGGGTCAAGGCCGGGCGGCTGCGCCGGGAGAAACGGGTCGTCGCCGCCGTCGACGGCGTGGACCTGCGGGTCGAGCGGGGCGAGATGCTCGGCTACATCGGGCCGAACGGCGCCGGCAAGTCCACCACCCTCAAGATGCTGACCGGCATCCTGATGCCCTCGGCAGGTGAGGCGCGAGTGTGCGGGCTGGTCCCGGTGCCGCAGCGCACCCGCCTGGCGCGGCGGATCGGCGTGGTCTTCGGCCAGCGGTCGCAGCTGTGGTGGGACCTGCCGCTGCGCGACTCGTTCGATCTGCTGCGCCACATCTTCCGGGTGCCCGCCGCCGAGCACGCGGCCCGGCTGCGCCGCTGCCGCGGGCTGCTCGACCTGGACGAGTTCATGGACACGCCGGTGCGCCAGCTCTCGCTCGGGCAGCGGATGCGCGGCGAGCTGACCGCCGCGCTGCTGCACGGCCCCGAGGTGCTCTTCCTGGACGAGCCGACGATCGGGCTCGACGTGGTGAGCAAGCAGGCGGTGCGCTCGTTCCTGGCCGACCTGGGCGGGGGTGGCGACGTCACGCTGGTGCTCACCACGCACGACCTGGCCGACATCGAACGGCTCTGCCGGCGGCTGGTCGTGATCGACCACGGCCGCGTGGTGCACGACGGGAGCATCGACGCGCTGCACGCCCGGTACGGGTCGCGCCGCCGGGTCGTGGTCGATCTGGACGAGCCGGTCGGCGAGCCGCCGGAGGGCGCGGTGGTGGAGGCGGAGGGGAGGCGGCTGGTGTTCACGGTGGATGGTCCGGCGGCACCGGTGATCGCCCGGCTGGCGGGGCTCCCCGCGCTCCGTGACCTCACCATCGTCGAGCCCGACATCGAAGAGGTGGTGACCCGGCTCTACCTCAGTCCGGGTGCTCCATGACGAGCACGACGAGCGTGTCCGGCTCGAGTGCCTCGTACACGTGCTCCACGTCGCCGGGGAAGGCGGCGTAGTCGCCCGGCCGCAGCTCGACCGGCTCGGCGGCCGGGCCCGTGCGGACGCGGCCCCGCGCCACGATCATGTGCTCCACGCTGCCCGGGATGTGCGCCTCAGCCTTGCGGAACGAGCCCGGGTCGAGCTCCACCAGGTAGATGTCCCGCCGCGCGTGCCGGGAGCCGACCGAGAGCAGGATGCCGGTGAAGTCGGCCTGCTCCGAGCGGACGCCGGGCGCCTCGCCGGCGCGGATGACCCGCACCGCCGGGGTGGGCGGCTCCACCAGCCGGCTGAACGGCACCCCGAGCGCCACCCCCAGCGACCAGAGCGTCTCCACGCTGGGGTTGCCCGAGCCCGCCTCGAGCTGGGAGAGGGTCGACTTGGCGATCCCCGCGCGGCGGGCCAGCTCGGTCAGCGAGATGCCGGCTTTCTCCCGTTCGCGGCGCAGGGCGGCGGCGATCGTGGCGAGCGGGGGTGCTGTTCGGTCCATCGTCCGATCCGTTCGACTTGACGAACACGGGGTTTCGTGTTCACTATTTTGTACTATGCGTACGGCAGAGCGAACGGTGGACAGCTCCCTGGCCCGGGATGTGGGCGCGATCGGGCTGGCGGTGTTCGCGGTGGGCATGTCCTTCGGCGCGATCGCGGTCGCCGCCGGGCTGCCCGGCTGGGCGGTCATCACCATGTCGGTGGTGGTCTTCGCCGGCGGTTCGCAGTTCATGGCGGTGGGCCTGATCGCGGCGGGCAACCCGTTCGCGGCGGTCTTCGCCGGCCTGCTGCTGAACGCTCGCCACCTGCCCTTCGGCCTGGCCGTCGCGGACGCGGTCGGCACCGGGTGGCGCCGCCGGCTCATCGGCAGTCACCTCCTGATCGACGAGTCGGTGGCGTTCACGATGGCCCGGTCCGACCCGGCCGAGCGGCACCGGGTGTACTGGCTGACCGGCGCCACGCTCTTCGTGAGCTGGAACGCGGGCGGCGTGCTCGGCGTGCTGCTCGGTGAGGCGGTCGGCGACACGGACGCGCTGGGGCTGGACGCGGCGTTTCCGGCCGGGCTGATCGCGCTGCTGCTGCCCTCCCTGCGGGACAAGGAGACCAGAAACGTCGCGCTGGCCGGCGCGCTGGTCGCCGTCGTCACGACGCCGCTGCTGCCGGCCGGCCTGCCCGTGCTGCTCGCGCTGAGCGGCCTGCTGCTGATGCGAAGGAGTGCGAGCTGATGCTGATCGCGGTGATCGTGGCGCTGGCGGTCGGCACGTTCGGCTTCCGCGCCGCCGGCGTGGTGCTGCACGAGCGCCTCGACCTGCCCGCGCCGCTGCGGCGGATGCTGCCACTCGCGGCCGCGGCGCTGCTGGCCGCCCTGGCCGGCACGGCGGCGCTGACCGAGTCCGGCGCCTTCGCCGGCGTCGCCCGCCCGCTGGGCGTCGCGGTCGGCGCCGTGCTGGCCTGGCGCAAGGCCCCCTTCGTGGTGGTCGTGGTAGCGGCGGCGGCCACCGCCGCCCTGCTCCGCCTGGCCGGCGTCCCCTAGCCCGCCACTGATCGAGCCGGCGTCCCGGCGATCGCGGGACGTTTGTCAGCAGCGGGTGGGACGGCCCGCGCATCAATCTCCTCTCGACGGTTCTCACCGAGCGGGAGGAGCGCACCATGACAGCGGCGAAACAAAACGGTGGGCCACTTTTCGTGGTCGCCAACAACAACACGATGGTGCACGTCTACCGGGACGCGCAGAGCCTCGTGGACGCCCGGGAGGTCAAGCCCGACCAGCTCAAGGGCATCGAGTTCTTCGACGTACAGGGGCGCAAGCTCGTGCCGGTGCTCAGCGACACGGGGGCGCTGACCGGGCTGAAGGACTCCGGCACGCCACCGAACACCGCGGGCGTCCAGCAGCGGCTCTACACCACCCGGGCCAACCTGGCCAGCAGCGTCGACACCCGGATCGCCCGCCACGAGCCCAAGGTCACGCGGGATGAGGCGCTCAGCCACCTCGCCGTCCTGGAGGGGCGGAGCCTGCCAGACTGCTACGTGCTACTCGAACCGATCTTCTCCCACTCGTACGCTAGCGCCGGACCTATCCAGCCGCGGCACGACGGCGGCTGGTGGCACAACTTCTGGGCGCACTGAGTAGGTGGTGGGACGCCGCCGGCGGGGCGCCGCGGTGGCGATCGGCGTTCGGTTGGAGGCGTGATGGGCGGCATTCCCGGTGCGCTGCGGAAGCCGTGGCGGGCTGCTGCCGCGGCCGCCGGGGTTGCGGTCGTGCTTCTTGTACTCATTGGACAGTTGGCCGGTGACCAGGCGATACCGCTGCGATCGGTCCTGCTGACGGTGGGCGTGGCGGTGGTGTTCGCACCACTGGGCGCCTTCGTGCTGGCCGGCGTGCCGGGGCACGCGGTGGGCC
>Ga0214467_1000039_pt1 | contig 38134 bp, 31 predicted proteins | sample RVTome_8_FD_187339 | JGI IMG/M metagenome (GOLD analysis project Ga0214467, IMG submission 187339) | Soil microbial communities from uranium-contaminated site in the Upper Colorado River Basin, Wyoming, United States - RVT160D0 HiSeq ...
CGTGCGGGTCTCAGCCGCAGTTGGTCAGCTTGCTGGTGTCCAGGGTCGGCGCCGCGGTGCCGCTCTTGCCCAGCGTGTTGTCCCAGGCCGCCTTGTACGAACCATCCGTACCAGCCGCGGTCAGGATCTCATTGATCTTCTTACAACTCGCCGAGTCGTCCTTCTTCAAACCGATCCCATACGGCTCGGTCGAGAACGGCTTACCCACCACCTTGAACTTCCCCGCGTACTGATCCTGCGCCGCGTACCCGGCCAGGATGATGTCATCCGTGGTCACCGCGTCGACCTGGTTACCAGCCAACGCCGTGATGCACTTCGAATACGCGTCGAACTGCTGCAACTGCGCCTTCGGGTGCTCGGTCTGGATCCGCTTGGCCGGCGTCGAACCCGACACCGAACACACCTTCTTACCATCCAACGACTCCGGCCCCGTGATATCCGAACCCGTCGGCACCAACAGATCCTGACCAGCCACGAAGTACGGACCAGCGAAGTTCACCTTCGTCTTACGCTCATCATTGATCGTGTACGTCGCGATCACCAGATCGACAGTGCCCTGCTGGATGAACGGCTCCCGGTTGGCCGACACCGTCGTCTTGTACTCGATCCCCGACTCCGGCACCCCCAACCCCTTCGCGATGATCTTCGCGATCTCGATGTCGAAGCCCTCGTAGGCGGCACCGGTCTGCAAACCCAGACCAGGCTGATCGGCCTTCACACCGATAACCAGCTTCTTGTCCTTCTCCGCCTTACCCACGACCCCCGACGCGCTGCCGCTACCACTGTCCGACGAACCAGAACCGGCGTCGTCACCGTCATCGCCCCCGCACGCGGCGACACCCAAAGACAGGACCACCGCTGCGGCGATCGCCGTCATGCGCGCAATACGCATTGTTACCCTCCTCTTTCGACGGAGCCCCCGGATCCCGGCGGGAATGCTCCACAGTGGACGCTTAGTGCGTCAGGATCTTCGACAGAAAGTCCTTGGCCCGCTCGCTCTTCGGGCTGCCGAAGAACTCCTCGGGTGGTGCCTGCTCGACCAGCTGGCCGTCGGCCATAAAGACGACCCGGTTGGCGGCGTGCCGCGCGAACCCCATCTCGTGCGTCACGACGACCATCGTCATGCCGTCGCGGGCCAGCGATGTCATCACGTCGAGCACCTCGCCGACCATCTCCGGGTCGAGCGCGCTGGTGGGCTCGTCGAAGAGCATCGCCTTCGGCTGCATCGCCAGGGCCCGGGCGATCGCCGCCCGCTGCTGCTGACCGCCGGAGAGCTGGGCCGGATATTTTTCCGCCTGGCTGGCGATGCCCACGCGCTCCAGGAGTGTCATCGCGCGGTCGCGAGCCGCCGCCGTCTTCTCCTTGCGCACCTTGATCGGCCCCAGCGTGACGTTCTGGAGGATGGTCTTGTGCGCGAAGAGGTTGAACGACTGGAAGACCATGCCGACGTCGCTGCGCAGCCGCGCGAGGGCGCGGCCCTCGGCGGGGAGCGGCTGGCCGTCGAAGGTGATCGTGCCGGAGTTGATCGGCTCGAGCCTGTTGATCGCCCGGCACAGCGTGGACTTGCCCGAGCCGGACGGCCCGATGACCACCACTACCTCACCGCCGTCGACCGACAGGGAGACGTCCTGCAGCACGTGCAGTGGACCGAACCATTTGTTGACTGAGTCGAGCACGATGAGCGGTTCGCCCGCTGCCACTGTCGTCACCGCCCTGTAACGTCATGACTACTCTCGGTGTGCCGATTACCTCGGCTCCGGTCACTTTAAGCGGGCTGGACTGCGGAAAAGCCACTTACTTGGTCACGAGGGAATAACACCGGCCACGCGCACCCTGCTGGACAGCCACCATCGACGTATGAGAACCCCCACCGTCATCTGGACCTGGTCGGTGGATGCCCGGATCCATCCGGCCCGGTTGTGCGCCGTTCTCGAGTCGGTGCTGGCCCGGCCGGTGGTCCCTCTGGGCGTCGCCGACCCCGCCCGGTTACCGGCGGATGCGGTTATCTGCGACGTGTGGCAGACCTCCGGCGACTTTCCCACGATCGTGGAGTGCTACGGCCCGCCGGCTGGCGTGAGCGAGGCGTCGGTGGTCGCCGCGCTGGCCAGGCGGCTCGGCCACCGTTGCCTCGTGGCCGACGACACGCTCAACCCCGGCCGCCACCTGCTGGCCACGCCGGACGGCACGCTCCGCCCGGCCCACGTCGACGTGGCCGACACGGACGACGGGGCGGCCCACTCCAACGCCCGCCCGTGCACGATCGCCACCCAGCGCTGCCGGGAGTCCGAGGAGTGCCGCCAGTCGCGCTGGGAGCCCGATCACGTGATCGCGGCGCCCGATCTAACGGCGGCCTGAGGCCTCGCGGGCCGCGCGGGCCTTCTCGCGCCGCACCTCGGGGGAGTCCGCGTTGGGGCTGGGGCGCACGACAAGATCGGCGAGCAGCGTCCGCGTCGCGTCGGCCACGGCGGCGACCGCGGTATCGAACGCCTCGGCGTTGTGGGCGGCGGGGGTGCGGAAGCCGGAGATCTTGCGGACGTACTGCAGCGCGGCCGCCTCGATGTCAGCCTCGGTGACCTCCTCGACGAACGGCTCCCGCAGGGTCATGATGCTCCGGCACATTTATGCCTCCCAGAAAATTTGCTCCCGACCTCCGACAGTTAGTCTTGACTCTGCCATGACTACCGCACCCACCGGCAACCCGCGCACCTACCAGGTGCGGACGTACGGCTGCCAGATGAACGTCCACGACAGCGAGCGCATCTCCGGCCTCATGGAGCAGGCCGGCTACGTGCGCGTGGCCGAGTCGGACGAAGCGGACGTGGTGGTCTTCAACACCTGCGCGGTGCGGGAAAACGCCGACAACCGCCTCTACGGCAACCTCGGCCATCTGCGGCCGGTCAAGGACAAGCACCCCGGCATGCAGATCGCGGTCGGCGGCTGCCTGGCGCAGAAGGACCGCGGCGAGATCGTGAGCCGCGCGCCGTGGGTCGACGTCGTCTTCGGCACGCACAACATCGGCTCGCTGCCCGCCCTCCTGGAGCGGGCCCGGCACAACGCCACCGCCGAGGTGGAGATCCTCGAGTCGCTCGAGGTCTTCCCGTCCACGCTGCCGACGCGCCGCGAGTCCACCTACGCGGGGTGGGTCTCGATCTCGGTCGGGTGCAACAACACCTGCACGTTCTGCATCGTGCCCGCGCTGCGCGGCAAGGAGAAGGACCGCCGGCCAGGCGAGATCCTCGCCGAGGTCGAGGCGCTGGTCGCCGAGGGTGTGCTGGAGGTGACGCTCCTCGGCCAAAACGTCAACTCCTACGGTGTGGAGTTCGGCGACCGGCTCGCCTTCGGCAAGCTGCTGCGCGCCACCGGGGGGATCGAGGGGCTGGAGCGGGTGCGCTTCACCAGCCCGCACCCGAAGGACTTCACCGACGACGTGATCGCCGCGATGGCTGAGACCCCCAACGTCTGCCACCAGCTCCACATGCCGCTGCAGTCCGGCTCGGACGCCGTGCTCAAGGCGATGCGTCGGTCCTACCGGGCGGAGAAGTACCTCGGCATCATCGAGAACGTGCGCGCGGCCATGCCGGACGCGGCCATCACCACCGACATCATCGTGGGCTTCCCCGGCGAGACCGAGGACGACTTCGCGCGCACGCTCGACGTCGTGCGCGCGGCGAGGTTCGCCACCGCCTTCACGTTCCAGTACTCCAAGCGCCCGGGTACCCCCGCCGCGACCATGCCCGACCAGCTTCCCAAGCAGGTGGTGCAGGAGCGGTACGAGCGGCTGATGGCCGTCGTCGAGGAGGTCACCTGGGCGGAAAACAAGGCACTCGTCGGCGAGACCGTCGAGCTGCTGGTGGCCGTCGGCGAGGGGCGCAAGGACGAGCGCACCGGCCGCCTCTCCGGACGCGCCCGCGACGGGCGGCTGGTGCACTTCGCCACCGGCGAGATCGGCGACCGGATCCGGCCGGGCGACATCGTGCACACCGTCGTGACGTACGCGGCACCGCACCACCTCAACGCCGACGGCGCGCCGCTGCACCACCGGCGCACCCGGGCCGGCGACGCGTGGGAGTCGGGGCGGGCACCCCGTACACCCGGGGTGCTGCTCGGGATGCCCGCCGTCCGTCCTATTTAGATACTGATCCGCCCGGCGCCGGCGCCCTGGGACACCAGGTTCTTGACCGCGCTCGCGGAGTCCATCGAGTACGAGTACGGGATGCCGGCGACGCTGCCACCGGTCTGGCCCGAGCCCGAGTTGCTGAAGAAGTTGTTGCGGGCCACGAGCGTGCCCGGACCCGAGTCGCCCTCACCGAGGTGGAAGGGGTCGTCGGTGTTCTCGAAGTAGTTGCCCTCGACCAGCACGCCCGCGCCCTCGGTGGACGCCACGCCGTAGCCGCCGACGTTGCTGTAGAAGTTGTTGTAGACGTGCACCGGGTTGCCGAAGCGCACGCGCGGGTGGCGCTGGTTGCTGCCGTCGAACCAGTTGTGGTGGTACGTCACGCGCAGGTGACCCACGTCCTGGCTGGCGTTGTCGTCGCTGTGGCCCAGCAGCATCGACTTGTCGTGGCCGAAGACGCGGTTCCACGACACGGTGACGAAGTCGGAGCCGCGCTTGATGTCGACCGCGCCGTCGTACCCGGCGGTGAAGCTGTTGTGGTCGATCCAGATGTTGGTGGCCGACTCCTGCACGTTGATCGCGTCGTCGTCCCAGCCGCGGAAGGTCAGGTTGCGGATGATGACGTTGCGGTCGCCGTTGACGTTGAAGCCACAGCCGGCGATCGTCGCGCCCGAGTTCCCGATGATGGTCTTGTTGGAACGGACCCGCAGCATTCCCGAGCACGAGATCGTGCCGGAGACGCGGATGACCGCGGCGCTGGTCGACCCGAGCGCGGTGGTGAGCGCCGACGCCGACGTGACCGTGGTGGTGCCGGCACTGCCGCCACCGCTGGTGCCGCCGTTCTGCGTGGCCCAGCCGACCAGGCCGTTACCGCTGCCGCCCGGCGGTTGGGTAGGCGGTGCGCCGGTCGTCGGGTTGGTGCCGGGCGTCGTGGGGTTGGTGCCCGGGGTCGTCGGCGTGACGCCGCCGGTGCAGGCGGTGCCGTTGACCGCGAAGTTGGTCGGCGCGGGGTTGGAGCTGTTGTTCCACGAGCCGTTGAAGCCGAAGCTCGCGCTCGCGTTGGTGGCGAGGCTGCCGTTGTAGCCGGCGTTCTGGGCGGTGACCTGGCTGCCGCTCTGCGTCACGGTGGCGCTCCACGCCTGGGTGACGGTCTGGCCGGCGGAGTACGACCAGGTGAGCGACCAGCTGCTGATCGGGTCGCCGAGGTTGGTGACGGTGACGCTGGCGCCGAAGCCGCCGGGCCACTGGTTGCTGACCGTGTAGCCGACCCGGCACCCGGCCGCGGCCTGGGCTCCGGTGGCGGCGATGACGACGCCCGCCGCGGCGAGCGCGGCGGCCGAGATGGCGGCGGTGCACAGCGCGATACGACGCCGTGTTGTGAACATGACTGTCTCCTGGGCTTCGATGCGGGGGCGCTGCCCAGGTCGCCCACGCTGAACGGTGGCAATGTCATCCGACTCGGCGCCCCCAGCCCGGAAGGTAAGCGCTTTCCCATGTAAGCACGGATCAGGGCGCCACTCAAGAGCGTCTATGAGTGGCGCCCTGACCGATTCTTCTAGGCGGTAGCCGTGCAGGTGGCGCCGTTGAGCCGGACGTTCGCCGGCGTGCTGGCGGTGCCGTTGGCGGTGAAGCCGATCGTCACCGAGCCGCCGACCGGCAGCGACGGGCTCCAGGTGGGCGCCGCCGCGGTCACGGTCGTGCCGCTCTGGGTGACCGTGGCGTTCCAGCCGCTGCCGAGCGTCACCCCGGACGGCCAGGTCCAGGCGACGCTCCACGGGCTGACCGCGCTGTTGCTGTTGTTGCGCACGGTCACGTTGCCCTGGAAGCCGCCCTGCCAGGCGTTCGTCTGCTGGTAGGTGACCTGGCAGCCGAGCGGCCCGTTGGTCGTGGGCGGCGGGCCGGTGGTGGTGCCGCCCGTGGGTCCGCCGCTGGTCGGGCCGCCGCTGGTGGGGCCGCCGCTGGTGGGCGATCCGCCGCCGACCGGTGCGATCAGGTACGGCTGCAGGATCGCCTGCTTCTCCGTGTTGATGTTGGTCCAGTCGTCCAGCGCGATGCCGCCGGTGTCACCCGAGTTCGGGTTCCACGACCAGTATGTGAACGACATGCCGTTGACACCCGTGCCGGTATAGCGCATCAGCTCCTGCAGCCACACCTTGTCCTTAGGATCGGCGAGCGTGCTGCCGAACTCGCCCATCATGATCGGCGCGATGTTCTGCTTGAAGAGGTAGCCCCAGTACTTGTCCCAGATCGCCGGCATGTTCGCCGGGTACGAGGGGTCGTCGAACCACTTCTGGTGGAAGACCGAGATCGCGTACTCGTGTGGCGAGTAGACCAGCCGGTTGGCCACGCTGAGCCGCACCGGGAACTGGGCGGCCTTGGTCAGGTTGCCGCCCCACCAGCCGCAGTCCTCGTCGTTGCTGGTGTCGCCGTCCCAGACGTTCGACTCGCCACCGCTCGGGCAGCTCACACCCTCGACGAAGATCAGCCAGTTGGGCTGGGTGCCCAGGATCGCGTTGCCGACCCGCTCGGCGGCCAGCCGCCAGTCGCGGGCCTGCACGTCGCAGCCCCAGCAGGCACCGGTGGCGTTCGGGTTGGTGCCGGTGGCGTGCGGCTCGTTGTGCAGGTCGGCGCCGATGACCGTGGTGTTGCCCGCGTACCGCTGCGCCAGCATCCGCCAGTCACTGATCATGGTCGCCTCGGAGACCGTGTCCGTGTACCAGAGCGCGGACTGACCGGCCGCCGTGGGACGGTGCCGATCGAGGATCACCCGCATGCCCTTGGTGCCGGCGTAGTCGATCACCTTGTCGAGGATCTGCAGCGGCGAGTTGCCGACCAGGTCAGGGTTGACGAAGTCGTTGATGCCGGTCGCGGTCGCGCCGGCCTTGAGCGCGTCGTTCGAGTACGGGATGCGCAGCGTGTTGTAGCCCAGGCTGGCCATCTTGTCGAGCTGGTTGCGCCAGGGGTTGTTGGACCACAGGCCGTGGAACGTCTTGTTGTCGGTCTCCATGCCAAACCAGTTGATGCCGGTCAGCCGTACCGTCGCGCCGGTGCTGTCGACAATCTTGTTGCCGCTGGTGCGCAGGTATCCGGTGCCAGTGCCAGCCGCCAGCGCGGCCGGCGCCATGGCGATGGCGACCAGAAACCCAGCGGCGGCGGTGGTGGCGACGGCGAGGGCGCTCGCGAGCGCTCTGCGGGACATTGCCAGGGTTCTCCGTTCAAAGGAATGCAGCGTCAAGGAAAGAACGTTGCCCTGGCTCCGCCGCCCATTCTGATCCCTGTAAATGTCCTCGTCAAACCCGGGCGGCCCGCTGGTGGCTTCGGCGTCCCCGGCCTCACAACCACAAATCCGAAAGATAGAGATTTGAGCTACCGCGATGCCCGTCGTGGTCCAGACCGCCGCTCCCGCGGCCTCACCCTCCGCGGCCGGTCGCGGCTACCCCATCTTTGCCTCCGGCGGGACGCGGCCCGTGGGGCTGGACCTGGTGGGGGTGGCTCGGGAAGCTGTCGAGCTGGGCTCACCAATGCGCCCACCGCCACCGCCACCGCCACCGCCCGACGCCCGTGACGCGTGGGCGCGTTTGTGCGCCCAGCTCTACAGCTCCGCCAACACGTCTCTGCCAACACGTCGCCCCGCCGCGCTCGTCTCCGCGGGACCTGCGCTGGCGGGGTTGGGCTTGGCGCGCGGAGCCGGCAGTGGAGGCCGGGGGTTTCGGCGAGCCCTGGCGAGCCGCCGGCCGCAGCGGTGCCCGCGGGAGCATGCGGTCTCCAGCTGACGCGGACCGGGGCAAATATGCATAAAGAAAATGACGCCAAAAGCGGCGAGGGCTCCCCGACCCGCCGTCGGGGAGCCCTCACCTCATTTGGGAGGAGGAACAGCTAGTGCGTGCCGGCCCCCACCGGCTCGCGCTCGGGTGCTGGCTTGCCGTGGCCGCCGGGCGCGTCGCCGTGGCCGGGCCACCAGGCCGCGTGGCCCAGCAGTGCGGTCACGCTCGGCACCAGGAACATCGACATGACGAACGCGGAGATCGCGATGCCGATCGAGACCGCGAAGCCCATCTCGCTCAGGAACGCGATGCCGGCCAGCATCATCGAGGCGAAGGTGCCGGCCAGGATGAGGCCCGCCGAGGCGACCGAGGGGCCGCCGTGCTCGACGGCGAGGTCGGCGGACTTGCGTGGGTCGTTGCCGAGTCTCGCCTCCTCGCGTAGTCGGGCGATCATCAGGATGTTGTAGTCGGTGCCGATGGCCACCACGAAGAGGTACAGGATCGTGGGGAGCATGAACGACAGGCCGGGGCGGGAGCCGATGCCCTGGAAGACGAGCACCGTCGCGCCGAGCGTGCTGAAGAAGCCGAGCACCACGGCCAGCATCAGGTAGATCGGTGCGACCAGCGCCCGCAGCAGCAGGGCCAGGATGATCGCGATCAGCGCGCCCGCGACCGGGAAGATGACCCACAGGTCCCGGGTGTTGGCGTCCCGGATGTCGGCGAAGATCGAGCTCGCGCCGCCTACGAACGCGGTCGTGCCGGCCGGAGCGTCGGCGTGGGCCACGTCGCGGAGGTCGCCGCCGGCCAGGTCGAGCGCCTCGTTCGAGTACGGGCTGGTGGCGAGCAGCAGGTTGATCTGTGCCGCCGTGCCGTCCTGGCTTATCGCGGCGTTGGCGCCACCCGGAGCGGGCATGATGCCGCCGACGCCGGGCACCTCCTTGAGCTTGGCCGCGTACTGCTCGATCGCCGCCGGGTCGAGCCGCCCACCGTCGCCGCGCAGGTAGACCGTCGTCGGGTTGAGCGCACCGGCCGGGAAGCCGGCTTGCAGGTCGCGGAAGCCCTGCGAGGACTCGGTGTCCTCGGGCAGCTGGGCGGTCTGGTCGTAGTCGGTGGCCATACCGAGCGAGCCGAGCGCGAGGCCCACCATGAAGAGGGCGGAGACGATCGCCACGACCGCCGGCCGGCGGCCGACGAACCTGCCGATGCCCTGGAACGCGCTGCGCTTCGGCACCCGCTGCCACGACTTGGACGGCCAGAAGACGCGCGGCCCGAGCAGCGACACCACCGCGGGCACCAGGGTGATCGCGGCCAGCGCCATCACCGCGACGGCGATGGAGAGGCCGGGGCCGAGGCTCCGGAACGCGCCGAAGATGGCCAGGAGCAGCGCCATGAACGCGATGATGATCGCGGCCGCCGCCGAGGCGATCACCTCGCCGACCCGGGCCACGGCGCTGACCAGGGCGTCCTTGCTGTTGTCGCCGGCGCGCAGCCGCTCGCGGTAGCGGAAGAGCAGGAAGAGGATGTAGTCGGTGCCGACGCCGAACAGCACGATGGTCAAGATGATCTGTAGTGACTGGTCGACCTGCAGGTCGGTGGCCTTGGCGACGAGCGCGATCAGCCCGGGGGAGATGGCGCTCACGATGCCGACCGTGACGATCGGCAGGAAGGCCGCGACCGGGCTTCGGTAGATCAACAGCAGCAGCACGATGATCAGGACGACGGTGGCGATACCGACGATCGTCAGCGCGTTTTCGAAGGCGTCCTGGTTGTCCAGCTGCATCGCGACGTCACCGGTCACCGCGAGCGTGAGCGGGCTGCCCGTCACCAACGGCTTGACCGTGTCGCGGATGCGCTGCACGGAGTCGAGGACCTTCTGGTCGTCGGGCAGGCCCTGGACGCCGATGCTGATCAGCTGGACCTGCTTGTTGGGGGAGACCGCCTCGGGGCCGGTCACCACGCCGGTGACCTTCTCGATGTTGGCCGACTGCACCGCCGTGGCCAGCTCGCCGACCTTGGCCTGGTCGGCCTCGGTCAGCGGCTGGTTGTCGGTGCGGCGTACGACGACGGTGGCCGTAGAGTCGTTTGACTGGGCGAACCTTTCCTCCGCCAGCTCCTGAGCCTTGACCGACTCGTAGCTGTTGGGCAGGAAGTTCGCCTGGTCACTGGTGGTCACGTCGGCCAGCGTCGGGGCGAAGACGGCGATGCCCACCGCCACTACGACCCAGGCGAGGATGACCTTCCACGGGTTGTAGACGACGAAGCGCCCCAACCGTTCGAACATGACTCCCCCTCAGTCAGCCGTTCGGTCCTTACCGTCCGGCAAGTAGACATCTACCTGCCGCACGGTAGATAAGATCTGAGCGTACGGCAAGGACTTTTCACACGGATCACCAAAGGCGCACTTAACCGGGCTCGCCCGATCATGATGCGGGAGGCGCGCTGAGAGTCTGCTGAGAGTGCGTAACGAGCTCGTTGCTGGGTACGATCGGCCCGCTGAGGAGGTGCACGACCGTGGTCGCTGATGACACCAAGGCCCGGATCCGTGCCGTGGCGATGGAGCTCTTCGCCGCCGAGGGCTACGAGCGGACCAGCCTGCGCGAGATCGCCGAGCGAGTCGGGATGACCAAGGCCTCGCTCTACTACCACTACCCGTCCAAGCAGGCGCTGCTGCTGGCGCTCATCCAGCCGCTGGTCGACGAGTGGCGGAGCGAGGTGGAGGCGGCCGAGCGCGAGCCGTACAACCCGGGGACCGTGCGGGTCGCCCTCGGTCGCATGATCGACACGATGATCCGGCACCGGCACGCGTGCGGGATCGTGATGCGGGACACTCCGGCGCTCGCCTCGGTCAAGCCGATCCTGCAGGAGATGATGCAGGTCGCCACCCAGCTGCACACCTGGCTGGCCGGCCCGCACCCGACCGAGGTCGACCGGATCAAAGCGGTCGCCGCGGCGGAGGTGCTGGGCGGCGCCGTGTCATCGGTCGTCACGATCGCCGAGGTCTCGCCGATCGTGCTCCGCCAGACGCTCCTCGACTGCGCGATGGGCGTGCTGGGGATGGACCGCGAACCGGCCGCGGACGCGCCGCTGCCCGTGAGCCACCAGCGCATCCCGGTAAACCAACACGCCTAGAGGCCCATCCCACGAGCCCCGAAAGCCTTACACAGAGACGTGAGCTACCGCGACGTCCGCGGTGGTCGAGACCCGATGCCGCTCAGCTTGTCTTGATCAAGGCTGTGACCTGGTCATTCTCTTAGAGATGCCATTGCAAAGAGTCAGAGACTTTGAGCTGCCGCGATGCTCGTCGCGGTCCAGGCCGCCGCTCCCGCGGCCTCACCCTGCGCGGTCCACACCCCATGACGCGGGGCTCACTGTGGTCGCCCAGCCGAGAGCGCCGCGCACACTCAGCTCAGCTTTGACGGCCCACCGATCTCCCGTGCACGCCGGCCACCACAACGACCAAGCACCGGAACCAACCCAACCCAAGATCGATTTAAGTGCCCTGGGTTTGTGAAGAGTTATCGCTGCCAGGGCAACAACAAACTTTCACAAACCCCCGGGACGCTGCCCGCCGGAAGCGGACGAACTACCTTCCAAACCCACGCCGCCGACGAAAGCGCGTGATCAAGACCAGCCCAGCCCGAGATCAACTTAGGGTGAGTGGCATCGGGTCCAGACCGCTGCTCCCGCGGGCCTCACCCGTCCGCCGCTGGTACCGCACTGTTGACGGCGAGACAGCAGAAACCAGGTTTCTGCTGTCTCGAACGCGCTTTGGTTCACGTTGAGGCAGCAGAAACCTGGTTTCTGTGTGGATCTTGAGGGTGTTCGCAGTAGGGGGCAATGTCCCCGAATAGCCCACTGGCGGCCGTGCCCGGCGGGTGGGCGGGGTTGAGCTCGTGCACCGCGGCGGGTGAGGCCGCGGGAGCAGCGGTCCGGACCACCACGGACGTCGCGGTAGCTCAAATTTCTCTTTTCGGGGTTGGATCCTCTCGGGGCCAACTCCTCGCGCTCTGTCTCTAGCTGGCCTGCTCGGCCAGCTTGAGGAACTGCCGCTTCGACTCCAGTGCCTTCTCCGCCTCGCGGATCCGCTTGGCATCGCCCGCCGCGCGCGCCCTGCTGAGTCGTGCCTCAGCCTCGGCCACCTGGTCGCGCATCTGGGTCAGCAGCGGGTTGGCGGACGGCTCGGTGCGCCGCCAGGCCGACTCCATCGCCTGCCGCACCTTCTCGTCGACGGTGCGCAGCCGGCGGTCGAGACCGGTGGCCGCCTCGCGCGGCACCCGGCCGGCGTCGTGCCACTGGCCCTGGATCTCGCGGAGCCTGGCCTGCGCGGCCCGCGGGTCGGCCTCGACGTCGATCGCCTCCGCCTGGGCCAGCAGCTCCTGCTTGCGCTCGAGGTTGCCGCGCTGCTCGGCGTCACGGGCCGAGAAGACCTCGCTACGCCGCGTGAAGAACGCATCCTGCGCCGCGCGGAACCTCTCCCACAGCCGCTGCTCGGCCTCCTTCGAGGCGCGGGGTGCGGCCTTCCACTCGGACATGAGGTCCTTGAGGCGGGCGGCCGTCGGCGCCCAGTCGCTCGACTCGGTGAGCGACTCGGCCTCGAGCACCAGCGCCTCCTTGGCGCCCTGCGCCTGCTTGCGCTGCGCGTCGAGGGTGGCGAAGTGGGCGCCCCGCCGCCGGGTGAACGAGTCGCGCGCGGCCGCGAACCGCTTCCACAGCTCGCCGTCGGTCTTCTTGTCGACGCCGCGGATCGTCTTCCACTCGTCGAGGATCTCCTTGAGCCGGTCGCCGGCCGTCTTCCAGCCGGTGGACTCGGCGGCGAGCTTCTCCGCCTCTTCGACGAGCGATGTCTTGCGGGCCAGTGCCTCGACGCGGGCGGCATCGCGGGCGGCGCGGGCCTCGCCGGCCTTCTGCTCGGCCAGGCTCGCCAGCTTGTCGAGCCGGGCGCAGAGGCTGTCGATGTCGCCGACCACGTGTGCCTCGGCGAGCTCGGAGCGGAGCCGCCGGACGCTCGCCAGCGAGTGGGCCGCGTCGGCGGCGCCCGAATTGAGGCGGGCCTCGACCAGATTGACTTCGGTGACCTTGTCGGCGAACCTGCGGGCGAAGTGGGCCAATCCCTCCTCCGGCGGCCCGGCCTGCCACGACCCGACCACTCGCTCGCCCTCTGCCGTCTTGACGTACACCGTGCCGTCGGCGTCCACTCGACCGAAGGCGGTCCAGTCGCTCATGTGCCCATCCTCGTTCTCCCGGCGCCGTCGGGCGGGGGTTACCCGGCGGCTACCGCCACAGCGCAGTATGTTTGCAGCGGAGTATCTCCCGGCATTGTCACAGGTCCCACCCGGTCCGCGTCGAGCGCTAAACGTTGACCGTGACCATACGGTGTCCTTGGTCGCCTTGTGCCTGTCACAAAGCCACCGCCGAACAGCGCGGTCACACCACGGCTACGGTGTCCAGGTGCCATTGGTAGCCGCCGCGGTCTGTCCGCATCCGCCCATGATCGTCCCAGAGATCGCCAGCGGCGCGGCTCCCGAACTGGACCCGCTCCGAGCCGCGTGTGACGCGGTGGTGCGGCGGCTCGCCGTGTCCGGCGCCCGTTCGCTGGTGGTCCTGGGTAGCGATTCATTGACGATGGACTATAACTCTCCGGTACGGGTCTCGTTTTCCCGATGGGGCCTGCCCGAGACTCCGGGTGAGCCGCCTTCGTTGCCGCTCAGCCTGTCGGTTGGAGCGTGGCTGCTCAATCGGGCGTTCGTGCCGGTTTCGGCCATCACTCCGCGTTTCACCACGATCGCGCAGTCCGCTCCGGTCGAGGAGTGCGCCGCGCTCGCCGCCCGCCTCGGGTCCGACGGGCCCTGGGCGCTCCTCGCGATGGGCGACGGCTCGGCCCGCCGCGGGGTCGGCGCACCGGGCTACGACGATCCGCGCGCCCTCTCGTACGACCAGTCGATCGAGCGGGCCCTGGCCGCCGCGGACCTGGACGCCTTGCGCGGCCTGGATCCCGCGCTCGCCGCGGAGCTGATGGTCGCCGGGCGCGCGCCCTGGCAGGTGCTGGCGGCGGCCGCGGCGGGCGGCACCTGGCGCGCCACGATGGAGTACTCGGACGCGCCCCACGGTGTGGCCTACTTCGTCGCGTCGTGGGAGCTGGCCCGGTGAGCGCGAGGAGTGAGCTTCGCGTAATCGCCGTGGTGGGGCCGACCGCCGCGGGCAAGTCGGCGCTCGGCATCGGGCTCGCCCACGCGCTCGGCGGCGAGGTGGTCAACGCCGACTCCATGCAGCTCTACCGCGGGATGGACATCGGCACGGCCAAGCTCACGCCGGCCGAGCGCGAGGGCGTGCCACACCACGTCCTGGACATCTGGGACGTGACCGAGCCGGCGAGCGTCGCGGCGTACCAGCGGGTGGCCCGCGCCGCCGTCGACGGCGTGCGGGCGCGTGGCCGGGTGCCGATCCTGGTCGGCGGCTCGGGTTTGTACGTGCGGGCGGTGCTGGAGGAGTTCGAGTTTCCGGGCACCGACGCCGAGGTGCGGGCGTCGCTCGAGGCGGAGCTGGCCGCGCACGGGCCGGCGCCGCTGTACGAGCGCCTGAGCGCCGCCGACCCCACCGCCGCCGCCAAAATCCTTCCCACGAACGGGCGGCGCATCGTGCGCGCGCTGGAAGTGATCGCGTTGACCGGGGCGCCGTTCACCGCCTCGCTGCCCGACCCCAAGCCGTACTACGACGCGGTGCAGATCGGCGTCGACCGCGACGATCTGGCGACGCGGGTGGCCGAGCGGGTGGACGTGATGTTCGCCGCCGGGCTGGTGGCGGAGACCGCGGCGCTCACTGAGCGGGGGCTCAGGGAGGGGCGCACCGCGAGCCGCGCGCTCGGCTACCAGCAGGTGCTCGCCCACCTCGCCGGCGAGCTCACCATCGAAGCGGCCCGGGAGGAGACCGTGCGGGCCACCCGCCGCTTCGTGCGGCGGCAGCGCACCTGGTTTCGCCGCGACACCCGCGTCGCCTGGCTCGACGCCACGCGCGCCGATCTGGTCGATGCGGCCTTGGCGGTTGCGGGATGATGGGTGGCGTGCGATTTCTGAAGGGCCACGGCACCGGCAACGACTTCGTCATCCTGCCGGAGGGCACGCCGGAGCTCACGCCCGCGTTCGTGGCCGCGGTGTGCGACCGGCGGCGCGGCATCGGCGGCGACGGCGTGCTGCGCGTCGCCCCCTCGGCGCTGCCCGGCGTCGACTGGTTCATGGACTACTGGAACGCGGACGGCTCGCTCGCCGAGATGTGCGGCAACGGGGTGAGGGTGTTCGCCCGCTATCTGGCCGGCGCGGGCCTCGCGGCCGGCACGGTGCCGATCGAGACCCGGGCCGGGGTCGTGCGCGCGGTGATCGGTGACGAGACCATCAGCGTCGACATGGGCCTCCCCAAGGTGTACGGGGACAGCAGCGCCCGCCTCGGCCCCCTCGAGCTGCCCGGCGTGGCCGTCGACTGCGGCAACCCCCACCTGGTGTGCGCGCTGCCCGAGGGGCTGCCGCTGGAGTCGCTCGACCTGCACCTGGCGCCGGGGCACGACGAGGAGTTCTACCCCGCCGGGGTCAACGTGGAGTTCTACGTGCCCGCAGGAGAGCTGCACGTGCGCATGCGGGTGCACGAGCGCGGCTCCGGCGAGACCCTCTCGTGCGGCACCGGCGCGGTGGCGGTCGCGGCCGTCGCGCTGGCCGGCGCGGGGCGCGAGACCGGCGTGGTGACGGTCGACGTGCCGGGCGGGCGGCTCGCCGTGACCTTCGACGGAGGGGAGTGCCACCTGGCTGGTCCCGCCGTGATCGTGGCATCGGGGGAGCTTTCACTCTGACCTCTTGATCGATGTTGGTCGAGGTGCCAGACTGCACGCTTGGGAACGCTCCCACTGACTTCGATCAATCTCGTGGAGGTCGACCAATGCGCTGGACCAGCGGTGTGCTGCTCGGTGTCGCTGTGCTGGCGTTCGCCACCGGCTGCAACGGCCCACAGGGCGACAACGCCGGCCCGCCCGGCGGCGTACCCTCCGCGTCCGCGCCCGCCCCGGTGGAGGGCACGCCGGTGCCCAACGGCCCGAACGTCCAGGAGGCGCTCGACGTGGCCAACAAGCAGTTCGCGCTGCTGGCCGAGGGCAACTGGGCCGGCGCCTGGGGCCTGTGGACGGACACGGCCAAGAAACAGGTCACGCAGAAGGACTACGAGAAGGTCAACAAGTCCTGCCCCTTCCAGAAGGGCATCAAGATCGAGCTCCAGGACGTACGCCCGGTGAGCATGGAGCTCGTCGAGCTCACCTGGCGCCAGGGCGAGAAGGTGGGGCACAGCGCGCTGCGCCAGGCGGGCGGCAAGTGGCAGTACGAGCCGGGCGGCGACATGCTCGTCGAGTACGCGGGCGGCGCCGACGCCGCGATCGCCAAGCGCAAGACCGCCAACCAGTGCCCGTCGGCCTAGAAGCCCTTCCACGCCTGGGTCACGGCCCGCGGGAGCACACGGCCCGCCACTGACCCGGACGCGGGCAAAAGGTGCTCAAAGAGCGATCACGAGGACGGGCGGGCGGCGGCGCGGACGGCGGCGGCCACAGCCGTCGAGACGCGGGGGTCGAAGACGCTGGGGACGATCACGCTGGGGTTGATTTTCTCCTCGCCCACCACGTCGGCGATCGCCCGCGCGGCCGCCAGCGCCATCTCCTCCGTGAACTCCTCGGCATGCGCGTCCAGCATGCCGCGGAAGACGCCGGGGAAGGCCAGCACGTTGTTGATCTGGTTGGGCTGGTCGGAGCGGCCGGTGGCCACGATCGCCGCGTGCTTGCGGGCCTCGCGGGGGTCGACCTCGGGGTCGGGGTTGGCGAGCGCGAACACGATCGAGTTGGGCGCCATGGTCGCGATGTCGTCGCCGGTGAGCAGGTTGGGCGCGCTCACGCCGATGAACACGTCCGCGCCCCGGATCGCGCCGGGAAGGTCGCCCGCGTACCCGCTGGTGTTGGTGTGCTCGGCCAGCCACTGATGGGCCGGCCCCAGCCCTTCCAGGCCGCTGTGGAGGGCGCCGAGGCGGTCGTACGCGATGATGTCGCCCACGCCCTGACGGAGCAGGAGCTTCATGATGGCCGTGCCCGCGGCGCCGGCCCCGGAGACGACCACCCGCACGTTGGCGAGGTCCTTGCCCACGACGCGCAACGCGTTGGTGAGCGCGGCCAGCACGCAGATCGCGGTGCCGTGCTGGTCGTCGTGGAAGACCGGGATGTCGAGCTCGCGCCGCAGCCGCTCCTCGATCTCGAAGCACCGCGGCGCGGCGATGTCCTCGAGGTTTATGCCGCCGTAGGCGGGCGCGATCGCCTTCACGATCCGCACGATCTCGTCGGTGTCCTGGGTGTCGAGCACCACCGGCCACGCGTCCACGCCGCCGAAGCGCTTGAAGAGAGCCGCCTTCCCCTCCATCACCGGCAGGGCGGCGGCGGGGCCGATGTTGCCGAGGCCGAGCACGGCGGTGCCGTCGGTGACCACGGCCACGGTGTTGCGCTTGATGGTGAGGCGGCGGGCGTCGGCCGGGTTTTCGGCGATGGCGAGGCAGACGCGGGCGACGCCCGGGGTGTACGCGCGGGAGAGCTCGTCGCGGTTGCGGAGGGCGACCTTCGAGTTGACCTCGATCTTGCCGCCCAGGTGGAGCAGGAACGTGCGGTCGGAGACCTTGTGCACCTCGACACCGGGCAGCACCTCGAGCGCCTTGACCACCTGGTCGGCGTGGCCCGAGTCGGCGGTGTCGCAGGTGATGTCGACGGTCACCCGCACGTGGTCGGAGTCGACCACGTCGAGGGCGGTGACCACCGCGCCCGCCTCGCCGACGCACATCGTGAGGCGTCCGATCGCCGACGCGTCGGCGGTGACGCTCACCCGGATGGTGATGGAGAAGCCGGCGCTGGGCAGGCGAGTCGTGGGCACGTTCGATCCCTTTCGACCTTGAATGGGTTAAGCCATTTCTACTCTCGCCCCTGATGGGTATTTAACCCAGGTGCGTTTGAGCGATACGCGTGACACCATGGAAGGCCGGACCAAACGGACACTCACCAGGGAGACCAGCTTGCAGGACGTCGTTCTCATGAGCGAAGACGCCACGACGGGTGAGCTGGAGCTTGAGGACCGCAACGCACTGCGCCGGGTCGCCGGCCTCTCGACCGAGCTCGCCGACGTCACCGAGGTGGAGTACCGGCAGCTGCGGCTCGAGCGCGTGGTGCTGGTAGGCGTGTGGACCGAGGGCACGATCACCGACGCGGAAAACTCGCTGACCGAGCTGGCCGCGCTCGCCGAGACCGCCGGCTCACAGGTGCTCGAAGGCGTGATCCAGCGCCGCGGGCGGCCCGACCCGGCTACGTACATCGGGCGGGGCAAGGTCGACGAGCTGGGTGGCGTGGTCGAGTCGAGCGGGGCCGACACGGTGATCTGCGACGGCGAGCTCTCCCCGTCGCAGCTGCGCAATCTGGAGCAGCGCACCAAGGTCAAGGTCATCGACCGCACCGCGCTGATCCTCGACATCTTCGCCCAGCACGCCAAGAGCAAGGAGGGCAAGGCGCAGGTCGAGCTGGCCCAGCTGGAGTACCTGCTGCCCCGCCTGCGCGGTTGGGGCGAGGCGCTCTCCCGGCAGAGCGGTGGTAGCGGCCGGGGCGGTGGCGCCGGGGGCGGCGTGGGCCTGCGCGGTCCCGGTGAGACCAAGCTCGAGACCGACCGCCGCCGCATCCGCACCCGCATCTCGCGGCTGCGCCGGGAGATCAAGGGCATGCGCACGGTGCGCCGCACCATGCGCGCCAGTCGCGCCCGCAACTCCATCCCCGCCATCGCGATCGCCGGCTACACCAACGCGGGCAAGTCGAGCCTGCTCAACCGGCTGACCGGCGCGGGTGTGCTGGTGGAGGACGCGCTCTTCGCCACCCTCGACCCGACCACGCGGCGGGCCGAGACGCCGGACGGGCGGGTCTACACGCTCTCCGACACGGTGGGGTTCGTGCGGCACCTGCCGCACCAGATCGTCGAGGCCTTCCGCTCCACGCTGGAAGAGGTGACCGAGGCCGACCTGGTCGTGCACGTGGTCGACGGCGCCCACCCCGACCCGGAGGAGCAGGTGCGGGCGGTGCGCGAGGTGCTCGCCGAGGTGGGCGCCGACACGACGCTGCCCGAGCTGCTGGCGATCAACAAGGTCGACGCGGCCGACGAGGAGACGCTGCTGCGGCTCAAGCGCACCTGGCCTGATGCGATCTTCGTCTCGGCCCGCACCGGGCGGGGCATCGAGGAGCTTCGCGCCGCCATCGAGGCGCGGCTGCCGGTGCCGGCCGTGGAGCTGACCGTCGTCGTGCCGTACGAGCGGGGTGAGCTGGTGGATCGCATCCATCGACGGGGTGAGGTGCTCTCGGCCAGCCACACCGAGCGCGGCACCGATCTGCACGTGCGGGTCGACCAGGCACTAGCGGCGGAGTTGGCGCCGTTTGCGCACGGCGAGTGACGAAACATAGCGTTACCCACGGGATGCGTGCGGCGTGCGACACTGATCTGATGCGTCGTTTGGTGTCCTCGGTGGTGGTTGCGCTGGGCCTGGTCGGCACTGGGCTCGCCGCCTTCCCGGTGCCCGCTATGGCGGCCGGCAAGAAGGTTTGCACCATCGAGGATGCCAAGCTCAATGAGCTGTCCGGGCTGGTGGCCACGAGCGGCGGATACATCACGATCAACGACAGCACCGAGTCGTCCAGCCGCAAGCGGGTCTTCTACCTCGACGGCAAGTGCGAGATCACCAAAAACGTGCAGTACGGCGGGGCCGGCCCCCGCGACACCGAAGACCTCGCGGTCTCGCCCGACGCCAAGACGCTGTGGATCGCCGACACGGGTGACAACCCCGAGTCCAGCTCGCGGCGCAGCAGCGTGGCCTTGTGGAAAATGCCGATCGGTGGCGGGTCGAGGCCAGTGCTCCACCGGGTGTCCTACCCGGGCGGCAAGCACTACGACGCCGAGGCGCTGCTGATCGGCGCCAACAACACGCCGATCATCATCACCAAGACCGGGGGCAAGGCCGAGCTCTACAGCCCTGCCGCGGCGCTCAAGGCCAACAACGAGACGCCGGTGCCGCTCAAGAAGGTGGGCGAGGTCACGCTCCCCAAGACGGAGACCAACAACCCGTTCGGCTCGGTGGGGCGGCTCACGGTCACCGGCGCCGCCCGCTCGCCCGACGGCAGCCGCGTCGTCCTGCGCACCTACGCCGACGCGTTCGAATACGCCGTGGCCGACGGTGACGTGGTCAAGGCGCTCACCACCGGCGAGCCGCGGGCGACCGCGCTCGACAGCGACCAGTTCGGCGAGGCGATCACCTACAGCGCGGATGGCAAGACCTTCGTCACCGTCTCCGACCTGGGCGCTCTGGGCGACGACGCGACCAACGACATGTTCCGCTACACGCCGTCGCAGGAAAAGCCGAAGGAGCCGGTCGTGGCCCAGGCGCAGGGTGGCTCCGGCGCCGCCAGCGGGCGTTCGTGGACCGACGACCTGACGATCGGCGACATCACGTACATGGTGGGTGCGGTCGGCGTGATCGGCGCGCTCATGGTGGGTGCGGGCATCTTCGGCATCCTGCGGGCCCGGCGCCGCGCGCCCGGCGGGCCGTCGTCGCTCAAGGGCGAGCCGCGAGACGATCCCTCCGGCCCGACCCTGGGCCGCCAGCCGGTCCCCGGTGTCGCCGCCGCCGCGCCGGTCGACAAGAGCTTCGGATACGACGACGCGAGCTGGGACCGCCGGCCGGGCGGCTACGACGGTGGCTACCGCTCCGAGCGCCCCGACGACGACTACCAGCCCGCCGGCACGACGTATGGGGCGGCGCGCCCCAAGACCGGCAGCACCTACGGCGGTGCCGGTGGCAAGGGCGGCAGTGTGTACGGCGGTAGCGGTGGCGGCGGTGGAAACGTCTACGGCGCTGGTGGCCAGGGCCGGGCGCCGCAGAAGAGCCCGCCGGTCTCGGGTAACACCTACTCGTCGGGCGGCGTCTACGGCCGTCCCCAAGGGGGCGGCGCCGTGTATCCGCCCGACGAGGGCTACTGAGCTTTCGCTACTTCACTCGGCGGAGCACGGCCACGACGCGGCCGAGGATGGTGGCGTCGTCGCCGGGGATCGGGTCGAAGGCAGGGTTTTGCGGCATCAGCCACACGTGCCCGTCGCGCCGGCGATACGTCTTCACGGTCGCCTCGCCCTCGATCATCGCGGCCACGATCTCGCCGGCGTTGGCGGTCGGCTGCTGGCGCACGACCACCCAGTCGCCGTCGCAGATCGCCGCTTCGACCATCGAGTCGCCCTTGACCTGGAGCATGAAGACCTCGCCCTCGCCGACCAGCTCGCGCGGCAGCGGGAAGACGTCTTCCACCGCCTGCTCGGCCAGGATCGGGCCACCGGCGGCGATCCGGCCCAGCATCGGCACGTACGCCGGGGTGGGGCGGGCCGCGCGCGCGGTCTCGTCATCGAGCAGCTCGCTCGGCTGCCGGACATCGACGGCGCGAGGGCGGTTGGGGTCGCGGCGCAGGAAGCCCTTTCGCTCCAGCTCCTTCAGCTGGTAGGCCACGCTCGACGGGGAGACCAGACCGACCGCCTCGCCGATCTCGCGCACGCTCGGCGGGTATCCGTAGCGCTCCACCCAGTCGCGGATGAACTCGAGGATCCGCCGCTGCCGCGCGGTCAGGTCGGCCGTCACAAGGTCGGGGAAGGAACTGACCACGGGGGTGACGGCACGCAGCTGGGGCGCATCGGTGCTCCGGGACCGGGCCGGGCTGCGTCGCCGCGTGCCGGCCGCCGCCGTGGCCTTGGCACTCTTCTGCTGGGTCGGCGCTGGCCGCCCGCCTGACTCGTCGGTGGGCACGGGTCCGTCCTCCCTGGTCGCGGTGGTGCTTCGCGGTGCGCGATGTGCTCGCGTGGTGCTCGTAGCCCCGATCGGCCCGCCTCTTTCGCGGGGATAGTGCCGCGGTGCCCCGGATCGGTGGACTCACCGTAACGGCAAGATTGGCCAGTTTCAAACATCTGTACGACCTGCGTGTCGGTGTGTCGTGTGTCGGGCCTCGACATCGCACAGATGTTCTGGTAGACCATCGTACGTCCGTTCGATCGAACTGCCGTTCGACCAGGGGTCGGGTGAATCGATGGGGGCCGCTATGCACACGATGGATGCACACGCCACGATGGGCGCGCGAAGCGTGCGGCGCGTCCGCCCGATGCCCGCCACGCCGGCGGCGAGCGGTGTGCTGGCGCTGGCCACCGCCGCGGGTGTCGTGCGCACCCGCCCCGAGCCACTCACCCGTTCGCGTGGCGTGGCCAAGCCGAGGCTGCGGCTCACCCGGCGGGGGCGGCTGGTGGTGTTCGTGTTCTTCCTGCTGCTCGCGGCCGGCGCGGTCACGCTCGCGGCGACCGCCTCCCGCGCCGCCGACCCGGCCGGCCCCGCCGTCACGACGGTGGTCCAGCAGGGCGACACCCTCTGGTCGATAGCCGACCGTCACCACCTCAAGGGCGACCGGGTCGCGGTCATCGAGGAGATCCGCCGGCTGAATGCCCTGGACGACTACACCGTCTTCGCCGGCCAGGAGCTCAAGCTCCCCAGCTGACCCGCGAGCCCCTTCCCCGCGCCCGTCCGAGACGGCGTGAGACCCAGGACACTGCGACACCAGGCGGCAGGAATGACGTTGAGCTTGCGTCAGGGCGTCCGCTGGCCTAACGTCGAACCCCTAGATGTAGTAGTTACAAGGGTGTAAGTCGTCCACAGGTTGGGTTTCGTTCCACACAGCTTTCCCACACGTCATGCACAGCCGTGTCCACAGGCCGTGGCGCTCGGCTGCGCATCGGTGTGCGCGGAAACTGTCGTAGGCGCGGCCTAGCCTGAAGGTGCTGAAGGGAGGTGTGTCGATGCGCTGTCCGTATTGTCGGCACGCTGACTCCCGGGTCGTCGACTCGCGAGAGGCCGACGACGGCCAGTTGATCCGCCGCCGCCGGGCGTGTCCCGAGTGCGGCAAGCGGTTCACGACCGTCGAAGAGGCGGTGCTGGCCGTGGTCAAGCGCAGTGGGGTGACCGAGCCGTTCAGCCGGACGAAGATCGTCGGTGGCGTGCGCAAGGCGTGTCAGGGTCGGCCGGTCGACGAGGACGCGATCGCGCTCCTCGCGCAAAAGGTCGAGGAGACCGTCCGGGCGCGCGGTGCCGCCGAGATTCCCAGCCACGACGTCGGCCTGGCCATTCTGGGGCCGCTGCGCGAGCTGGACGAGGTGGCTTATCTGCGGTTCGCCAGTGTCTACCGGTCGTTCGAGTCGCTCGGCGACTTCGAGCGGGAGATCGAGTCACTGCGCGCGGCCGCGGCGGCGCGAGAGGGCGCCGGGCGGGTTGAGAGCGCGAGTCGCCCTCCCGTGCCCGAGCCGGCCGGCGGGCGTACCCCGTAGGTTTTCTGGTTCTGATCCTTGAAGGTTTGGGTTCCGAGGGGGCATGTGACTATGTCGGGGGAAGGCGTGAGCGCAGGCAAGGCGCGTGCGACGCGTAGTGCGGCCGGGGGGCTGAAGGTCGAGCGGGTGTGGACGAGCGAAGGCGTCCACCCGTACGACGAGGTCGCCTGGGAGCGCCGTGACGTCGTGATGACCAACTGGCGCGACGGCTCGATCAACTTTGAGCAGCGGGGAGTCGAGTTCCCCGAATCCTGGAGCGTCAACGCGGCCAACATCGTGACGACCAAGTACTTCCGCGGCGCGGTCGGGACGCCGCAGCGGGAATGGTCGCTCAAGCAGCTCATCGACCGGGTGGTGAAGACCTACCGTGCGGCGGGGGAGCAGCACGGCTACTTCGCGACCCCGGGCGACGCGGAGATCTTCGAGCACGAGCTGACCTGGATGCTGCTGCACCAGGTGTTCAGCTTCAACTCGCCGGTCTGGTTCAACGTGGGCACGGCCTCGCCGCAGCAGGTCAGCGCTTGTTTCATCCTCGCCGTCGACGACTCGATGGACTCGATCCTCGACTGGTACAAGGAGGAGGGCCTGATCTTCAAGGGCGGGTCCGGCTCCGGTGTCAACCTGTCGCGCATCCGCTCGTCGAAGGAGCTGCTCTCCAGCGGCGGCACCGCGTCCGGCCCGGTCAGCTTCATGCGGGGCGCCGACGCCAGCGCCGGCACGATCAAGTCGGGCGGTGCCACGCGGCGCGCGGCCAAGATGGTGATCCTCGACGTCGACCACCCGGACATCGAGGAGTTCGTGACCACCAAGGCGCGCGAGGAAGACAAGATCCGCGCGCTCCGGGACGCCGGCTTCGACATGGACCTCGGCGGTCGCGACATCGTCAGCGTGCAGTACCAGAACGCCAACAACTCGGTGCGCGTCTCCGACGAGTTCATGCGGGCGGTCGACGAGGGCGCCAGCTTCGACCTGCACGGCCGCCTCGACGGCTCGGTCGTGGAGACCGTCGACGCCAAGAAGCTCTTCGGCACGATCGCCCAGGCCGCGTGGGAGTGCGCCGACCCCGGCCTGCAGTACGACGACACGATCAACGACTGGCACACCTGCCCCGAGACCGGCCGCATCACCGCGTCCAACCCCTGCTCGGAGTACCTGCACCTGGACAACTCCTCGTGCAACCTGGCCTCGCTCAACCTCATGAAGTTCCTCCGTGCGGACGGCGGCTTCGAGGTGGAGAAGTTCGTGCGGTCGGTGGAGTTCGTCATCACCGCGATGGACATCTCGATCTGCTTCGCCGACTTCCCGACCGAGAAGATCGGGGTCACCACCCGCGCCTACCGCCAGCTCGGCATCGGGTACGCCAACCTCGGCGCGCTGCTGATGGCCACCGGCCTGCCCTACGACTCGGAGGGTGGCCGCTCGGTCGCCGGCGCGATCACCTCGCTGATGACCGGCACCGCCTACCGCCGCTCGGCCGAGCTCGCCGGCGTGGTCGGTCCGTACGAGGGGTACGCGCGCAACGCCGAGCCGCACAAGCGGGTCATGCGCAAGCACGCGGCCGCCAACGACGAGATCAAGCCGACCGGCCCGGTGGCCACCGCGATCGTCCGCGAGGCGACCAAGCAGTGGACCCAGGGCAACAAGATCGGTGACAAGAGCGGCTGGCGCAACTCGCAGGCCTCCGTCCTCGCCCCCACCGGCACCATCGGCCTGATGATGGACTGCGACACCACCGGTGTGGAGCCCGACCTGGCGCTCGTCAAGTTCAAGAAGCTGGTCGGCGGCGGCTCGATGCAGATCGTCAACCAGACGGTGCCGCGGGCGCTCCGCTCGCTCGGCTACCCCGAGGAGCAGGTCGAGGCGATCGTCGAGCACATCTCGGAGCACGGCCACGTGGTCGACGCGCCGGGCCTCAAGACCGAGCACTACGCGGTCTTCGACTGCGCGATGGGCGAGCGTTCGATCGCGCCGATGGGCCACGTGCGGATGATGGCGGCGGTGCAGCCGTTCATCTCCGGCGCCATCTCCAAGACGGTCAACATGCCCGAGGCGGCCACCGTCGAGGACGTCGAGCAGATCTACTACGAAGGCTGGAAGCTCGGCCTCAAGGCGCTCGCCATCTACCGCGACAACTGCAAGGTCGGCCAGCCGCTGTCGGTCGCGAAGAAGCCGGCCGCCGAGGTGGCCGTCGCGCCGGAGAAGGTCGTGGAGTACCGCCCGATCCGCAAGCGGCTGCCGAAGAAGCGCCCGTCGGAGACGGTCTCCTTCTCGGTCGGCGGGGCCGAGGGCTACCTCACCGCCTCGTCCTACCCGGACGACGGCCTCGGCGAGGTCTTCCTCAAGATGTCCAAGCAGGGCTCGACGCTGGCCGGCGTGATGGACGCGTTCTCGGTGGCCATCTCCATCGGCCTGCAGTACGGGGTGCCGCTGGAGACCTTCGTCGGCAAGTTCACCAACATGCGCTTCGAGCCGGCGGGCATGACCGACGACTCGGACATCCGCATGGCGGCCTCGGTGATGGACTACATCTTCCGGCGGCTGGCACTCGACTTCCTGCCGTACGAGCGCAGGGCCGAGCTGGGCATCTTCACCGCCCAGGAGCGGATCGCCCAGGTCGCGGCCGAGTCCGAGGGCACGCTCGACCTCGACGGCATGGCCCAGTCGGCGCCCGTGTCCGCCCCGGTGCCGCAGCCAGCCTCGGTGGAGGAGGCGGCCGCCAAGCCCGCGCCCAACGTGGGCTCGTCGACCGAGCTCCTGGAGGCCGTGATCGGCAAGGCGGCGGACGCGCCGCTCTGCTTCACCTGCGGCACCAAGATGCGCCCGGCGGGCAGCTGCTACGTGTGCGAGGGCTGCGGCTCCACCAGCGGCTGCAGCTGAGTGCTCTCTGTCGTGGTGGCCGCCCCGGAAGGGGCGGCCACCACGCGTTTCAGGAGGCGCGGGTGAAGTACATGTGCCAGTTGGTCTCCCACTCCCCGCCGTCCAGGGAGAAGGCCTGCTGCCAGTGCACCGAGTCGGCGGCGATGTCGTTCCAGATGAAGCGCACCTTCACCGGCTGCCCCTCCCACACGTCCGTGCCGGTAAACTCGCCCACCCCGTCCACGAAGCGCCCGACCACCGGCGGGTCCATGCGGCCGGTGCGGCTGCTGACCCAGTAGAGCGACCACAGCTCGGTCGCCGGGTCGTATGTGCGGACCGTGGCGCCGCGCCAGCCCTTCGTGGGGAAGACGATCTCGTCGAAGTTGCCGGTGCCGTCGAAGAACGCGTGCGACACCGAGCGCCCCGGGAAGTCCTCCCACTCGTCGCTGCCCGCCAGCCGCTTTGTCAGGAAATGGTTGGCGACGTCCCAGGTGCCGATCAAGAAGTCGAAATTGTTCATGGGGACATCATCAGGGCCGGACCTGACAGCCGGTGGCAGGAATTCCGGCGACGTTTTCCCGGGTACCGGCTAGGTTTGTGCCCGTGCATCTCGGCGTGCTTCCCCCTCCCGCCCGCTAGCGGGCGGCTTCTCCACTGAGCCCACGCCGCCGGACCCGCTGAAGGGTCCGGCGGGCGATGGTTGCCGCCCGCGTCCCAGCGGTCCCCGTCAGCCATCCACAGTGGAGTCTTCGCATGCGTGCACGTGGTTTCCTGTTCATTTCCGTCGCCGCGACCGCCTGGGGTGCGGGTGGCGCCGTCGCGGCCCTCCTCTACCGCACCAGCGGCCTCGGCCCGATCGCCGTGTCGTGGTGGCGGTTCGCGATCGGCGCCACGATCCTCGGGGTCGTGCTCTCGGCCCGGCGGCGCCGCCTCGTCCTGCCGCGCCGGGGTTGGGGCCGGCTCGCCGCCGTGGGCGTCGGGCTCGCCGTCTACCAGACCGCCTTCTACGGCGCGATCGCCTACGTCGGGCTGGCCGTCGGCACGGTCGTCACGCTGGGCGCCGGTCCGGTGCTGATCGCGTTCGGCGCCCGGGTCACGATGGGCGAGCGCCTCGGCCGCGCCGGCACGGCCGCCGTCGCGCTCGCGCTCGCCGGCCTGGTGCTGCTGACCGGTGGGTCAGCCGGTGCCGGCACGCGTCCCGCGCTCGGCATCGGCCTGGCGCTGCTGTCCGCCTCCGGCTACGCGGTGGTCACCCTCCTGACCCGCGCCCGTGGTACGGCCGACAAGCCCTACGACACGGCCCTCGCCGGGTTCGTGGTCGGTGGGTTGTGCCTGCTGCCGCTCGCGCTCGCGGAAGGGCTGGGCGCCGCCTACACCCCGAGCACGGCGGGGTGGCTGCTCTTCCTGGGGGCGGTGCCGAGCGCGCTCGCGTACGGCCTCTTCTTCGCCGGCCTGGCCCACGTGCGCGCGGCGACCGCCTCGGTCGTGGCGCTGCTGGAGCCGGTGGTGGCGGCCGGGATCGCGGTGGCGCTGCTGGGGGAGCGGCTCTCCGCCGCGGCCGTGGCCGGCACGGTGGTGCTGCTGGGCGCGGTGGCCGTCCTGGTGGTGACCGAGGGCACGCCGCGGCCCGAGCCGGTGACCGGGTAGCCGCACCTGTCCCGGCTGTCACATCACCACCTCTAGGTGGACACCGAGCCGACCGGCTGAGCCAGCGTCGGCAGGCCGACTGGCCGGGGCGGCGGGCGCCGACCGCGGGGTACTGTCCGGCCATGGCGAAGTTTGTCGTGATCGGGGCTGGGATAGTGGGCCTCGCGGTGGCGCACCGCATCACCCAGGATTTCCCGGACGCGCAGGTGACCGTGCTGGAGAAGGAGGACCACGCCGCCGCGCACCAGACCGGCCACAACTCCGGGGTGATCCACGCGGGCGTCTACTACAAGCCGGGCAGCCTCAAGGCGACCCTCTGCCGGGCCGGCTCGCGGTCGATGGTGGAGTTCTGCGTCGAGCACGGCATCCCCCACGAGGTGTGCGGCAAGCTGATCGTCGCCACCGGCGAGGAGGAGCTGCCCCGCCTCCGCGCGCTGCACGAGCGCGCGCTCGCCAACGGCCTGCCCGTCAAGCTGCTCGACCCGGCGCAGGCCGCTGAGTACGAGCCGCACGTCAACTGCGTCCAGGCCCTCCATGTGGCCTCGACCGGCATCGCCGACTTCGGCGCGGTGTGCAACACGCTCGCCGCGCTCGCCGAGAAGGCGGGCGCCGAGGTGCGCTTCGGCGCCAAGGTGACCGGCATCGTCGCACGTGACAACCGGCAGATCATCGAGACGACCGCCGGCGACGTGCGGGCGGACGTGCTGGTCAACTGCGCCGGCCTGCACGCCGACCGGGTGGCGCGGCTGGCCGGGGTCGACCCGCCGGCGCGGATCATCCCGTTCCGCGGCGAGTACTACGAGCTCCGCCCCGAGCGGCGCGACCTGGTGCGGGGGCTGATCTACCCGGTGCCCGACCCGCAGTTCCCGTTCCTCGGCGTGCATCTGACCCGCATGGTCGACGGCACCGTCCACGCTGGACCGAACGCGGTGCTCGCGCTGGCCCGCGAGGGCTACAGCTGGCGGCGGATCAACCCGCGCGACATCGCCGACTTCGCCGTCTACTCCGGACTGTGGCGGCTGGCCCGGCGCCACCTGGGGTACGGCCTGACCGAGGTGCGCCGCTCCCTCTCCACGCGCCGCTTCGCGCAGAGCCTGGCGCGGCTGGTGCCAGAGGTGGGCGAGGACGACCTGGTGCGCACCGAGGCGGGCGTGCGGGCGCAGGCGATCGCGCCGGACGGCTCGCTGGTCGACGACTTCCTGATCGTGGCGCGGGAGCGGCAGGTGCACGTGCTCAACGCCCCTTCGCCGGCCGCCACGAGCTCGCTCGAGATCGCAAAACACATCGTGTCGCACCTTCCGGGCTTTCCTGCCGCCGCCTGAGGCCCTATCGTGGCCCACGAACTTTGACCCGGTACCGGCATGATCGCCGTGAACCAGGAGGGCCACACCCGTGCGGACGCCTGCGCGACGCCTCAGCGCCAGCCTCTTGCTGCTGCTCCTCGCCGGCTGCGGCACCGAGGCGGCGGCCGACGCACCAGCCGCCCCGGCGGCGGTGGCGCCCGAGATCCCCGCGGCCGCCGCGGGTGGCGTGTGCCAGCTGCTCGACTACGTGCTGATCGAGCGGATCGTGGGCGTCAAGTTCGACATCGCGGCCGCGCAGAAGGTCGACAAGACCTACAGCTGCGCCGTGCAGTCCATGGGCGCCGCCTGCCCCGACCTGGTGCTGTCGGTGACGGTCACGCAGGCCGACGCCGAGGTCTTCAAGGAAGAGCTGATCCCCCAGGGCGGCGCCGCCGTCAAGGGGCTGGGTAAGGCGGCCTACCAGCAGATCCGGGGCGCCGGCGGCAGCGCCGGCCCGGGCATCGAGGTGGGCTGGCTGACGGCCGACGCGCGGCTGATCATCCTGCGCTACACCTTCGCCTCCGGCCAGCCCAAATCGGCTGCGGACGAGCTGGCCCCCAAGCTGGTCGCGCTCGCGAAGGAAATCAACCAGACGAGCGTCTAGCCGCCGGTCACGCACCAACCGGGGCAGCCAGTGGACAACGTCGAGGACATCACCCACCGGGGCAGCCGACGTGTCTGAAATGTCGCAGTGTAGGTCACCGGACTGGGCGGCGGGGGCAGCTCGCGGGCTGTCACCTGTGGGACCGTCACGCAGCGTCAATGGATGGGGGTCTGGGATAGCGACCGCCCCAGCTACGTCAAGAGATCGTGGTACGCAACCGTCCCCAGAGGGGCAGTTGCGTACCACGATCTCTTGGGCTGAACGCGGTGAGCCGACAAATCCGTAAAAGCGCCCACTACCCAGGGCAACAAGCCCCGGCGCGAGCGGCCGCCGGAGGCAAAGGGGTAACCGCAACCAAAAGCGGACGGGTGCGGCCGCGGGAGCAGCGGTCTGGACCACGACGGGCGTCGCGGTCGCTCAGATCCCGGTCTTGAAGTAGATCGTCTATGCCGGCGACGTGGCTAGTAGGGCGGCCACGAAGACGCGGGATGCCACCTCGCGGGGGAGGCGGACCTTGTCGCCGGAACGGTCGATCATCACGCTGTCGCGCTCCTGCGCCACCGTGACCGTCACGCCCGGGTCGACGCCCGCCGCGTGGAGCTGGCGGAGCACGTCGGCGTCGGTCTGCACGCTCTCGCAGATGCGCCGCACCACCACCTGGCCGGTGAGTCCGGGGAACGCGAGATTACGCTCGCCGCCGTCGTCACCGCCGGCCGCCGGGCTCGTGCCATTGCCGAGCGCGTCGAGGCCGGGGATGGGGTTGCCATACGGCGAGCGGGTGGGGCGGTTGAGCAGCTCGTAGACCCTCTTCTCCACGGTGTCGCTCATCACGTGCTCCCACCGGCATGCCTCCTCGTGGGCATCCTCGTAGGGCATGCCGATCACGTTGACGAGCAGGAGCTCGGCGAGCCGGTGCTTGCGCATGACCGAGACCGCGTGGGTGCGGCCGGTGTCGGTGAGGTGGAGGTGGCGGTCGCCCTCGACAGTGAGTAGGCCGTCCCGCTCCATGCGGGCGACGGTCTGGCTGACGGTGGGGCCGCTCTGGTGCAGCCGCTCGGCGATACGCGCACGCAGCGGCGGCACACCCTCCTCTTCGAGCTCGAGGATGGTTTTCAGGTACATCTCGGTGGTATCGACCAAGTCGTTCACGGCGCAGCCCTCCCGGCAACATGCTACCTGGGCGAGACGGCGCAGCCTGTCCCGCAGTAGCAGCCCTACGGTGGTTGACTGGACCGCGTGGCCGTACACGAAGACTTTATCTTGGACCCCGCCCAGCTCGCGAGCCAGCTGACCACGCCGGCGGAGACGACGCTGATCGACGTCCGCTGGCGGCTGGCGGGCCCGCCCGGCAAGGATGACTACGCCGCTGGGCACCTGCCCGGCGCCGTCTTCCTCGACCTCGACGCCGATCTCTGCGGCCCGCCGGGGGCGGGCGGTCGCCACCCCCTGCCCGACCCCGACCATCTCCAGCGCGTGCTGCGGGCGGCCGGCGTGCGCGAGGGTCGCCCCGTCGTCGTCTACGACCTCGGTGACGGCCCCGCCGCCGCCCGCGCCTGGTGGACGCTGCGCTGGGCGGGGCACCGGGCGGTGCGGGTGCTCGACGGCGGCTTCCCGGCCTGGGCGGCGGCGGGCCTGCCGGTCACCGCCGAGGTGCCCGATCCCGAGCCGGGCGACATCACGGTGCGGCCGGGCGGCATGCCGGTGCTCGACGCGGCGGCGGCCGGCCGGCTGGCGAGCGAAGGCGTGCTGGTCGACGTGCGGGCGGCGCCGCGCTACCGGGGCGAGGTCGAGCCGATCGACCCGGTCGCCGGGCACATCCCCGGTGCGGTCAACCTCCCGACCACCGATCATGTCGAGGCTGGCGGCCGGTTGCGCGCCGCCGATGCCCTCCGGTCGCGGTTCGCCGAGGTCGGCGTCGACGATGGGGTACGCGTCGGTGCGTACTGCGGCTCCGGGGTGACCGCCGCGCACACCGTGCTCGCGCTCAACCTGGCCGGCCACCCGGACGCCGCGCTCTATGTGGGGTCGTGGAGCGAGTGGATCACGGACCCCGACCGCCCCGTGGCCTGAACCCACTGGCGCTCCTCGCCCGGGCCCGGCGCCGCGGCGCGGTGGCCCGGCTGCCGGTGCCCGGCGCCCGCGTCTTCCTGGTCAGCGAGCCGGCCGCGATCCAGGAGGCGCTCACCCGCACCCAGCGTGAGTACGCGAAGGGCGTCGGCCGCCACGGCCGCGAGCCGCTCAAGCGGGTGCTCGGCGACGGCCTGCTGACCAGCCCGCCCGACCTGCACCGCCAGCAGCGCCGCCTGGTGCAGCCGCTCTTCCACCACGAGCGGGTCGCCGGGTACGCGGATACGTTCACCGCGCTGGCCGAGGCGGTGGTGGCCGGGTGGCGCGACGGCGAGGTGCGCGACGTGCACCGCGACATGACCGCGCTGACGCTGGCGATCGTCGCGCGCACGGTCTTCGACGCCGACGTCGGCGACGCCGCGGTGACCACGGTCAGCCGCGCGCTCGCCCGCAACCAGCGCGCGCTGCGCCGCGAGATCCTTCCCGGCGGTACCCTCCTGGACCGGCTGCCGCTGCCCGCGACCCGGCGGTGGCGCGCGGACAGCGCGGCGGTCGATGCGGTGGTCTACGGCCTGATCGAGGCGAGGCGGGCCCAGCCGGGCGGGCGCGACCTGCTCAGCCTGCTGCTCACCACCGGCATGCCGGACCGGCGGATCCGCGACGAGGCGCTCACCCTGCTGCTCGCCGGCCACGAGACCACGGCGAACTCGCTGGCCTGGACGTTCGCGCTGCTGTCGCACGACGCGGCGGCGCAGGAGCGGATCGCGGGCGGCGACCGCGCGTTCACCACGGCGGTCGTGCGCGAGTCGCTGCGCCTCTACCCGCCGGCCTGGGCGATCTGGCGCCACCTGGTCGAGGCGCGCGAGGTGGGCGGGCGGCGGCTGCCGGCGGGCGCGACGCTTGTCCTCAGCCCGTGGGTGGTGCACCGCGACCCGGCGTGGTGGCCGGAGCCGGAGCGCTTCCGCCCCGAGCGGTGGCTGGAGGGGTCGCCGCCGGAGCGGTACACGTACTTCCCGTTCGGCAGCGGCCCCCGCCAGTGCGTCGGCAACGAGTTCGCCGAGCTGGAGGCGGCCCGGGTCACCGAGGCGGTCTGCGCCCGCTGGGTGCTCGCTCCCGCGGGCCCGGTCGTGCCGCAACCGCTGATCACGCTCCGCCCGCGCGACGGCGTGCCACTGCTGCCGCGCGTGCGACGATGACTCGATGAGCTCGATGGTGGTGTGGGATGAGGCCCTGCTGGCGTACGACATGGGCGACCACCCGCTCGACCCGGTCCGCGTGGAGCTGACCATCGCGCTCGCCCGCGAGCTTGGCGTCCTCGACCGCCCGGGGGTCCGTGTGGTGGCGCCCAAGCCGGCCGACGACGCCGCGCTCACCCGGGTGCACCGCGCCGACTACATCGAGGCGGTGCGCGCCGCGCCGGACGACCCGTTCTTCAGCGGCTGGGGGCTCAACACCCCGGACAACCCCGTGTTCGAGGGAATGCACGAGGCGAGCGCGCTGGTCTGCGGTGCCACGCTCGCGGCCGCCGAGGCGGTGTGGCGCGGGGAGGCGCTGCGGGCGGTCAACGTCGCCGGCGGGCTGCACCACGCCATGCCCGCACGGGCGGCCGGCTTCTGCGTGTACAACGACCCGGCCGTCGCCATCGCCCGGATGCTCGACCTCGGCGCCGAGCGCGTCGCGTACGTCGACATCGACGTGCACCACGGCGACGGCGTGCAGACGATCTTCTATGACGACCCGCGGGTGCTCACGGTCAGCCTGCACGAGACGCCGCTGGCGCTCTTCCCCGGCACCGGCTTTCCCGAGGAGACCGGGGGCGAGGGCGCCGAGGGCATGTCGGTCAACGTCGCCCTCCCGCCCGGCACCTCCGACCGCGGCTGGCTGCGCGCGTTTCACGCGGTGGTGCCGTCGGTGCTGCGCGCGTTCCGGCCGCAGGTGCTCTTCGCCCAGTGCGGCGCCGACAGCCACCGCCTCGACCCGCTCGCCGACCTGCGCCTGTCGGTCGACGGGCAGCGCGCCGCCCACCTGGCCCTGCGCGACCTCGCCGACGAGCTGTGCGAGGGCCGGTGGATCGCGACCGGTGGCGGGGGGTACGCGCTGGTCGAGGTCGTCCCGCGTACCTGGACCCACCTGCTCGCCGCGGCCACGGGCGACCCGATCGAGCCGGCGACCCTCACCCCGCTGGGCTGGCGCGCGCTGGCCAAGCGCCGCCGCCCGGAGCGCGAGGTGCCGCTGCGGATGACCGACGACGCGGACGTGTCCTACCGGCCGTGGCAGCCGGAAAGCGAGCCGGACGCTATCGACCGCGCCATCATGGCGACCCGCAAGGCCGTCTTCCCACTGCACGGCCTCGACCCGCACGACCCCCGGGACTGAGCACTGTGGATCGCGCCGCGGACGTACTGCTGAGCGACGGCTCGACCGTCCACCTGCGACAGATCCAGCCGGAGGACGCGGCCGGGATCGTCGCGATGCACTCGCGCTTTTCCGAGCGCACCCGCTACCTGCGCTACTTCTCGCCGTACCCGCGGATCCCCGAGCGTGACCTGCGGCGTTTCATCAACGTCGACCACGACGCGCGGGAGGCCCTCGTCATCGAGATGGGCGACCGGATCCTCGCGGTCGGCCGCTACGACCGGCTGGGGCCGGAAGCGGCGGAGGCCGAGGTGGCACTCGTGGTGGAGGACGCCTACCAGGGGCGCGGCGTGGGCTCGGTGCTGCTGGAGCACCTCGCCGCGGCGGCGCGGGAGGCGGGGATCAGCCGCTTCGTGGCCGAGGTGCTCCCGGCCAACTCCACCATGCTGCGGGTCTTCGCCGACGCCGGCTACCAGATCCAGCGCGAGTACGCGGACGGCGTCGTGCACCTCACCTTCCCGATCGCGCTGACCGAGCAGTCAATCGGTGTGCAGTGGCGGCGGGAGCAGCGGGCCGAGGCGCGGTCGATCGCGCGGCTGCTGAGCCCGCGCGGCGTCGCGGTCTACGGGGCGAGCGCGAGCGGCCACGGCATCGGCGCGGCGATCCTGGGCCACCTGCGGGACGGCGGCTTCGCCGGCCCGATCCACCCGATCCACCCCAGCGCGGACCGCGTGGGTGGCCTGCCGGCGCTGCGCTCGGCCCGGCTCGCCGAGGGCATCGACCTCGCGGTGGTCGCGGTGCCGCCGGAGGCGGTGCCCGGTGTGGTCGACGACGCGGCCGCCGCCGGCGTGCACGGGCTCGTCGTGGTCTCGGCCGGGTTCGCCGAGACGGGCACCGAGGCCGGTGTCTCCGCCGAGCGCGAGCTCACCCGCGCGGCGCACACGGCGGGCATGCGGGTCGTCGGCCCCAACTGTCTCGGCGTGGCCAACACCCACGAGGGGGTACGCCTCAACGCCACCCTCGCCCCCCGGCTGCCGCTGCCCGGGCGGGCCGGCTTCTTCAGCCAGTCCGGCGCGCTGGGTGTGGCGCTGCTGGCCGAGGCGGACCGGCGCGGGCTGGGGCTGTCGAGCTTCGTCTCGGCCGGCAACCGCGCCGACGTCTCCGGCAACGACCTGCTGCAGTACTGGGAGGACGACCCGGCGACCGACGTGATCCTGCTGTACCTGGAGAGCTTCGGCAACCCGCGCAAGTTCGCCCGGCTGGCCCGGCGGATCGGCCGCACCAAGCCGATCGTCGCGGTCGCCTCGCCGGCCCGTCCGCCGGGTGGCGCGGGTCCGGACCGGGCCGGAGTGGCAGCGCTCTTCGCCCACGCCGGCGTGATCCGGGTGGACACGGTGGCCGAGCTCTTCGACGTCGGCGTGCTGCTGGCGCACCAGCCGCTGCCGGCCGGCCGCCGGGTGGGCATCGTGGGCAACTCGACCGCGCTCACCCGCCTCGCCGCGGCCGCCTGCGCGGACGGCGGGCTGGCGGTGGCGGAGGGGTACCCGCGGGACGTACCGCCCCAGGCCGGCGCGCACGAGTTCGGCGACGCGCTCGCCGAGGCGGCCACGGACGGGGGAGCGGACGCGCTGGTCGTGCTCTTCGCGCCACCCGTGCCGGGGCAGCTGTCCGATGAGGACGCCGACTTCGCCGCCGCGCTGGCGAGCGTGGCGCTGGCCGGTGAAAAGCCGACCGTGGTGACGTCCCTTGTGGACAAGATGCCGGCGGGCGTGCCGGCGTACCCGTCGGTGGAGGAGGCGGTGCGCGCGCTGGCCCGGGTCTCCGGGTACGCCGACTGGCTGCGCCGTCCACCCGGGACGGTGCCCGAAGTGGCCACAGTGGACTCGTTCGACGTGCTTACGGCGTACGGGATCGAGGTCGCCCCCTCGCTGCCGGCCGAGTCGGCGGAGGAGGCGGTCACGGCGGCCGACCGGCTCGGCTACGCGGTGGCGCTCAAGTCCGCCGCCGAGGGGCTGCGGCACCGGCTCGACCTCGGCGCGGTCCGCCTCGACCTGACCGACGAGTCAGCCGTCGCGCGGGCGTACGCGGAGATGGCCGGCCACTTCGGCCCGGGCGTGCTGGTGCAGGCGATGGTGCCGCCGGGCGTGGCCTGCGTGGTCGAGCTGGTCGAGGATCCGGCGTTCGGGCCGGTGGTGGGCTTCGGGCTGGGCGGCGTCGCCACCGACCTGCTCGGCGACCGGGTGTGGCGGCCGGCCCCGCTGACCGACCGGGACGCCGCCGCGATGCTCGACGAGCCGCGGGCCGCGCCACTGCTGCACGGCTATCGGGGCGCCGGCCAGGTCGATCGGGCGGCCCTGGCCCAGCTGCTGATCCGGGTGGGGCGGCTGGCCGACGAGCGCCCCGAGGTGCGCGAGCTGCGGCTCAACCCGGTGCTGGCCCGGCCCGACGGCCTGTCGGTGCTGCACGCCGAGGTGGTGCTCGGCCCGCCCACCGCCCGCCCCGACACCGGCCCACGTCGTCTCTAATACTGAGACGATCCTCCCAGATTGTGGGCGAGCCGCGTTAGCGTGCTGGTCATGGCGACGTACACGCACGGGCACCACGAGTCGGTCCTGCGCTCGCACCGGTGGCGCACGGCGGAAAACTCCGCGGCCTACCTGCTCGACCACCTCGCGCCCGGCCTTGCCGTGCTGGACGTGGGGTGCGGCCCGGGCACGATCACGGCCGACCTGGCGAGGCTTGTCGCCCCCGGCCGGGTCACCGCGGTCGACGCGTCCGAGGCGGCGCTGGACGAGGCGCGCCGCGCGGCCGGCCTCGCCAACGTCGACTTCGCGGTGGCCGACGTGCACGCGCTCGACTTTCCGGACGCCTCGTTCGACGTCGTGCACGCGCATCAGGTGCTCCAGCACGTGGGCGACCCGGTCACCGCGCTCCGCGAGATGCGCCGGGTGTGCCGGCCGGGCGGGACCGTGGCCGCGCGCGACTCCGACTACGCGGCGATGACCTGGTATCCCGAGGTGCCCGAGCTGGACTCCTGGCTGGCCCTCTACCGCGATGTCGCCCGGCGCAACGGCGGCGAGCCGGACGCGGGGCGGCGGCTGCACGCCTGGGCGCGGCGGGCCGGCTTCACCGAGGTGGCGGCCTCGGCGTCGGTGTGGTGCTTCGCCTCGGACGACGACCGGGCCTGGTGGAGTGCCATGTGGGCGGACCGGATCACGCACTCGGCCATCGCCGGCCAGGCGCTCGCCGCGGGGTACCCCCAGACGGAGCTGGACCGGATCTCCGAAGGCTGGCGAAAATGGGGCGCCGCGGCGGACGGCTGGTTTGCCATCCTCCACGGCGAGGTGCTCTGTCGTCCCTAGCGTGATCAAAGCTCCCCTCAAGCGGCTCTAGCCGCTTGAGGGGAGCTTTGATCACGGAAACTAGGAGGCCGCGTAGGCCTCGAGGCGCTTGGCCCGCGAGGGGTGGCGGAGCTTGAGCAGGGTGACCTTCTCGATCTGGCGGATCCGCTCGCGGGAGAGGCCGAACTCGCGGCCCACCTCGTCGAGCGTGCGCTGGCGGCCGTCGTCGAGGCCGAAGCGGAGGCGGATGACCGCCTGCTCGCGCTGGGAGAGCGTGGCGAGCACGATCTCGACCTCGCTGCGCAGCTCGCCTTGGGTGACGCTGTCGGCGGGCTCCTGGCGGGGGTCGACGCCCGCCACGAAGTCACCGAGCGCGCTCTCGCCGTCTTCGCCGACGGCCTGGTCGAGGCTGACCGGCTCCCGGTCGTAGGAGATCAGCTCGATCACCTGAAACTCCTGCACGCCCATCGCCTTGGCCACCTCGGCGATCGTCGGCTCGCGGCCGAGCGTGGTGCTGAGGTCGCGGCGGGCGCGGACCATGCGGTTGACCTGCTCGACCATGTGCACTGGGATGCGGATGGTGCGGGCCTGGTCGGCCATGGCGCGGGTGCT
>Ga0214467_1000042_pt1 | contig 37270 bp, 29 predicted proteins | sample RVTome_8_FD_187339 | JGI IMG/M metagenome (GOLD analysis project Ga0214467, IMG submission 187339) | Soil microbial communities from uranium-contaminated site in the Upper Colorado River Basin, Wyoming, United States - RVT160D0 HiSeq ...
GAGGTCGGCGGTCTTGAAGCGGAAGCCCAGGCGGTTGAACGCGTCGAGGATGCGCTCCTGCGCGGGCAGCGGGTGCACCTGCACCGGGTCGAGGTCGCCCTTGTCGACGGCCCGTGCCACCGCGAGCTCGGTGCGCAGGCCCATGGTCATGCCGCGCAGGCGCTGGCCGTACACGTCGGTCACCGGCGTTTCCCACGGCACCGGGAAGCTAAAGGGGATCTCCTTGCGCTCGCCCTTGGTGAGGGGGAAGGCGCCGGCGACCGCGATGCGGTGAAACTCCACTGTGGAGTCGTAGTTGGCGTCGCCGCTCTCCACCTCGACGCGGGTTACCAGGCCGAGCGAGACCTGATCGATTTTGACGTCGTGGTCGCCGCCCAGGATGTGGATCTGACCGGTGAGGGTCAGGCCCGGCCGGGTGTTGGAGTTGGCCAGCACGGTGTCGACGGAGGGCCCGCCGACGCCGAAGGCGCCCAACAACTTCTTGAATACCATCGATGCTCCCTATCGCATCCGCCGGCCCTGCGGCACGGCATCCGTCTCGTCGTCAAACTCGCCGATGACCTCTTCCAGCAGGTCTTCCAGGGCGACGAAGCCGACCGTCGGCTCGCCCCCGCGGACGAGTGCGAGCTGGGCGCGCTCGGCGCGCATCGCCGCGACCGCCTCGGTGACCGTCGCCGTGGCCGGCAGCACGAACGGCCGCGTCATCAGCTCGGCCGCGGTGCCCGGTCGCCCGAAGGTGGTCGCCCTTACAGCGTCCCGCACGTGAACCACACCGACCAGGTCTCCACCCGGACCGGCGACACCCAAGCGTGAACGCCCACATCCGCGCGAAATCGCCTCGATCCGCTCGGCGGACGTGCCGGTGGGGACGGTGACCAGCTGGTCGAGTGGCTGCATCACGGCCGCCACGGTGGTGCGCTGGAGCTGGAGCATGCTGGTCAGCAGCTGCTCCTGGTCGGCGGCGAGGGTGCCGTGCTCGCGCGACTGCTCGAGCAGGATGCGCAGCTCCTCCGGGCCGTGCACCTGGGCGAGCTGGTCCTGCGGCTCGACCTTGGCGAGGCGGAGCACCCCGTTGGCCAGGCCGTTGAAGACCACGAGTGCCGGCCGGGTCAGCCGCGCGAACGCCCGGAACGGCAGTGCCAGCAGCAGCGCCGAGCGCTCCGGGTCGGTGATCGCCCACGACTTGGGTGCCATCTCGCCGACGACGAGGTGGAGGAAGCCCACGATCAGAAGCGCCACGATGAACGCGATCACGTGGCCCGCCGTGTCGGGCAGCCCCATCGAGTGCAGGGCCGGGCCGATCACGTGCTCGATCGCCGGCTCGGCGAGCGCGCCCAGGCCGAGCGTGCACAGCGTGATGCCGAGCTGCGCGCCGGCGAGCATCACAGAGAGCTCGCGGCTGCCTTCGAGGGCGGCGCGAGCGGCGCGGCTGCCCTCGGCGGCGGCCTGCTCCAGCCGGTACCGCTTGCTGCCCACCAGCGCGAACTCGGCCGCCACGAAGAACCCGTTGAGCGCCAGCAGGAGCAGCGACAGGATCAGTGCCCAGGTGGTGCTCATGCCCGCACCTCCAGGCGCACCGACTCGGGCACGTGGCGCTTGACGGACTCGACCGACAGCACCGCTTCGTCGATCTCGACCCGGTCGCCCACCGACGGCACCCGGCCCAGCTCGCGCATCACGAGGCCGGAGATGGTGTCGTACTCGGGGGCCTCGGGCAGCTCCACGCCGGTCGCGTCGGCCACCTCGTCGATGCGCCAGCGTGCCGGGACGAGCCACGAGCCGTCCGGCTGGCGGCGCGGGGCCGGCTCCGGGTGGTCGTCCTCGTCGCGGATCGGGCCGACCAGCTCCTCGGCGATGTCCTCAAGCGTGATCACGCCGGCGAAGCCGCCGTACTCGTCGACCACGCACGCCAGCTGGCGATGCCCGGACCGCAGCCGGTCGAGCACCGCCGGCAGCGGCAGGGTCGCGGGCACCAGCAACGGGGGTACGGCCACGGCGCGCACCGGCGTCGTCGAGCGCTCGGCCGGCGGCACCTCCATGATGTCGGCGATGCTCACCACGCCGGTCACGTCGTCCACGCCGTCGTCGCCCCGCACGGGAAAGCGGGAGTGCCCGGTCTCCAGCAGGTCGACGACGCGGCGTACCGGCTCGTCGGCGCGCACGGTGTGCACCGCGACCCGGGGCACCATCGCCTCGCCCGCGGTGAGGCGGCGGAAGTCGAGCCCACGGTCGAGCAGTGTGGAGATCTGCGCGTCGAGGTGCCCCTCGGCGCGCGACTCCGCGATGATCTGCTCCAGGTCTTCGGCGGTGGCGCCGGAGGGCAGCTCCTCGATCGGCTCGACCCCCACCCGCCGCAGCAGCCGCGCCGCCGCCATGTCGAAGACGCGGATGAGCGGCGCGAACACCGTCAGGTAGATCAGCGTCGACCGGCTCAGCGCCCTGGCGAGGGCCTCGGGGCGGGCGATGGCCAGGTTTTTCGGGGCGAGCTCGCCGAGCACCATCTGGATGACGGTGGACAGGAGCAACACCAGGATCACGGATACCGGCAGGCTCACCGCCCGGGAGACCCCGGCGGTGCCGAGCAGGTCGGCGAGCCCCTCACCCACGAAGGGCTCGGCGACGTACCCCACGAGCAGCACGGTCACGGTGATGCCGAGCTGCGCGCCGGAGAGCATGAACGACAGCCGCCCGGTGACGACCAGCGCCCGCGCGGCGGCCTGGTCACCCTCGTCGGCGAGGCGGCGCAGCTTGCCCCGGTCGACGGCGACGTAGCCGAACTCCTGCGCGACGAAATAACCGGTCAGCGCGGTGAGCGACAGGATGAGAAGAAGGCCGATCGCGATCAGCATCATCGGCTCTCAGGAGAGGTCGTGCGCCGGGCGTTACCCGGCTCGGTACTACTGCCCTCCTGGGCAGGTGCCACGATCATGGGCCGCATCTTATCCGAGCTGCCTGGACGTTCCCTGTGCGGGAGCCGAACGAGCTTCTCCGACTTGAGTACGGCCAGCGGGCCGATCACCGCGAGCACGAGCACGTAGCCGGCGACGAAGGGCGCGATCCGCGGGTCGAGCCCCGCGCTGACCGCCAGCGCACCCAGGATCAGCGAGAACTCCCCGCGGGTGAGCACGGTCAGGCCGATGTTGGCCGCCTCCAGGCGCCCGTACCCGTGCAACCGCGCGGCGAGCACCCCGGCGGCGATGTTGAGTACGACGGTGAGCGCCACCGCGATAGCGATCGGCACCAGCACCGGTCCGATGTCGCCGGGGTCGATGGTCAGGCCGAAGGTGAAGAAGAAGATCGCGGCGAAGCCGTCCCGCAGCGGGCGCACCAGCGACCGCACCCGTTCGGCGGCGGTCGAGCCGCCGAGCACGAGACCGATCATGAACGCGCCGATCGCGTCCGAGACGCCCAGCTCCTCGGCCACACCCGCGGAGAGCACGGCCAGCCCGACGAAGAAGACGACCAGCAGCTCGTCGTTGAAGACGCGCAGCAGCCGCCCGGCCGTCCGGGCGCCCCAGCGGGCCAGTGCGGCGAGCACGATCAGGAACGCGAACGCTTTGCCCAGGTCGGTCGCCACCTCGACCGGTCCGCTGGCGTTGCCCAGCACGGGCTGGAGGATCGCCAGGTAGAGCGCGAGGAAGATGTCCTCGATCACGATCACGCCGAGGATGAGCCGGGACTCGGGGTTGCGCAGCCGGCCGGTCTCGACCAGCAGCTTGGTGACAATCGCTGAGGACGAGATGCCCACGACGCCGGCGATCACGAGCGCCTCGCGCGTGCCCCAGCCGAAGGCGAAGCCGAGCGCGAGCCCGCCGCCGATGTTGAGGACCAGGTAGCCGACGCCGGCGCCGAGCATCCGCCGCCCGCCCGCCACCAGGTCGTCGGTGTGAAACTCCAGGCCCAGGTAGAAGAGCAGGAAGACGAGGCCGAGGGCGGCGATCAGGGCCAGGTCCTCAGGGTTCTCGACGAGCGCGATTCCGGGTGTGTGCGGGCCGAACACCACGCCCGCGAGCATGAACAGGGGGATCGTGGGCAGGCCGATCCTGGCTCCGAGGCGGGCCAGTACGGCCGCCGCCAGGAAGGCCCCGCCCAGGGCAACGAGTGCGTCGCCGACGTGCATGGGTATGCCTCCACTCCGCGCCGGCCTGCGGCGCGTTGATCTCGATGCGGGCGAGGATCAGTGGAGGTGCGGTGGTGCCCGTGAGGAATGTGGTGCGGACGCGACGGCGGGCGGCAGCGCCAGGTGGGGCTCGGCCACCGTGGCCGGCGCACGGTCGTCGCCCGGCAGAGAGGCATTCCCTGGTACGGGCGAGAGGTCCAGCCGGTGGTCCTGAGTTGCCGGCGCGGGGGCGGCGTGTACGACCGCCGCGCCGATCGAGGCTGGTCCGTGGGCGATCGCGCCGGTGGGGGCGGCGGTCGAGCCGGCGCCGTGCACCGAGGTGAGAGCCAGCATGGCGAGCAGCGTCGCCGCGAGGACGCGGCCGATCGCCGTACCTCGCATGCGCGCCCCCACCCAGTCGCCGAAAGGTAAGCCTACCTGACCACCGAGGTCGTTACCGCGCTTCGTGTCGTACCCCCGGGGCAGTATTGGGTGCGTGGTGGATGTGCTGGAGCGCTTCGGGCGGGCGACGCGAGAGTGGTTCGGCGCCGCGTTCGCGGCGCCGACCGAGGCGCAGGCTGGCGCCTGGCGGGCGATCGGTGACGGTCACCACGCCTTGGTCGTGGCCCCCACCGGCTCGGGCAAGACGCTGGCCGCGTTCCTCTGGTCGCTCGACCGGCTGGCCCGCGAGCCGGTCCCGGCCGAGCCCAAGCGGCGCTGCCGCGTGCTCTACGTGAGCCCGCTCAAGGCGCTCGCGGTCGACGTCGAGCGCAATCTGCGGGCCCCGCTCGCCGGCATCCGCCACGCCGCCGCCCGCCTCGGCGTCCCCCAGCCCGACATCACGGTGGGCATGCGCACCGGCGACACCCCGGCCGACGAGCGCCGGGCGTTTCAGCGCACCCCGCCAGACATCCTGATCACCACGCCGGAGTCGCTGTTTCTGCTGCTCACGTCGGCCGCGCGGGAGTCGCTTGCCGGCGTCGAGACGGTGATCGTCGACGAGGTGCACGCGGTCGCCGCCACCAAGCGCGGCGCCCACCTCGCGCTCTCGCTGGAGCGGCTCGACACGATGCTGCCCCGGCCGGCGCAGCGGATCGGCCTCTCCGCCACGGTCCGCCCGATCGAGGAGACCGCCCGCTTCCTCGGCGGCTCCCGCGACGTCGAGGTGGTCCAGCCGCCCTCCGCCAAGACCATCGAGGTCAGCGTGCAGGTGCCGGTGGAAGACATGACCCAGCTCGACGAGGTGGGCGAGCCGGAGGAGGGCTCCCGCCGTGCGTCGATCTGGCCGGCCGTCGAGGAGCGCGTGTTCGACCTGATCGGGCAGCACCGGTCGACGATCGTGTTCACCAACTCGCGGCGTTCCGCCGAGCGGCTCTGTGCCCGGCTCAATGAGCTGGCCACCGAAAAGCACGAGATCGACGCCCTGCCCGCGGCGATCATGGCGCAGTCCGGGGCGGCCACCGGCGCGCCGCCGGTGATCGCCCGCGCCCACCACGGCAGCGTCTCCCGCGAGGAGCGCAAGCACATCGAGGAGGCGCTCAAGTCCGGGCAGCTGCCCGCCGTCGTCGCCACCTCCAGCCTGGAGCTCGGCATCGACATGGGGGCGGTCGACCTCGTCGTGCAGATCGAGGCGCCGCCCAGCGTCGCCGCCGGCCTCCAGCGCGTCGGGCGGGCCGGCCACCAGGTGGGTGCCATCTCCCGTGGCGTCGTCTTCCCCAAGCACCGCGGCGACCTGCTCTCCTGCGCGGTGGTCGCGGAGCGGATGGGCGAGGGGGCGATCGAGGAGCTGCGCTACCCGCGCAACCCGCTCGACGTGCTCGCCCAGCAGATCGTCGCGATGGTGGCGCTCGACCAGTGGGCGGTGGCCGACCTCGCGGCGCTGGTCCGCCGCGCCGCGCCCTTCGCCGAGCTGCCCGACTCGGCCCTGCACGCGGTGCTCGACATGCTCTCCGGGCGCTACCCGTCGACGGCCTTCGCCGAGCTCCGCCCCCGCCTGGTCTGGGATCGTGCGGCCGACGTGCTCACCGGCCGCCCCGGCGCCCAGCGGCTGGCCGTGACGAGCGGCGGCACGATCCCCGACCGCGGCCTCTTCGGGGTGTTCCTGGCCGGGGCCGAGCGTGCCGCCCGGGTCGGCGAGCTCGACGAGGAGATGGTCTACGAGTCCCGCGTCGGCGACGTCTTCCTCCTCGGCTCCACCTCCTGGCGGATCGAAGACATCACGCCCGACCGCGTGCTCGTCTCGCCCGCGCCCGGTGCGCCCGCCCGCATGCCCTTCTGGAAGGGTGACCAGCTCGGCCGGCCGGTCGAGCTGGGCCGCGCGATCGGCTCCCGCCTGCGCGCGCTCGTGCGGCAGGACGACGAGACCGCCACCGCCGCGCTGCGGTCCGGCGGGCTCGACGACTGGGCGGCCAGCAACCTGATCGCCTACCTGCGCGAGCAGCGCGAGGCCACCCGCGCGCTCCCCGACGACCGCACGGTCGTGGTCGAGCGCTTCCGCGACGAGCTGGGCGACTGGCGACTGGCCGTCCATTGTGTGCTCGGTGCGAAGGTCAACGGCCCGTGGGCCCTCGCGGTGGCCCGCCGCCTGGCCGAGCGATACGGCGTGGATGCCCAGGTCATGCCCTCCGACGACGGCATCGTGGTGCGGCTGCCCGACACCGCCGACCAGCCGCCCGGCGCCGACCTGGTGGCGTTCGACCCGGAGGAGATCACGCAGCTGGTCGAGGAGTCGGTCGGCACCTCGGCGCTGTTCGCCTCCCGATTTCGCGAGTGCGCGGCCCGTTCGCTGCTGCTCCCCCGCCGCGACCCGCGCCGCCGCCAGCCGCTCTGGCAGCAGCGGCAGAAGGCGGCCCAGCTGCTCGACGTAGCCAGGGAGTACGCGGACTTCCCGGTCACGCTCGAAGCGGCCCGCGAGTGCCTGCAAGACGTCTTCGACGTGCCCGGCCTGGTCGGGCTGATGCGCGACCTGGCCGCGCGCAAGGTGCGGCTGGTCGAGGTGGAGAGCGCCAAGCCGTCGCCGTTCGCCCGGTCGCTGCTCTTCGGCTACGTCGGCGCCTTCCTCTACGAGGGCGACGCGCCCCTCGCCGAGCGCCGGGCCGCCGCGCTGGCGCTCGACTCCACGCTGCTGGGCGAGCTGCTCGGCCGGGTCGACCTGCGCGAGCTGCTGGAGCCGTCGGTGGTCACCGAGACCGAGCGGCAGCTGCAGTGGCTCACCGACGAGCGCCGCCCCCGCGACGCGGAGGATGTGGCCGAGCTGTTGCGCCTCCTCGGAGACCTCTCCGATGCCGAGCTGGCGGTGCGCGGGGCTTCGCCTGACTGGCCTCGGGAGTTGGAGCGCGCCAGGCGTGCCTTGCGGGTCCGCGTCGCCGGTGAAGACCGCTGGATCGCGGTGGAAGACGCCGGGCGCTACCGCGACGCGCTCGGGGTGGCGCTGCCGGTCGGTGTCGCGCACGCCTACGTCGAGCCCGTCCCCGACCCGCTCGGCGACCTCGTCGCGCGCTACGCCCGCACCCACGCCCCGTTCACCGCCGCCGCCTGCGCCGCCCGCTTCGGGCTCGGCGTCTTCGTGGTCGAGCAGGCGCTCCGCCGGCTCGCCACGACCGGGCGGGTGGTCTCGGGCGAGTTCTCCCCCGAGGGCGCCGGCGCCGAGTGGTGCGACGCCGAGGTGCTGCGCATGCTGCGGCGCCGCTCGCTGGCCGCGCTGCGCCGCGAGATCGAGCCGGTGCCGCCCCGGGCGCTGGCCACGTTCCTGCCGCGGTGGCAGCACGTCGGCGCCTCCTCGCGCGGCGTCGAGGCCGTGGCCGCGGCCATCGAGCAGCTCCAGGGCGCCGCGGTGCCCGCCTCCGCGCTCGAGCGGCTGGTCCTGCCCGGTCGGGTGGCCGACTACACCCCCGCCTACCTGGATGAGCTCTGCGCCTCGGGCGAGGTCCTGTGGGCCGGCTCGGGCGCGATCCCCGGTGGCGACGGCTGGGTCACCCTGGCGTACGCCGACATGGCCCCGCTCCTGCTCCCGCCGCCCGACGAGTCGCTCGCCCTCACGCCGCTGCACCAGGCCGTGCTCGACGCGCTCGCCGAGGGGCAGGCGCTCTTCTTCCGCGCCCTGTCCGACCGGGTCGGGTCCGCTCTCTCCGCCGGTCCGGACGACAGTGCCACGACACCGGCCGGCGCCGCCATGACCTGGTCGGGCACGGCCGGATCCGGCGCCGCACCGGGCCGCGGTGGCATCGCCGACGACGAGGCCCTCACGGCCGCGCTGTGGGATCTCGTCTGGGCGGGCTGGCTGACCAACGACACGCTCGCCCCGCTGCGCACGCTCCTCGGCGGCGGGGGCGGCGCCCACCGGTCCAAGCCGGCCGCGCCACGCACGCGATACCGCCGACCCGGCCGGGTGGCCCTCCCCTCCCGCACCGGCCCGCCCACCGTGGCCGGCCGCTGGTCGCGCCTGCCCGAGCGCGACACCGACCCCACCCGGCGCGCCGCCGCGTTCGCCGACGCCCTGCTCGAGCGGCACGGTGTGGTCACCCGCGGCGCGGTCGTCGCCGAGGGCGTCACCGGCGGCTTCGCGGCCGTCTACCCCGTGCTCGCCGCGCTGGAGGAGCGGGGCGCCGCCCGCCGCGGCTACTTCGTGGAAGGGCTGGGTGCGGCCCAGTTCGCCGTGCCGGGCGCGGTCGACCGCCTGCGCGCGCTGGCCGACGACCACCGCCGCACGCCCGGCGCGCTGGTGCTGGCCGCCACCGACCCCGCCAGTCCGTACGGCGCGGCGCTGCCCTGGCCCGAGCGCGTGGTCGCCCAGGAGGGCGCCGGCCACCGCCCCGGCCGCAAGGCGGGTGCCCTGGTGGTCCTGGTGGCGGGCGAGCTGACCCTCTACGTCGAGCGCGGCGGCCGCACCCTACTGTCCTTTGTAGACGACGATGAGGCACTGGCCGCCGCCGCCAAGGCCCTCGCCGACGCCGTCCACACCGGAGCATTGGGCGCACTGTCCGTGGAGCGCGCCGACGGCGAGGCCGTCTTCACCTCCCCGCTGCGCGACGCGCTGACCTCGGCCGGCTTCCGCGCGACCCCAAGGGGCCTGCGCCTGCGCGGCTAGGCCTCCGCGAGCAGCTGGGCCAGCAGGCCCCACACGTACTCGGGGTGCGCCTCCGCCCACAGGGTCATCCAATGCGCCGGGCCGGCGGGGCTGCGGCCGGGCACGAGCAGGACGCGCGTCATGGCAGCTGGGGTGCCACCTCGGAGGCGAACACGTCCAAGTGGTCCAGGTCGCTCAGGTCGAGGAACTGCAGGAAGAAGCGGCTCGCCCCCAGCTCGGCGTACCGGCCGATCTGGTCGACGACCTCAGCCGGAGTGCCGGTGACGTGGGCCCGCCCGCCGATCCGCTCGTTGCGGGCCTTCGCCTCGGCGGGCGTCCGTCCACACGCGACAGTGTGCGCGGCGGAGAGGACGATCGGCGTCGCCCGGCCCTGAGTGGCGCAGGCCTCGCGCACGCGCTCGTACACGGTGTGGGTCTCCTCGACCGTGCGGAAGGGCACGTTGAACTCGTCCGCGTAGCGGGCGGCCAGCGCGGGCGTGCGCTTCGGGCCGGCGCCGCCGATGATGACCGGCGGGCCGGGCGTCTGCGCCGGCTTGGGCAGCGCGGGCGAGTCGCTCAGCTGGTAGTGGTCGCCCTGGAAGGTGAAGCGCTCGCCAACCGGCGTGCGCCACAGTCCCGTGATGATCTCCAGCTGCTCCTCGAGACGGTCGAAACGCTCGCCCACCGGTGGAAACGGGATGCCGTACGCGGTGTGCTCGGCCCCGAACCACCCCGCCCCGAGCCCAAGCTCGATGCGGCCGCCGCTCATCTGGTCGGCCTGCGCGACCGCGACCGCCAGCGGCCCCGGCAGCCGGAAGGTAGCGGACGACACCAGCGTGCCCAGCCGGATCCGGCTCGTCTGCACGGACAGCGCGGCCAGCGTGAGCCACGCTTCGGTCGGGCCGGGCAGACCCTCGGTGTCCATCGACAGGAAGTGGTCGGAGCGGAAGAAGCCGTCGAAGCCACACTCCTCGGCTCGCTGGGCGACCTTGCGCAGGTCGTCGTAGGAGGCACCTTCCTGAGGTTCGGTGAAAACACAAAGCCGCATGTGATCACCCTATCGAGCGCTAAGGGGACGGGACGGACACGAGCAGCGATCCCCCGCTAACGTTCAGGCATGGGCGGCTTCGACTGGATCAGTTTCACGACCGACTACGGGCTCTCCGACGGCTTCGTCGCCTCCTGCCACGGCGTGATCGCGCGCCTGGCGCCCGGCGTGCGAGTCATCGACGTCACACACGGGGTGGCGCCAGGTGACGTGCCACGCGGCGCGGCCGTGCTGGCACAGACCGTCCCCCACCTGCCGCCCGCCGTGCACATCGCGGTGGTGGACCCAGGCGTGGGCACGGCCCGGCGCGGCGTCGCCGCCCGCACGCCCGGCGGCCTGCTGGTCGGCCCGGACAACGGCCTGCTCCCGTGGGCGGCGGAGGCACTCGGCGGCATCGAGTCGCTGGTGGAGCTGGCCAACACCGAGTGGTTCCTGCCCGACGTGTCGCGCACCTTTCACGGGCGAGACATCTTCGCCCCGGTGGCCGCCCGACTAGCACTCGGCGCCGACCTCGCCGACGCCGGCCCGCCCGCCGACCCCGCGACGCTCGTCCGCCTGTCCGACCCGGTGGTCGCGGTCGGCGACGGTTGGCTGGAGGCGGAAGTGCTGACCATCGACCGCTTCGGCAACGTGCAGCTGGCCGCCGCCGGCGACGCCTTAGACGGCCTAGGCCAAAACCTACGCGTGGGCGGCGTGCGCGCGGTGCGGGGCACGACCTTCGCGGCGGCCGCGCCAGGTGGCCTCGTGGTCTATGTAGACTCCGCCGGCCGCGCCGCCGTAGCCATCAACGGCGGCCGCGCCGCCGTCGTGCTCTCGGTCACCCCAGGAGACGTGGTGCGCCTAGTCGCCGCCTAACCCTTTTCAGGGGCCGGAAAATTTGAGCTACCGCGACGCCCGTCGTGGTCCAGACCGCTGCTCCCGCGGCCTCACCCTCCGCGGTCCACAATCCACCCCGGCCCGCACCGTGCCCCGCGATTGGAGCCGGATCCGGGGGGTAGCGGCCGATCGCGCGGCCCGGTCGGCTGTCACGCGACGTGGCTCGTGGGGGTGGGGTAGCTCGTGCGGGAGGCTGTCGAGCTGGGCGCATTGTTGCGCCCACCCAGATGACCACTGGGGGTGGGCGCCGGCTTGGCGGCCGGTCGGCGCGAGTGAGATTCGGATGGGCCCGTCGTCGGTCCTGGGCGCATTAACGCGCCCAGCTCGACAGCTAGACGCAGCACCCCCTTAGCGGGCCGCGGCCGTGGAAGAGCTGGCGCCAGAAGGCATCGGGACTACCTTCGTAGACCTTTTAGACACGACGTCCGTGGGTCTGTCCACAGTGTCGCTTCCATTGACTAGCAGGCAGCGGCACTCGCCGCCCGATGACTATAGAGTGTGCAGCGACATTTCGGACGAAACCTGCGGTGCAGACCATGGTCGACATTCGCCCGAACAGATCGTGGTACCCAGGTCCGCCATAGGGGGACTCAACAACCACGATCTGTTCGCCGCCACCGCACACACCCAACCTCAGTGCCATCCTGATGGTCCGGAGCGCGCCCGCCGGAGGCAGACGAACTTGAATCGCGGACCCGGCGGCCCGCGGGAGCAAACGGCCCGCCACTGACGCGGACGCGGGCAAAAACGAATCTAAAACGGGTCTAGCTGATCCGGTGATGGACCCAGACGTTGGGCTCCACGTAGACGGCGACGTCCTGGTCGACGTCGCAGTGGACGGGGTTGAGCGCCTCGGGCACGTGCACCGGCCCGGTCTTGTCGAAGGGCAGGCCGGTCCACGCCCGCCAGCGCGCCAGCTGGCCCGGGATGATCATGCTGGTGTGCGCGACGTTGACGATCTTTCCGCCGGCGCGGACGTGTACTCGCAGCCAGGGGTCGTGGGGTAGGCCGTCGTCGCGAGTCCAGGTGATGTACTCCTCGATCGGCACGTCGGGGTGCTCGTGTTTGCCGGACGGTCGCACCGGCGCGACGAGGTCGGTGAAGCCCAGCCGGGCGGCGTTGTCGCGCATCGCGCCGAGCATGCGCCCGGACAGGCCGCCGCGGCGCAGGTCAGGACGGACGAAGATCTCGATGGCGGAGACGATCGAGGGTGTGGTGCCGCTCAGCCGGTCGTACGCCGAGGTGCGGACCACCCAGTCCCACCCGCCGTCGGGCATGCCGTCGGCCGGGTCTTCCTCCCACGAGATCGGCACCGAGTGAGCCTTGGCGACCGGCTGGCCGGTGGCCTGGTCCACGGCGACCAGCACGTACTCGGGGTAGGCGGTCACGTGGTAGCCGAAGTAGAGCCCGGCCGTCGGATCGTGGGACATGAACTCCGGCCACAACCCGGAGAGCTGCCCGAGCATCTGGCCCCACTCGGGGCGGGCGGCGACGGTCGCGATCTCGATGCCTGCCCACGCTCCGTCGCTCGGCGCTCGTCCGCCGTCGTGCTCAGGGCCCGTAGCCTCGCGACTCCCGCTTGTGTCCACGCCCACATCGTAAGGAGGGGCCCGCCTCGCGGGCCCCTCCTTTTTCGACGGGTGTCAGTGCGCGCGGGCCTTGCGCGGGAGCAGGAAGCCGAGCGCGAAGGCGAGCCCGACCAGGGCGAACGTGAGCAGCGCGGTCCACTTGGCGGCGTCGACCCACACGCTCAGCTCCAGCTGCTGGCCGACCACCCCGAAGAAGACCGTGCCCAGCACCGCCACGCCGAGCGACGCGCCGAGCTGCTGGATCGACTCCAGCGCGCCGGCGGCCGAGCCCACCTCGTGGTCTTCGACCTCGCCCATGATGATGTCGAAGAGCGGCACGAAGATCATGCCCATGCCGAAGCCGAAGATCACCAGCGGCGTGACCAGGTGCCAGGTGCCGATCTCGGTGCCGGTGGCCTGGAAGACCAGGTAGACGCCGAGGATGCCGGCGCCCATCAGGGCGAGTCCGAGGTGCAGGATCGTGCGGCCGAGCTTGGCCATCATCGCCACCGCGAAGCCCGAGCCGAGGAACGCGCCGACGGCCCACGCGGCCATCGTGAGGCTCGCCCGCATCGGGCTGTAGCCGAGGCCGAGCTGGAGGAACAGGCCCACCGCGAGCGAGAAGCCGACGACCGCGCCGAAGAACACGACCACGAAGAGCACGCCCGAGGTATACGAGCGGCGGGCGAAGACGCTCAGCTCGACCAGCGGCACCAGGCCGGCGCGGCGGCGCCGCAGCTGGTGCACCGCGAACCCGGCGAGTACGACCGCCGAGCCGGCCAGCATCGCGAGCGTCCACGCCGGCCAGCCCTGCTCGCGACCCTGCACCAGCGGGTACACCAGCAGGAACATGCCCACGCCGGCCAGCACGGCGCCGGTCAGGTCGAGCCGGGTGTCGCGGGCGGCGGGGGCGACCGCGGGCAGCGCGCGCACGCCGGCGAGCAGGGCGAAGAGGCCGAGCGGCACGTTGATCAGGAAGATCATCCGCCACCCGCTGCCGAACAGGTCCGCGTCGACCAGCAGGCCTGCCACGACCGGGCCGAGGATCGTGGACCCGCCGATGACCGGGCCGAACGCGGCGAACGCCTTGCCGATCTCCCGCGGCGGGAAGAGGTCGCGGACCAGGCCGAACGCCTGCGGGATCATGACCGCGGCGCAGAGGCCCTGCAGCACCCGCGCACCGACGAGGCTCGCCGGCGACCAGGCGACCGCGCACGCGACCGAGGTGGCGAGGAAGCCGACCACGCCGGCGATCATCATCCGCTTGCGGCCGTACATGTCGCCGAGCCGGCCGCCGGTCAGCAGCCCGACCGCGAGGGCGAGGGTGTAGCCGGCGGCGATCCACTGGAGCGTCGCGTACGAGCCGCCGAGCTCGGCGCGGATCGCGGGGGCGGCCACGTTGACCACGGTCGCGTCCAGCAGATTCATGATCATGGCGGCCAGCACCGCGAAGAGGCCCAGCCAACGCCGGTCCTTGACGGCCCGCGTCGGGGCGATCACCGGGGCGGGTGCTTCCAGCATCGTCGTCGTCATGCCTAAGACGCTAGAGGTCCATTAGGAAGAGTCTGTTCCTAATGATCTGGCAATATCGGGAACATGTTGGAGACCTCGGCGCGGCTGCTGCGCCTCCTCTCGCTGCTCCAGACCCCGCGCGAGTGGTCGGGTGGGGAGCTGGCCCGCCGGCTCGAGGTGAGCACCCGCACGGTGCGCAACGACGTGGAGCGGCTGCGCCAGCTCGGCTACCCGGTGACCGGCACCCGCGGCTCCGACGGTGGCTACCGCCTCGCCGCCGGCACCGCCATGCCACCCCTGCTGCTCGACGACGAGGAGGCGGTGGCGGTCGCGGTCGGCCTGCGCACGGCGGCCGGCGGCGGCATCACCGGCATCGAGGAGACGTCGCTGCGCGCGCTCGCCAAGCTCGAACAGGTGCTCCCCAGCCGCCTGCGCGGTCGGGTGAACGCGCTGCAGACGTACACGGTGAAAGTGACCTCGGACCGCGGACCCCGGGTCGACGCGGCGGTCCTCACCACGATCGCCGCCGCCTGCCGGGATCGGGAGCGGATGCGCTTCGACTACCGCGACCACGGCGGCGCGGCGTCGGTGCGCAGCGTCGAGCCGTACCGGCTGGTCAACTGGGGTCGCCGCTGGTACCTCGTGGCGTGGGACACCGAGCGGCGGGACTGGCGCACGTTCCGGGTCGACCGGCTCGCGCCGCTGACCCCGACCGGCCCCCGCTTCGCCCCGCGTGACCTGCCCGACGACGACGTCGCGGCGTACGTGGCTCGCCGCGTCGGCTCGGCACCCTGGCGTGTCTCCGTGAGCGTGACCGTGCACGCGCCGGCCGAGCGGATGGCCGAGCGGGTGCCGCCCTCGGCCGGGATGTTCGAGGCGGTCGACGCGGAGACGTGCGTATTTCGCACCGGCGCGGACAACCCCGAGATGGTCGCGGTGTGGCTGGGCATGCTGGGCGCCGACTTCGAGGCGACCGAGCCACCCGAGCTGGTCGAGCACCTGCGCGCGCTCGCCAGCCGTTACCACCGCGCGACGCCAGGTGCGGGAGGATAGAGGGCGTGCCCGAGGGTGACACCGTGTGGAACACGGCCCGCGCGCTACACCGCGCCCTGGCCGGCGGGCGCCTCACCGCGAGCGACTTCCGGGTGCCCCAGCTGGCCACCGCCGACCTCGCCGGCTGGACCGTGCTGGAGTCGACCAGCCGGGGCAAGCACCTGCTGCTGCGCACCCGCGATTTGGAGGGCGGGCGCCATCTGACGCTCCACTCACACCTGCGGATGGACGGCGCCTGGCGGGCGTACACGCCGGGCGAGCGCTGGGCCGCCCGCCCCGCGCACCTGATCCGCGCGGTGCTGCGCACGGCCGACGCGGTCGCGGTCGGCTATCACCTCCATGACCTGGCGCTGGTGCCGACCGAAGAGGAGAAGAGCCTGGTCGGGCACCTCGGCCCAGACCTGCTGGGCGCCGACTGGGATCCGGCCGAGGCGGCGCGGCGGCTCGCCGCGCAGCCGGACACCGCGATCGCCGAGGCGCTGCTCGACCAGCGCAACCTCGCCGGCATCGGCAACCTCTACAAGTGCGAGGTGCTCTTCCTGCGCGGCGTCGACCCGTGGACACCGGTGCGTGACGTGCCCGACCTCACGGCCATTGTCACGCTCGCGCAGAAGCTGCTGGCCGCCAACCGCGGGCGGTGGACGCAGTCGACCACGGGCTCACTGCGCAGGGCAGAGACCACCTACGTGTACGGCCGCCGCGCCCAGCCCTGCCGCCGCTGCGGCACCCTGGTCCGCAAGGTGGAGCAGGCCGACCGGGTCACGTACTGGTGCCCGGCCTGTCAGTCCTGACCTTCGCCCACGCGCGCGACAAGGTTCGCGGCGGCCGGCAGGTCCCTTGGGAGGGCGACGATCCGTACCTGCTTGATCATCGAACGGATCACCGCGCCGGCGTCGTCGCGGACCAGGGCCACCACCCGCTCGGGTGACGTGCGGGCCATCGGCGCCTCCGCGGCGAAGACCGACGGGGTACGCGCGCCCGCCTCCAGCAGCAGCGCCAGCGCCTCCCAGCCGCTGCTCGCCTCGGGCACCTCGACGGCGAGCACGGCCAGTCCGGGCGGCAGCGCGTCCCGGTAGAGCTCGGCGAGGCCCTCGCGCAGCTGCTCGGCCGTCGCGAACCCGGGGCAGACCGTCACCCGGACGGGGGCCAGCATCACGGTCGCCCACCCCTGCACCAGCGCGCGTACGGCCTGCGGGGGCGGCCCGTCCGAGGCCAGCCGCCCGTGCAGCGTCCGCACGTCGCCCAGGACATCCCGGACGCCGTACCCGGCCTCGGCCCGCTCCCGCCCCAGCTGCGCGTACGCCGGGAGGGCCGACCGCCCCTCGACCAGCGCGCGGGTGATCGCCTCCACGCCCGGCACCCACCAGTCCTCCGGCGCCCACCCCTCCTCGGCCGCGCCGGACCGCCAGGCGTTCCGCAGCGCCTCGGCGTCCGTCCGGTACCGGTAGATCGTCCGCGCCCGCCGCTCGGCGGCCTTCGCCGAGAGCCACCGGTCGCCATCCATCGCCATGAACCGCTCCCACTTTCGGTGCGGAGCCCCTGGCCATTTGGGCTCCGTCACCTCCACGACAGGGCGACCCCGGGGTTATGACTCCGGTTTCCGGGAGAGGATTTATCCGGATAACACGGACGTGGGGCGTGACAGCGTGCCAAGTGCGGCGTTTGTCCGAGTGATTTCCCCCGACCGGTGATTTCCCCCCGAAACCGTGGCAGGGCCGATGACAGATTTCTCCGCCGACTCCGCGGAGCCCAGCGACGCGGAGCTGATCGCGGCCGTCCGCGACGGCGACACCGCGGCGTACGCGCTGCTCTACCGCGGGCACGTGGAGGCCGCCCGCCGGATGACCCGCACGCTCGTGCGCGATCCGGCCGACGTGGAGGACCTCGTCGCCGAGGCGTTCGCGAAGCTGCTCGCCACGCTGGAGGAGGGCGGTGGGCCCGAGTCGGCCTTCCGGCCGTACCTGCTCACGACCATCCGCCGGCTCTTCTACGACCGCACCCGCAAGGCCCGCCGCGAGTCGGTGACCGACGACCCCGAGGCGCACGACCCCGGGGTGCCCTTTGTGGACACGGCGGTCCAGGGGATGGAGTACTCCTTCGTGGCGCGCGCCTTCGCCCGCCTGCCCGAACACTGGCAGACGGTGCTGTGGCACACCGAGGTCGAGGGCGAGGCCCCGGCCGACCTCGCGCCGATGATGGGGCTCACCCCCAACGGGGTGGCCGCGATGGCGTACCGGGCGCGCGAGCGGCTGCGCCAGAACTACCTGCAGGAGCACATCGCCGCCGACCCCGCCGACGAGTGCCGATGGTCGATCGAGCGGCTCGGCACCCACGTCCGGGGTGGACTGTCCCGCCGCGACAGCCGCCGGGTCGAGGATCACCTGGACGAGTGCCGCCGCTGCCACCTGCTCTTCGTCGAGCTCGGCGAGGTCAACGCGGGTATGCGCGAGGTGCTGGCGGGCGCGTTGCTGGCCGCCTCGGCCGGCGCCTACCTGGGCGGGTCGGCCGGTGGCTCCGCGGGCGTCGTGGTCTCCGGACTCATCCGGCGGCTGGTGCGGCGCCGCTCGGTGCAGGCGGGGGCCGGCGGTGCGGTGGTGGCCGCCGCGGTGGCGGCGCTCGCGATGGTGCTGACCGGCCAGCCCACGCCGGTGGCCGAACCACCGGCGGCACGTCCCGTGGCCCCACCGCCCCCGGTCGCGTCGGTGCCACCGCCGCCGGTGGTGGTGGTGCCGCCCCCATCCGCGCCGCCATCGGTGGCTCCGCCGTCACCTTCGGCCGTGGCGGCGGAACCCACGCCCTCGCCAACCGCCGTGACCATGGAGGCCCGGCTGGAGCCGGTCGGCACCCTCGTGCGCGGGCGGCCGGGCGTACTCGCGCTGACCGTCGTCCACTCTGGACAGCCGGGCGGCGTGGGCGGCGGACTGGCACCGCCCGCACCACCGGACACCGGCCCCCTCACCGCACAGGTGACCCTCCCTGGCGGAGTGATGCTCCGGGCCGGCCCGGCCGGTGACGGATGGACCTGCGCCGCCGCCCGCTGCACCCGCTCCGCGCTGGACGCCGGCGGCACCACGCGGGCGTACCTGCCGGTCACGGTCTCCGACACGGCCACCGACGACGCGCCGCGAGTGCGGCTCACCGCCCCGCGCGCCCGCACGGTGGCGGCCACCGCACCGGCCGGGGTACGCGCCAGCGGGCTCCCCGCCGCCTTCGCCGGCACGGCACCCGCCGCGCTCGCCGTCGGTGGCAACTCGCTGCTCTCCTGCGGCGACACCTCCCGTACCTGCCCGGACGCGCGGTCGGGCCAGCGCGAGGCCGACAACGGCGACTACCACATGACCAGGTACGCGGATCAGCAGGCGCCAGCCGGCTACCCGTACGGTGCGGCGGTGAGCGGGGCCGCGATCCCCGTACGCGGGAAGGTGCTCTGGGCCGGCCTCTACTGGTCCGGCACCGGGCCACGCCCCAACGAGCCGGTCGCGCGGCTGCGGGTGCCCGGCACGGGCGGGTACGTCCCGGTGGCGGCCACGCGGGTGGACACCGCCTCGGGCGACGACTTCGGGGCCGTGTACCAGGCGTCGGCCGAGGTAACCGCGCTGGCGCGGGGCAGCCGAGGCGGCACGTGGTGGGTCGCGGTGGAGCGCGAAGCCTTCAAGGGCGGCTACAACGCGTACGCCGGCTGGGCCCTGATCCTGGTCGCCGACGCCGGCGGTCCACAACGGACGGTCGCGGTCTTCGACGGCTTCACACCGCTGTCGCGCGGCGACTCCTACTCGTCGCCCCTGTGGGGAGCGCCCGGGGCGGCGAGCGTGGGCCTGGTCGCCTGGGAGGGCGACCGCACACTGGCCGGCGACCGCCTGCTCATCGGCGGCACCCCGGTCGGCGGCGACAACGCGGCGAGCAGCCGATCAGACGGCACCCCGCCAGGCTGGCACACGCTAGGCACAGACGCCCGCACGCTATCGACCCGTCCGCGCTCCCCCACCCTGACGGCGACGTCAACGAAAGACGCCTGGCTACTAGGCCCAGTCGCGCTAATCTCGCCCGCCCCGACCTGACCCTATGGATCTCCGGGAGGCGCGGAGGGTTAGGCCGCGGGAACAGCGGTCTGAACCAATGCCACTCGACTCAAGTCGATCGTGATTCGGGCCCAGCCTGATCTACCCCAGGTGACCAGGGAAATCTAATCGCGGCCAAGACCCTGCCTTTCTGTCACTGCGTGCGGTCTGCGCCAACGGCCACCGCCGACGCGGCCTCCAAGATGGCCGTAGCCCGGGAGACCGCCCGCTGCGCGACAACAGTGGGTCACGCAGCCGGGACGGAATGTGCACCGCGCGGAGGGTGAGGCCGTGGGCGTCGCTCTGTGTCACCCGGCATCGCGATCGCCCCAGCTACGCCACTACTCAGAGTAATGAGCCCCGGAGGCGCGAGCCGCCGTCGAGAGTGCGATCAGGCGGTCTGCGGTGGGGTGCGGAGCTGGTCGGGGATGCGCATCGGCTCGGTGAGGTCGCGCAGCTCGGCAAGGCCCATCGCCACGCCGCGCAGCATGTCGCTCGCCTCGGTCAGGCGGGACACGGCCGGGTGCTCGGTGGCCGTGCGGCCGTCCTCGGCCACGTAGCTGGCCGCGGCCGCCACCAGGCGCTCATAGGCGACCACGCCGCTCTCCAGCTGCTCGACCAGCGTGCGCCTGGCCTCCTCCAGCGCGGGCCGGGTGTCGGCCGGCGCGAAGCGCAGCGCCTTTTCGACGGTGGCCACCCGCTGGGCCAGGTCGCGCAGTGACTGCTCGGCCACCGCGGCTTCCAGCACCGCCGGCTCGCTGGGGCCGGTGAGGCGCCCGGCCAGGCCGGACAGGGTCAGGGACGCGCGGTCGAGGCGGGTCCACGGGCCGATGGCCGCGGAGCCGCGCAGGCCGAAGCGGGCCTGCTGGCGGCGCACCTCGTCGACGGCCGAGCGGCCCACGGGCAGGCGCTGGACGGCGGCGATCAGCTTGGCGCGGGCCTGCTCGCCGGCGAGGGCGGGGTCGGGTGGCGGCGGCGCGGGCTCGGCGGCCAGCGCGCGGAAATCGACCCACCGCCACGCGGCCAGCGCGATCGAACCGCCCGCGGCCGCGGCCCAGGCAGCGTCGGGGAGGCCGAGGCCGGCGTACGGGGTGAGCACCGCGGCGGCGCCGCCCAGGCCCGCGGCGAAGACGCTCCACCGGCGCGCGGAACGGCGCAGCCGGCGCAGCCGCCGGAAGTAGCGAGCCCGTGGATCTGCCACTGGATGCTCCCGCTAGCCGGCCTGGCTGGCGTCGCCGGTGGTCTTCTCCTTGTTGGCCATGCTGGCCCGGAGCTGGTCGAGGCGCGCGACCCCCGCCGAGTCGGCGGCGCTGGCCTGCTCGACGGCGGGAGTGGCTGGCTGCCCGGCCAGCTTGTCACCGGCCATGCTGGCCCGGATCTGCTCCAGCCGCGAGGAGCCGGCGAGGTCCAAAGTGGACTTCTGGATTTCCAGCATGCGGCCCTCGACCGAGTTGCCGGCGAGCTCGGCGCGGCCCATCGCGTTGGCGTAGCGGCGCTCGATCTTCTCCCGCACCTCGTCGAGCGACGGGGTGTTGCCCGGCGCGGCGAGCGCGGACATCGACTCCAGCGAGCGGGCCACGGTCTCCTGCATCTTGGCCTGCTCGAGCTGGCTGAGCAGCTTGGTGCGCTCGGCGAGCTTTTGCTGGAGGACCATCGCGTTGTTTTCCACCGCCTGGCGAGCCTGGCCGGCGGCGCCGAGCGCCTGGTCGTGCAGCGTCTTGAGATCTTCCATCGACTGCTCGGCGGCGACCAGCTGGGTGGCGAGCGTCTGGGCGGTCTGCTCGTACTTACCCGCCTCGGCCTCGTCACCGCCCGCCCGCGCCTTGTCGGCGAGCACCAGCGCCTGGCGGGCCATCGACTGAAGCTTTTCCACCTCGGACATCTGGCGGGAGAGCTTCATCTCCAGCTGTCGCTGGTTACCGATCACGGCCGCCGCCTGCTGGACCAGCGCTTGATGCTGGCGCTGCGCGTCTTCGATCGCCTGCTGGATCTGCACCTTGGGATCGGCGTACTCGTCGATCTTGGCGCCGAACAACGCCATAACGTAGCGCCAGCCCTTGACGAACGGGTTCGCCATCTCCGCGGTATCCCCTCAGTGTCAGCACTCTGGTCGAGCCGCCACCGCGATGGGCGGCGCGCCCCCGCGGTCCGGCAGAGTTCCATACTCCCAGCCCGGCGCCAACCCGTCATGCGACCTCAGGGGGATATCCGGGTATGTGCCGACCCGCGCCCGGGTGGAAGCCGGACCGCGCGTCAACCCTACGCGCGTCAGGCGACGCAGACTACATCCCGGTCACGCGGGGTGGGACGCACGGTGCGCGTGGTGCGCAGGACCGCGCTGAGCGGCGTGTCCTGGCGGATGGAGACGGAGACCGCACCATCGGTGATCTTGCCTGCGGCGACCTTGTCGGGCCGCGACATGCGGTGCACGGCGGCCTCGGGCTGGCTCGGGGTCTCGTCGCCGGCGCCCGCCTTGGCCGGCACCGGGGCCGGCGTCGGGTTGGACACGGGTGCGGCGGCCGGCGGGGTGTCGCGGCCGTCTCGCTCGCGGCCCTGCGCCGGAACGAGCACGTGCTCCATCTGCTCGGCGAGCGCCATCTCGTCACTGACCTCGCGCAACAGCTCGGAGAGCTGGGCGCCGAGTGCCTCGCAGACCGAGGCGAGCAGCTCGCTGGACGCTTCCTTCTGACCCCGCTCGATCTCGGAGAGGTAGCCGAGGCTCACGTTGGCGGCGGTAGAGACTTCGCGCAGGGTGCGGTGCTGTCCCTGCCGGCGCGCACGTAGTGCGTCACCGATCACACGGCGTAGCAGGATCATCGCACCTCCCTGGGAACGCTGCCCGCAACGTTACCCGCTCCGGGGTACCAACTCACAGAGGTGAGCACCCGCTTATGCCGCGCTAGAGCCGCTCGTTGAGCAGACGGAGCGCCTCGACCACGCTGGTCGAGCGGATCGCCTGGCGTCCACCGCCCAGCGCGAGTTCGCGCACGGCTGAACCGGTGGGGCCGGCCACCGCCACGTATACGAGGCCCACCGGCTTGCCACCCTGCGGATCGGGGCCCGCGACACCCGTAGTGGAGAGCCCCCAGTCGGCGCCGCAGCGGGTGCGGCCCCCCTCGGCCAATGCGAGCGCCACATCCGGGTCGACCGGGCCGCGCTCGTCGAGCAGATCCTCCGGTACGCCGGCCAGCGACGCCTTGAGGTCGGTGGCGTAGACCACCAGGCCGCCCCGGAAGACCGCGCTCGCCCCGGCCACCTCGACCACGGTCGCCGCCACCAGCCCGCCGGTGAGCGACTCGACCGTGGCGAGCGTCTCCTTCCGCTCGACCAGGGCGTGCACCACCCCGGCGGCGGCCGGCGGGATCGCGGCGAGGTCCAGCGGATCAGGCACGGGCCGCCGTCCGCATGCGGAGTGCCCGGAGGGTGTAGTCGAGGCCGGTGACGGCGGTCACCACGACCGCGGCCGCCATGATCCAGGGGCCGACGTCGGCGAGCGGCTCGGGGAACGGCCACAGGTACCACCCGATGGCCAGGATCTGCAGCGTCGTCTTGATCTTGCCACCCCGGCTGGCGGCGATCACGCCGTACCGGATCACCCAGAAGCGCAGCAGCGTCACGCCCACCTCGCGTACCAGGATCACCAGCGTCACCCACCACGGCAGCCGGTCGTACCAGGACAGCAGCACCAGCGCGGCGCCGGTGAGCGCCTTGTCGGCGATCGGGTCCGCCACCTTGCCGAACGAGGTGACCAGCCCGTACCGCCGGGCGATCCAGCCGTCGACGAAGTCGGTGAGCGACGCCACCCCGAACGTCAGGCAGGCCGCGATCCGCCAGTCTCGTCCGATCATGTCCGAGGCCACCACCAGCACCACGAACAGCGGCACCATGACCAGCCGGAGCGCGGTGATCGCGTTCGCCGCGTTGACGAGTGGCACCGGCGGCACCGGCGCGGCCTGTACGGCGGGGTCGGTCACGGCGCCGCCGCCGAGACCATCTCGGTGGGCACCGCCACCAGGTCGACCCCCTCGGTGCCGTTGACCGTGGCGCGCACCAGGTCGCCGGGGATGAGCGCGGCCAGGTCGACCCCGGCCTCGCCGGCGACCAGCGTCACCGACCCGTCGACCTCGGGGGCCTGGTGGGCGGCGCGCCCCTCGACGACGCCATCCTCCACGGTGTCGACGAGCACCTCGAGGACCGAGCCGAGCCGCTCGGACGCCCGCTGGGCGCACAGCTCCTCGGAGAGAGCGAGCAGTTTCTCGTACCGCCGCTTGATGGTCGGCCGGCCGACCTTGCCGGTCATCGAGGCGGCCTCGGTGCCGTCCTCGTCGCTGTAGTCGAAGACGCCGATCGCGTCGAGCCGCGCGTCGGTGAGGAAACGCACCAGCTCTTCCACATCGGACCGGGTCTCGCCGGGGAAGCCGACGATGAAGTTGCTCCGCGCGCCCGCCTCCGGGGCCAGCGCCCGCACCGACGCCAGCAGCTCCAGGAAGCGCTCGGTCGAACCGAACCGCCGCATCCGCCGCAGCACCGGCTCGCTGGAGTGCTGGAACGACAGGTCGAAGTACGGCGCGACGCCGGGTGTGGTGGCGATCACCTCGACCAACCCCGGGCGTGTCTCGGCCGGCTGCAGGTAGCTGACCCGCACCCGCACGATCCCCTCGACGGCGGCGAGCTGGGGCAGGAGCCGCTCCAGCAGGCGGGGGTCGCCGAGGTCCTTGCCGTACGACGTGGAGTTTTCACTCACCAGCACCAGCTCGCGCACGCCGGTCTTGGCCAGCCACTCGGCCTCGGCGAGCAGCTCGTCCGGCGTACGCGAGACGAAGGCGCCGCGGAAGGCGGGGATCGCGCAGAACGCGCACCGCCGGTCACACCCGCTGGCCAGCTTGAGGGAGGCGACCGGCCCCTCCTGCAGGCGGCGCCGGCGCAGGTGCTTGGGACGCCCCTCGGCCCCAAAGCCGTCTCCAGGTCCGAACCACTCGGTGGGCGCGTGGCCGGGGATCGCGAGGTCGCTCTCCCGCCGCGCGACGGGGGTAAGTGGCAGCAGCTCGCGGCGGTCGCGCGGGGTGTGCGCGTCGAACCGCTCCCCGGCCAGCACCGAGTCGAGCCGCGCGGCGATCTCGGGGTAGTCGTCGAAGCCCAGCACCGCGTGCGCCTCGGGCAGGCTGTCGGCGAGCTCCCGCCCGTATCGCTCGGCCATGCACCCGGCCGCGACCACCTTGGCGCCGGTGTCGGCGGCGGCCATCAGCGTCTGGATCGAGTCCTGCTTGGCCTTGTCGACGAAGCCGCACGTGTTGACCAGCACCACGTCGGCACGCTCGCCGTCGGTGGTGACCTCCCACCCGTCGGCGTGCAGGCGGCCGGCCAGCTCCTCCGAGTCGACCTCGTTACGGGCGCAGCCCAATGTCAGCAGAGCTACGCGACGGGTTTCGGCGGAGGAGGCAGACACCACCCGAGGGTACCGGTCCGAGCAGCGGAAGCACCTGAGGCGTCCGTACCTGAAGTGCGAGACGATACCGCACATGCGAGATCAGGACGTGAACGAGCGAATCAGCAACTGGGCCGGCAACGTCATCTTCACCGCAGAGCGCCTGCACTGCCCCTCGACCGTCGCGGAGCTACAGGCACTGGTCGCCGGCGCGGGGCGGATCCACGCGCTCGGCACCGGCCACTCGTTCAGCCGCGTCGCGGACTCCCCCGGCGACCTCGTCTCCGTCGCCGCACTGCCGCCGGTGATGGACCTCGACACCACCGCCGGCACGGTCACCGTCTCCGCCGGGCTGCGCTACGGGGAGCTGGCGCCGTACCTGCACGAGAAGGGGTACGCGCTGCACAACCTGGGTTCGCTGCCGCACCTGTCGGTGGCCGGGGCGTGCGCGACCGGCACGCACGGCTCGGGGGTACGCAACGGTGGGCTCGCCACGGCCGTCACCGCGATTGAGCTCGTGACGGCCGGCGGCGAGCTGATCTCCCTGCGGCGCGGCGACGCGCTCTTCGACACGGCCGTGGTCGGGCTGGGCGCGTTCGGGGTGGCCACCCGTGTCACGCTCGAGCTCCAGCCCACCTTCGACGTCGAGCAGTACGTCTACGACAGCCTGCCCTTCGCCGCGCTCCGCGAGCACTTCACCGAGGTGATGTCGGCCGCGTACAGCGTGAGCGCGTTCACCGACTGGACCGGGCCCACGGTGCGCAATATCTGGGTCAAGCGCCGCGTCGACGAGCCGCTGCCGCCGCCGGTCGAGTGGCTGGGCGCGGTGCGGGCGGACGGGCCCCGCCACCCGGTGCCCGGGATGCCGGTGGAGCACTGCACCGAGCAGCTCGGCGTGCCCGGCCCCTGGCACGCCCGGCTGCCGCATTTCCGGCTGGAGTTCACCCCGAGCAGCGGGGAGGAGCTGCAGACGGAGTACTTCGTGGCGCGCGAGGACGCGGTGGCGGGGTTGGCGGCGCTGGACGCCGTGCGGAGCCTGATCGCCCCGGTGCTCCAGATCTGCGAGATCCGCACCATCGCGGCCGACCGGCTGTGGCTCAGCCCCGCGTACGGGCGGGACAGCGTCGCCTTCCACTTCACCTGGATCAAGGACGCCGGGGCGGTCGCGCCCGTGGTGGCCGCGATCGAGGAGCGGCTCGCCCAGTTCGACGCGCGCCCGCACTGGGGGAAGGTCTTCGCGATGGCGCCGGAGGTGGTCGCCGCCCGGTACCCGAAGCTGCGCGACGCCGCCGCCCTCGCCCGTGACCTCGACCCGCGCGGGGTCTTCCGGAACGAGATGCTCGACAGCTATCTCTACGCGGAGGGTGAGCGCTAGCACCGCCACCCGTGATCATCGAGCGTATATAAATGATCACGCACGGGTACCCGCACGGGCTCTAATGTGTGCGAAGATACGTCGTGTTTACCCAGCGTGACCAGGGTGTCCCTGGAGCGTCGCGCCAGCTCACCGGCGTCGGTGCCAGCGACCTGGCCGGTTCCCGGGAGGCCGGCCGCGCCGCCGCCTCGGCCGCCGTCGGCCGCCTGGAAGGCGCGCGACCCACCCTCGCCGTCGTGTACGCGTCGGTGCGCTACGACCTCGCCGACCTGCTCGCCGGCGTCCGCGCGGTGACCGGCTCGACACCGCTGGTGGGCGCCACGACCAGCGGCCAGTTTCACGACGGCACGCTGGTCCCGCCCGGCGATGGCGTGGTGGTGCTGGTGTTCGGCCCGGGGCCCTACCAGTTCGGAGTGGCCTCGGCGAAGGGGCTGCGCGCCGACGCGTTCACCCTGGGTCGGGAGATCGCCCGGGGCGCACGCGACGCGGCCGGCCCTGAGCGGATGGCGCACGCCGCGGTCCTGCTGCTGGCCGACGGCCTCGCTGGCAACCTCCAGACGCTGCTCAGCGGCGTGCACCGGGTGGCCGGCGCGTCGGTGCCGGTGGCCGGTGGCGCGGCGGGCGACGACCGCGAGCTGGCGGAGACGTTCGTCTTCCATGACGGCGAGGTCCTCTCCGACGCGGCGGCCGCGGTGTGGATCGACTCGCCCCACCGGCTCGAGGTGGTGGTCGCGCACGGCTGGCGGCCGGTGAGCCTCCCGATGCTGGTCACCCGAGTCGACGGCACGGTCGTGCACGAGATCGGTGGCCGGCCGGCGCTCGACGTCTTCCGGGAGCACTTCCCGGATCGCTCGGTGGAGCGGTCCCTGCGCTACGCGCCGGTCGACGGCTGGCCCCGCTCCCAGGCACTGGGCCTGATCGAGCCGGATGGCACGCAGCTCATCCGCGGCGCCTACGTCGACGACGAGGGCCAGCTCAACACGTTCGCGCCCCTCCCGCCGTACTCGGCGGTGCAGATCGTGGCCGGCGAGCCGGACGACCTGCTCAGCGTCGCCGACGGCATCGCGAAGGACGCGGTGGCCGGGCGCGACCCGGGCGTGCTGCTGGTCTTCAGCTGCGTGGCCCGCCTCGACATCCTGCGCGAGCGGGGCGTGGAGGAGGCCGGCCGGCTGCACGCCGCGGCGGCCGGAGTGCCGACGTTCGGCTTCTTCACCTACGGCGAGTTCGCCCGCACGACCAGCGTCGCCGGCTACCACAACGCGACGGTGGCGGCGATCGCACTGTGAGCGAGCGAAGCAGGGGGCATGGTGACGGATGAGCACGCCGCCGCGCTGAGGCGGCAGCTTGACGAGGCCGCCACCGCGGTCCGCGAGGCCTACCGCGACACCACGCGGCTGATCCGGCTGCTCGCGGCCGTCGGCCAGCCCTCCTCGCCGGAGGAGCTGACCGACCGGATGCTGCAGGTCCTCTCCGACGTGTTCTCGGCGGACGTGACGATGCTCGCCCACGTGGCGCCGCCGCGCATGGTCGTGCGCCACTCGTGCGGCCTGCCCGAGGACCACCCCGCGTTCGGCGCCGGCTGGGCCCTGCCCGCGGCGGCGGCCAGCCCACTCGGCAGCGCTGGCCTCGCCACGCTGGGCGGGCGCGGCGTGACGGCGATGCCCGCACCGCTGGCCGCGCTCGGCACCCGCTTCGCCGTGTGGATCCCGCTCGACCTCGACGCCGAGCCGGGCGACGTGCTGCTGCTCTGCCGGCGCGCCGGCGAGGAGTTCACCCAGCTCGACCTGCAGGTGCTCGCCTCGGTGACGCACCGGCTGCGGACGGCGCTGCACGAGCGCGAGCAGAGCGCGGTCATGGCCCGCCTCGCCCAGTCCGGCCACCGGCTCGCCCGCCACCTCGACCTGGCCCCGCTGCTCGACGAGGCCGCCGCGCTGCTGCGCGAGCTGACCAGCGCCGACGACGCGTGGGTGGTCACCGTCCGCGACGGCCGCGCGATCCGGCGCGCCCACAGCGGGTTCGACGACACCCTCGACCCGGCCGACCAGCTGCCCGGTTGGGAGGCGGCCTGGGACGGCGAGCCGTACGTGCTGGTCGAGGGGGATCGCCGGCTGATCGGCGTGCCGGTGATGCGAGACGGCGAGCCGTGCGCCCTGCTGTACGCCGCCCGTGCGCTCCCCCGCCCCCTGACCGGCGACGCGGTCGAGATCCTCGCCGTGTTCGCCAACTACGTGGCGGCCGCGATCACCAACGCGGAGCTCTACCGCGCGCTCGGCCAGAGCGAGTCGTCGCTGCGCCTGATCACCGACTCGATCAGCGACCTGGTCGCGATGGTCGACTCGGACGGGCGGTTCGCGTACGCCTCCCCCTCGCACGGGCGCGAGCTGGCCCGCGAGCCCGACCGGCTGGTGGGCCGCCGGGTCACCGACTTCGTCCACGCCGACGACCGCGAGCGGCTGGAGGGCGCGCTGCGCGGCGCGGCCTCGGGCCACAAGGTGGAGTACCGGCTGCGCACCGGCTCCGGCCACTGGACCTGGGTGGAGAGCGCGCTGCGCCCGGCCCCCTCGGCCGGCGGCACGGTGGTGCTCTCCTCCCGCGTGATCGACGACCGCAAGCGGCTGGAAGACGAGCTGCGGCTGCGTGCCACCCACGACCCGCTGACCGGCCTGGCCAACCGCACCCTCGTCGCCCAGCGGCTCACCGAGGCGCTCGCCGACGGCGAGGGCGCCGGCCACGTCGGGCTGCTCTTCTGCGACCTCGACAGGTTCAAGGCGGTCAACGACCGGCTCGGCCACGAGGCCGGCGACGACCTGCTCAAGCAGGTGGCGGCCCGGCTGCGCCACAGCCTGCGCCCCGGCGACCTGCTCGGCCGCTTCGGCGGCGACGAGTTCGTGGTGGTGCTCGACGCCGTGAGCGACCTCGCCGACGTCGCGCAGGTCGGCCGGCGGGTGGCCCGCGCGCTGGACGACACGTTCCGGCTGCACGACGAGCCGGTGCGCATCTCGGCGAGCGTCGGCGGGGTGCTCGGCGTGCGCCGCCGCACCACCGCCAGCGCCATGCTGCGCGACGCCGACGCCGCGATGTACGCGGCGAAGGACCGCGGCCTCGGGCTGATCGAGATCTTCGACGACGCCGCGTCGAGCCGCTCGCTCGACCGGCTGGGGCTCCGCTCCGACCTGCTCGGCGCGCTCGAAGGCGACCAGTTCGCCGTGCACTACCAGCCGATCTGCGATCTGGGCAGCCGGCAGGTGGTCGCGTTCGAGGCGCTGCTGCGGTGGACCCACCCCCAGCGCGGCGCGGTGCCGCCCGACGTGTTCATCCCGCTCGCCGAGGAGACCGGCGCGATCGTCCCCATCGGACACTGGGTGCTCGAGCAGTCGTGCCGCGAGCTGGCCCGGTGGGGCGAGCTGGCCGGCGAGCGGGTGCGGGTCAACGTCAACCTCTCGCCCGTGCAGCTGCAGCAGCCCCACCTCGCCAGCGAGCTGCTCGACATCGTGCGGCGCTCCGGTGTGGACCCCGCCGACGTGTGCCTGGAGGTGACCGAGCACAGCTACCTGCGGGAAGACGTCACCGAGAGCGCGGCGGTGCTCCGCTCGGCCGGGCTCCACTTCGCGCTCGACGACTTCGGCACCTCGTACTCCAGCCTCAACTACCTCAAGTGGTTTCCGATCGACCTGCTCAAGGTCGACCGCTCCTTCGTCGGTGGCGTGGCGGCCAGCGACACCGACCGGGGCATCGTGCGGGCGGTGCTCGCCATCGCCGACTCGCTGCGGCTGGGCGTGATCGCCGAGGGCGTGGAGACCGAGGAGCAGCGCGCCGCACTGCTCGGCCTGGGGTGCGCGCTGGGCCAGGGCAACCTGCTCTCCCCGCCGCTCACCCCGGAGTCGGCTCTCGAGCTACTGACGGCCCGCCGCCAGTCGGTCGTGGCCTCCTAGCGACGGCGCCGGGTACGGCTCGCGGAGCGTGAACGCCTCCGGGCCGGGCCCGACCCGGTCGAGCAGCGCCAGCCGCTCCCGCGCCTGCTCCAGCGTGGGGATCGTGCCGGCCGGGATCCACCAGAGTACGAGGTGCGAGCCGAGCCCTTCGCGCGAAAACCACTCCCGCCGGCGGCGCAGCTGCTCCAGGTGGGTGCCGTCCCGGTAGGTGAAGTCGCGCAGGGCCTCGACCGACTCCCAGACCGACATGTTCACCATCAGGTCCGGGCCGAACGGGCGCAGGCTCGTCGCGTCGTCGGAGTCCTCACCGACCAGCCGCCAGACGAAGCCGGGCGAGTCGTCGGCGCGCGCGTTGATGAGCACGAGCTCGTCGACGAAGCCGGCCATGGACGGGTCGTCGAGCGGCGCGCGTGGGGAGGCGACGTTGAGCTGGGCCAGGTGGTAGTTGGTCATGGCCGTACTATAAATCACTGATCTTGTTTTTAGAAAGGACCACGCAGCAGTAGCCCGGCCCCGGGTCCAGCCGAGCCCGCCACTCGCTGTCGCCGGCACCCTCCAGCACCCCCTCGACGAGGGCCAGGTTCATGCCGCAGACCAGCGGCGGAAACCGCTGGGCGAGCTGGTGGAAGGGGCAGTTGCGCAGGCGTACCGCCGAGTCGTCGGCCTCCGGCTCGTAGCCGCGCGCGGTGAGCACCTCGACGGCGCCGGCACCCGAACCGGCGGCGGCCGCCACCTCCCGGCCGTGCCTGCGGGCGACCTGGTAAGCCGCCTCGTCGGCGCCGGACCGCTCGACCGCCTCGGCGAGAAGCTCGGCCGCGGAGAGATAGGAACGCGGCGGCACGCTGACCACGTGCTCGCCGGACGCCCGCCGGTAAAGCTTGGCCGGCCGCCCGGCACCCGGCCCGGATCGCCCGGTCCGCCGCGCGAACGACACCTCCAGCAGGCCCGCGTCCACGAGCTTGTCCAGGTGGAACGCGGCGAGCGTGCGGCCGACCCCGAGGGCGGCGGCGACCTCATCGCGCCCCACCGACTCCGCGCCGGCATCGACGACCACCTGGTACGCCGAGCGCCGCACTGGATCGGTGAGCAGCGCGACAACTTCTAAATCCTCCACGTATTGACAATAGAACGTCGGTGGCGCGTACGGGTCATACCTCGGCCGCCGCGGCCGCGAGGAGCCGCGCCAGCTCGTCCGGCCTGGTGACCATCGGCCAATGGCCCGAGTCGATGTCGACGAGGTCGAGGTGCTTGACCTTCGCGAGCTCGGGCGCCTCGCCGCCATCGATCCATCCGCGCGCCTGGGCGGGCGTGAACTCGGGACACACGACCACCACCGGGACGTCGAACCGCCGCTCGTCGGCCAGCCGCACGACGCCCTTGGCCACCGCCTCGGGCACGGGGATCGCGGCGGACGCGAACTTTCGCCTGGCCTCCTCGTCGAGGTCGGCGGAGTCCGGCCCCTCGAACGGGCCCCACCCGGGGAAGGGCATGGCGCCGTCCTTCAGCGGGAAGAAGTCGGCGTAGAACTCCCCGTCGCCGGACGGGAAGCCGCCGACGAGGGCGACCTTTGCCACCCGCTCCGGCCACGCGTCGGCGACCAGCCAAGCCAGGGTGCACGCGGCCGAATGCCCCACCACCATGGGCTTTCCGGAGGCCGAGTCCACGGCGGCGAGCACCGCCGCCACCTGCTCGTCGAGCGTGGCGGACTCCGATCCGTCGCCCTGGCCCGGGAGGGTGAGCGGCACGGGACGGTGGCCGAGTGGCTCGATCGCGGACGCGACGCCGTCCCATGCGGATCCGTCGAGCCACAGGCCAGCGATCAGCAAGATATCCATGCGGTCACGCTAGGACAGGTTCCGGACGATCTACTTCCGCTTCAGCGCTTACTCGGGCCGCAGGTTGGCGAGGGCTTCCTCGAGCTCGTCCGGCTTGACGAGCACGTCGCGCGCCTTGGAGCCCTCGGACGGGCCGACGATGCCGCGGGTCTCCATCAGGTCCATCAGGCGGCCGGCCTTGGCGAAGCCGACCCGCAGCTTGCGCTGGAGCATCGACGTCGAGCCGAACTGCGACGTGACCACCAGCTCGATCGCCTGCACGAGCACGTCGAGGTCGTCGCCGATCTCCTCGTCGATCTTCTTCTTCGGGTCTTGCACGGGGGTCAGCACATCCGGCCGGAACTCCGGCTCGCGCTGGTTTTTGCAGTGCTTGACGATGTCGGCGATCTCGGTCTCGGCGACCCAGGCGCCCTGGATGCGGATCGGCTTCGAGGCGCCCATCGGCAGGAAGAGCCCGTCGCCGCGGCCGATCAGCTTCTCCGCGCCGGGCTGGTCGAGGATGACCCGCGAGTCGGCGAGCGAGGACGTGGCGAACGCGAGCCGCGACGGCACGTTCGCCTTGATGAGGCCGGTGACGACGTCGACCGAGGGGCGCTGCGTGGCCAGCACCAGGTGGATGCCGGCGGCCCGGGCCAGCTGGGTGATGCGCACGACCGAGTCTTCGACGTCGCGCGGGGCCACCATCATGAGGTCGGCCAGCTCGTCGACGATCACCAGCAGATACGGGTACGGCCGGATCTCCCGCTCGCTGCCCGGCGGCGGCTTGATCTGCCCGGCGCGCACCTTGCGGTTGTAGTCGTCGATGTGGCGCACCCCGGCGGCGGCCAGGTCGTCGTACCGCATGTCCATCTCGCGGACGACCCAGTCGAGCGACTCGGCGGCCTTCTTCGGGTTGGTGATGATCGGGGTGACGAGGTGCGGGATCCCCTCGTACGAGGTCATCTCCACGCGCTTCGGGTCGATCAGGACGAGCCGCACCTCGTCCGGCGTGGCCCGGCTCAGGATCGACACGAGCAGCGAGTTGAGGCAGGACGACTTGCCCGCTCCGGTGGCGCCGGCGATGAGGATGTGCGGCATCTTCGCGAGGTTGGCCACCACGTAGCCGCCCTCGATGTCCTTGCCGAGCGCGACGAGCATCGGGTGGTGATCGGCGGTGGCCGCCCGCGAGCGGAGCACGTCGCCGAGCGCCACGTCTTCCCGGTCGGAGTTGGGGATCTCCACGCCGACCGCGCTCTTGCCCGGGATCGGGCTGAGGATGCGCACGTCGGGTGACTTCACCGCGTACGCGATGTTGCGCGAGAGCTGGGTGATCCGCTCGACCTTGACGCCGTGGCCCAGCTCCACCTCGTACCGGGTGACGGTCGGCCCCCGGGTGAAGCCGGTGACCGCCGCGTCGACGTCGAACTGCTCGAACACCCCCTGCAGCGCGGCGATGACCTCGTCGTTGGCCTTGCTGCGGCTCTTCGCGGCGACGCCCTGCTTGAGCAGGTTGGGCGGGGGCAGCTTGTAGTCGCCGGCCATGCCCGTGATGGCGAGCTGCTCGGCCCGGGTGGGCGGCGGCGAGTGCTCCGGCGGCTCGGCCACCTTGCGGGCGGCGGGCACGGCGGCCGGTGGCTTGCGCGGCAGGAGGACCGTGTCGTGGACGATCTCCTCCTCGTCCGGCTCGCCGGCGCTGTCGGCGAGGGCCGCCTGCCGGCGGCGTGAGGACGACCGGCGCCGCACCGGCGCGGGCTCCTCCTCGTCTTCCTCCTCATCTTCCGGCGAGGTCTCCTCATCGGGCGGGAGCGGCCGCCCCAGCAGCGAGCCGACCAGCAGGCCCAGCCGCTCCGGGACCTTGTTGATCGGGGTGGCGGTGATGACCAGCAGGCCGAAGAGCATCAGCAGCACGAGCAGCGGGAAGGCCACCCACTCGGTGACCGCCCGCTCCAGCAGCCCGCCGACGCCGGCACCGACCAGGCCGCCCGCGTAGTCGCGCTGGGCGTTGTCGATCGGGTCCTGGGCGAGGTGGAGCAGGCCGCCCGCGGAGAGGATCAGCGCGGACCAGCCGACCACACCCCGGCCGCGGTGCTCGGGATCACTCGGCTCGCGCATCAGCCGGATCGCGGCGACGAGCAGCAGCAGCGGCAGCGCGGCGGCGATCGCGCCGAGGAAGAGGCGCACGGTGTCCGCCACCCGCTCGCCGACCGGCCCCGCGCCGGAGAACCAGACCGCGACGCCGGTGAGGATGGAGAGGCCGAGCAGCAGGAGGCCGCCGCCGTCGCGGCGGTGCTCGGGGTCGAGGTCGCGGGCCGTGGCGGCCTGGCGCCCGACGCCCCGGACGACCCACCCCACGCTGTGCGCGAGACCCATCCAGACCGCGCGGACACCGCGCCCTAGCAGGATGGGGACGCCGGCGCTGGAGCTGCGGCGGCGGGTGCGGCTGGACTGGCGCGCGCGACCACTCGCGGCGCGCGCGGTAGAGGCGCCGCGCCGCCGACTCGCCTGGGTGGTGCGGCCAGCCATAGGCCCTAGGATCACACGGTAGCCGCAAGGTACGAGGGAAGCGCGCCCTAGGGCGGCGTGTCATTTTGAGGCCAAGGGCCCTTTGATCCGGCGTTGGCGTCTCCGTCGTATCGTGCCCCGGGGACTCCGTAACCTGGGTGCCGCTCGTGGCGTGGCGCGGACGCCATGCGATGGGTGGCGCCGGACAAAGATCGAGCCACATCCGAAGGGACATTTCTCGCATGCCATCCGACGGCGAGGTGCAGACCCTCGCGCCGCTCACCAACGAGTTGATCGCGCAGGTGCTGAGCGCCCGCGGTTACAACTACGGCACCGACGACGACGGCGATATCGGCGGGATGTGGGACGAAAACCTCATCTGGTTCTTCCGCCGCGGCTCCCAGGGCGAGATGCTCCAGGTGCGCACGCTCTCCGCGACCGAGTTCACCGTCGACGACGTGCCGCGGCTATACGCGTTCTGCAACGAGTGGAATCACGACCGCCTTTGGCCGAAGGCGTTCGTGCACGTCAACGACGACGGCACCGCCCGCGTCTTCGGTGAGGTCACGACCGACCTGGAGCGCGGCGTCTCGCACGTCCAGCTCGACCAGCTCATCGGCTGCGGCATCTCGACCGGCTGCCAGCTGGCCGAGGCGGCGGCGGGATTGAAGCCGTGAGCGAGCGAGTTGGCGCGGCGGCGTCTGGACTGAGCGGCCCCGCCGACGAAGTCGGGGTTTCGGGGCCGCGAGGGAAGACGTCGCCTTCAGCGCCGCACGAGCGAGCGAAGCCGGAGGCACAGTGACGGGCACGGAGCACCGCTTCCAGGTCGACCTGCGCGGCGTGGTCGACCTGCTCAGCCACCATCTGTACGCGAGCCCGCGGGTCTTCGTGCGCGAGCTGCTGCAAAACGGCACCGACGCGATCACCGCGCGTCGCGCCGCGGATCCGGACTCCCCCGCCGGGCGCGTGGTCATCGAGCCGCTGCCGGGGGGCGCGCTGCGCGTGACCGACAACGGCATCGGCCTGACCGAGGCCGAGGTGCACACGTTCCTGGCCAGCGTCGGGCGCACCTCCAAGCGCGACGACCTGGGCTTCGCCCGGCAGGACTACCTCGGCCAGTTCGGCATCGGGCTGCTCTCCTGCTTCATGGTCGCGGACGCCATCGAGGTGGTCTCCCGCTCGGCCAAGGGTGGCGACGCGGTCAGCTGGACCGGGTACGCCGACGGCCGCTACACGACCGGCGCCGCCGAGGCCGCGGAGGTCGGCACGACGGTCACCCTCCGCCCGCGGGCCGGCGCCGAGCACTGGCTCACCCCGACCACCGTGCGCGAGCTCGCCTCGTCGTACGCCCACCTGCTCGATGTCGAGGTCACCGTCGGGGGCGAGCGGATCACCGAGCCGCAGGCCCCGTGGGAGGTCGCCTACGACGATCCGGAGGTACGCCGCGCGGCGCTCCTCGAGTACGGCACCAAGCTGCTCGGCAGCCGCCCGATGGAGGTCATCGACCTGGCCGTGCCCGAGGCGGGGATGCGGGGCGTCGGCTTCGTGCTCGCCTCACCGGCCCAGGTGGGCCAGAGCGGTCACCGGGTCTACCTCAAGCGCATGCTGCTCAGCGAGGACGCGTCCAAGCTGGTGCCGGAGTGGGCGTTCTTCGTCCGGTGCGTGGTCGACACGAGCATGCTGCGGCCGACCGCCAGCCGCGAGGCGCTGTACGAGGACGACCTGCTCTCCGCCGTCCGCGCCGGCCTCGGCGAGCAGATCCGCACCTGGCTGCTCGACCTGTCGGTCAACGACCCCGACCGGCTGGCCGCGTTCCTGCGCGTGCACCACCTGGGCGTCAAGGCGCTCGCCGTGCGCGACGACGAGATGCTCAAGCTCGTCGACGCGTGGCTGCCGTTCGAGACGAGCCGGGGCACGATGCCGCTGCGGGTGTTCCGCCGCGGGCTGTCGATGATCCGGTATGTGGAGACGGTCGACGAGTTCCGCTCGCTGGCCGCGATCGCCAGCGCCGCCGGCACGCCGGTGGTTAACGCGGGGTACGCGTACGACACCGAGATCCTGGAGCGACTGTCCAGGGTGGACCCCGAGGCACGGGTGCGCCGCCTCGACCCGGGCGAGCTCGCCGCGCGGCTCGACCCGCTGCCGCCGGCCCAGGAGGCACAGGTGGCGCCGTTCCTGGAGACCGCGCGGGTGGTGCTGCGCGAGCTCGACTGCGTGCCGCTGATCCGCCAGTTCGACCCGGTGACGATGCCCGCCCTGTACGTGATGAGCCACAAGGCGCGCACCCAGGACACCGTGCGGCGCAGCATCGAGGCGGTCGACGACCTGTGGTCGGACGTGCTCTCGGCGTTCAACGACGTGACGGTGGAGCACCGGCCGGAGCTTGTCTTCAACTGGCGCCACCCGCTCATCCGCAAGATCACGTCGTACCCTCCGGGGCCCGCGTTGCGCCACGCCGTCGAGGCCCTTTACGGTCAGGCGCTGCTCGCCGGCCACCACCCGCTGCGCCCGGTGGACACGGCGGCGCTCAACAGATCGTTCCTGGCGCTGCTGGACCGGGCCTTCACCGACCTTCCCTCGCTTCCCTCATCTGATCCGGAGAAGTCATGAGCACCAGGCACGAGCTGCAGGAAGCCCTCGAAGAGGCGCGCGACATGCCGGACGGCGACGGCAAGATCGCCGAGCTGGAGCGGATCGCGGCCCACGCCGACGCCGCCGGTGACGTGCGGCTGGGCTACGACGCCCGGATCGACCTGATCGACGCGTACAACAACCACACCGAGCGGTGGCGCATGCTGCCGGCGTTCGGGTGGTGCCTGGCTGCGTACGACCGCGACCCCTCCATGTTCGAGGAGTGGGACGGCGAGCAGCTGCGCTGGTACCACAAGTGGGCGGTGGCCACGCTGCGCAGCACGCCGCGCGTGGGGCTGGCGCAGACGCAGG
>Ga0214467_1000043_pt1 | contig 37206 bp, 36 predicted proteins | sample RVTome_8_FD_187339 | JGI IMG/M metagenome (GOLD analysis project Ga0214467, IMG submission 187339) | Soil microbial communities from uranium-contaminated site in the Upper Colorado River Basin, Wyoming, United States - RVT160D0 HiSeq ...
CCTGCCCATGGTGGGCAACTGGGACGGCAGCGGCGGCATCGGCCTGGGTATCTACCGGGGCCATGGCCAGTGGCTGCTGCGTAACTCGGTCTCGGGTGGCAACGCCACCACCGAGTTCGCCTACGGCACCCCCACCGACACCCCGGTCTACACGGTCAAACGGCCCGCCGGCAGCGACACCGTGGCGCCAAACCCCTACCCCGCCGAGGAGGTCACCAACGGCTGGACCCGACGGATGCGCTACGTCGTGGATCAGCTCAACCTCGCTTTCAACCCTCGTTCGTGCGGGGGACAGGCCGATGGCTCCAACAGCGGTCACATCCCGGGAAGCGACCACTACAGCGGAAATGCCGCCGACTGCTTCGCCACGGGGGCGGGCACGATCGCGACTGGTGCCGACAAGGCCCTTGGTGACCAGATGGCTGACTGGGCGGTGCGGAATGGAGCCGCGCTGAGGATCAAATCCATCATCTGGCATGGCCGCGTCTTCAGCTTCCAGAACGCGAACCCCAGCTGGGCGACGTACTGCCACCAGGACCTGACGGCGAGCCAGTGCGCGAACCCCACGCCGGGCAGGGTGGCGACCCTCCAGCACATGGACCACGTGCACATCTCCGTCCTGCACTGAGGCGACGAAAACAGAGCACGCGCGATGCCCGGCCGCCCCGCGGCCGGGCATCCTCACGAGGAGCCCTGACGGGGCCCGCTCAGCCGCTCACCTGCCGGCCTGCTCGGGCCGCCATTGCACGAGTACCGCGGTGGCATCGTCCTGAAGCCCGTCGAACTGGTGCTCCACGACGGCGCGGACCAGCCGGCGCATGCTCTCCGGCGCGGGCAACTCGTCGTTGAGCGCCCGCTGCACGAGGTCGAGGAGGCGGCCCAGCCCGAACCGTTCGCCGTCGTCGTTGAACGCGTCGGTGACGCCGTCGGTGTACGCGAGCACCCGATCGCCGGACTGGAGCGCCTCCTGGTGCACGGCCGGGCCGCGCCGGGACATGTGATGCAGGCCGAGCGGCAGGGCGGTGGGCCCGGGCAGCTCTTTGACCGCCTTGCCTTCACGCAGCACCTGGGCGCCGGGGTGTCCGGCGTTGACCGTGCGCAGGATCCCGGTGGTGCGGTCAAGCTCGGCGATGATCGCCGTAGCGAACAGGCTCGGGTGCCGCCGCCGCAGCCACATGTCGATCGCGGCGGCGGTCTCGACCAGGTCCAGGCCGCTGCGGCGGGCGTTGCGGTACGCGTTGATGGTCAGCGCGGCGAGCGTGCTGGCGGCGATGCCGTGCCCGCAGGTGTCGAAGAGGGCGAAGCTGAGCAGATCGCCGTTGAGGGCGTAGTCGAACACGTCGCCGCCGACGTCGTAGCAGGGCTCCAGGATCGCGGTGATGACCACATCGTCGGTCGCGAACGTCAGCGGCGGCAGCAGCCCCCAGACGATCTCGGCGGCGATGTGCATGGGCATCCGCCGGCGCGCCCGCTCGACCGTGTCGCCGTAGGGTCGCCGATTCTTGACCAGTTGCGCGACGTACGCGGCGACCTCGGTGCAGGCGGCCTCCACCTCGTCGTTGACCGCCGCAGGGGCGACGAACTCCAGCACACCGAGCCGTTCGCACCCGTCGACCAGCGGCACCCACAACCGGTCCGGGTGCCCGGACGCGTGCTGCAGCTCCAGGCTGATGTACGCCCGGCCGGCCAGCGTGGTCTCGATCGGCAGCTCAGCACCCGCGCCGGCCGCCAGCGGCACCAGCCGCGTCTGCGGATAGTCGGCCAGATAGATCACGATCTCGGCAGCCCCCACGGCCGGAGCGACCGCGGTGACCAGAGTTGGCACGTCGTCCGGCCCGGTCAAGGCGACGGCCGCGCGCAACCGTCGCATCGCGTCGGCGATCCCAGCCGGCAAAGTCTGTGCCATCTGCCTCACCGTAGATGGCCACCGACCGGACCGCGACCTGAGCCAACGAGCCCAGCTGTCAGCGCAGGGGGATCGTGATCGGTTCGTCGGTCACCGTCCCGTCGGGGCGCCGGCGGGCGATGGGGGCCGGCTGGGCTCCCGGCGGTGTCGGCCCGTACGGGGTGACGACCATCCGGTCCGGCGTCACCTGCACGAGCAGGCAATGCGGCACGGCGGCCCAGGACAGCGTGCCGGCCTGCGCGAAACGGGTCGGAGTTCGCTCGTCCAGCTTCGCGCCGGCGCCGGAGACCACGTACTCCAGCTCGTCGACCTGCCCGTGCTGGAAGTTGTGCTCGTGGCCGTGCAGGAGCAGCCGCACGCCGCTGCGCCGGTAGAGCGGCACCAGCCGTTCCAGCTGCTCCGGCATGGATTGGTGGGCGGGTCCGGCCGAGTGTGCGGGGTGGTGCGAGAACGGCACCTGCCACACCGCGTCGCTGCTGGCGAGGGTCTTCTCCAGCCACTGGCGCTGTCCCGGCTCGTCAAACCAGTGCAGCCCCGGCTCGGCTCCCCAGGTGGTGTCGACGCAGACCAGCTCCAGCAGCGCGCCGACCCGTAACTGGTAGAACAGGCCGGGATCGATCGACGCCCGCCCGCCTTCCTGTCGCGGCCCGAACCGGATGCGCAGGTAGAGGTTGTCCTCCAGCTGCTGGCGGTCGTCGCTGGCCTCGGTGTCCGAACTGTCGTGGTTGCCGGCGGTGGGGTAGAACGCGAGGTGGTCGAACAGGTACCGGTAGGGCTGGAAGAACGTGAGCCACCAGTCCTCGTCGAAGGCGCCGGTGGCATCCTGCGGGCCGCCGGGCCCGTGGTAGATCGAGTCGCCGAGACCGACGACGAACCGGACGTCGACCGCGTCCGCCAGCCGCTGCATCGTGCGGGCGACCGCGAGCTGCCGGGTCCCGTCGACACCGGAGGCGATCCCGACGCCGAAGTCGCCGATGGCGAGGAAGGTGACCGGGTCCGGCTCCGAGCCGCTGGCGTGGGTCCGCAACCGCTGGTCCAGCGGCCGCCAGGCAGCCCCCAAACCTCCCGACGCCCAATCGAACCGCTCTCCCGCGCCCCACGGCTCACCGTCGACCACCACCCGGTACCGATACGTCGTGGCCGGCCGCAGCCCTTCCACCCAAGCGTGGTTGGCCTCGTCCGTGACGGCCCTGCCGACGATGACCCCATCGCCGTCGAGCACCTCCACCGCCGCCCGACCGCGCGGCTCGGACCGGGCGCCGAACGTCTCGCCGCCCCGCTCCGTCCGCCATCGGCCCGCGTGCTCTCCCAGCCAGAAACCGCCCCAGGCGATCAGCGCCGCGTTGTCCGTGACATCGACCAGCTGGACGTATGGCTCGAAGTGGGCTCTCACCACCGCGCGGTACCCCCGGGAGGGGTCGCCGAAAACCTGGCACCCGCTCCAGCGGCCCGGCCGCCGGCTACGTGGCTCTCTGCACGGCCTTGCGGGTCATGGTCTTCGCGAAGGCGCGGCTCCCGCCCAGATCGCTGGCGGGTTCGACGACGAGCACGAGGTCGCCGACCCGTGCGACCCCCAAAAACCAGCCGGGGTAGTTGGGCTCCTCGGCGGTGCCGATCCCGACGTAGATGAGCAGGCTCTCGTCGCCGGTGAAGTCGCGCTCGGCGACCTGCGCGCGCCACGTCACGTCCCCGCTCTGGTCGGGCGAGAAGGTGGCGCACTGGGCGACCCGGTCCCGCACCTCGGCCAGGAATGCCTCCGCGCCGCCGGCCCGGTAGCGGGTGACGGACTCGTAGCCGGACACCTCGGGGCCACCGGCGAAGTGCCGGAACCGGCCGGCGACCCGGTCCAAGTCGGCGGCGTAGAGCTCGCCGTCGCGGCACAGGTCAGGCTGCGGCCCGGGCATCTTGCCCGGCTCCCACGCCGGGTAGCCGGCGTGGTCTTCGATCATCGCGTAGCACTTGCCCCAGTCGCTCGCGCGGGACAGCCAGGACTTGACCGTCCCGGGGGTCGATCCGTGTCTTCGCTGGGTGGGAGGAGGTCGCCAGGCGGACCGGCGCGGCGCATGGCCAGCCGCCGGTTGCGTACGCGCCGCCAACTGTCGGTGGCCAGCCGGGTCAGCACCAGCCGCACCCAAGACTCGGTGTGGTCGTACTCGGCCAGCCGGCGCCACCGCTGCCAGGCCCGCACGTACGCCTCCTGCACCAGGTCCTGCGCTTCGGGCAGGTCGCCGGTCAGGGCGAATCCATAGCGCAGCATCCGTGCCGATGTCGCCCGGTAGAACTCGTCGAAGCCGTCCGCGTCGCGCATCTGCCCTCCCGCATGTACCTCTGACACGGCCGGCGGTGCGGGAGGGTTGCATCCGATTGGCGCGGGGCGTACCGGCCGCTGTGCTCAGCTGCTTCTCAGGCAGAACTCGTTGCCGTCGGGATCGGCCAGCAGCACGGTGCCGTCCTGATCGGCCTCGAGCTGAGTGGCCCCGAGGGAGACCAGCCGGTCGACCGCGGCTCGCTGGTCGCCGCCGGCCGGGGCGAGGTCGAAGCGTTGCCGGTTTCTCCCCGCTTTCGGGGCCACGGGTGGGCCTCCCCAGGCGACCTTCGTGCCGCCGTGCGGTGACTGGATCGCGGTTTCCTGGTCCTGGTCCCACACCAGCGGCCAACCCAGCGCCTCGGCCCAGAAGAGGCCGACCTTGCGGGTGCCGTCGCAGGCGAGCTCGCCGAGCCGGCCGCACCCGTCGAGAAAGGTATTGCCCGGCTCGATCACGCAGAGCTCGTTGCCCTCGGGGTCGGCCAGGACGACGTGCTCCTCCTCGGGACGCTGCCCGACGTCGAGGTGGCTGCCGCCGAGCCGCAGGGCCGTCGTCACCGTCTGCTCCTGGTCGGCGAGGCTGGCACTGGTCAGGTGAAGGTGTATGCGGTTCGGCCCCATCTTTTCCGAGCGGCTCGGGACGAACCGGAGGCCGAGCTGGGTCTCATCGCCGGGAAGGAGCGCACCACCGGCGTCCTCGACGACCTCACGGCTGAGCATGCCGGCCCAGAACCGCGCCAGGCGGGCCGCGTCGTGCGCATCGAAGGTGACCATCAGCAGTCGGGAGAGCATCACCGCAGAGTAGACACGGGCCAGCAGGACACCAAGCCCTTTATCGGCGGGTTTGATCGTGGCGGGCCGAGGAGAGCGCGGGCGCTGATTACCAGATCCTCCGCTTGCGCGGAGGTCCCGAATTGAACGGAATAGCAGGAAGCGCCCGCATGGCCTCGGCCGTCGCCACTATGTAGGGATCAGCTCACTGAGCCGGTCCAGTGTATATACCTCCGATCCGTCGGGCAGGTGCTCAGGCGCCTCGATGCCGATGAACGTGATCGGCTCGTCCGGTAGCCGTCCGTCCCACATCATCACTTCGGTCCGCGCGCGCCAACGGTCGACGAGGTAGGAAACGGTGAGGTAGCGCCGCTCCATCAGTGCGCGTACCCGGTCGGCCGTGGTGAAGGTGTTTTCCTCCACCCGGTTGAACGACGGCATACCCCGCAGGTACAGGTGCAGCCACACCGCCTGCCAACCGCGCTCGCCCTTGGCGAACACCATCGGCAGCGCGACCCGGCCCTGGCCGCGCAGGTGCGAACGGGCTCGCACGGTCCGCGCGTCGAACGGGGCGCCGCGCTGGTCCGGCGTGCGGGTCTGGTACCCGAACATCGACTCGGCGACCTCATCGAACGACTCGCCCGCGTAGACGTAGACCTGCGGCACCACATAGTGCCCGCGGACTGTCAGGGGCACGTCGATGAACTCGGTCGCACCGTTCGTCGCGTCGGTGATGTCGCCGGAGTGCACCACCCCGTCGTGGCGGTAGTTGGTCCAGGACACCTGGCCCGCGCTCCGGAACTCGTCGTCCAGCAGCAGCACCGAAAGGTCGTAGTCGGTGCGCCGGCTGGTCTGGCGCCAGTATGTGAAGAAGCGCAGCCGCTCACCGGATACAGAGGCTCGCGAGCCCCTCGGCAGCACCGCGAATCCGCCTTCGGTCGCCTTGCCGGACAGCGGCAGTGCGACGTCGAGCACCTCCGGGTCCACCACCAGCGGTCGCGGCCACTCCGGCAGCCGTGCGCCGATTTCGGCGTCGAGCAGCGACGACAACTCGGCCACCAGCCCGGCCGGCAGCGGTGGCCGCTCGTCCGGCCCGACCCATGCGCGCCGCGAGCGGCTCGCGTACATCCGGGCGGACGCGGGCGCCAGCCGGTTGCCGACATGCTCGCGCAGCGAGAAGAGCACCCGACCCGACGCCGAGCCGAGCGCACCGGTGACCGCTTCGACCACGACGGCTCGCTCCGGCGCCGCCGCCAGCCGCAGCAGCCGGTCCGCGGATCGCAGGAGCAGGCCCGGCGCGGCCGACAGCACCGAAGCGGCCGGACCGATCGCTCCGGCCCGGATCGCCGCCTCCGCGCGGCCAGCGAGGTTGCGTACCCGCCGCTCGCCACGCGCGACCGTGAACACCTCCCGCGCGTGCGGCCACTGGGCGTACTCGTGCGGGTGCAGCCGCTCCCCGAGCCGCTTCCACCGCTCCGCGTAGCGCACGACGTCACCCAGCTTGTCCGGGCTCGCACCGACGACCCCGTCCAGCGCGGCCAGCAGGATCCGCCGCTCCCGGCGCCGGAAGGCGCGAAAGCGCGTGGGTGTCGCGAGCGAGGCATCCCCGCCGGAGACCTGGCAGGCAAGGCGCAGCACGTCGGTCGTCGTGTCCACGGCGACCAGCGGCCGGCCGAGGACGAGCCGGATCCCGTTGAGCACAGCGCGGTTTTCCCGCACCGGGATCTCGGCCGGCTGCGCGCCGTCTACGCAGGCGACCGCGAGCTCGCTGAGGATCGCGAGGTCCGCCTCGCCGTGTGGCGTCGAGCTACCGGCCAGGGCCAGATAGAGCGACGCCGCCTCCACGTCGGCGGCGTCACCGAGGCGCAGCAAGGTCACCCGGTCACCGGCCGCAGTGATCAGGGCGTCGTGCGTCGCCAGCAGCTCGGCGTAGGTGTGCTGGTAAGTGCCGTAGGCCGGCAGGTCGAGCAGGTTGACCCCACCCGAGACGACCGCGTCCCGCAGCTGCGCGTCGGTCGCCGTGCCGCCGCCGGTGAGCACGGCCGCCCGCAGCCGCTCCATCCAGAACTCGATGGTGTCCGGCACGCCGTCAGGGAAGCCGATGAAGTAGGCGTTGTGCTGGACATGGTCGCCGACCACCTCGCGCACCGCGGACACGACCGTGGCGGCGAGATCCATCGCCGGCCCGTGCGCCAGGGCGCCGATGTGCTCCAGCAAGGCCCGCGACGCGGAGAACCCGACATCGAGCAGCGCCGCATCCAGCTGGCGGGCCACCGGCGTGCCGTCGCCGGCCGCGCCGGTACTCGCCGGCACGCGCAGCGTCTTCTGGATAATCAGCTTCTCGAGCACGCGGTCCCTCCGTTCCGCTGTTTCGTGACCCTCCACAGGGCACAGTGGGTCGCCGGGGACTCGAACCCCGAACCCTTCGGTCCAACCAGGAGAAGGAAGTGCTCCCATAACCGCACGGGGCGGAGAGCGGACGCGCTACTCAGCCGAATGCTCTGCCAGTTGAGCTAGCGACCCAGGTATCGATCATCGCATGGGCCGATCCGACCCGGCCATCGAGTTACGCGCCGCGGCCCGGCATGATGTCGGCCATGGCGAAGCCTCCTCCCGGCCGCGGCTGGTACGCGGTCGCGGGTACGGTCACCGCGTGCGGCCTGATCATCGCGATGATCGTGCTGGTGATCGGCTTCCGCTCGTGGCTCGACGGCTTCCCCGACCTGGGCCAGCGCTTCCGCGGCGGCGACACCGTGCGGGTCGACGTACGGGCGGGGGAGACCGTCGTGCTGTACGTCAGCCCGGACAGCGCCCCGGCGGAGTACTTGTGCGAGGGCGAGGTGGCCGGTTCGCCGATCCGGGTGACCGACTCCCCGACGTTCACCTTCTTCAGCGGGCTGGAGACCTGGGCGGCCCGATACGAGCTGGTGGCTGACCAGACGGGGACCGGGCAGCTCACCTGCGTAGCGCAGGTCGGGCGCGGCGCGGAAATGCTGGCGGTGGGCGAGAAGCCGGACAACGGGCGGCTCCTGCGCATCATCGGCACGACGATCGCGGCCGGCGGCGGGATCGCCGTGCTAAGTCTCGCCATCGGCGGCGGGACCGCCCTGGCCGTCTGGCGCCGCCGCCGCGCCCATCGCGCACACATGGTCAGGGTTTGATCGCTTGACGCTACTGGCCTAGCCGAAACTGGGTGTCAGACGACGGGCCGAGCTGGGACAACTCGACATCTGAAGGCTCCGGCTTTCCGCGCCCGGCGGCTCGGCGCCAGTCATTCGACAGATGCGGACGCGGCGGACCGGCTCCTAGCGTCGCAGGCATGGGAAAGGTCATCATCCACAACCAGGTCACCGTCAACGGCGCGTTCGAGGCGCCCACACCCGAGGAATGGCTGGAGCTCGACGCCGACAGCGGTGACGCCGGCCTCGAGCAGCTGATCCTGGCCGACGCGCTCCTGCTCGGCCGCAAGACGTACGAAGGGCTGGCGGCCGTCTGGCCGCACCTCGGCGAAGATCCGTCGATGAGTCACTACGCGGAGCGGGTCAACGGCATGCCCAAGTACGTCGCCTCGCGGACCCTCACCGGGCCGCTGGACTGGAACGCCACCCTCATCGAGGGCGAGGTCGTCCAGGCCGTCCCCGCGCTCAAGGCGAAGCACACAGGCAACCTGATCGTGTCCGGATGCGGGGAGCTGGCGCACACCCTCGCCACGGAGGGTCTGGTCGACGAGTTCTGGTTCTGGGTGAATCCGCATGTCTGGCCGAGCGGCCCGCGGATCCTCGACGGTGTCGGCCCAATCCGTCTCCAGCTGGTCGCGACCACGCCCTACCGATCCGGGGTCGTCTGGCTGCGCTACCGGCCCGCCGGGTCCTGAGGGTGAAAATCATGGTTAAGCACTTGGAGGTGTGCTGATGGATACGTCCGCGTATGTGAACGGTGCTGTCGAGCAGACGAGCACGTTCGCCGATTGGGTGCACGGCAGGGATGCGACGGCCCGGGTGCCGACCTGTCCCAAGTGGACCCTGGCCGACCTGGTCGACCATGTCGGCGCGGTACAGCGCATGGTGACGATGCTCGTCGGTGAGCGGATGAGCGAGCCGAGCGAGGCGTTCGCCCGCTACGTTCCGGCTCCGACCGATCCGGCCAACTGGCGTGCCTGGCTGACCGACGGCGCGGCCGAGGCCAAGCGGGCGTTCGAGTCGGTCGCCGATGACACGCCGGTGTGGGATCCGTCCGGCGGTGCCGCGGGTGTGCCGTTCTGGTCACGTCGGCTGTTCGGCGAGGCCTGCGTGCATCGCGCGGACGCCGCCGTAGCGCTCGGCATGCGGTACGAGCTGGCGCCGGAGGATGCTGTTGCGGCCGTCGAGGACTGGCTGGCCAACATGACTTCTGCCGGCTACTGGCAGAACAGGCCGGCCTTCGCCGATGGGATGCGCGGCGGCGGCCAGACCCTGCACTTCCACGCGACCGACGCGGCCGGGGAGTGGCTGGCACGCCGCGAGCCGGACAGGGTCGTGCTGGAACGCACGCACACCAAGGCGGACGTCGCGGTCCGCGGCCCAGCCACCGACCTACTGCTCGTGATCAGCAGGCGCCGCCCACTGGACGAGGCTCCCAGCTTGGAGGTGCTGGGCGATCGGGCACTGTTCGACCACTGGATCGAACACATGGACTGGGTCACCGACTGACCGCGCTTGGATGCGACCTCGTACCAGGCGATTCATGGTGCCTCTGGCGGTCCGCCGTCTATCTCATCGAGAGGCTCGACTGGTGAAAGCGGTATGAAAGCGTCATCGCATATCGTGAGCGGTCATGCGATCGATTGCCAGTCGGATGGCGGCCGCCACGGGGGCCGCCGCCCTCACCCTCGGCCTCGTCTCGGCCCCCTCCCGAGCACATGATCACGGCGTCGACGTGCCGACGCTCACGGGTTTCGCGGCCCTGCCGGCACAGACGTACGTGCCGGCCAGCGAGCCTTCTGGCGCGGCGCTCGGCACCGCACCCATCAACGGTGTACAGCCGCCCTTCGCGGATCAGCCGGTGCAGGGCTTCTCCGGCATCGTCCGGGGCGGTGGCGGGGCCTTCGAGGTGCTCTCCGACAACGGGTACGGCACCAAGGCGAACAGCGCCGACTTCGCGCTGCGGGTGCAGCGGATCGCCCCGGTGTTCGGCACCGGGGCGATCGACGTGCTGGGCGGCTTCCACCTCACCGACCCGGACGGCAAGGTGCCCTTCGCCCTGACCCGTCCTGACCGGGTGCTCACCGGCGCCGACTTCGACGTCGAGTCGATCGCGCGGGCGGTAGACGGCACGTACTGGCTGGGCGACGAGTTCGGCCCCTTCCTCCTCCACGTCGACCGCACCGGCCGCCTGCTCTCCGCGCCGATCCCGACGCCCGGTGTCTTCGCACCGGAAAACCCGAACCTCGGCGGCGGCACCCCCAACCTCGGCGGCAGCCGCGGATACGAGAGCCTCACGATCTCGCCCAACGGCCGCTACCTCTACCCGGTGCTCGAGGGCACGGTGACCGGCGACACTGCGGGCGACCTGCGAATGTACGAGTTCGACCTGGAGACCGGGGCGTACACCGACAAGCGGTGGACGTACCCGATGGAATCGCCGGCCCACTCGGTCGCGGACGTGGTGACCGTGGACGCCAACCGCTTCCTGTTCCTCGAGAGGGACAGCACGTCGGGTGACGCCGCGGTGTTCAAGAAGGTGTACCTGGCCGACCGCCGCGACCGAAACGGCGACGGCAAGCTGGACAAGACGCTGGTCGCGGACCTGCTCAACATCGCCAACCCGGACGGGCTGGGCGGATTCGGCCCGGTGTTCCGGTTCCCGTTCTTCACGATCGAGGGTCTGATCCTGCTGGACGCCCGGACCATCGGCGTGCTGAACGACAACAACTACCCGACGAACGCGACACGCAGGCCGGGCCAGGCCGACGACAACGAGTTCATCCGGATAAGCCTGCCCGAGTCCCTCCACCCCGACCCGCGCGCGTTGCGCTGAGCTCGCACCGGGCGCGGGTGCCGCCCCGCGCATCGACGGCGACTATCGTTCCCGGGCGTGGATGCTCTTATTGCCCGGCTTGATTTGTGGCTACGCACAAACCGCCCGCAGTACCACCGCTCCAAGCTCCTGCCCGGAGCCTCGGCGTCGAGCATCGACGCACTGGAGCGGCGGGTGGGTGCCGCGCTGCCGCCCAGACTCAGAGAAATGCTTGCCTGGCGCGACGGTACCGGTGGCGTCGAGGCCCTCGAGGACGAGGATCTGGCGTATGAGGGCAGGTGGATGTCGGTAGCCGAGATCACCGAGACGGTCGACATGCTGGATGGCATGGCCGCCGTCGACGAGTGGGAGCGCGACGATTGGTGGCATGCGGGCTGGGTGCCGTTCCTGATGACACTCAGCGACGACTATCTGTGTGTCGACCTGATCGGTTCGTTCGGAGGTCATCCGGGTCAGGTTCTGAAGTTCTGGCACGACGACAAGGAACGTCCCATCGCCTATCCGTCGTTTGATGCCTGGTTGCAGACGTTCGTCGAGGCACTGGAAGCGGCGATGCTCACTACCGACGGCAGGTTCGTGTCCGCCCTCGACGATGGCGCCTACGATGCCTTCGTCGCCGCTCGGAATCCCGGGTATCCGATTGCCGCCGAGGCCGGGCCGCGGCCACGGCGACGAGCGCGACTACGCCCTGAACCCGCCTGAATCGACGTATCCGGACCGGCGGCCTGCGGCGAAGGCCAACGGTCGGGCCGTCCAGCCAGCGAGGGGGTCACGGCCGTCGTTGCTCGTCGTTGACGATCGCGGCGAGCAGATCGCGCAGGTGACGGCGGTCCGCGTCCGGCACGTCGAAGAGCGCGGCGGCCCTGACGTGCGCCTTGGTGCCCAGCAGGTCGCGACGGCGCTGTCCCTCCTCGGTCAGGACGAGGTGCTTGACCCGCCGGTCGGCCGGATCGGTCCGGCGGGTGACCAGGCCACGGCGCTCCAGCCCGTCGACGATCCCGGTCACGTTGGAAGCGTCGCAGCTGAGCAGGTCGGCGAGGTCGCGCATCGGCGCGGGGCCGCGCAGGTTGACCAGGGCGAGGGCCTGGGCTGGGGGCAGGTCCAGCTCCGCCGCGATCGCGTTGAACCCCTGCCGTAGCCGGCCCGCCACCTGGAAAACCAGGTCAGTCAGCTCGGTGACCATCTGGTCCGAGGCGGCGGGTGGGTGGGCGGCCTCCGCAGTCATCACTCGATGGTACGTGTCCTCGATAGTTGAGGTCCCCAAGTATCTGCTACGCTCTCCGAAAGGTTGACTTCCTCAACAATTGACCTCCTCAAGGAGGAACCGGTGGCAGTAGTGACGAACGCGAAGCAGACACGGCGTACTGGACGGTTCGGCAAGGCGGGCAGCCGGATGCTCGTGGTCGCGGGCGCATTGCTCGCCACCGCGCTGATCTGGGTGATCGGTGAGCCGCTGCTCGGCCATGACCTCGTGGTGGTCTCACCAGGACGGCCGGCCATGGACCTCGGCCTAGCCGAGATCGCTGTCATGGCGCTGGCGTCCAGCCTGCTCGGCTGGGCGGCACTTGCCATCCTGGAGCGGATCACCGCCCGCGCCGTTGTCATCTGGACGATCGCGGCATTCGGGGTCCTGGCGGTGTCGTTCCTGCCGTTCGCCGGCGTGGAGACCTCCGGCGGGAGCAAGGTCGTGCTGGCCCTCACGCACCTCGCGGTCGCGGCCGTGCTCATCCCGGGCCTCCGGCGTACGAGTGCACGCCGCACGCCGGGACGATCAGCCAGCTGATGGCGCACCGGATGAGCACCAACACGGACTGCGGCGACCCGACAGCGGCAGATCGCCGCTACAACGAGCGCCATCTTCGCCGGTGTCCCGACCGCCCTGCGGCCCGATGAGAGGGTGCCGTCAGCGGGGAGTGGGGCGATAGACAAGCTCCTGGGTGTGGCCATCGAGCGTCCGGCTCTCGAGCAGTTCGAGGTCGAAGTCGCCCGCGCCCGCGAGGATGGGGCTGGTCCCGGTCCGCCCGGAGACGACGGGGAAGATTGTCACCTGGAGGCGGTCGGACCAGGCCGGCGGCCATCAGTGCCCAGTTCAGCGACAGGCTGGCCTGCGAGCGAAGCGGCACGTCCGACTGCTGCTTGAGCCCGGCGACGATGTCCACGGCGTCGCCGCTCACGATGGTCGCGTCCGGCCAGCCGAGGGTGTCCCGCAACGTGGAGGAGCAACTCGGGACCCTGCTTGCCCCAATAGCCGCCCCAGTCAGCGCCCTCGGTGAATGAGCCGTAGCCGTCGAGGGTGGAGAAGACGCCCCAGGTGTAGGTGGCGGTCATGACAAATTCCTTCCTGCTTCGCGGTCATGATGTGCTTCACCCCACCCACGAAGGACTCGCCCCGGATCCGACACTCTTCGAGAGGAAGCGGTTGTCTTCGGATCCCCCGCCTGGCTTCAGGTCGATCCCCTGGCCGGGGGACGACGCGACGTGCTCCGACCTCGAGCCTTTGTCCCATGAACATCCGAGATCTTCAGACAGTCCGGTCCCTGTACGACGCCTTCGCCCGGCGGGACCTGGACGCCATCCACTCCTGTCTCGCACCGGACATCGTGATCGAACAACCGGAGTGTCTGCCGTGGGGTGGCCGGTACGAAGGACACGAGGGCTTCGACTCGTTCATCGGCGCTCTGCTGCGGCGGCTGGATCCCGCGCTCGAAACGACGGATCTGTTTGACGCCGGCGAGCACATCGTCCACATCGGACGCAGTCGCGGCACGATCCTGGCCAACGGCGACCGCTACGACGTCTCGGAGGTCCACCTCTGGACCTTCCGCGACGGCGCGGTCACATCGTTGCGGGTCTACGTCGACGTGGCGATCCTCGCCGCGCTGACCGCACCCGCCCGGTCCTGAGGGGGCTGACGTGGCCTGGGTCTGCCGCCGGCGTGCGCCGCGGCTGACCGCGGTGGGCGCCGTCCTGAGCCTGGCCGCGTTCGGCGCCACGGCTGCCCTGCCCAACAGGGACCTCATGGCGCTGGCCGCGGCGCGGAATGACCTGGACCGTTCCGTCATGGTGGCGCTCGACGAGGCGATGTGGGGTCAGTCCACCGTCGCGGCGGCCTTGCTGATCCTCCTGCCCGGCATGGTGATCGGCGGCGTCCTGCTCGGTGTCGCGCTGTGGCGCAGCCGGGTGGCGCCACGCTGGATGGCGCTGGCGTTGATCGCGTCCGGACCGGTGCACCTCGTTCCGGGGTTCGGCAGCAACGCCGTCGCGGTGCTGGGCTGGGCGTTGACGGCCGTTGGTTACGGCGGCGCGTCGCTGGCATTGCTCACAATGGACAACGACGCGTTCGACCTGCCACCGGTCACCCCAGGGTCCGCGAGTTGATCCCCGTGGAGCTGTGCCTCGTGATGTGCCCGGCGCCGGACTGCGGCGCACCCGCCGAGGTCACCGGCCGCATCCCAGCGTGGTCGACCGACGGGCCGGTGGAACACGTCAGAACCCACTGCGTCCATCGCCACGAGTTCCTGCTGCCGGCGGAACGGCTCGCCGCGTCGAGGTCCGCGGCCGATGAACCGGCCGGGTGGCCGCGTCGGTGACGGCGTTGTCCGATCGTATCGATGAACGGGCAAGGGTCTCGGCATGCGTCGAGGCCCTTGTCGTGGTCGTCGCGGGTGCCGCGCAGGATACTGAGCGGGAGGACGGTGGGAAACGCTATCGCCAGAGGGTGGGCGGAGGTGCCGGGCAATGGTCCAGCCAGCGGCGGGATCCCGGTCACCGCTACGGGCGGCTGGGGAACGGCCGGGCAGCTCCGACGAGCGGTTCCCCGGCACCAAGTTCGTAGTGCCCCGGGTGCCGGCCGGCGTGGTTCCGCGGGAGTTGCCGGTCGCGGGGCTGGCGCGGGAGGTGCTGGCCGTTCCGCTGACGTTGCTGTCCGCGCCGGCCGGATACGGCAAGACCGTAATGGGTGCGTTGCTGGTGGGAGGGTTCAGCGGGGCCCGGGTGTGCTGGGTCTCCATCGACTCCGACGACAACGACCCGCGGCGGTTCGTCGCGGCGATGACGGTCGCGCTGCGTGGCGTTGCCGCGCCGACCGTGCCGGCGTCGATGCTGCATGACCCACCGACCGGCACCAGCGGGCTGGCCGTCGCACGCCAGATGGTGATCGGGCTGGTGAACGCGATCTCCGCCGTGCCGGAGCCGGTCGTCTTCGTGCTTGACGAGTTGGAGGCGGTCACCGAGGCGGCGGTGTATGACGAGATCGGTGTGCTGGTGGAGCGTGCACCAGCCAACCTGCACCTGGTCGTGACGACTCGGTACGACCCGCCGTTGGCGCTGGCCCGGCTACGCGCGCGAGGGCTGCTCGCCGAGCGCGGTGTGCCGGAGCTGCGCTTCACCGAGGCGGAGGTGGCCGACCTCGTCAACGGCCGGCTGGGAATGAACCTTTCGCCGGAGGTGGTGCGGTGGATCTACCAGCGGACCGAGGGTTGGCCGGTCGGAGCGCGGCTGCTGGCGTCGTCGCTGGAGTCGTCCGCGCCGCCGCCCGCCCTCGGTCGCTTACCGACCGGAAACAGGCAGATATTCGAGTTCCTCGCTGAGGAGGTGTTCGATCGTCAGCCGCCCGACGTGCGGCGTTTCCTGGTACAGACTTCGGTGTTGTCGAGGGTGACCGGCCCCGCCTGCACCGCTGTGAGCGAAGATGCCACCGCGGCCGAGCGACTGCACGAACTGGATCGCCGTGGGCTGTTCCTCGTCGAACACGCCACCGAGGAGGCCGGGCGGATCTACCAGTACCACGACCTTTTTGCTCGTTTTCTGCGCTCGCATCTGGAGCGATGGCCGGCGGACGAGCGTATGCGGCTGTATCGGCGGGCCGCCGCGGTCGAGCAGGACCCCGCGGTCGTGGCGGCTCATCTGCTACGAGCCGCCGATCCGGCCGGGGCGGCCGAGGTGCTGGCGGCTGAGGGCGACCAGATGCTGCGGACGGGCCGCGCGGCGTCCCTGCGTGACCTGCTTGACCGGCTCCCGGCCGAAGAGATCGAGGAGCGCGCACCGCTGTTGGCAATCCGCGGTGAACTCGCACTCGTCGGCGGCGATGTGGCAGCCGCGCGTCAGGCTTTCGAACGGGCGGAACGTGCGTTGACGGCGCAGGGAGAGGCGGCCGAACGCGCCGCGGTCCGAGCGCGCCTCTCCGAGTGCCTGTACCTGCAGGCCGACGTCGATGGCAGTGACCGTTTGCTGAATGCCGCCCTGGACGGTCCGCTGGACATCCCGTCGCGGGTGCGGCTGCTGTTGATCCGCGCACAGCTGTCCACGAACTGGGCAGGACGCGAGGCCGAGTCGGAGCGTGCCCTGCACACGGCCCTGGAACTTGCGGCGCATGGGGACCGGCGCACGGTGGAGGTCGCCGCGGCCAACTTGCTGCCCGGGGTCGCCATCGTCCAAGGTGCCATCGACCAGATGGAACGCTTCTACGACGTCGCCCGCCGGGTGCTGCCGCCGGAGGCGGCGTCGGCCCGCCTGCAACTGCGCGCCGCGGCGGCGGTGACCGGCGCGCTGCGCGGCGCGATTCGCGAGGCTGCCGAAACCATCGACGACGTCCTGCGCGAGTTCGACGCCTTCGGCGGTACGCCGCCGTTCCTGGCTTTCCAACTGGCCGTCGCCCGGGTGATGTGTGCCGGTGCCCTGGTGGCGCCCTCGGCACTTGATCCTGTTCTGGCCGAACTGGAGCGGCGCGTCGCGCCGCTGGCCCACGACAACGTCCGGACGCCGAACGTGTGGTACGTCATAGGCCGCGCGCGTTGGCTGCAAGGCCGCTCGGAAGCGGTTCGTGACGCGCGCACCCGCCTCGTCGCAGCCGAGCCCGGCCCCGCCTACGGTGCCGACATCAGCCGGCTGGTCCTGGACAGTCTGGTCGCCATCATCGACGGAGATCGCCGCGGCGCCGAACGGATCCTGTTGCGGGCGGTGGAGCTGGAGGACGCGTCACGGCTGGTGAACGTCCTGGGCAGCGCCCGGATCAACCTCGCCTGCCTGTACCTGCGGCTTCGCCGTCCCGAGCCGGCATTGCGGGTCGCCGAGCCAGCGCTGGCCGCGTGCGCGCGGCAGCGCCTGTCCGGGCCGGTCCTGTTCGAGGGCCGGCGGATCGTGCCGCTGCTCCGGCTGGCCATCGACCACGGAGTGCAGGCACAGATCGCGCGGGAGCTTGCCGAATACCTGCGTGAGCCCGCGACCGCCATGCTCGTCGTGCCGGATACCGGCGCGCAGCTGACGGCACGCGAAACGCAGATCCTGGGCCTCCTCGGTGCCGGCCTGACCAATCCCAAAATTGCTGAGCGGCTGACAATCGGCGAGGAGACGGTGAAGACACACGTCGCCCGGGTACTGCACAAGCTTGGCGTACGCTCGCGCGCCTCGGCCGCCGTCCGGGCACACGAACTCGGCATCGTCGCACCGGACCCCCCGACGATGTCCAGCTGATCCCCCGAGCGGGGGACGACAGCACATCGCAGGCACCCGAGCCTGGAATCGCGCGCCGGTATCGCGCGCCACCGCCCAGGACCGGAGGCCGAGTCGTGCTCGCACACGTGGGAGAAGTTCTCCACAACCCCGTCACCGGAGAACACGGCATCATCCGGATTCCACCGGAGGCGTCCAACGGCTACCTGCTCGTCGGCGACCTGTACCTCCAGCCGGGCGGAGCGGTCGCCGGCGAACACGTGCACCCCACGATGGCGGAGGTGTTCACCGTGGTCCGCGGCCGGATCGGATTGCGGATCAACGGACGGGAATTCGTCGCGAGCGCAGGGCAACGCACCCCAATCGCCGCGGGGCAGGCCCATGACTGGTGGAACGCCAGCGACAGCGAGGCTCACGTCGTCGTCGAGGTACAGCCCGGCGACCGGTTCATCACGATGATCCGGCAACTGTTCGGCCTCGCGCGGGACGGAAAGACGAACGCCAAGGGCATGCCCAGACTGCTCGACGGTGTGGCGCTCGGCCGGGAGTTCGCCGACACCATCCGTTTCACCAGCCCGCCCCGGCCCGTCCAGCGGGTGATTTTCGGGCTGCTCGGCCCCCTGGCCCGCGTCACCGGGCACCGGGGTACATCCGCCGAGTACAACAGCGCACCGACACTCGCCGATGTAGAACCGCTACCCCCCGAGATCGTCGCCCTCATTCCCGCTCTGGCGGCGGCTCAAGCCGAGGATCGGCAGCCATGAACCAGTTCCCGGACGGGTGCTAAGTCAGCTGGCTGGCACGACCGATGTCGTGGGCCCTCGCGGCTCGGGTACGGGACTTTCGCGGTCTGGCTACGGATGTGCCGGACGGCCGGCCGCGACGACGAGATCGAGGACCGCTTCGACGTGACCGTCGAGCTGGTGGCCGTGGGAACATGCCCGTTGGACGAGCCGGCACTGGCGGTCGCCGGCGCGATTCGCGAGGCGCTGACCAACGTCGGCAAGCACGCGAGCGTGCGGCAGGCGTCGGTGTTCGTCGAGGTCGGCGACGCCGAGTTGCTGGCACTCGTGCGCGACCGCGGTCGCGGCTTCGACGCCGAGCGGGTGCCGGCCGACCGGCGTGGCATCGCCGACTCGATCGAGGCGCGGATGCGCCAGCACGGCGGAGCGGCCCAGGTGCGCTCAGCCGTTGGTGCCGGCACGGAGATCGAGCTACGGATGGCCCGATGAGGGTCTTCGTCGTCGACGACCATGCGGTGGTGCGCTCCGGCGTTCACGCCGAACTCGGTGACGCGGCCGAGGTGGTCGGCGAGGCGGCGGACGTTGCCGGCGCCATCGACGGCATCCGGGCGTTGCGGCCCGATGTCGTGCTCCTCGACGTACACCTGCCAGGCGGCGGCGGTCGGGCCGTGCTCGACGCCGTCGCCGCCGAGCTGCCACAGACCCGGTTTTTGGCGCTGTCGGTGTCCGACGCCGCTGAAGACGTCATCGCGGTGATCCGCGCCGGCGCGCGGGGCTATGTCACCAAGGCCATCTCCGGTCCGGAGCTGTGCGAGGCGGTCCGGCGTGTCCACGACGGTGACGCGTATTTCTCAGCCCGGCTGGCCGGCTTCGTCCTCGACGCGTTCCGCGGCGGCGGCCCGGGCGGGCTCGACCCCGAGTTGGACCAGCTCACACGGCGCGAACGCGACGTGCTCCGCCTGATCGCCGCGGGATACACCTACAAGGAGATCGGGGTACGCCTGTCGATATCCGCGCGCACCGTGGAGACGCATGCGGCGTCGGTACTGCGGAAACTGCAACTGTCCAACCGGCAGGAGCTGTTGCGCTGGGCGAAGCAAAAGTGGCTGTGAATGACGACGACGCAGGTTGTACGGCCGGACGCCGCCGAGGGCGCCCGGCCGCACGGGTGAGTTGTGGGTCAGGGATTTCCGCTGATGCACCTGAACGTGCGGGACCGCGTGTCGGTCCCGTCGTCGTCGATCATCACGAGCTTGATGGTCCGGTACTGACCACCGGGGCAGGTCCCGTTGATGAACCACTCCGGAAACAGCGGCTGGTACCTGTCGTTGACGTACCACTTGAAGGTGACCAGTCCGGAGTACTCGAATTCCGCCGAGCAGCTGAACTTCGAGATCCGGGAGTTACAGTCCAGCTTCGTGATCTCGGCGGCGTGCGCGGGCGCGGCCAGGCCGGTGGACGCCAGGGCGAGCCCCGCGGCGGCCGCGACCAGCATCCTGTGCAGAGATGGCATGCTTCCTTCTCGCCTCCTATCGGGGTCAGGAGATCAACCAGTCCAGAAACGCGGCGATCGCCCCGCCGATGACGGCGCCCAGCCCGCCGCCGACGCCGACGAGGCTTCCGACCACGGCGCCGATCGCGGCGCCCCAGGCAATCCGCTCAAGACCGCCGGTGAGGTTGGCGCAATGGGTGGTGCCGCCGCTGCTGCTGCACACCCGGGTACCGTTCATCTGCTGCGTTCCAGGCCCGGCGGCAGCACCACTTGCGGTGCCGTCCAGGGCCGGGGCGGCCGCTGTCGCCTTGTCGAGGATCATCTGCCCCACCTGGCCCACGGTGTACGGGTTCAGCTGCCAGCTGTTCACGCCGGCGGACTTGGCCACGGCGTTGCGTGCCACGCTCAGCGAGGCGCCGGTACGCGCCATCACGAACTGAACCAGCTCGTTGGACGGGCGCGTGTGGAAATCCGACGGCACGCTCAGCGGCAGGCCCTGCAGGCTGATCGTCGGGCTGCACCGGAGCGTCATGCTGGGCCCCGGGGAGCCGTTGTCCTTCGTGGTGGCCACCGTGCCACCGACGCACCCGGAGCGGCCGGGGTGCAGGTTGCGCCGGACCCAGGTGGTCAGCGAGTCGCCGGACTGCGGCGGCTGCATGGTCAGGTCGGCCACGGCGGTGGTACCGCTGACCGGGTCGACGGTGTCCGCATGGCCGATCCTCGTCACCGTCAGCGCGAGCGCGAGCGGCAGTATCACGGCGAGCGCCACCATGAAGCGCCGATCGATTCGGTACAACACTAGGAATCTCCTCTCGTTGGTGGTCAAGGCCCCGGACGCTAGCCAGGTCGATTGCAGTGGTGTTGCGGTCGAATATCACCGTGGCTTTCCGGGATCCCGCGCCTCACACCCGCTGGCCGTTGTCGGCGGTGAGCCTCTCCTCGTCGACGGCGACGCCGCCCGCGCGGGCCGTCACAGCCAGCACGGTGAGGCGACCGTCATCGCCGCACTCTGACGCGGCCCGGTCTGACACGACCGCGGTGCCGTCGACCGAACGGTTCTGCGGTGACAGGTGGAAGATGAGCCTCGCCACCGACGTCGCAGATCGGTTGCGGAACCGGTCGGGCACGGCACGGGCCTCGCACCGACGGCGGCTTCGGCCCGGACTTCGATGTGGAATGATCGGAGTTGTTCCCGCCCGTTCTCCGGAGACTCAATGAGTGCGCCCGCCAACTCGTTCGCGTCCCACTCGCCACCACACCGGCTGGTCGAGCGAGAGCAGGAGATCGCCGCGCTGGCCGCGACGATCCGGCAAGCCGCGGACGGGCACGGCTCGGTGGTCTTGGTGTCAGGCGATGCCGGGATCGGCAAGAGCAGCCTGGTCGAGGCGGCGCGGTCGTTGCTGCCATCGAATGGACGCTTTCTCGTCGGGGCTTGTGACGACCTGACCACGCGGCGGACGCTCGGGCCCCTCCGCGATCTCGCTCCGAGCGTGGCGGCGCCACTCGCGGCACTGCTGGCTACCGGTAACGATCTGCACGGCATCATGCAGGCCCTGCGCGACGAGCTGTCCTGGCCGAGTCGGCCCACACTGCTGGTGGTCGAAGACGTCCAATGGGCCGACGAAGCCACACTGGACGTGTTGCGGTTCCTCGCACCGCGAATGGCAGTGCTCGCCGGTGTGCTGGTGCTCACCTACCGTGACGAAGGGTCGGATCCCCGGCATCCCCTCGCGCATCTGCTCGGCCAGGCGTCCAGAGTGGAGCGGTTGCATCGACTGCCGTTGCGACCGCTGTCGTTGACCGCGGTGGAGCGGCTCGGTGCGAACGGTCCCCTTGACCCGGTCACGGTTCACCGTGTCAGCGCCGGCAATCCGTTCTTCGTCGCGGAAATCCTGTCGGCGGGCGGCCTCCAGCCGATCCCGCCTACGATCGTCGACGCCGTGCTCGCCCGGGTACACCGTCTGGACGGCGCGAGCCGGGACGCTCTGGAACAGCTCGCGGTGATCCCGTCCACGGTGCACCGTTGGCTCGTGGACGCCCTCTTGCCCGGCGGAATGCCCGCCGTCGAGGTGGCCGAGCGGTACGGGTTGATCGTGGTCGAGCCATCCGGCCTACGGTTCCGGCACGAGCTGATCCGCCAGGCTGTCGTCGACACGCTCTCCGGAGTCCGCCGGATCGAGCTGAACCAGCGCGTGTTGGCGGCGTTGACGAGCCGGCCCGATGTCGACCTGTCACGGGCCATGCACCACGCCGCGGAAGCCGGTGACCTGGACGCGATCGTCACGTTCGGTCCGGCCGCCGCCGAGGAGGCGAGCCGCGCGGAATCGCATCGTGAGGCCGCCACGCACCTCCGGCTTGTGCTGCGACACGAGGACAGGTTCGCGCCACAGCGGCGGGCCGAGCTGCTGCAGCGGTACGCGGTCGCCTGCTACACCTGCGGTGAGCTGCCGGCCGCGATGACCGCGCAGCAGGCCAGCGTGGCGCTGCACCGGACACTCGGCGACGCACCGTCGCTCGGCGCGGCGCTGCGGTGGCTGTCGCGGATCCAGTGGGTGGCGACAGGTGAGCTGTCCGAGGCCACCCGGACCGCCGACGAGGCCATCGCGGTGTTGGATGACACGGACGACCTCACGCTTCGGGCCATGGCCTACAGCAGCCGCGCCCAGCTGGAGATGCTGGCCAACCGCAACGAATCGGCGATGGTGATCGGCACAACCGCCGTCGCGCTCGCGCGAGAGGTGGCCCAGCCGTCGATCCTCGCCCACGCACTCAACAACCTTGGTGTCAGCCAATGGCGGCTCCACAAACCTGACGGACCGAAAAACCTTGACGAGGCACTGCGGATCGCGGCCGCGGCGAACGAGGTCGAGGAGGTCTGCCGGGCCCACGTGAACACCGCCACGATGCTGTTCGACAACCTCGACTTCGCCGGCGCCGCCCGCCACATAACGGCGGGGCTACGAGCCGCGGAGGATGGTGGCCATCTCACCTATGCGGTCCACCTGTACTCGGAGCTGGGCTACGTCAGGCTCGCCGTCGGCGACTGGGACGGCGCGGTCAAGGCCGCCGAGCAGGCCCTCGACGCCCCGCCGCGGACCGCCGCTTCGGCGTATCTGGTCCTGGGCACGGTGGGGATCAGGCGCGGCACGAGCGGCGGACCGGACGACCTGGCTCGAGCGTACGAGCTGGCGGCGTCGATGGACCCCCAACAGTTCTGCCCGGCCGCGGCGGCCTTGGCGGAAGCGGCCTACCTTCGCGGCGACCTGCGGGCCATACCGGCGATCGTTGAGCCGCCCTACCGCATCGCGCTAGAGCTCGGGGGCGAGGCGATGTGGGCGCCGCTGGCGTACTGGCTCAGCCGCGTGGACCGCGGCCCGCGGCCGCTGGAGCGGGCAGTGCGGGGTGCACCGGTCCACCCGTATCTGCTCCAGGCGGCCGGCCACTGGGAGGCGGCCGCCGACGCCTGGAAGTCGGCCGGCTGCCCCTACCAACATGCGGCCGCCCTGGCCGACAGCGACGACCCCCAGGTCCTCCTGGACGCGCTCGCCAGGCTCGACCGGATGGGTGCTGAGCCGTTGGCTCACATCGTCCGGGGGCGGCTACACGCGGCTGGTGTGGACCGGGTCCCGCGCGGCCCCACGCACAGTACGCGGGCCAATCCTGCCGCATTGACCGCCCGGCAGCTCGAGGTGGCCAGGTTGCTGTGTGACGGCAGGACCAATACCCAGATCGCGCGCCAGCTCCACCTGTCGGTACGGACGGTCGATCACCACGTGGCGGCGATCTTCAGCAAGGTCGGCACGCACAACCGGCGCGAGTTCATCGCTCGCGCCGGCGACCTCGGCCTGGTCAGCGCCGATCCGGACATCACGAACTGAGGGCGCCGCCGGGCCGACGGTGGACGGGCCTCAGGTGGCCGCCGGGGCCCGCCGCCGGCCGACCGCCCCGGGGTTCGACCGCGCCCTGGTGCAGGCGCGCATAGATTCGCCGTGCCGGCGACGGTGTGCTTTCATACAGCACCTGCCGGATGAGGTCGTTTCCGAATACGTAGACCGGCCCGGCCGGCTGGATCAGGTGGCAGGCCAGCGCTCGCTGACAGCGGCGCGTCGCCGCGACCGGGCCGATACCGAGCAGCCCGGCAAGCAGGCCCGGGTCGACCACCATGCCGAGCGACGCGCTGGCGCGCAACAGCTCTTCGGCCTTCGAGCCCACATCCTGGAGGCGGTTGACGACATGCGCGGTGACCGCCGCCGGTACCTCGGTGGTTCTTCCCGCCCGCAGCAGCTGCACCGCGAAGAGCGGATGTCCGCCGGTACGGCGGATGATCTCCGCTGCCGCCTGCGGCGAACCGTACGCCGCGGAGAGCTCGACGATGTCCGCCGGTGTCCACGGGCGCAGGCGGACGTGTTCCGCGACGTCGCCGAGCAGCCGCATCGGGCTGGCGCGGCGCTCCTCCTGGACCGTCGCCACGACCAGCAGACGTGCTCGGTCGATCCGCCGGACGGCATACCGCAGAAACTCGAGCGCCGCGGCGTCGGCCCATTGCAGGTCCTCGACGACCAGCAGCACGGCGCGGGTGCCGGTGAGCTGACGCAAGGCGTTCGTGACGGTCGCGTACACCCGTGTGAGGTTTGCCGGCCTGGCAGTCGTGAGCTCGGCCGCCGCGGCGGCGACGGCGGCGTCGGGGTGCGCGCCGAGGCCGGTGGCCGTCGCCGCGGCGAGCCGGCCCACGAGGGCCGCGATCGGCTCGAGCGGCAGTGACCGCTCGGCCTCGTGGCATCGTGCGACGGCGACGAGGGCCTTGGCGGAGACCACCGATCGGGCGAACGCGTCCACGAGCGTTGTCTTGCCGTAGCCGGATTCGCCCGTCACCACCACAAGACCGGTCCGTCCGGTCAAAGCGCGGTCCCACGCACGGTTCAATACCGCGAGCTCACCGCGCCGGCCGAAGAGTCTGGCGGTGGGCGCGGCTTCGGGCCGGTTCGACGCCGGTTGCCCACCGCCGGCCGCCTCTTCACGCAGGACCGCGACGTGCAGACGGCGGGTCTCGGCCGCCGGGTCGACGCCGAGGTCGGTCGCCAGCCTGGTGCGCAGCCGCTCATACTCGACGATGGCTCGCGCCGGCTCCGCTGCCGCGATGTGCGTGCGCATCACCAGGCGACAAGCGATCTCGTCGTACGGATCGGCTCGGACCGCGGCCGCCGAGATCCGGTGCGCCATTCCGGTGTCGCCGGTGCGCAGTGCTGCCTCGGATGCGACATGCCGGGCGTTGCGGAGCAGGACGGTGTGCCGCGTACGGGCTGGTTCGGCCCAGTCAGCCGGACCGACGTCTTCGAGCAGGGCACCGCGATCCAGAACCGCGAGCGCCCGCAGGGCCGCCTCGAGGGCCGAGGTGTCCAGGTGCTCGCGAAGTAGCCGGCCGGCGGTATCGATGTCGCCGTCCGCCTCATCCAAGTCGACGCGTACCTCGCTCCCCAGCCGGTAACCGCTCCGGCCGCCGGAAACAGCGTCAGCGCCGAGCGACTGGCGCACCCGGCTCACCAACGTGGCGACGTCTTCAGCAGGGCGCCGCGGCGGCACCGCCCAAAGGGCCTCGACGATCCGATCGAGGCAGACCCTCCGGCCAGGTTCGACGGCGAGCAGCGCCAACAGCATCCGGGTCTTGCGGCTGCCCACGGCGGTGCGTGCCAAGGGATGTCCGTCCCGTTGGACCGCGAACGGTCCGATGACGTAAAGCCGGACGCCAGCCGGTGTGGCGATGGCCGCACGTTCCACCCACACTTGTCCCCCCAAACGGCTCACACTTTCGTCCGTACACACGCACAGCCGGCCGCCGGCGCGGTAAACGGCGGTGCAGTCGTTTGTACGACGGTCAGGGGCCTGGGTGAACGGGGAGGACCTGCCTACATCTCGTCCGGAGCTACCTATTTGTTGGTTGAGGGCAACCGCTGCGCGGTGATGATGTGCGCCTCGCTCGGAAAGGCGACGCCGTCGTCGTCGGTGTACTGACGAAGGAGGCCGGCCAGCTCCACCTCGAGGTCGCGCAGCGCGGCGGTGTCCAAGGCACCCACCGGCCCAGCGAGCGGGGAGCTGGCCGCCTGCCGCCTGATCATCTCCGCCGGCGAAGGGAAGCGCGTCATCTTCACCTCGGAATGAAGTCGCACGCCCGCGAAGCCGGCGTGGACGAACAACCCTCGGAGTTCGTCCGGGTCGCCGAGGGTGAAAGGGACACGCATCATGTCTGCGGCCGCCTCGCCGACATGCCGTTCCAACGCGGTGGCGAACAATGCCCAGCCCGGGTTGCGGGCGAGGTCGCGCCACACCGTCAGGACGACTCTTCCGCCCGGTTCGGTCACTCGCCGCAGTTCGGTTAGTGCCGCCACCGCATCGGGGACGAACGTCAGCGCGAACTGGCAGAGTGTGACGGTGAAGGCGTGATCGGGAAACGGCAACGCACGCATGTCGGCTTCGTCCCACCGTATCGGCGGGCTGACATGTGCGGCGACGTGCCGGGCGACCATCACCATGGCCGGGTTGACGTCAACTCCGACGACCGTTCCGTCGGGCCCCACCAGGCCGGCAGCCGACCGGGCGACGATGCCGGTGCCGCAGCCGACGTCGAGGACACGGTCGCCCGCACCGCAGTGTGCCTGCCGGACCAGCGCCTCGGCCCATTGCCGAAAGATCGCCGGAACCAGATAGCGCTCGTACGCGTCGGCGGCCCCACGTTGCAGCTGCCACCCGGACGTCTGTGGCGAGTCCTTCATGCCGTCCCCAAGAGAGTGAGCCTGCTTAGCCGGAGGACCGTACTCTCCCGGCTTGCGGATCGGTTGCAATGAGCGTTGTACAGACCCGTTGATTACGCTCCTCGACATGACGCCCGAGGTGGAACGGCTCCGCGCCACGCTGGACGGCCTACGCGCCTCGATCCTGAAGAAGCTTGCCGGCCTGAGCCAGGACGACGCCCGGCGCAGCACGGTCGACTCGGGCACCAACCTCGCCGGGCTTGTCCAGCACCTCACCTTCGTCGAATCACGGTGGTTCGAGGAAGTCGTCGCCGGCCGGAAAGCCACCCGGGGCAACCGGTCGATGCGAGTCGACCCCTCCACCCCGCTACGAACCCTCCGAGCCGAATACCGCAGCGCCTGCACCGCCAGCAACGAGATAATCGCCGCGGTCGGCGACGCGGACGCACCAGTCACCCACAACGGCACCACCACCGACCTTCGATCAGTACTGCTCACCGTCATCGAGGAGACCGCCCGCCACGCCGGGCACGCCGACATCATCCGCGAACAAGTCGACGGCCAGACCGGCCGCTAAACCAGCCCATAGCTGCCATACTCCTGTCGGCGGCAGCCGAAGACGTGTGAGTTCCTCTGACTTTCACGGCGAACTTGTCCCTTCTAGCGTTGGCCCGATGGCCTGGCGGCTGCTGCCGCCGCGAGCAAGCCACGAACGTCAACGACTCGTCCGCTCACTCGACGAGCAGTTGTTCGCCCGAGCCCGCCGCGACCCGACCATCGTCACCGAAGGGCCCTGGTGGTTCTGACCAGCCGGGCCGCCCAGACTCAGCGCACCTGATCTGGTAGTCCGATCTGGGGGCGACTTAGGAGGCAACCGGACTTTCGTCGATCGGGCGGTACGTCATCAGGATGACTCCGGTGGCGAAGGGCTCGGCCGATATCAGGCTCAGTCTCGCCGGCGGTCGGTCGCCGGCGAACAGCGCCTTGCCCTGGCGGAGGAACACGGGGTGCACCAACAGATGGAACTCGTCGACGAGGCCGTGTTCGGTGAGTGACTGGATCACCCCGAGGCTGCCATAGACGACGATGTCCCCGTCGGAGCCGCGCTTGAGGTCGTTGATCTCGTCGGGATCGATGCGTTCCAGGCGCCGGGTGTTCTTCCACGCCGCCGTGTTCCCCGACGCCGATACGACGATCTTCTCCATGGCGTCGACTCGACGGGCATAACCGCGCAGCTCATCCGATTCGTCCGGGTTCTGCGCGGCCTCCGGCCAGTAGCCGGCGAAGTCCGCGTGGGTGATCCGGCCCAGCAGCAGGCTGCCGGCGCCGTCCACGAGTTCCCGTTCGTACCTCTGTAGCCGCTCGTCGAACAGCAGCCAGTCCATCTCGTCCTGCGGTCCCGCGACGTAACCGTCGAGGGTAATCCACATCGAGACGATGATCTTGCCCACGTGCGATCTCCTTTAACGGCGTATTCCCTCATTGGCCAGCGCCGACCCCGGACGGTGCAACCTTCGCACGGCGCGGCTCGCTGAGCGTTCGGCATGGGCAAGGTCAAGGCCGGCGGCTCCGACGTCGCGGTGTCACCGGCCCGGCGCGGTAGGTCCGCTCTGGCCGGGTTCCCTGACGACCCGCCGCGAGGGCTTGCAGCTTCCGTCGCGTCAGGTAATACGGTGCCGCGAGGGTGATCACATGGACGAACGACGCTGGAAGATCGGTGACCTCGCCGCTGCGACCGGGCTGACGGTGCGGGCGCTGCGGCACTTCGATGACATCGGACTGCTCTGCCCCGCGGAGCGCTCGGCCGCCGGGCACCGCTCGTACACCGGCGACAACGTGCGCCGGCTGTACCGAATTCTCGCTCTGCGGCAGCTCGGGATACCCCTGAGCGAGATCGCCCACTCCTTGGACGGCGGCGTCGGCACGTTGGAGGCGGCGGTGCGGGCGCAGCTCGCTCACGTAGAGCGGCACATCGGGTGGCAACGGCAGCTGCGGTACCGACTGGGCGTGCTGCTGCGCGCGGTCGAGGAGAGCGCGGAGCCGTCGGTCGATGAACTTCTAGGTGTGATGGAGGCGATGATGGACCAGAGCCAGTTCACTCCCGAGCAGTTGACACGGGCCAAGCGGCGCCACCAGGAGCCCGGGTTCGCGCAGCGGCTCACCGAATGGCAGACGCGCTGCGCCTCTCTCGCCGAGCAGTTCCAAGTCCATATCGGACATCGAACTGACCCCGCCGACCCGGCGGTGCAGGCGCTGGCCGCGCAGTGGCAGGCGTTGATGGATGAGCTGACCGAAGGTGACCGCGCCACACTGTCGTCGGTTTACGCAAGGATCGAGGCGAAGGGAGCGGAAGCCGCCACGCGGGGCGCGCTCACCGCCGAGGTCTGGGACTACCTCCGGCTGGTGCTCATCGTCGGCTATGGCAGGTGATGCGCCCCCGATCGGACGCCCACCTCGGAGCCACCTCGGCGAGCCATCAAGGACCCGATGTCAGGGAGCCGTGCTGTCAACAGGCGAGGGCGGTCGACGCGTCTGACGGGTGTGACGTTCGAGGAGTACGTGCTCACGCGGGGCCCGGCCCTGGTCCGGCTGGCGCGGTTGCTTATCGGTGACGCGCACCGGGCCGAGGATCTGGTGCAGGACGTACTGGCCAATGCGTACCCGCGGTGGTCCCGCATCAGCCGCGCCGAACACCCCGACCTCTACCTGCGGCGGATGCTGGTCAACGCACGCAACTCGTGGTGGCGGCGGCGGAGCAGCCGGGAGGTGGCGACGGCTGTCCTCGCCGATCGGGCGTACCCGGACAGCGGTGACACCGCCGACGACCGGGATGCGATGTGGCGGTTGGTGGTGGCGCTACCCGACCGGCAGCGCGCGGTCCTGGTGCTGCGCTATTACGAGGATCTCGACGACCGGTCCATCGCGGAGATCCTCGGCTGCTGCGCCAGCGGGCCGAACACGACGTCGACGCGCACGCCCTGCTCGACGGCGCCTTGGCCCGGGGTCGCCGCCGGCAGCGGGTCCGGCGGCTCGGCCGGGTCGCGGGGGTTGCCGGCTGCGCCGTGGTGCTGGCGGTCGTGGGTGGGCTCGCCGTCACCAAGCTGAGTCCAGGATCCACCGGACAGAAACTGCCGTTCGCGAACTCGGACTGGTCGGGGACGGTGCCGGACCTCGCGGCGGCCGACCCACCCGACAAGGTCTGGCCGGAAGCGGTGCACCGGCTGCCGGCCACGCTGCCGAACGGATCCGGCTATCAGGTGTTCGCCGTCCTCGGCGGCGACCGCTACCTCGTGCGAACGGAGGAGTCCATCGTGAGCGCGCCATCGGTCTCCGACGCCAAGACCGGCGACGTCACCTTCCTCGGCACCGACGAGATGCCGACCCGTCTGGTCTCGGCGGGCGACAGGGACTGGACCACAGTCGCGGGCGACTACGCGGTGTGGTTCTTGGCGGCCGAGGTCGACAACGGCGACCGGTGGCACGCGGAGATCTGGACCGCGCGGCTGGACGGCACCGGCGACCCGAAGAAGATCGCGACGGTACCGGACCACGGCCACAGCCCTCCGCTCATCGGCGTACTCGGCGACTCGCTCTACTGGGACGAGGCCGGCCTGCCTGGCGAGGAGAGTGCGGCGATCTACCGCCTGCCCGTCACCGGCGGCACGCCGCAGCGCGTGCCGGACAGCGACGGGTACCAGCTGTTCGGCCTGTCTCCGTGGGCGGACACCACCAAGCACTTCGTCGGCGAGGACGGGTCAACGCCGAGCACAGGCGTGCTGTGGAACGTAGCGACCGGCGAGCGGCGGCCGTGGGTCGCGCACAAGAAGGCCCGGAAGATCATCTGTGTGCCGCAGATCTGCGCCGGCACCACCAAGGGTGGAAAGTACTTCGTGCAGCGCCTGGACGGCAGCGGCTTCCGTGAGCTGCCGTATCCGAAAGACGGCTTCTACCTTTCCCCCGCGAGCGCTGGCAGGTTCAGCGTCGGCTGGGTCAAAACCTCTCACGGCTACGTCTGGTACGTCTGGGACCTCGTGGACGACAAGGTGGCGAGCACCACCGCCACGGCCACCGGCTCGCCCGGCCACGAAGACGGGATGTACTACGGGTTCGAAGGCTCGACCTTCCAGTGGCGCGCGGGCGACGGCTCGGTCCGTGTACTCGACCTGGGCGCCATCGGATAGCGGAGTGACCGCACCAGATCCGGGCGTGTGCTACCTGACCGGGGCGTGTCGTGGGGTCGTCGTCTGCCATCTATCTGAAAGGTAAGGCGAACGTCGCGGGGGAGTACGCCATTGTGTCTTCGCGGCCATGTCGCCGGGTGCCCGCCGGCTGCGACAGTGATCGCATGAACGTGATACGGAAGGGCGGAATCGCCGCCGTGCTGGTCGGGGCGCTGGCAGTGTCCGGCTGCGGGGCGGCGGAGCGGGGCGGCGAAGCGGGGCGGGGCGGCACCGGGACGGCCACCGCCAGCGGGCGGCCGGCGACTGCCGCGGCGGGGCAGCAGGACGTTCAGGTCAACCGCTCCTACTGGTACGCCGGTTTCAAAGTGACCCTAGGCACGGCCCGTCTGTCGTCGGCGAATTCCAGTGGCGACGGGTCGCCAGTGGTGACTATCGACGCGACATTTCAGAACCTCAGCCCGAACCGCGACGCCCCGCCGCCCGGGGATCTGCTCCTGACCAGCGGTGCGGACAGTTATGACGTGGTGTCGGAGGCGCATGCGGATCTGCCCGAGGTTTCGGCTCAGCGCAGCCGGAAGGGGGTGATCGCGATCGAGGTGGATGACCGGTTCAACCTTTCGCAGGCGGTGTTGACTGTGGGCGAGCCGCGGTCCCGGCAGGCTGTCGTGCCGCTGGCCCGACCGGACGGATCGATTTTGCTGGAGCCCCGGCCGATCAGCATCCGGGGTCGGGTGTACCCGGAAGGCAGGAAGGACGTCTTCATCACGCTCACCGGCGGTGAGGTCCGCGCCGACGACTTTACGAATCTCGCGCAGGCGCCCGCTGGTCAGGAGTACGTCCTGATCTCGTTCACGGCCACCAACGACGGGCCGGCCGGGATGACGTACGTGTTCGACCGGGATCTGAATCTGGTCCTGCCGGACGGCACGAAGGCAGGCAACGCGGGTTCCTGCAGCCGGGCGCAGGTGCATGTCCAGCCGCACTCGACGGTGACACCGGACGGGCAGGCATGCTTCGCGGTCGCCGCACCAGCTACCGGCGCATACCGTTTCGTCTGGGACAACAAGGACAGCGAAGGCATGCGGTTCTCCATCGATTGACGCTACTGAGAGGCGTCGCCCGGGCTTACAATTCGCCCGGATGGAGCGACCGCGAGGACATCGATGACGCAAGGCGGGGCGGATGCACCCGTGCCTACCGGCACACTGACAGGCCCGGCGGGCGATGCGCCCGGCGGGTCTTCTCCGGCCGGGCCGCTGCTGCCGGGCGACCCACGCCGGCTCGGTCATTACGATGTGGTCGGCCGGCTGGGTGAGGGCGGCATGGGCACGGTGTTCCTCGCCAGAGACCCCACGGCCCGCGGCGGTGCGCCGGTGGCGATCAAGGTGATCCGCTCCGAGTACGCCCGTGACGAGGTGTTCCGCGCGCGGTTCCGCCGGGAGGCGGAGGCCGCCCGGCGGGTGGCCCGGTTCTGCACTGCGCAGGTGCTCGACGTCGTGCTCGACGGCGAGGTGGCGTACCTGGTGACCGAGTTCATCGACGGCCCGACGCTGGCCGCCTGGATAGCGCAGGGCGGCCCGCTGCGTGGGTCTATGTTGGACAGTCTGGCCACCGGGGTGGCCGCCGCGCTCAACGGCATCCACGCCGCCGGCATCGTGCATCGCGATCTGAAGGCCGGCAACGTGCTGCTGTCCCGGCTCGGCCCGAAGGTGATCGATTTCGGGATCGCTCGCACCACCGACCTCGCGGTCGCCCGTACCGATTCCGGCCCGGTGATCGGGACGCCGGCCTACATGGCGCCGGAGCAGTTCGACGGGAAGATCACCGCGGCGTCGGACGTCTTCGCGTGGGGCTGCGTGATCACGTACGCGGCGACGGGGCGTACGCCTTTCGGGGCCGGCACGCCGTACGAGTTGATGCGGCGGGTGATCACCGATGAGCCGGATCTGTCCGGCCTGGAGCCGCGGCTGCGCGACCTGGTCGGACGAACCCTGCGGAAGAGGCCGGAGCAGCGGCCCACCGCGCGCGAGCTGCTGCTGGCCCTCGTTGGTGACGAAGCCGACCCGGTGCTCTCCACGACCAAGATCCTGGACGCGGCCGACTGGACTCTCGTGGACACGCCGGACGATGTCGCGCCGACCCGTGGCACGCCGCCGCGGCTCCCGTACCGGTTGCTCGCCTTGGCCGCGGTCGCCGTCGTGGCGGTGGTGGCGGCCTTATTGCTGCTCCCCAACCTGGGCGAGCCCGGAGACAACGGAGCCCAGCCCAGCACGCCGACCCAAGCCGGGACCACCGGGACGGTCACGCCGGCCGCCCGCGCCAGCTCCGGCGGGAGCCCCGCCGGCACCGGTGGAAGCCCTACCAGCACTGCCGGCCGCGGCATCAGCCTCGACGTCCGCGTGCCGGAGACCGGCGCAGCCGTCCTCGGCGTCGGCGAGGTGCACCGCTACAACCTCGTACTGGCCAGCGGCGGCCGTGTCTACCTGCAGGGAGTCGCCGAGGATTGCAGCGCTCACCTGCTGCCTTGGACACTGGTCCGCCGCGGCGGTGGCACCGTCGCCGGTGCGAACCTGACATGCGAGCGGTATGGGCCACTCCAGCTCGCCGCCGGCGAATACGAACTGCGGGTCGGTGGCCCCGGTGTCGAGGGCCGGTACGCGCTGCGGCTGGTCCGGGCGTAGGGCGGCGTCGAATGAGACATCACCTAGAGGCGTGGACGCCGGCCGGGCCGCAGGTCGTGCCGCTGGACGGCGACCGGTTGTCGCTCGGCAGCGCCGACTCCAACGATCTCGCGGTGCCCGTCGATCGCAGGCTGTCCCGGCTGCACGCGGTCCTCCAGCACTACCCGGCCGGTTGGTGTGTGCGAGACCTTGGCTCCCGCAACGGCACGTTCGTCAACGGCCAACGCATATGGCAGGACCGGGCGCTGGTCGACGGCGACGAGATCCGGGCCGGCTCGTCGCGCTTCGTCTACCGGGCCGGCCTCGCGGCGGCGACCGCGGGTCCGCCTACCGAGGGCGCGGCGGCCGGGCCGACGTTGACCGCCCGGGAACGGGACGTGTTGATCCAGCTGTGCCGCCCACTGCTGACCCACCAGTTGTTCACCGAGCCCGCCTCCAGCCGCGAGATCGCCGCGGCGCTGGTGGTGACGGAGGCCGCGGTCAAGCAGCACCTGCTGCGCCTGTACGAGAAGTTCGGCATCGACGGTGCCGGCGACCGGCGACGGGTCCGGCTCGCCAACGAGGCCATGGCACGGTTGGCGGTCACGCTGGCCGACCTGCGCGGCGCGCCGGGCGGTGAAGGCGGCATCGGACGCTTTTGACGCCCGGTTTCGGCTGCCGATGGTTAGGGCGTTTGCGCGGGCTCGACGGGGCGGCTGCTGGTGTCGTATGAGTTCTTGGCGGCGACCACGGCCGCCTGGAGGTGCTCGGGGTCGACACCGTGGACGTTGAGCGGCGGGTGCGTACGCCGGACAAGCTCGGCCTCGATGGTTGCCGGCTCCGCGTCCTGCGCCCAGGTCAAGCGCAGGTGCGCGTACATCCACGCGGTCAGCCGCGCCTCGTCTTCAGGGACCAGGACAACACGATCGGTCCAGGTCGTCCGGTAGCCCTCGGATACAAGAAGCCCGGCCAACGTACGGCGCAGGGTCGAGCTGCCCGAACGCCTCAGATGGTTGCGCAGGATCCGGCCCCGCAGGCTGGTCGCCCGTCCGAGATACAGCAGCCGTAGCGACGGGACGCTCGCATTCGGCGGCCCGGGGAGGTCGGGAAAGATCGAAGGAGCAGCCCACCAGGCGTAGACGCCGCCTCCTCGGCTGAGTCTCTTGACGGCGACACCGAGCTCGACCGGCACGCCGGAGAGCAGCCGCAGGGCCTCCTCGACCCGGGCTCGTTCGGTGGGGACGTCGTCGGGTCGCGTTTCGGCAGTGGTCATCCAGACCATGGTAGGCGTTCCGGGCCGACCGTGGCCGGGCCGAAAGGACACCGGATGCTCCACACAAGCTCCGGCAACGCCGCGATCGGCGGCCGCGGATACTGACAGACCGATCAGCAGGCAGCGCCACCGGCGGCATAGCGCGCGTTAGCGTGACCACCAACTTCCTCGGCAAGACGCCGGCCGGGAGGTCGATGAGCATCGCTGCGGTCTGCGCTCGCCGGCCTCAGTCCACGGGCCCATGGCAGGTCCGGGAGCCGCCAAGGTCCCTTTACTGGCAGTAAGGAACGCTGATGAAACCGAAGCTCGCACTGTTGGCCGCCGCGCTGGCGACAGCCGTCGCGACGGCGACGGTTGCCGTCGCGATCCCCGCGCCGGCGTCGGCCGCGACGCTGAATCAGGTAACCAACTTCGGCGACAACCCGAGCAACCTGCAGATGCACCTCTATGTGCCTGACTCGGTGGCGTCCCGGCCGGCCCTGCTCCTCGCCCTGCATTACTGCACAGGTAGCGGGCCAGCGCTGCATACCGGCTTTCCGCTCAGCTCCCTGGCCGATCGCTACGGCTACATCGTGATCTACCCGTCGGTGACCCGCAGCAGCAAGTGCTGGGATGTCTCTTCCCCTCAGGCCCTCCGGCGGGATGGCGGCAGCGATCCGATCGGCCTGAAGTCAATGATCGACTACGTGCGGCAGCGCTACGCGGTCGACACGAGCCGGATCGTCGCCGCCGGGTTCTCGTCCGGCGCCATGATGACCAACGTGATGCTCGGCCTCTACCCGGAGGTCTTCGCCGCCGGGGTCAGTTCCTCCGGCGTCCCGTTCGGCTGTTTCGCCACCGCCAACGGCTCGGAGTGGAACAGCGAATGCTCCGGCGGGCGGATCACCAAGACTGCCCAGCAGTGGGGCGACCTGGTACGCAACGCCTATCCCGGCTATGCCGGCCAACGTCCCCGGATGCAGATCTGGCACGGCACCACGGATACGACGCTGAGCTACGTCAACTTCGGCGAACAGATCAAGCAGTGGACCAACCTGCACGGCTTGTCCCAGACTCCCGCCTACACCGACTACCCGCAATCCAGCGCCACCCGTACCCGGTACGGTGGCACCGGCGGCACGGTGCCGGTCGAGGCGATCAGTTTCCAGGGGTACGGCCACTCCATCCCGTTCGACGGCGCCCAAGCCATCCGCTTCCTCGGCCTCGACAACGCGAGCCCCACCACGCCTCCGCCGACGACGCCGGCCCCCACGACACCCGCACCCACCACCCCTACGCCGGGACCGGGTGGTTGCTCGGCGTCGGTGTCGTTGAGCTCGTGGACCGGTGGTTTCGTGGCCACGGTACGGGTGACCGCTGGATCGTCCGGCACCAGCGGATGGACGGTAAGCATGTCGCTTCCGGCCGGTGCCAGTGTCACCAACACCTGGAGCGCCTCGGCCAGCGGCAGCGTCGGCACGGTCCGGTTCGTCAATGTCAGCTATAACGGCCGGCTCAGTCCGGGTCAGGTCACCGAGTTCGGCTTCCAGGGCAACGGCAGCGGGTCCGGCATGACTCCCACCTGCTCGGCGAGCTGATTCGCGGCCAGCGGCCACGCGCGCTCATCAGTCGTCAGACCAACGGTCAGAGGTGGGCTCGCAAGCCCGATCCCGATCCACGAGATGGCCTGTGAGGCGGGTTGGGTTGCCGCGCCACCGATGATCGCAGCGGCACAGCTGAAGCCCGGGGATGCCGAGTCACCTTCCATGGGAGATGGATTGCCGGTCCTGTACGCGACCGTCGGGCCCGTAGACGGGCACGGCGAAGCGTTGGGACATGGCGTCGAAGGTGCGCTGCTCGGCGGCGCGCTGCTCGGTGAATTCGGGCGTTGCGGTCGGTCCGAACCGCGCTGTCGTGCGTGGCCGACACGGGCGTCCAGCGTCAGCTTGAGGCGTCGGGGAGAACCTCGATGCCGCCCAGGACGCGGTGGCCGGCTGGCAGCCTAATCCGTGGGGTTCATGCCGTGGCTCCGGTGTCCGTATGACCGCTTCGATGCCTGGCGTGTCCGTACGTCACATTCCCAGGGATCTATGAGGTTTTGGCGCCTCCGAAGGTACCGGAAAGGCCTTACACTCCGATCGATAGATAGAAATTCATCTGTGCGCAATCAGTGGGTCAGGGACCGTTCAGTGCGTAGTCCCCGGCCGGACGCCCTCGGGAGGACGCCCCAGCATGCCCAGGTTCGCGATCTACGCATTCGACCTTGTCGCGGTGACTCTGCTCGTCTTCGGCCTGTACTTCCCCCGGCACCGGCGACGTGACCTAGTAGTGGCCTACCTCGGAGTGAACGTGGGTGTGCTCGCGGTGGCCGGCCTGCTGAGCTCCAGCACCGTCGGCGCGGGCCTCGGGCTCGGGCTCTTCGGCGTGCTGTCGATCATCCGGCTCCGCTCGACCGAGCTGGACCAGCACGAGGTGGCGTACTACTTCTCGGCGCTCGCGCTCGGCATCCTGGGTCCGCTCGGCGCGAATCCGGCCTGGCTCAGCCCGGCGCTGATGGGCCTGATCCTCGCCGTCATGTACGTGGGCGACCATCCGCGGCTGCTGCGCCACTACCGCCGGCAGGTGGTGGTGCTCGACACCGCGGTGCTCGACCAGCTGGCGCTCGTCGTCCAGCTCGAGCGGATC
>Ga0214467_1000044_pt1 | contig 37116 bp, 27 predicted proteins | sample RVTome_8_FD_187339 | JGI IMG/M metagenome (GOLD analysis project Ga0214467, IMG submission 187339) | Soil microbial communities from uranium-contaminated site in the Upper Colorado River Basin, Wyoming, United States - RVT160D0 HiSeq ...
CTCCACGTCGGCGAGCGACGGGTTGTAGAGGATCATGCCGACCGCGCCGCCCTGCACGACGTTGTAGCCCTTAGCCGACCGGGCGTTGCCGCCGCGCTGGCAGGCCACGATCTTGCCGGCGAAGAGGCCCCGGTCGGCGGGTGCCTCACAGAGCGCGCCGCCGGTGTACCCGGCGACGGCGCCGGCCAGCACGACCGGTGTCTGCGCCTCGATGCCCCCGGTGATCGAGGCGCCCTTGAGCGTGAGCTGCCGGCCGCCGGCCCGCAGCCGGAGCGTGGCGTTGAAGTCGCGGGTGGCGGTGGAGGCGCCGACGGTGGTGACCCACGGGGAGGTGTGGTTGATCGTGGCCGCGCCCGGGCCCGAGTTGCCCGCCGACGCGGCGACGAACACACCGGCCGCGTACGCGTCGAGGAAGGCGAGCTCGACCGGATCCGTGTATGGGTCGGCGCCGCCGGAGACCGAGTAGTTGAGCACGTCGACGCCGTCGAAGACGGCCTGGCCGACCGCGTGGGTGATGTCCGAGCCGTAGCCGCCGGCCTCGCCGAGTGCCTTGTAGACGGAGATCCAGGCGCCCGGCGCGACGCCCTGCACCGGCCCCCGCTCGACGCCCAGGAGCTTGGCCGAGGTGAGCACGTTGCCAGCCGTGGTCGAGGCGGTGTGGGTGCCGTGGCCGCTGCCGTCGCGAGCGGTCGGGTAGTCCTCGTCGTCGTGCCGGGACAGGTACGTCTCCAGGAACGTGGCGCCGCCGACGAGCTTCTTCCCGCACTGGTACGGGTCGGCGGCCGGGGTCAGCGGGTTGTCGCCGAAGTCGCAGGGGCGCACCGAGCCGTCGGCGCGTCGTGGTGGGGCGCTGAGGTTGCCCTGGTCGGCGAAGGACGGGTGCTCTGGCCAGGCGCCGGTGTCGATCACGCCGACCAGCACGCCGCGCCCGGCGTCGCGGTCGCCACCGACCTTCGGGTACACGCTGCTGGCGCCGATGAACGAGGTGTTCGGGTCGGTGAGTGGCTGCCGCAGGTCGTCGCGCTGCACGGCGACCACACCGTCGATCGCGAGCAGGTCGGCGACGCGGTTGGCCGGCACGGTGGCGGAGACCCCGCCGTACACCACGCGCAGCCGCTGACGCACCTCGGCGCCGGGGATCCGCGTGGCCAGGTCGGCGATGAACCGCTCCTCGCGGGCGGCCAGATAGTCGTCATAGGACCGCTCGGCCGTGCCACGGTTGAGCTTGGCGCCGGTGCGGGACGGGCTGGTGGCGGCGAAGCCGGGCACCCCGCCGAGGTAGGTGGCGACGGGGTCGTGGTCGAGCTTGACGACCACCGGGATCCGCTCCGGCCCCTCACGCCCGAGCAGGGCCGGGTCGGTCTCGGCGAGCCGGCTGGTCGGCGCGGCCTCGGCGGTGACGCGGCCGGTCGGCTTGATCGCGGTCGCGGACAGCTGTGCCGGCTCGGCGAACGCGGGCGCGGCCCCGGCGAGCGGAGGCACGAGTGCCACCACGACGAGTGCCCGTAACCACCTGCGTCGACGCATCCCCGCTGCCCCTTTCGCCCACATCAAGGGTTACCGCATCGTTTCACGTGCCTCGGGAAACAGGAAAGGCGACGCCGGCTTAATACCCGACCGCTTGCCCGTCGGCCCGTGGCTCCGAGCCGGCCACGTACCCGCCGTCCGGCAGGCGCCAGATCGCCTGGCCGTAGCCGAAAGTGGACGGTTCGCGCACGGTGGTGATCTCATGTCCGCGGCGCTCCAGGTCGGCGAGCGCGCCCGCGCCGGCCAGCCCTTCCTCGACGAGCACGGCCCGCCCCGACTGCCAGTACCAGCGGGGTGCGCCGAGCGCCGCCTGCGGGTCCAGGCCGTCCACGGTGGACGTGATCACCTGGAGGTGGCCCTGCGGCTGCATGTGCCCACCCATGACCCCGAACGGACCGACCGGCTCCCCGCCCTTGGTCAGGAAGCCCGGGATGATCGTGTGGAACGGGCGCTTGGCCGGCCCGATCCCGTTCGGGTGGTCCGGCTCGGGGCGGAAGCCCAGGCCACGGTTCTGCAGGCCGAAGCCGTAGCCGGGCACGGCGACGAACGACCCGAAGCCCATGTAGTTGGACTGGATGAGACTGACCATCAGCCCGCCGGCGTCCGCGGTGCACAGGTATACGGTGCCGCCGCGCGCCGGGTCGCCGGGCGCTGGGACCGCGGCCCGCTCGCCGATCTCGGACCGGCGCGCGGCCAGGTACTCCGGGGCGAGCAGCGCGGCCGGCGGCACGGTCACCCGATCGGGGTCGGCCACGTAGGCGAACGCGTCCGCGAAGCCGAGCTTCATCGCCTCGATCTGCCAGTGCAGGCGCTCGGCGGCCGGCAGCGCCGCCAGGTCGACCCCGTCCAGGATGCCCAGCGCGACGAGCGCGGCCAGCCCCTGGCCGTTGGGCGGCAGCTCCCACACCTCGTGCCCGCGGTAGCTGACCGAGATCGGCTCGACCCAGCTCGACGTGTGCGCGGCCAGATCGGCGGCGGTGATCAGGCCACCGGTCCGCGCGGCGTGATCGGCCAGGGCGGTGGCCACCTCACCGGTGTAGAACGCCTCGGCGCCGGTCTCGGCGATCAGGCGCAGCGTGCGCGCCGCCCCGGGGTTGGCCCAGCGCTCGCCCACCCTGGGCGCCCGTCCACCGTCGACGGTGAAGATCCGGCCCCACTCGGTGTACTCCGGGCCGGACAGGCGGGCGTACTGCGCCACCGAGCTGGCCCAGGAGCGGGCGATCTCCGGCGAGACCGGGTAGCCCCGCTCGGCGTACGCGATCGCGTCGGTGAAGAGGTCGGCGAAGGGCAGCGCGCCGAAGCGGGCGTGCAGATCTCGCCAGCCGGCCGGAGCGCCCGGCACGGTGACCGGCAGCCACCCCCGCTCCGGCATGCCACCCGGCACCCGGTCGGCCGTGAGGGCGGCCGGCGAGCGGCCGGAGGCGTTGAGGCCGTGCGGGCGGGTGCCGTCCCACACGATCGCGAAGAGATCTCCACCGATGTCGTTCGAGCCGGGCTGCACCACGGTCAGCGCGATGGCGGTGGCCACCGCCGCGTCGACCGCGTTGCCGCCGCGGCGGAGCACGTCGAGGCCGGTGGCGGCGGCGAGCGGTTGGCTGGTGGCGACGGCGCCGCGCGGAGCGTACAGCGGCTTGTGGCGGTGATAGATCACCTCAGCACTGTGCCCCGGCGGGCCACCGGAAGGCCACCGGGCAGATGCACCGGGCCCTGGCCGCGCCAGGCGGTCACGAGCGCGTCGAGCGCCGCGACATGGCGGTGGGAGAGTGCCGCGGGTAGGGCGCCACGCTCGCGGGCCCACGCGTGCAGCACGCGGGTGCGTACACCATCGGGCAGCCGCCCCACCTCGCTCACGTCGAGGCCGCCGTCCGGGCGGCGAGCCCGCTCCAGCGCGGCCGCGGCGAGCTCGTCCAGCGCGGCGGCGTCGGCGGCGAGCAGGCGGGCCGTGCGGGCCAGGTTGTCGACGACGCCCGCGCCGAGGGCCTCGACCAGGGCGGGGAGCGCGGTGGCCCGGACCCGGGCGCGTGCGTACGCGGGGTCGGTGTTGTGCGGGTCCTCCCAGGGGCTGAGGCCGAGCGCGGCGCACGCCTCGCGGGTCTCGACCCGGGAGACATCGAGCAGCGGCCGCAGCAGGGCCACCCCGTCTACCTCGCGCCGGTGGGGCATGCCGGCCATCCCGCGCGGACCGGACCCGCGCGCCAGGGCGAGCAGCACGGTCTCGGCCTGGTCGTCGCGGGTGTGCCCGAGCAGGATCGCGGTCGCGCCAAGCCGGGTCGCGGCGGCGACGAGGGCCTCGTAGCGAGCGTCTCGGGCGGCCGCCTCCGGACTGCCCTCGCGGGACACGGTGACGGTCGCGACCTCCACCGGCGCGAGGCCGGCCGAGGTCGCCCAGGACGCCACGGCCGCGGCCCGCTCGGCCGAGCCCGCCTGGAGCCCGTGGTCGACGGTCAGCAGCCCGGCCGCCAGCCCTTCGCGCGGCGCGACGAACGCGGTCGCCGCGGCGAGGGCCAGGGAGTCCGCTCCACCGGAGCAGGCGACCAGCACGGTGCCACCCATCCCGCGCAACGCCTGCCTCACCGCGGTGCGGACGGCGGCGACCGGCGGCGCGAGCGCGGCCACGTGTACGCCGCGTCAGCCGGCCTGGGGGTGGACCCGCGCCACCCAGGCGTCCGGGTCGCCCAGCTCCTCGACGCGGGGCAGGGTGAGCGGCGAGCTGAACACCTTGTTGAAGCCGGCCATGCCGACCCGCTCGACCACGCCGTGGACGAACTTGCGGCCCTCCGCGTACTGCCGCATCTTCACGTCGACGCCCAGCAGCTTGCGGATCGCCTTCTCCAGCGGGGTGCCCGCCTCGCGACGCCGGTTGAACTTGGCCCGGATCTGCTCGACGCTCGGGATCACCTCGGGGCCGACGCCGTCCATCACGAACTCGGCGTGCCCCTCCAGCAGCGTCATCAGCGCGGTCAGCCGGTCGAGGACGGCACGCTGCCCGGGGGTCTGCACGAGGTCGAGCACGCTGACCCGGCTCTCCGGGTTGCGCACGGCCTCGGAGAGGGTGGCCACGCTGCGGCGGATCCGCTCGAGGAAGTGCTCGCCACCGCCGGCGTTGGAGGCGTCGACGAAGGCCTGCACCTCGCCGAAGAAGTGGCCACGCATCCACGGCACCGACGTGAACTGGGTGCGGTGGGTGACCTCGTGCAGGCAGACCCACAGCCGGAAGTCACGGGTGTCGGCCTGGAGCCTGCGCTCGACGTCGACGATGTTGGGGGCGACCAGGAGCAGCTGGCCGGGGTCGGAGGAAAAGACCTCGTACTGCCCCAGGACCCGGCCGGATAGATAGGCCAGCACGGTGCCGGCCTGCACGCCCGTCAGGCGCGAGCCGATGGCGTCGGTGAACACGCCCGGCTGCTTGTCGCCGGCGAGCCGGCTCACCAGCGGGGTGACCACCTCGCGCAGCCCGGCGATGTTGATCGCCGCCCAGTCCTTGCGGTCGACCACCTGCACCGGAGGGTGCGTGACCTGGGACCGCAGCCCCGTGTAGGAGGAGACGATCTCCGCCGCCTCATCGGTCAGCCGCCGTAGATTGGCGACGACGTCGGTGGCCTCGTCATACGAGACTCTTGGGCCTGCTTTGCCCAGCGCACCCGCGGTGGCGGCGGCTAGGTCCCAGTCCACGAACTGCGCCATCACCCCAAGGTACCCGGGCTAGCTACAACCGCATTTCGCCAACGTGGTAGTGATCTTGTCGAGACCGGCCTCGGCGCGGTCTTTGCCCACCGGCACCTTCTCGGCGAGCAGAGCGAAGGCCAGGAGGCGGCCATCGGCGGTGGTCAGCACTCCGGAGATGGCGTTGACCCCGGCGAGCGTGCCGGTCTTGGCCCGGACCACACCGGCGCCGATCTGGCCGCCGGCGGCCGGGCTGCGGTAGCGCTCGCGCAGCGTGCCCGACCAGGCGGCGACCGGCAGGCCGACCAGCAGATCGGCCAGCTCGGGGTGCGAGCCGCCGGCCGCGAGCCGCAGCACGTCGGTCAGGACCGAGGGGGTGAGGCGGTTTTTGCGGGACAGGCCGCTTCCGTCCGAGAGCGCGACCTCCGCGGCGGGGAGGCCGAGATCCGCGAGTACTGCCTTGGTGGCGGCCGCGCCTCCCGCGTACGACGCTGGCTGGTCCTTGGCGAGCGCGACCTGCCGGGCCAGCGACTCGGCCACCACGTTGTCGCTGTCGACCAGCATGATGTCGATCAGGCGGACGATCGGCGGCGACTCGACCTTGCCCAGCTCGGTGCCGGGCGCCGGTGCGGTGCCGGCCGCGGCCGTGGTGGCCTCCGGGCTGGGCGTCGCGGTCGCGGTCGCCGGGGCCTTGCCGCGGGTCACCGCCGACGTCGACGCCTTCAGGCCCAGCGCCCGGGCGAAGGCCTGGCCGGCGGCGAGGTCCGGCTGCGCGTAGCGCTCGGCGTACCCGTGGGTGATCTTGGGGTTGATCCGCGCGCCGTTGGTCATCAGAGCGGTCGTCGCCGCCCCGAACCCGCCGGTCGGCACGTCCGGATCCCAGCTCGGCTCGAACGCCGGGCCGGAGAAGAGGGTCGAGTCGACGACGACCCGGGTGGGCGCGGTGCCGCCGAGCGCGGCCTTCACCTGCTTGGCGAGCTGGTCGAGCCGAGCCGCGCCGGGGTAGGTGCCGGTGGCGCCGACGGACAGCGTCGGGTCGCCGCCGCCGATGATCACCACCTCACCAGGCTTGGCGCCGGCCACGACCCGCGTCGGGATCCGGTAGGCCGGCCCCCGCGTGGACAGCACGGCGGCGGCCGTGACCAGCTTCGTGGTCGAGGCGGGTGTGGTCGGCACGTCGGGACCGCGCGAGTACAGCTCGTCGCCGCTCGCCGCGTCGACCACCGAGATGTTGAGGCTGCCGAGCCCGGCGGCGGCCACGATCGGGTCGAGCGCCGCTTTCACGCCCGCGGCGGTCGGGGCCGGGATGTCGGCGGCCGCGGCGACCAGGACCGGCGAGGGTGGCGGCTCAGGGGTCTCGGGGGCGGCGGCGGTCGGGGTGGGCTCGCCCGGGTCGCCGCCCAGCCACCCGTCGACGGGGCCGGGCCGGACGATCGCGACGCCCGCCAGGAGCCCGACGAGGAGCAGCACGACCACGATCAACGTGGCCATGAGGCCGCGCCGGCCTTTCGCCGGCTCCTCCGGCGGCTGCGCACCCGGTGCCGACGAGGGTGTGGGTGGCGCCGACTGCGGCTTGCGCGGCGGGGCGGGAGCTGGGAAGAACGAGGGCAGCCGGATCGTCTGAGTCTGCTCGGGCGGGGTCACCGGCAGCCGGATAGTCTCTTCTCCGGGGCCGTGCTGTGAATCTTGCCTCCCCACCGGCCCCTCCTCGTTCGTGTCATCCGGTTCTAGGCGACGATACTTGCGTCCGAACACTATGCGGCGTTGGTCAGCCCGCATCTGATGGGGCAACATCACGACACTTGGGCGGCGAGATTGGGGAGCGTGAGATGGATTTCGACGTAACGGTTGAGATCCCCAAAGGTCACCGAAACAAGTACGAGGTGGACCACGTGACCGGCCGCATCCGGCTGGATCGCACGCTCTTCACCGCGACGCAGTATCCGGCCGACTACGGCTTCATCGAGGGCACGCTCGGCGCCGACGGCGACCCGCTCGACGCTCTGGTCCTCGTGCAGGAGCCGACCTTCCCAGGATGCCTCATCCGGTGCCGCACCATCGGGATGTTTCGGATGAAGGACGAGAAGGGCGGCGACGACAAGGTCCTGTGCGTCCCCTTCGAAGACCCGCGACAGGAGCACCTGCGCGACATCCACCACCTGGGCGAGTTCGACCGGCTGGAGATCCAGCACTTCTTCGAGGTATACAAAGACCTCGAACCGGGCAAGTCGGTCGAAGGCGCCACTTGGGTGGGCCGGACCGAGGCCGAGGCAGAGATCCGCATCTCCTACCGGCGGGCGCAGGACGCCGCGGCCGAGGGAGAGGGATCCCACTGACGGATATCCGACGGCCTTCGCCTCACAGGTCGCGGACGGCGGCGTAGAGGTCGAGCACCGCGCACGCGACCGGCACCACACAGACCACGAGCGCCGTATCCAACACGTCGGCCGCCCGGCCCAGGTAGGGCGAGGGCGGCCGATGCGCGTACGCCACGCCGGCGGCGACGGTGGCGAGCGCGGCGAGGGTGCCGCCGGCGGCGAGCGCGAGGAGCGCCGGCTGGCCGCCGGTGGCCAGTAGGACGGCACCGACCGCGACCGCACCGCCCAGGCCGGCGACGATCAGCGGCACGCGGTGGTGCACGGCCGCGAAGAGCCGGGCGCGCAGCAGCAGGCCGGCGGCCGCGACCCCGACCAGGAGCCGGCCGGCCAGGCCACCCGTGGCGACCAGGACCACGGACGCCGCGACGGCGAGGACCGCCAGGCCGATCAGCAGCCCGGTGAGGATCTCCTCGGCGCGTCCGGCGGCGGCGTCGACACCGGCCGGGTCCGGGCGCCGCGCCGCATCGCCACCTTCCAGCGGCGGGGTGACCGGCGGCAGCGGTAGGCGGCCGAGGCGGATCGCGAGCAGCGGGAGGCCGCCGACACCGCAGGCGAGCACGGCCAGCAGGACGGCGGCCGCACCGTGCGGGGTGAGGCCACCGAGCGCGGCCAGCGCGGCCAGCCCGCCGAGCAGCCCAGCCGTGCCTCCAGCGACGAAGACGCGTAGGTGGGCGGCCACGCCGGCGGCGCCGAGGAGGGACGCGACAAGCAGCGCCGCCGAGCCGGCCAGCGCCTGTGCCGGCCGATCCGGCCCAGCCAGGAGGGCGCCGGCCGTGAATGCGTACGGCAGCGCGTATCCGGCGAGGGTGGCGCCGGCCACGCCGTCCCGCCGCGACCGCGCGGCCACCACGCCGGCGATCAGCAGCAGTGCGGCCGCGACCCACGGCATCGCCTGCCAGGGCGGGGCGGCACGCACGGCGGCGGCGAGCCCCAGCGCGAGTGGCACGCCGGCCGCGGCCAGTCCGGCTGCCCGCGTGGCGCCCGGCGACCACGACGCGCCCCGGCGCCGGGCACCGTCGGCGATCGCCTCGACCACGTCGTCGTAGGCCGGCTCGGCCCACCGGACCCGGGCGGGCAGGAGAAAGAGGAGCTCGCCGTCGCGTACCCCCTGGGGTAACAGAGCCTGACCGGCCGACAAGGCCGCGCCGTCCGCGCGGCGCAGGACCCACCCGCCGTGCCGCTCGCCGTCGTCAGCGAGCCCGTCGCCGGCGTGCCGCAGCACCTCCGGCAGCAGCTCGGCCACCGGCACCTGCTCGGGCAGGGCGACGTCGAGCCGCCGTCGTGGCGTGCTGATCGTGACCCGGGCCAATCCAGCGGGCATCGATGTCCTCTCCCGCGACGGGGCAGTACGACGGATGCACTTTACCTACGATGTGCGCTTGGGAGGTGACCCATCGTGGCCACAGTCCTCTTGCGACGGTCCGCCCGGCGGCCGGCGCCCGAGATCCCCTCCGGCGAGCTGCACGTGGGGCCACCACCGGAGATCCCGCAGGTGGTGGGTGCCCGCTGGCAGCAGCTCATGGTGGTGCTGCCGATGCTCGGCGGCGGTGTCGCGATGGCGATGCTGATGGGGCGGGGCGGTGGGCCGTATTCGTATGTCGTGGGCGCGCTTTTCGGCGTCTCCTCCCTCGCGATGCTCGCCTCCTGGGGCGGTGCGGGCGCGCCGAAGAAGGCCGAGATGATGGCCGCCCGCCGCGACTACCTCCGCCACCTGGCCGGCCTCCGCCGCCAGGCCCGCGAGACGATCGCGCGCCAGCGGGCGGGGCTCGCCTACCGCCACCCGGAGCCGGGGCAGCTCTGGTCCACAGTGGCCAGTCGCCGGCTGTGGGAGCGGCGCCCCGCCGATCCGGACTTCGGGGTGGTGCGCGTCGGTGCCGGCCCGCAGGCCCTGGCCACTCCCCTCATGCCGCCGGTCACCCGTACGCCCGGCGACCTCGAGCCGATGACCGCCGGCGCGCTGCGGCGCTTTCTCGACGCGTACTCGGTGGTGCCGGATCTGCCGGTGGCGCTGTCGCTGCGCGGCTTCGCCCGGGTCCACCTGCGTGGCGACGCGTCCGCCCTGGTCCGTGCGATGGTCGTGCAGCTGTCGGTCTTCCACGCGCCCGACGATCTGCGGATCGCGGTCTGCGCCGGGCCGGAGCGGCGGGCCGCGTGGGAGTGGCTCAAGTGGCTGCCGCACGCCCAGCACCCGGTGCGCACCGACGCGCTCGGCCCGGTGCGGCTGGTGGCCGGCTCGGGCCCGGAGCTGGAGCGGCTGCTCGGCGACCTGGTGGGGAGCCGGCCACGGTTCGGCGGCGGCGCGGCCCACGACGGGCCACACCTCGTGGTCGTGCTCGACGGCGCCGCCTGGAGCCACGAGGGCGGCATCGACGGGGTGTCCTTTCTGGACCTTGACGGCACCCCGCCCCGGCTGCTCGACCCGTCGACGCTGGTGCTGTCGGTGGGCGAGGCCGGGCGCCTGCTCGTCGACTCGGGCGACGGCCCGGCCGAGGTCGGCCGCGCCGACGGGCTCACGGCGGTGGAAGCGGAGGCGGTGGCGCGGCGCCTCGCGCCCTACCGCCTCGCGGCGCACGCCGACCTCGACGAGCCGCTGGCCACGATCGAGCCGGCACCCGCCGAGCTGCTCGGCCTGGGCGACCTCGACACCACCCCGCCACCCCGGGCCGCCCGCGACCGCCTGCGCGTGCCGATCGGCGTTACCCCCGCGGGGCGGCCGGTCGAGCTCGACCTGAAGGAGTCGGCGCAGGACGGCATGGGCCCGCACGGGCTGCTCGTCGGGGCCACCGGCTCAGGCAAGTCGGAGCTGCTGCGCACGCTCGTGCTCGGGCTGGCCGCCACCCACACCTCGGAAGAGCTCAACTTCGTGCTGGTCGACTACAAGGGCGGGGCCACCTTCGCCGCGCTCGACCGGCTGCCGCACACCGCTGCCGTGATCACCAACCTCGCCGACGAGCTGCCGCTGGTCGACCGCATGACCGACGCGCTCAACGGAGAGATCGTGCGCCGGCAGGAGGTGCTGCGCCGCGCGGCCAGCTCCAGCATTCGCGAGTACGAGCAGGCGCGTGCCCCGCTGCCCTACCTGCTGGTGGTGTGTGACGAGTTCGCCGAGCTGCTCGCCGCCAAGCCCGACTTCATCGACCTGTTCCTCCAGATCGGCCGGTTGGGGCGGTCGCTGGGCGTGCACCTGCTGCTCGCCTCGCAGCGGCTCGAGGAAGGGCGGCTGCGCGGGCTGGACACCCACCTGTCGTACCGGATCGGGCTGCGTACGTTCTCCTCGCTGGAGTCGCGTTCGGTGCTCGGCGTGCCGGACGCGTACGAGCTGCCCCGGTCGCCCGGACACGGCTTTCTCAAGGCTGGCACCGAGCCGCTGGTGCGCTTCAAGGCGGCGTACGTCTCCGGACCGTTCCGCCGCGCCGGCGACCGGCTGCCGGCGGCGCGGGCCGGGCGGCCCCGCGTCCTGCCGTACGGCACCCACTACGTCCCGGCGCCGACCCCGGCGACGCCACCCGCCGAGAGCGGTCCGAGCCTGCTGGAGCTGCTGGTCGAGCGGCTGGCCGGGCAGGGGCCGCCGGCCCATCGGGTGTGGCTGCCGCCGCTGTCCCGCCCGCCCACGCTCGACGAGCTGCTCGGCTCGGTCGCCAGCGACCCGGCCCGGGGTCTCACCGTCGCCAACCCCGACCTGCGCGGTGCCCTGCAGGTGCCGGTGGCCGTGATCGACAACCCGTTCGAGCAGCGCCGTGACGTGCTGTGGCTGGCCCTCGACGGCGCCGCCGGCCACGCCGCGGTCGCCGGCGGCCCGCGGAGCGGCAAGTCGACGGTCCTGCGCACGCTGGTCTGCGGCCTCGCGCTCACCCACTCGCCGGCCGAGGTGCGGATCTACTGCCTCGACTTCGGCGGTGGCTCGCTCGCCACGCTCCGCGACCTGCCGCACGTCGGCGGGGTGGCCGGGCGGCTGGACGCCGAGGCCGTGCGGCGCACGGTGGGCGACGTCGCCGCCCTCCTCGCCGAGCGGGAGGCGGGAGCACCGGCCGACGGGCACGTCTTCCTGGTGGTGGACGGGTGGGCGACCCTCCGCGGCGACTACGACGACCTCGAGCCGACGATCACCGGCATCGCCACCCGCGGGCTCTCCTACGGGGTACACGTGGTGGCCGCCGCCTCCCGCTGGATCGACTTCCGGCCGCCGATCCGCGACCTCTTCGGATCCCGGCTGGAGCTGCGGCTGGGCGACCCGACCGACTCGCTCGTGTCCCGCCGGGCCGCGCTGACCGTCCCGGAGAAGGCGCCCGGACGTGGCATCACGGCCGAAGGGCGCCACCTCCTCACCGCGCTGCCGGCGCTCTCCGTGCTCGACGGCGACCCGGGCGTGCTGGTCCGGGCCATCGCCGCCGGGTGGTCCGGGCCAGCCGCGCCCCGGGTGCGGCTGCTGCCACCGGTAGTGCCGTACGCCGACCTGGAGCTCGGTGGCGATGCCGGGCTCCGGCTGCCGATCGGGATCGCCGAGGCCGACCTGCGACCGGTCGAGGTGGACTTCGGCAGTGACCCGCACCTGCTGCTCTTCGGCGACGGGGAGTGCGGCAAGTCGTCGTTCCTGAGGGCGCTCGCGACGTCGATCAGCCGCCGCTTCGCGCCGGCGGAGGCCCGGCTGATCCTGGTCGACTACCGGCGCAGCCTCCTCGGCGCGATCGGCACCGACCACCTGATCGGGTACGGCACCACCGCCGCCACCACCGGTCCGCTGATCGAGTCGGTCGACGGCTACATGCGGCGGCGGCTGCCCGGGCCCGATGTCACGCCGCAGCAGCTGCGCGACCGGTCATGGTGGACCGGGCCGGAGCTGTTCGTGCTGGTGGACGACTACGACCTCGTCGCCGCCGCGCCGGTCAACCCACTGCTCCCGCTGGTCGAACACCTCTCCCAGGCGCGCGACGTCGGCCTGCACCTCATCCTGACCCGCCGGTCCGGAGGGGCGTCCCGCGCGCTTTACGAGCCGGTGATCCAGCGGCTGCGCGAGCTGGCGTCACCCGGAGTGGTGATGTCCGGCGACCAGGAGGAGGGTGCCCTGGTCGGGAGCGTGCGGCCGGCACCGATGCCACCGGGGCGCGGGCGGCTGGTGACCCGCCGTGAGGGAGTAAGGCTGGTACAGCTCGCTTACCTGCCAGCCGACGCTTGATCCCCTTTTGTGCCTGCCTTAGATCTTTTCGGGGTGGACCCAGTGGACACACCGACGCGGTAACCTGCCTCGTACGACTGTGCCCGGAAGAGGGACAGCGACCCGCAAGGCGCTGGCTCGTTGTCCACAACTGGAGGCCACACTGCCATGAGCCTGTCGCGTCATCAGCGAGGCGCCGCTCCGAAGTTCGCCGGGGCGGCGTTGGCGACTGTCGCGGCACTGGCTGGTGCTCCGGTCCCCGTCCTGGCCACGCCCTCCGGCGCCGGCGGCGGAGTCCTCACGAGCGTGGTGCGGCGTGACCAGGTGCGTGACGAGCAATGGCAGCTCGGCGAGCTGCGGGCCACCCACGCGTGGCGGCACTCGACCGGTGACGGCGTCACCGTCGCGGTGGTCGACTCCGGTGTGGACGCTGGCCATCCAGACCTCACCGGCCAGGTGCTGCCCGGCATCGACCTGGTCACGAGCGGCGGCGACGGCCGCAACGACCCGGTCGGGCACGGCACCACGGTGGCCGGCCTGATCGCCGGACGCAATGACGACGACGGCGTCACGGGCCTCGCCCCACACGCCAAGATCCTGCCGGTGCGGGTGCTGGACGCGGAAAACCGCTACGACGACGCACTCATCGTGGCCAAGGGCGTGCGCTGGGCGGTCGACAACGGCGCCCGGGTCATCAACCTGTCACTCGGCGGCAGCGGCACCAGCCCCGCCCTCGCGGCCGCGCTCGACTACGCCTTCGCCCGCGACGTCGTGGTCGTCGCCTGCACGGGCAACTACTCAGCCGACCCGGCGCCCGCGGCGGGCCAGTCCCGCCCGGCCACCGAGGTGTGGTACCCCGCTCGCGAGCCCGGCGTCCTGGCCGTCACCGGTCTGGAGCGCGAGACCGAGAGCCTCTGGTCCGGCTCGATCACCGGCTCCTCCACCGTGCTCTCCGCTCCAGCGACCGGCCTGGTCGGCGCCCGACCGGGCGGCACGTGGAAGGTGCAGGGCACCAGCTTCGCCGCCCCGCTGGTCAGCGCGACGGCCGCACTCGTCCGCGCGCGGTGGCCCGAGATGTCCGCCGCCACCGTGGTCACCCGGCTGATCACCACCGCCAGCGACCTGGGCGCGGTGGGCCGCGACGACCGCTACGGCTACGGGCTGGTCGACCCGGTCGCGGCGCTGACCGTCGGGGTGTCCACGGTGGAGCGCAATCCGCTCGACACCAACGCCCCGCACGGGGTGGCCGGCTTCGGCGCGGCGCCCGGCGTGGCGGCGACCGCCACCGGCGAGGCGACCGGCAACGAGCCGGTGGGCGGGCGCGCGCAGGGCGTGCACACCGACTTGTACACCCAGCCGGCCGCCGAGCCCGAGCGCTCCCAGCGCGGCTGGGCTATCGCCTTCGGCATCGTGGTGACGCTGTTCGCCGCCGCCGCGGCCTTTACCCTCCGCCGCCGAGTGCGGTAGACGATCTCTTCCGAGGGCTGCGGTCGACCGGCGCGTCGGGAGGTACGAGATCTAGGACGTTTAGGGCGCTATCAACCCTAAACGTTCTAGATCCGGCTGATCATTGTGGACGGATCCTCTAACCCCCAGTTCTTAGGCGGATTTTGCCCGCGTTCGTGTCAGTTGAGGGCCGTATGCTCCCGCGGGCCGCCGGGTCCGCGGTGGTTGGCGTTACCCCCTTTGCCTCCGGCGGGAGCGCTCCGGACCATCAGGATGAGTGGAAGTGCCATCCCGACGGCCATCGACCCACACGAGCGGAGCAGACCAACGCCCGGGGGCGCCAGCATTGATCGTTTCTGTTGCGGCCCGTCTGGTGTGGCGCCCCGGGCGTTGGCCCGCTTCAAGCACATGCGGGTCGATGGCCGTCGGGATGGCACCGCTTGGGCGGGCCTGGTTGTGTGTCGCGGAGGGCGAGCCCCGAAGGTGAGTGTGCGCGGCGCTCTGGCCGGGCGACCGCGGCGAGTCGCGCGGGCCTGGGCGGTTGTGCACCGCGCAGGGTGAGGCCGCGGGAGCGACGGTCTGGACCACGACGGACAGAGGTAGCTCGAATGTGTCTTGGAATTGGCCGTCTACGTGCAGTCGCCCGTGGTGGTCGCGCGGGTGCGGTTCTCGCCGGCCGTCGCCACCGGGGCGGCTTCCTGGGCTGTCACCGCGAAGCCTGTGTTTCGGTCGTCGGCCGCAGCCGCGAAGATGACGCCCAGCACCTGGCCGTTGGTCGTGACCAGTGGCCCGCCCGAGTTGCCGCTGCGCACCAGCGCCCGGATCGTGTAGATCTCCCGGGTGACGTCGCCGGAGTTGTAGATGTCGGGTCCGGTGATGTCACCGACGTCGCGCACCCGGGCGGACTGGGCGTTGTAGGGCCCGTCCAGCGGGAAGCCCAGCACGATCGCGTCCGCGTTGGTCGGCGCCTTCTTGGGTGCGAACGGCATGACCGGCGCCTCCAGGCCGGGCACGTAGATCACCGCGAGGTCGCGGTCCGGGTCGTACACCGTTACGCGGCCGTCGAGTCGCTCGTCGCCTAGCTCTACCGTCACCGACCTGGTGCCGGCGACCACGTGGGCGTTGGTCATGACGCGCTCGTTGGCGTACACGAAGCCGGAGCCCTCGATGCGGCGCGAGCAGCTGGGCGCGGAGCCGAGGACCTTCACCACCGACTGGCGGGAGTTGACCACGACGCGCGAGTTGGCCAGGCGGGGATCGGGGGCGGCGACCTCGCGGGCGCGGGTGGGTGCCAGGTTGCCGAAGACCTCGGGGAAGCCACGGGTGTCCACCGTGTTTCGCAGGGCGTCGGAGAGTGCCTGGGCCTGCTGCGGCATGACCCTGTTGACGCCGTCGAGGAGCGCGCTGTTACGCACCGAGCTGGCCAGCCACGGCAGCGACGACGAGCCGAGCGGCACCGCCACAAGCCAGGCGACCAGCAGCACCGCGAGCACCGACACGAGCGCACCGCCCGCGTCGTCGAGCTTGCGGCCGGTCGGGCTGGTGATGGCGTGGCGCAGATGCGTGCCCAGCCAGCCGGCGAGCGCCTGTCCTAGCACCGCGAGCCCGAAGATGGCGATCAGGGACACGACGACGCGGACGGCGTCGTCCGCGAATTGGCGGGCCACCAGCGGGCCGAGCTGCAGGCCGATCAGGGCGCCGCCGAAGAAGCCGGCGAAGGAGAGTGCACCAATCACGAATCCCTGTCGGTATCCGCTGATCGCGAACAACACCATAAGAAGGACAAGAGCGACATCGATGGCGGACACCCGTCAAGGGTACGGGGGGCCGGCGAACGCCGAGCGCGACTCGCGGCCAATGCGGCGCGAACCCGGGGGTCAACCGACGTCGTCTCCGGCGGAGGGAGTGGGCTGCGGCGCGGGCACGGGCAGGTCGGCGATCCGGTCGCGCGGCCAGGGGCGGGCCCAGCCGCCCATCTCCAGCAGCGCCGACAGCACTCCCGCCGTGAACCCCCAGACGAGCATCCCGCGCACCTGGAACGCCGGCCCCATCCAGCCGCTGGGGTGGCGCACCATGAACCTGTTTTCCGGGTCGACGAGCTCGGCCACCGGGAGGCGGGCCACCCGGGCCACCTCGGCCGCCGCGCGCGGGTGCACCTCATGCGGCGCGTGCCACCAGGCGAGCACCGGCGTCACCACGAAGTCGCTGACCGGGATCCACAACGGCGGGAGCTGGGCGAGCACCGTAACGCTCTCCGGCCGCAGGCCCACCTCCTCATCCGCCTCGCGCAGCGCTGTCGCGGCGGCGTCCACGTCTTCGGGGTCGCTCGCCCCACCGGGGAAGGCCGGCTGGCCGGCGTGGGTGCGCAGCGTCTCGGCCCGCTGGAGCATGAGCACGTCGGGCTCGCCGTGCTGCTCGCCCACGAGGACGAGCACCGCGCTGGCCCGGCCACCCTCCTCCGGGGTGGGCAGGCGGGTGAAGTCTTCGACCCGGGCGGTGCCGAGCCGGTGAAGCAGCGGCCCCAGCCACGAGGGCACCCCGTTGCCCTGATTCACGGCAGCGTCACCCCGAGGTGTTTGGCGGCGAGCGTCGCGAGCGTGGCGTCGTCGAGTGCGGTGGAGTTATAGAGGTGGCGCACCCGCCCGTCGCGGTCGACGAAGAGGGTGGCCGGCAGGGCGCTCACCCCGAGCTTGGCGCGGAGCTCTTCCGACGGGTCGAAGAGGTTGGGGTAGGTCACTCCGAGGTCAGCGCCCAGGCTGCTCGCCGCCGACCGGCTGTCGCGAATGTCCACCCCGACCACCGTCACCTTGCCGGCGGCCCGATCGGCGAAGCGCTGGAACGCGGGGAGCTCTTCCCGGCACGGCCCGCACCAGGAGCCCCAGAGGTTGACGACCGCAGGCCCGCGGATCGCGCTGACGCTCACGTCCGGCCCACCGGCGAAGCACGGCAGCACCACCTCGGGCAGGGGCCTGCCCGGCCCCGCCAGCTCGACGGGCGCGGCGGAGGGCGGGGGTGCGCCCAGCGCAGCGCAGCCGGCGAAGGGCGCGGGCGGGTCGGGTGTCGGCGGCGCGTCGTCCGAGCCACCACACCCAGCCGCGAGCAGCACCAGCGCCAGCGCCGCCATCCGGAGAGAGCGAGTCACGGGACGTCCGGAGCCACCATCGCGTTGGCCGGCACCAGCTCCGGGTCGACGCCGGCGGCGACGGCGAGCTCGCGCGCACGCGGCCCCTTGAGCAGCTTGGCCGCCGCGGCCGCCTCGGTGGGACCCGTCCCATACGCCGGGCAGAGCTTGGCCAGCGTGCAGGCGCCGCAGGCCGGCTTGCGGGCGTGGCACACCCGCCGGCCGTGGAAGATCACGCGGTGGGAGAGCATCGTCCAGTCGCGCTTGTCGAAGAGCGCGCCGATCGCGTGCTCGATCTTGACGGGGTCGCTCTCGGCGGTCCACTCCCAGCGCCGCACCAGCCGCTGGAAGTGGGTGTCGACGGTGATGCCCGGCACGTCGAACGCATTGCCAAGGATGACGTTGGCCGTCTTTCGCCCGATGCCGGGGAGCTTGACCAGCTCGTCGAGCGAGCCGGGCACCTCGCCACCGTGCCGCTCGACCAGCGCCTGCCCCAGCTTCATCAGCGAGTCGGTCTTGTTGCGGAAGAAGCCGGTCGGCTTGAGCAGCTCCTCGAGCTCGCCCCGGTCCGCGGCCGCGTAGTCGGCGGCGGTGGTGTATCGGGCGAAGAGCTTGGGCGAGACCTCGTTGACCCGCACGTCGGTGGTCTGGGCGGAAAGGATGGTCGCCACGGCGAGCTGCAGCGGAGTCTCGTGGTCGAGCTCGCAATGGGCGTCAGGGTGGGTCTCCTCCAGGATCCGCCCCATCTTTCGCGCACGACGCTTGCGCGACAGGTCACTCTCTTCACGTGCCACGCGCGAAGCCTACGCCGGGGCACCGACAGCTCAGGCCGCCCCTGGTGGAGTGATCTTTCCGGTCTTGTCCACAGTCGCCCCGGTGGTCGGGAAGTCCGATTCGCTCAGCCGTGCCACCGCCGCCGCACCGCGGTGATCGTCGTCTATGGCGGGCTTGCCGCCGGAGTCGAGGTAGGTCGAGATGAGCTGACCGCCGCCCCAGCCGCCGTCGGCCGCGAGCGAGACCTTGAGCACCCCGCCCAGGCCCAGCGCCCCGGTCTTGCTGAGCGTGCCCGCGCCGCCGGCGAAGTTGCCCAGGCTGTACGCGATCAGCCGCCCCTTGTAGAACTCCATCGCCCGCAGCACGTGCGGCCCGTGGCCCACGATCAGGTCGGCGCCCGCATCGACCATGGCGCGGCCGAACTTGATCGGATCGCCCCTGTTCTCACCCAGGTAGATCTCGGTGCCCGGCTTGACGTGGGTCATCGCCGCGCCCTCGGCGCCCATGTGCACCTGCACGACCACGATGTCGGCCAGCGTGGCGGCCTTCTCCACGACCTCGGCCGCCGCCTCCACGTCGACCAGGGGGTTGGACCACGGGTACGAGGAGAAGCCGGCCACCCCCACCCGCACGCCCTCGACGTCCATCACGGTGATCTCGTCCGGCGCGCCGGTGTGCTTCAGGCCGTGCTCCTCCAGCACCCGCTGGGTATTGCGGAAGCCGGCCGGTCCGTAGTCGTGGCCGTGGTTGTTCGCCTGGTTGAGCAGCTCGAAGCCGGCGTCCTTCAGGTGCCCCGCGTACGACGGCGGCACCCGGTACTGGAAGCACTTGTTCGACGTCGGCCCGCACTTGCCGGCGCCGGTGTCCTCGGTGATCGGCTCCTCGAGGTTGCCCATCACGAGATCCGCCTTGAGCGCCTCGCGCACCGCGTCGAAGAAACCCTCGCCACCGTTGGGCGGGAGCTTGCTGGGCACGTTGCCCATGATGATGTCGCCGGTCGCGGACATCGAGATGGTGCGACGCGCCGGCTCGCCGGAGGGCGGCGCGGCCGCCTGGCCGGAGGGCTCCACGAGCGCGCTGTCCCGCCACTGCGCCTCGGGTGGTGAGTCGCCGGTCACGGCCAGGGCGAGGACACCCCCACCGAGCAGCAACGCCCCGACCGCGAGCACGACAACGAGCGGCCGCGCGGCACTGCTTCGCCGCCGCCGGCCGGCGCCGGAGGATCGCTGTGGAGGGGACATCGCCCCGCGACCATACCCTCCCCGCGCCAGGCCGGATGACCTACCGAAGCCGGTCTGACCAGGGCATTCCGGACCCTTGGCCGGTGCCGCCGCCAGCGCGCACCGCCGCGTTGACGGCCCGGGCGAGCGGGGCGCCCCACTCCGAGCGCGGACCGGCGTACGCCGCCTCCGGCCCCTCCGCCGGGCAGAGGATCGAGACCGCGTCCGTCGAGGTACCCGTGGCGGGGAGGCGGAGCTCCCACAGCGCCTGCGCCTTCGCCTCGGTGGCCGTGGCCACGGCGTTGACCAGCGCGGCGGGCGAGAGGCGCACGGGAAGCCGCACCACGATGTTGACCGTGCCCGGTCCGGGCGCCGTCGCGGCGGGCGGGGCGGCCGCCCAGATCGGTTCGCCGAGCCCGACCGTGGCCCAGGCGCGGATGCCGCTCTCCTCCGCCGAGACGACCTCGGCGACGTCGACGCCGGTGAGCAGCCCGACGCCGGGACCGTCGAGGCCCTCCCGCGCGGCGAGCTCGACCAGGTGGGCGTCCGGATCGTCCCGGCGGTACGACATCGGCACCGTCGCGTTGACGACCCAATGACGTACGCCGATCCCGCCGCCCAGCGGAGCGGAGGAGATCGCGAGCAGCGGCTCGGCCAGCCGCCACACCAGCAGGGGAATGTCCAGCCCGTCCTCGCGGCGGGCGGTCAGCGTGGGCTCGGCGGACATCCATCGCACTCTACGGCTCGCCGATCAAGTTTCCGGGGGTGCACGCCCGGTACCCGCCCTGGTGCGCCTAGACTTACTCCGCGCGTCGACACGCTGGCGAGGCCGCCGGCAGGTGAGAGTATGCGCAGGCGGAGGTGCGGCGATGGATGAGGTGTTGGCCCGCAGCGGGATCTTCCAGGGTGTCGACCCCGAGGCAGCGGAGGCGCTGGCCAAGGAGATGGAAACGATCGAGACCCGCAAGGGCGAGGTTGTGTTCAACGAGGGCGAGCCCGGCGACAGCCTCTATATCGTGCTGTCCGGCAAGATCAAGCTCGGCCGGCGCGCCGCCGATGGCCGGCAAAACCTCATCTCCGTCATGGGCCCGTCCGACATGCTCGGCGAGCTGTCCCTCTTCGACCCCGGCCCGCGCACGGCGACGGCGACCGCGGTCACCGACACCCGCCTGGCCCGGCTGCGCAAGCAGGCGCTCCGCCCCTGGCTCAACAACCGGCCCGAGATCGCCGAGCAGCTGCTGAGGGTGCTCGCGAGGAGGCTGCGCCGGACAAATGACGCGCTGGCCGACCTGATCTTCACGGACGTTCCCGGCCGCGTGGCGAAAAACCTGCTCCAGATGGCCGGCCGCTTCGGCACCCGCGATGGCGGCGTGCTGCGCGTGACGCATGACCTGACCCAGGAGGAGCTGGCCCAGCTCGTCGGCGCCTCCCGCGAGACGGTCAACAAGGCGCTCGCCGACTTCGCCTCGCGCGGCTGGCTGCGGCTCGACGGCAAGAGCGTGATCATCCTCGACCCCGAGCGCCTGGCTCGCCGCGCCCGCGTCTGAAGCGCGGAGCGCGGGCCCGCTCGGTGTTCAGGCGACCCCAAAACAAGCAGGCTTGACTGTTTGTTTGACAGGGGGCAGTCTGTGGGTGTGCCGGTACGCATGCCCCAGCAGGAGCGCAGTCGCGCGACCCAGGCCCGCCTTCTCGAAGCCACCGTCGACTGTCTCGTCGAGCGCGGCTGGTCCGGCACCACCACCACGGTCGTCGCCGCGATGGCGGGCGTCTCGCGGGGCGCGCAGCTGCATCACTACCCGACCAAGGCATCGCTGGTCATGGCTGCGGTCGAGCACCTGGCGGAGCGCCGCGCCGAGGAGATCCGCAATGAAGCGGCCGCCCTCCCGCCTGGCCCGCAGCGGCTCGACGGGGTGGTCGACATGCTGGCCGCGGCGTTCACCGGCCCGCTCTACGTGGCCGCGCTGGAGGTGTGGATCGCCGCCCGCACCGACCCGGAGCTGCGCGCGGCGCTGGTCCCGCTGGAGGCCCGGGTCGGCCGCGAGATGCACCGGCTGACCGTCGAGCTGATCGGGGCCGACGAGCGCACCCCGGGCGTGCGCGAGGCCGTGCAGGCCACCCTCGACCTGCTCCGTGGCCTCGGTGTGGCCAACCTGCTCTCCGACGACACACCGCGGCGCACCGCGCTGCTCGCCGCCTGGAAGCGGCAGTTGGCCACCCTTCTGTGACGCGGAGGCACACCTTGCCCGACCTCGCTGGACTCCTCGCCGATCTCGCCGCCGAGTCGGCCGACCTGGACGCCCGGGTCGGCCCGCTGCCGGAGGCGCACTGGGCCCGGCTGACACCGGCGGACGGCTGGACGATCGCGCACCAGATCGCCCACCTGGCCTGGACCGACCACATGGCGACGCTGGCGGCCACGGATCCGGAGGCGTTCCACGCGTCGCTGGCCACCGCGGCCGACGATCCATTCCACTTCGTCGACCGGGGCACGGAGACCTTCCTCGGCCCGCCGGCCGAGCTGCTCGACCGGTGGCGGGCCGGGCGGGCGGCCCTGGCCGAGGCGCTGGCCGGCGCGCCACCCAAAGCCAAGCTGCCCTGGTATGCCACCGCGATGTCACCGGCCTCGATGGTCACGGCACGGATCATGGAGACCTGGGCGCATGGCCAGGACGTCGCGGACACGCTCGGCCACCGCCGCGCCCCCACCGACCGGCTGCGACACATCGCGTACCTGGGCTTCCGCACCCTCGGGCACAGCTTCATGACCCACGGCCGCGACGTGCCCACGGCACCGGTCCGGGTCGAGCTCGTCGGCCCTTCCGGCATCTGGGAGTACGGGCCGGACGAAGCCACCGACCGGGTCGTCGGCCCGGCGCTCGACTTCTGCCTGCTCGTCACGCAGCGGCGGCACCGCGCCGACCTGGCGCTGGTCGCGACCGGGCCGGTGGCCGACGAGTGGCTCGACATCGCGCAGGCCTTCGCCGGGCCGCCCGGCGTCGGTCGCGAGCCCACCGGCGCCCGGTCATGATCCGCATCGGCAACGCCTCCGGCTTCTACGGCGACCGCTCCTCCGCCTGGCGGGAGATGCTCGAGGGCGGCCCGCTCGACGTGCTGACCGGTGACTACCTCGCCGAGCTGACCATGCTGATCCTCGGCCGTGACCGGCGGCGGGACCCCGCGCTCGGCTACGCCCGCACGTTCCTGCGGCAGATGGAGGAGTGCCTCGGCCTGGCCGCCGACCGGGGTGTCCGCATCGTGACCAACGCCGGTGGCCTCAACCCGGCCGGGCTGGCCGCCGCGCTCCGCTCGCTCGCCGCCCGGCTCGGCCTCCCCACCACCGTCGGGTACATCGAAGGCGACGCGGTCGACCGCCCCGGCGCGCTCGCGGCGAACGCGTACCTCGGGGCGTTCGGCATCGCCTCCTGCCTCATCGCGGGCGCCGACGTCGTGGTCACCGGCCGGGTCACCGACGCGTCGCTGGTGGTGGGGCCGGCGATCGCCCACTTCGGCTGGACGCGGGACGACCTCGACGCGCTGGCCGGCGCGACGGTCGCCGGGCACGTGCTGGAGTGTGGCGCGCAGGCGACCGGTGGCAATTTCAGCTTCTTCGCCGAGCTGCCGGATGGCGGCCGGCGGCCGGGCTTCCCGATCGCGGAGGTGCGTGCCGACGGCTCCTGCGTGATCACCAAGCATCCCGGCACCGGTGGTGCGGTCACGGTGGAGACGGTGACGGCCCAGCTGCTGTACGAGATCGGCGCGCCGGCGTACGTCGGCCCGGACGTGGTGACGCGCCTCGACGCGGTGCGGCTGGCGCAGGAGGGCCCGGACCGGGTGCGGGTCACCGGCACTCGGGGCACGTCCCCGCCGCCCACCCTCAAGGTCGGCGTCGCCGGCCTCGACGGCTATCGCAACGCGATGACGTTCGTGCTGACCGGGCTCGACCTCGACGCCAAGGCCACCCTGGTCCGCGCCCAGCTGGAAGACGCGGTCGGCAAGGAAGGTCTGACGTTCACCCTGACGGGGACCGAGACCGGGGCCCTTCTGCACGCCGCGATCCAGGACCCCGACCCGAAGCGCGCCGGCCGCACGTTCTCCAGCGCGGCGGTGGAGCTTGCCCTGGCCAGCTACCCAGGCTGCACGCTGACCACCCCGCCGGGCGACGCCACCCCCAACACGATCTTCACGTCCGACGTGACCTCTCAGCAGCCCCACTGGGCCATCCACCCCGACGGGTCGCGCGTAGAGGTCCCGCCACCGGCACGCACGGAGGAGTTGGTCAAAGAGACCGTGAGCGTGCCGGCGCACGGGCTCCACGATCAGCCGCGCGGGCGGGTCGGGACCCGGTCGGGGGACAAGGGCGCCGACGCCAACGTGGGGGTGTGGGTGCGCGGCCACCACGACTACGCGGCGCTCGCGGGGTGGTTGACCAGCGAGAAGTTCGTGGAGCTGCTGCCGGAGGCCGCCGGACACCCCGTCGAGCGGTACGAGCTGGCCAATCTTGGGGCGCTCAATTTTGTGATCCGTGGCGTGCTCGCGCGTCGGGATCCGCTTGATCCACAAGGGAAAGCGCTCGGGGAGCGGCTCCGGGCGCGGATCGAGGACTCACCGTGACCACGATCCGTGTCGCACCGGGTGAGCCGCTCGTTACGGAGGTGGCGACGACGCCGGAGTGTGCTTCCGGTGCCGGCCGTCGCGTCGAGATCGCGAAACAGATGGGGGTCTGAGCCATGGCCGTCCTCGACACCGCCATCGATCCGCGTAACCCGTCGTACCTGCAAAATCGCAGCGCGATGCTGGAGCGGCTCGCGGAGCTGGACACCGCCCTCGACGCCGCGCGGGGCGGCGGTGGCGAGAAGTACGTGACCCGCCACCACGCGCGCGGCAAGCTGCTCCCCCGCGAGCGGATCGAGCTGCTGCTCGACCAGGACGCACCGTTTCTGGAGCTGTCGCCGGTGGCCGCGTGGGGCACGGACTTCCCGGCCGGCGCGAGCGTCGTGACCGGCATCGGTGTGGTCGAGGGTGTCGAATGCGTGATCATCGCGAACGACCCGACGGTCCGCGGCGGCGCGGTCAACCCGTACACGCTGAAGAAGACCCGCCGGGCCGGAGAGATCGCGCTGGCCAACCGCCTCCCGATGATCAATCTGGTCGAGTCGGGCGGCGCCGACCTGCCCAGCCAGGCGGAGATCTTCATCCCGGGCGGGCAGGTGTTCCGCGACCTGACCCGCCTCTCCGCGGCGCGCATCCCCACGCTGAGCGTGGTGTTCGGCAACGCCACGGCCGGCGGGGCGTACGTGCCCGGCATGTCCGACTACACGATCATGGTGCGCAACCAGGCCAAGGTCTTCCTGGCCGGCCCGCCGCTCGTCCGCATGGCCACCGGCGAGATCACCGACGACGAGTCGCTCGGCGGCGCGGCGATGCACGCCTCCCGTTCGGGTCTCGCCGACTACGTGGCCGAGGACGAGCGCGACGGCATCCGGCTGGCCCGCACCTGCGTACGCCGCCTCAACTGGCGCAAGCACGGGCCCGGCCCGAGATCCACTCTCCCCGCCCCGCCGAAGCACGACCTCGACGACCTCCTCGCGGTGCCCAGCGCCGACCTGAAGGTGCCGTTCGACCCGCGCGAGGTGCTGGCCCGGGTGCTCGACGGCAGCGAGTTCGACGAGTTCAAGCCGGCGTACGGCACCGCGCTCGTCACCGGCTGGGGCGAGCTGCACGGCTACCCCGTCGGGGTGCTCGCGAACGCGCGCGGCGTGCTCTTCTCCGAAGAGGCGCAGAAGGCGGCCCAGTTCATCCAGCTCGCCAACGCCTCCGACACTCCCCTGCTCTTCCTGCAGAACACGACCGGCTACATGGTCGGCACCGAGTACGAGCAGCGCGGCATCATCAAGCACGGTGCCCTGATGATCAACGCGGTGGCCAACTCGACCGTGCCGCACATGACCGTCAACCTCGGCGCCTCCTACGGTGCGGGCAACTACGGCATGTGTGGCCGGGCGTACGACCCGCGCTTCCTCTTCAGCTGGCCCAACGCGAAGTCCGCGGTGATGGGGCCGGCCCAGCTCGCCGGGGTGCTGTCGATCGTGGCGCGGCAGGCGGCCGAGGCCAAGGGGCAGCCGTACGACGAGGACTCCGACAAGGCCATGCGCGCGATGGCCGAACGCCAGATCGAGTCGGAATCGGCCGCGCTCTTCCTTTCCGGCCGGCTGTTCGACGATGGCGTGATCGACCCCCGCGACACCCGGACCGTGCTGGGGCTCTGCCTTTCCGCGATCCACAGTGGACCGATTAGGGGCGCCGAGGCCTTCGGCGTCTTCCGGATGTGAGGTGGCCGTGATTCGACGACTGTTGGTCGCCAACCGGGGTGAGATCGCGCGGCGTATCTTCGCCACCTGCCGGCTGATCGGGATCGAGACGGTGGCCGTCTACTCCGACGGTGACGCCGACTCGCCCCACGTGACCGAGGCGGACTACGCGGTACACCTGCCCGGCAACGCGCCCAGCGCCACGTACCTGCGCGGCGACCTGCTCGTGGCCGCGGCGCGCAAGACCGGCGCGGACGCCGTACACCCGGGTTATGGGTTCCTCGCGGAGAACGCGGAGTTCGCGGCGGCGGTGGCCGACGCGGGCCTGACCTGGGTCGGCCCGCCCGCCAAGGTCATCAAGATGATGGGCTCGAAGATCGAGGCCAAGACGATGCTGGCCGACGCCGGCGTACCGATGCTCCCCACCTACCTCGATCCGGACTCGGTCACCGAGTTTCCCGTGCTGGTCAAGGCCTCCGCGGGCGGCGGCGGCCGGGGCATGCGGATCGTGCGCGACGCCGAGTCGCTCGGCGAGGCCGTCGCCTCGGCCCGGCGCGAGGCGGCCAGCGCCTTCGGCGACGGGACGGTGTTCCTGGAGCGGTACGTCGACAGGTCCCGCCACGTCGAGGTGCAGATCTTCGCCGACACGCAGGGCAACGTGGTGCCGTTCGGCGAGCGGGAGTGCTCGATCCAGCGGCGGCACCAGAAGATCATCGAGGAGACGCCGTCGCCGGCCGTCACGCCCACGATGCGCGAGGAGCTGTGCGCCGCGGCGATCTCGGCGGCCCGCGCCGTGGGGTACGTCGGCGCCGGCACCGTGGAGTTCCTGCTCGCGCCCACCGGCGAGTTCTACTTCCTGGAGATGAACACGCGGCTCCAGGTCGAGCACGCGATCACCGAGTGCGTCTCCGGCTTCGACCTGGTGCAGCTCCAGCTGCTCGTCGCGGAGGGCCTGCCGCTCCCGATGGTCGGCGCCGCGCCGATCCGCGGGCACGCGATCGAGGTGCGGCTCTGCGCCGAGGATCCGGCCTACGCCTGGCTCCCCTCCACCGGCACCCTCCACCGCCTGCGCGTGCCCGAGGTGGCGGCCGAGTTCCGCCCGCTCGTGCAGCCGGGGCTGCGGCTCGACTCCGGGGTACGGGACGGCTCGGTCGTCGGCGTCCACTACGACTCGATGCTGGCCAAGCTCATCGCCTGGGCGCCCACCCGCCACGAGGCGGCCCGCCTGCTCGCGTCGGCGCTCACCCGCTCCCGTATCCACGGGGTCGTGACCAACCGCGACCTGCTGGTCCGCGTGCTGCGCCACCCGACCTTCCAGTCCGGCGACATCGACACCGGGTTCCTCGACCGGCACCAGGAGGTATTCGCCCCACTGCTGTCCTCTGTGGACGCTGTGCGGGTCTCCTGCCTCGCCGCCGCGCTCGCCGAGTCGGCCGCCCGGCGCGAGTCGGCCGCGGTGCTGAGCTCGCTCCCGTCCGGGTGGCGCAACGTGCCCTCCAGCTCGCAGACCACCGTGTTCGACGGCCCGGCCGGCCCGGTCGAGGTCGGCTACCGGCTGGACCGGGCCGGTGAGCTGGCCAACTGGTGGGTGCGCGCGGTCGACCCGGAGGAGCTCGACCTCGCCGGCCTCGGCCACCCGCCGGTCACCGACGACCACCCGCCGGTCGCGCTGGTCTCCGCCACGCCGGGCCGCGTCATCCTCGACGTGAACGGGATCCGCCTCTCGCTCGACGTCGACCGCGTCGGCAACGTCTCCTATGTGGACAGTGCGGAGGGCTCGGTGGCCCTCACCGAGCTGCCCCGCTTCCCCGAGCCGGAGCCTGAGCTGGCCGAGGGCTCGCTGGTCGCCCCGCTGCCCGGTGCGGTCAGCCGCGTGCTCGTCACGCCCGGCCAGCGGGTGGACGCCGGCGAGCTGCTCATGACGCTCGAAGCCATGAAGCTGGAACACCCCGTACACGCCCCAGCCGCCGGCGTCGTGGCCTCCGTGCCGGTGAGTGCGGGCGCGCAGGTCGACACCGGGGCGGTGCTGGCGGTCCTCTCGCCGCTCCCGGCCGCTATGGCCCAGACCCCGGAGTAGGTGCCATGTTCGAACTCACCCCTCAGCAGGCCGACCTCCGCGACGCGGTCGCGGCGCTCGGTCGCCGCTACGGTCACGACTACTTCGTGGCCAAGGCCAAGTCCGGCGGACACACCACCGAGCTGTGGTCGGAGGCGGGCAAGCTCGGCTATCTGGGCGTCAACGTCCCCGAGGCGTACGGCGGCGGGGGTGGCGGCATCACCGAGCTCGCCATCGTCTGCGAGGAGCTGGCCGCGGCCGGCTGCCCGCTGCTGCTGCTCGTCGTCTCGCCGGCCATCGCGGCCACGGTGATCGCCAAGCACGGCACATCCGCGCAGCGGGCGGCGTACCTGCCCGGCTTCGCGGACGGCTCGCTCAAGGTGGCGTTCGCCATCACCGAGCCCGAGGCCGGCTCCAACGCCCACCGCCTCGGCACCACTGCCCGCCGCGACGGCGACGACTGGCTGATCTCCGGCCGCAAGTGCTTCATCTCCGGGGTCGACGAGGCCGCGTACGTCCTGGTGGTCGCCCGCGTCTCGTCCGGTGACCGCCTGGAGCCCGCGCTGTTCCTCGTGCCGGTGGACGCGCCCGGGCTCACGTCGTCCAAATTGGACATGGAGATCGTGTCGCCGGAAAACCAGTGGCTGCTCTACCTCGACGATGTGCGCGTGCCGGCCGACGCGCTGATCGGCGGCGTGGAGGCCGGCCTGCCGGCGCTCTTCGCCGGCCTCAACCCCGAGCGCATCACGGTCGCCGCGATGGCCGCCGGCACCGCCCGGTACGCCCTCGCCCGCGCCTCGACCTACACGGCCACCCGCCAGGTGTGGGGCCGCCCGATCGGCGCGCACCAAGGCGTGGCGCACCCGCTGGCGCACGCGGCGGTGCAGGTGGAGCTGGCCCGCCTGATGATCGCCAAGGCGGCCGCCCTCTACGACGCGGGGCGCGACGTCGAGGCGGGCGTCGCCGCCAACATGGCCAAGTACGCGGCCGCCGACGCCGCCGCGCTCGCCGTGGATACGGCCATCCAGGTCCACGGTGGCAACGGCATGACGACGGACTACGGCGTGGCCACGCTGCTGGGCGCCGTACGCGCCGGGCGGATCGCGCCGGTCAGCCGCGAGATGATCCTCAACTTCGTCGCCCAGCACGTACTGGGCCAGCCGAAGTCGTACTAACGCGTGCAGGCGGTCCCGTTCACCTCACAGGCGAGCGGGGTCGTCACGGCGTTCTGGCGGTCGAACTGGAAGCGGAGCGCGACCGTGCCCCGCGCGCCCACCGGCACGCTGCCCGTGAAGGCGAACACCTCGCCCTCCTGCGTGAGGGTCGCCTGCGGCGCGCTCTCCACCCAGAAGGTGCGCATCGGCCCGATCGTCGGCGGGAAGCGCAACCGCACCGTCCACTTGCGACCGGCGCTGGACGAGTTGGCTACCAGTACCTCGCCGATGAAGCCGCCGTCGAAGGTCTGCACCGTCCGGTAGCGCCCGGTGAGTGCGGGGGCGGACGGGCGCCGCGCGGGAGTCTCGATGGCCCGGGAGAGGGAGGGGGACGGCGACGGGCGGCGCGGGGAGTTGAGCGTCGCCCCCGGAGTCCCGACCGCGGCGGCCGTCGTCGGCGCGTCGGGCACGCTCGGGCCGCCCAGGAACGGGGGCGTGACGGCCGCCGGCGGCGGGGTCGGGCGGTCCCGTCCGTCCGGCCGCAGGCTCACGAGCGCGAAGACAAGGAGGCCTCCCAGCACGACCACGCCGGCCGCGGTGGGCAGCCAGGGCAGCAGCTCGAACGCGCGCGGACGCCACAGCCGACCCATCAACCGTCCCCGGTCACCGCGTCAGCGTCGGGCCCTGCAAGGCGTTTCGCCCCTTGCCGGCCAGGCAGCGGAAGGTGCGGTCACCCTCGGGCCGCAGCACCTCGAACTCCCAGCCCTGGGTCGAGAGGAGCAGCGTCGTGCGCATGAACGTGCTGTCGGTGCACAGCGACTGGACCGCCGGCTGGTCCGCGACGTCGTCGGGATCGGCGCCGGCGGGCAGGTCACCGACCGCGTACGCCTCCCAGGTGTGCCGCCCGGAGCAGTCGACGCGCTGCGCGTTGATCCCCGGACCGTCGGCGTCGGCCGGGCCGTAGCACTCCAGCACATCTGGGCACCGGCCGCCGGCTACGGGCAGCAGGCAGCCGGGCAGCGCCCCGCCGGCGAGCGACGGGAGCGGGGCGCCCGTGGTCGGCAGCTGGGCGGTGGGGCTCGGCTTGGGGTCGGGGCGACCGGCGGCGTACCAGGCGCCCGCACTGACCGCCACGAGCAGAGCGACCACCACGACCCCGCCGAGTACCCACTGGAGGCTGCGGCGCCGGCTGGTGCCGACCGTCGGGGTGTTGTCGTGCGGCGGGACGAAGCCCGGCGCGCGCATGAGGTGGGGCGGCGGCGGTGGCGGCCCACCGGGGCTGGGCGTGGAGTGGCCGCCCGCGACTCCCGGCGAGACCGGATAGGCGGGGCTGGGCGAGGGCGGCTCGGCCGGAGGGGCGGGCGTCGGCGCGGGGACAGGTGCCGTGGGTGGAGCGTAGGACCGCGAGACGTACACACCGCGTGGCGGCTCGGTCAGCGACACCCCGGTCAGCATGTCGCGCAGCTGCTCGGCCGAGGGGCGAGACTCCGGCTCGTTGGCCATGCCGTGCCGCAGCACCTCCATCAGCGCTCTCGGCACGCCGGGAAGGTCGGGGATGGGCTGGTTGAACAGCTCCATCAGCGTGATCAGGCTCGGGTTGCGATCTTCTCGCCAGCGGGGCGGCTTGCCGCGCATCACCGCGTACAGCGTGGCGCAGAGCGCGTAGACGTCTACGGAGGGCGAGGGCGCGCTGTGCCGGAACATCTCCGGCGGCGCGTACGCCGGCGTGAGCACCTCGAGCGTGACCGAGGAGTCGCGGGCCTCGGCCAGGACGGCGAGGCCGAAGTCGGCGAGCGCGGGCTCGCCGAAGCGGGAGCGGAGGATGTTGGCCGGCTTGACGTCGCGGTGCAGCACGCCGAGCTGGTGCGCGTCGGCGAGCGCGTCGGCGATCTTCATGCCCACCTCGCGGGCCTCGGCCGGCTCGAGCGGGGTGTCGCGCATGCGGTCGGCGTACGAGCCGTCGCACAGCTCCATGATCAGATACGGATGCTGATCGGCGGTCACACCGGCGTCGAAGAGGTCGACCACGTGCGGGTGCGACGACATGCGCCCGGCGGCCCGCGCCTCGCGCAGGAAGCGCCGCTGGTCACGCTCATTGTCGAGCGTGCGATTTTCCACCTTGACGGCGACCTCGCGGTGGACCGACTCCTGGAGCGCGCGGTAGACCGTGGCGTAACCGCCGCGGGCAAGTACTGACAATCCGGACAGGCCCGGCACCACCGGCAACGGCAGCGCACTCGGAGCCCTCTCGGTCACGGGTTAGAAGGTACCGAAGACACGCGCCCTAGCCGCTCCCGCACCGCGTCCGCTCCCGCTCGCTCCGCCACCCGCTGCGTCTCGTACGCGTGGCGCACCGCCTCGTCGGCCGCCGCGAGCGCCTCTTCGCGATGCCCGCTGGCGGCGAGTGACTCGGCGAGCACCTCGGCGGCGACCACGCAGCTGCGCACGTCTTCGGCCGGCACTGCCACCGCCCGGCGGGCCCAGTCGAGCGCCTGGATCTGCTGCCCCTCGGCGAGCAGCGCCGCCGCGTACGCCGCGAGGGCCTGCCGGCGCGGGAAGAGCAGCCCCGGCCCCTTGGCCGCCGTGGCGATCGGCGCGAGCAGCCCGATGGCGGTGGGCGCGTCGCCCTCCGCCAGCCGGGCCCGGGCCAGCAGCACCCGCGGGCCGACCTGGGCCGGCGCGAGCGGGTTGTTGGGCTCGACCTTCGTCATCACGACCTGGGCGTCGCGCGCGGCGGCCTCGATGTCTCCGCTGTCGAGCGCCACGTACCCGCGCGTGGTGCCGGCCATGCCGGTCAGCAGCGGGTGCCCGATGCGGTCCGCGTAGGACAGGGCGTCGGTCAGCAGGTCGATGGCGTGGTCGAACTCCCCCAGCCCACGGGCGATCGCCCCGCGCACCACCAGTGCGAAGCCCCGCCCCCAGTCGTCGGCGACCGCGTCGAAGTCGCGGTAGGCCCGGCGCGCCCCACGGTCGGCCTCGGTGAGGTCGCCGAGCTCGGCCGCGGCGAACGCCTCGACCGCGCGCAGCGTGCCCACCGCCCACGCCTCGCCGACCCGCTCGCCGAAGGGCAGGAAGACCCGCGCCAGCCGCCGCGCCTCGCCCAGCCGCCCGGCCAGCAGCCGGGCGAAGGCCGTCGTGCCGCGCAGCCACGCCCGCCCGGTCGGGTCGCCCAGCTCGGCGAAGAGCCGCGCCGCCCGCCCGAGCACCGCGTCGGTGCCGGCGAAGTCACCGCGCGTCGTGGTCACCCAGGCGAGATCCTGCAGCGACCAGGCCTGGCCGAGGCGATCGCCGGAGGCGAGATCCACCTGGTACGCCGAGGCGAACCGGCTGCTCGCCTGCCCCAGCCGCCCGCGCAGGTAGTCGGCCATCCCCAGCCGCCGCATCGCCTCGGCGCGCGGACCCGGCAGGCCCGCCTCGGTGGCCACCTGCATGGCCTCCTGCCAGGCGTGCAGCGCGCGGTCGGGCTCGCCGAGCACGCGCTGGGCGCGGCCGATCACGAGAAGCGCGCCGGCTCGCACGGCCGCGTCGTCGCCCGCGTTGGCGGAGAGCTTCTCCGCGTACGCCAGGGCGTCGCCGGCCCGCCCGGTCTGCAGCAGGGCCCGCGCGAGTATGAGGCGGTCGGTGCTCGGCAGTCCGTCACCGGCGAGCTGGACCGCCCGCTCGGAGTACTCGACGGCCAGCGTCGGCTCGCCCATCGCCAGCGACCGCCGCGCGGCCCGGCCCAGCGCGGCGACGCCCAGCGGCACCACCATGCGGGCCACCGCGTCCGGCCGGAGACTCACCGCGTCGGCCAGCTTCGCGGCGCGCTCGACGTGTGCGGCGATGAACGCGTCGCGGTCGGCCGGCGTCATCCCGCCGAAGCCACCCACCCGGGCGACCCGCCCGGCCGGGAGCACGGAGGGCGCCGGTGCGGCCCACTGCGCCAGCGTGGCGTGGCGCTCGGCGAGGTCGGCCTTGCCGATGCCCGCGTACGCCGCTTCGCGCATCAGCGGCGTCGGGAAGGCGAACCCATCGCGCGTGCGGCGGAGCATGCGCCGCTGCAGCAGCTCGTCGACGGCCCGCTCGAGCTCGACGGCGGCCACCGCGGTCGGGCGCCCGTCGCGGCCGGCCCGCCGCTCGCGCAGCGCCTCCAGCGTGCCCTCCGGCACGTTGTCGCCGATCACGGCGGCATCGCGGAGCACGGCCCGCGCGTCGGCGGGCAGCGCGTCGATGCGGGCGGCCAGCACCGCCGCGAGGTCGCGGGAGAGCAGCCGGCTGCTGAGCGACCCGGGCGCCAGCCGCCAGGTGCCGCTGGCCCCCGCGACCGGGGTGAGCGCGCCGCGCTCCATGAGCAGCGTGACCAGCTCAGCCAGGTAGAACGCGTTGCCCTGGGCGGTGGAGAGCAGCCGGTCGGTCTCGGCCTGCGGGAGCCGCCCACCGCGCAGGTACGAGGTCAGCAGCCGGGCCGCGTCGGCGCCGCGCAGCGGGGGCAGCGGATAGACCTCGGCGTCGGCGAGCCGGGTCAGCGCGCCGGCGGTGCGCACCAGCTCGGGACGGCCCAGCAGCAGCACCAGCACCGGGCCGGTGAGGTGGGAAAGCGTCACGCCCAGCGCCTCGATGGTCTCCGGTGTGGCGTCGTGGAGGTCGTCGACGACCATGACCAGCGGCACCTCGCCGGCCAGGCCGGTGAGCAGCTGGGCGACCGCGATCGGCGTCGCCTCGACGTCGGGTGCGGCGGTGTCCGGCGTCCACTCCGCGACCCCGGCCGGCACACCGTGGGCGGTCGGCGTCTCGCCGTACCCCATCAGTGCGAGCAGCAGCTCGACGGCGACCGGTGGTGGATCGGAGCGGAACCGGCCGAGGCGCTGGCCAAGTCTCTTGAGCCGCTCCTCGACGACGGTGCGGGTGACCGCGGTGGACCCGTCACGCGGGAGGCCGAGCGCGGTGCGCACCAGGTCGGCGAGGGGAGCCAGCCGGCGGCGTTCGCCGAAGGCGGCGCAGCGCACCGAGAGCACCCGCGCGCCGGTCGTCGCGGTGTATCGCCCGGCGCTCACGTCGTAGCCGGCGGCGAACCGCTCCACTTCGGACGCGAACCGGGTCTTGCCGATGCCGGCCTCGGCGGTCAGCACGAGCACGCGCGGCTCGGCGCTCTCGATCACCTCGGCGAGGCGGCCGGCCACCCGGCCGAGCTCCGCCTCGCGCCCCACGAACGGCGCCTCGTCACCGACGCCGGAGCGGGTGCCCGGAGCGTCGTGGAGGCCCAGCAGCTCGTACGCCTCGACCGGCTCGCGCTTGCCCTTCAGCCGCAGCGGCCGCAGCTCCCGCCAGGACGCCACATGGCGGGTGGCGGAGGCGGTGCGGGCACCGGCGTAGACCGCGCCCACCGCGGCGGCGTCGGCGAGCCGCGCGGCGGTGTTGACCGTGTCGCCGATGACCGTGTACTCGATCGCGGCCTGGATGCCGGCGACCACCTCGCCGGTGTTGAGCCCGACCCGCAGGCCCAGCGGCGCGCCGCCGCCCCGCTCGTCGTCGAGCACCCGGCGGACCGCCCGCTGCATGCTCAGCGCCGCCCGGACCGCCCGCTCGGCATCGTCTTCATGGGCCACGGGCGCGCCGAAGACCGCCATGATCCCGTCGCCGGTGAGCTTGTCGACGTGCCCGCCGAACGTCTTCACCGCGCCGGCCAGCGCGGCCAGCACGCGGTCGGTGACCGCACCGACCCGCTCCGGATCGAGGTCTTCCGACCAAGAGGTGAAGTCGGACAAGTCGCCGAAAAGGACCGTGACCACTCGCCGCTCAGCGGCTGGCAGGGACGCGGCAGCTGGCAGCGCCGCGCCACAGCTGTGGCAAAAACGCGCGCCAGGCACCGCGACGGTGCCGCACACCGGGCATGTCACGGTGAGTCCAACCACACCGACCCGGAAGTCGATTCCCCGCCGTCGTGCCCGAGGTACGCGAGTTGGGCGCGCACGGACCATTCGGCGGCGGGCCAGAGCGACGGGTCTACATCCGCATAGACCTTCGCCACGACCTCTTGCGCGCTGCGCGCGCCGTCTGATATCGCCTGTCTGACCTGGTCAAGGCGGGCGCGGCGATGCGCCAGGTAGAAGCGGGCGGCGGCACCGCAGTCGGCCAGCGCCGGGCCGTGACCGGGCAGTGCCGCGACGCCGTGGTACTCGGAGAGTGTTTCCAGGCTGGCCAGATAGGCGCCAAGATCGCCGTCCGGCCAGGCCACGACGGTGGTGCCGCGCCCGAGGATCGTGTCGCCCGTAAAGATCACCCGCTCGCCCTCGGCCTCCACGAGATAGCAGACCGAGTCGGCGGTGTGACCGGGCGTGACGACATGGGTGACGCGCAGGTCGCCGGTGTCCCCACCCGGGCCGCTGATCTCCACGAAGCGGGCGAGCCCCTCGATGTGGTCGGGGTGACCGTGGGTGGCCAGCACCGCGCCGACCGGACCCGTATCGGCGACCGCGCGCAGGTGCCCCTCGTCGAGCGGGCCCGGGTCGATCACGACCGAGCGCTCCGCGCCGGGGGCGCGCAGCACCCAGGTATTGGTGCCGTCGAGGGTCATCGGCCCCGGGTTTGGGGCGCGCACCAGCGTGACCCACCCCGGCAACCGGTCGGCCAGCGCCGCCGCGGGCGCGGTGACATGCCCCACCATGCCAGCGATCGTACGGCGCCCGAGTGACAGAACGGGCTTTCACTCAGGTAGCGCTCAGCCTCGGCCGCTTACACCTCGGCTCAGGCGACCTCGACGATGACCTCGACCTCGACCGGCGCGCCGAGCGGCAGCTCCGCGACACCCACCGCACTGCGCGCGTGCTGGCCCGCCTCGCCGAAGACCGCGCCGAAGAGCTCGGAGGCGCCGTTGATCACCGCAGGCTGGCCGGTGAAGCCCTCGGCCGAGGCGACGAAGCCGGTCACCTTGACGACCTTGACCACGTTTTCCAGGCCGACGAGCCCGTCGATCGCGGCGATCGCGTTCAGCGCGCACCGCTCGGCCAGGTCCTTGGCCTGCTCCGGCGAGACACCCGCCCCCACCTTGCCCGTGGCGAGCAGCTTGCCCTCGGCGATCGGCACCTGTCCCGAGACGTACACGTGCTTGCCCGACTGCACCGCGGGCACGTAGGCGGCCACCGGAGGGACGACCTCCGGCAGCGTCAGGCCGAGCTCGGCCAGCTTCCCGTACGGGTCGATCACCTTAGGCCGCCTTCGGACGCTTGAGGTACGCGACGAGCTGCTCCGGATTGGGGCCCGGCACGACGGCCACCAGCTCCCAGCCGTCCTCACCCCAGTTGTCGAGGATCTGCTTGGTGGCGTGCACCAGCAGCGGCACGGTGGCGTACTCCCACTTCTGCATGCCGGCACCCTAACCGGCGCGCTGGCGGCGCTCTGCGGTGGGCGCTCCCGGCGGGTCTTCGACAGCTAGCCAGTGGGCGCTACCCTAACGGGCACACTGCGACCGTGGCCTGGGGGACACCAATGACGCAACCGCCGAACGGTGGTGCCGGAGAGCAGCAGGAAGGGTCGACGCCCGGTTATCCGACGCCCGTCGACCCGTTCGCCTCCGCACCCGCCGATCCGCCTGAGCAGCCGGCTGTGCCGCCGCCACCGGCGCACCCGATCGTGCCGCCGCCCCAGGGCGTGCCGCAGCAGCCCGGCTACCCGCCGCCCGGATACACCACGCCCGCCGCCACGCCGGGCTACCCGCCGGCCCCCGGCTACGGGCCACCGGCCCAGCCTGGCTACGGCGCGCCCGAGTCCGGCTATCCGGCGCCCCAGCCCGGCTACCCGCCGCCGCAGCCCGGCTACCCCGCGCCCCAGCCGGGCTATCCCCAGCATGGCGCGCCCGGACCGCAGCCGGGTTACGCGCCGCCCGGCCAGCCCGTGCCGGGTCAGCCCGTGTCCGGCCAGCCGATCTCCGGCCAGCCCGGCTATCCCCAGCCGCAGTACGCGCCGCCCGAGCAGCCCGGCTACCAGGTGCCCGGCCAGCCCTACCCGGCGCCGGTGTCCGGCGGGCCGTACGCGCCGCCCACCTCCGGCCAGCCCTTCCCCGGCCAGCCCACGTCCGGCACGCCGTACGCGCCGGCCGGTGGATACCCGCCGGCCGCACCGGGCTACCCGACCGACCCGGCGTACGCACAGCCGGGCTACCCGGGCGCGCCGGTTCCGCCGCGGAAGAAGTCGCGCACCCCGGTGATCATCGCCGTCGTGGCGGTCGTCGCTGTGCTGCTCTGCGGTGGCGGCGGGATCGCCGCGTATCTGCTCATGAGCAACACCGAGCCCAACGACGGTGCGGCCGAGCCGGTGGCCGCGGTGCAAAACTTCCTCAAGG
>Ga0214467_1000045_pt1 | contig 36975 bp, 39 predicted proteins | sample RVTome_8_FD_187339 | JGI IMG/M metagenome (GOLD analysis project Ga0214467, IMG submission 187339) | Soil microbial communities from uranium-contaminated site in the Upper Colorado River Basin, Wyoming, United States - RVT160D0 HiSeq ...
GCCGCGGCCGGCCGCGGCCAGCGGCAGCGGCGAGCCGGTCACGCTCCCCGAGGTCGACATGCGGCGGGACGGGTCGGGTGCGGCGATGTACGGCCCGGCCGTTGTGGGCCACCTCATAGAGCGCGGATGATTGACCTCAAGCGGGGTTGAGGTCCGAGACTCAACCCCATGAGAGCGGCCATTTTCAGCGAGTACGGCGGACCCGAGGTGCTGCGGGTGTCCGAGGTGGACACTCCGGTGGCGGGTGCCGGCCAGGTGCGGGTGCGCGTGCGGGCGGCCGGCGTCCAGCCGTACGACCTCGCGGTGCGGGCCGGGTGGACGCCGCCCGGCGTGACGGCGCCGCTGCCGCGGATCCCCGGCAACGAGTTCGCCGGAGTGGTCGACGAGGTCGGGGCGGGCGCCACGGGGGTGGCCGCCGGCGACGAGGTGCTGGGCTTCGGGCAGGTGCAGGCCTACGCGGAGTACGTGGTGGTGCCGGCCAGCCACGTCACGCCGAAGCCGGCGGAGATGCCGTGGGAGGTGGCCGGCGGATTCACCTCGGGCGCCCAGACCGCGTCCCTCGCGCTGGAGGAGCTCGCCGCCGGCCCCGGAGACGTGTTGCTCGTCCACGGTGCGGCCGGGGCGGTCGGCACGATGGCCGTGCAGCTCGCGGTGCGGGCCGGGGCGCGGGTGATCGGCACGGCGGCGCCGGACAACCACGACTACCTGCGGGAGCTGGGGGCTGCGCCGGTCGCGTACGGCTCCGGGTTGGCGCAGCGCGTGCGGGCACTCGGAGGGGCGACGGCGGCGCTCGACGGGGCCGGCGGCGAGGCCTTGGACGCGTCGCTGGAGTTGGTGGCCGACCGCCGGCGAATCCTCACGCTCGTCGACCACCACCGGGCCGCTGAGCTGGGCGTCCGGGTGGTCGAGGGAGTGCGGTCGGCGCGGCGGCTGGCCACGCTCGCCGACCTCTACGCCAAGGGCGAGGTGCGCTTCCACGTCCGGCGCACGTATCCGCTGGAACGAGCGGCCGACGCCCACCGCGCGCTGGAGTCCGGCCACGGCCGCGGCAAGATCGTGCTGCTCGTGGACTGAAGTTCGCGTGGCATCATCGACCGGTGCGACTGGACGGGGTGTGGCTCCGATATCGGCGGGGTGAGCCGTGGGTGCTGCGCGGCGTCGACGCGTCGGTGGTGGCCGGCGAGGCGGTGGCGGTGGTCGGCCGCAACGGGGTGGGCAAGTCGACGCTGCTCAAGCTCGCCGCCGGGCTGCTGCGCCCGCAGCGGGGCGCGGTCCACGACCGGCCACCGCGCATCGGCTACGTGCCGGAGCGGTTTCCCGCCGACCAGCCGTTCACCGCGCGGCGATACCTGCTGGGGATGGCCGCCATCCACGGCCTCGCGCCGGCCGACGCCCGCCGCGCGGTGGGTGAGTGGGCCGCCCGGCTGCATCTGGAGCGGCTGCTGGATCACCAGCTCGCCGAGCTGTCGAAGGGGTCCGCGCAGAAGGTGGGCCTGATCCAGGGCCTGGTGCACCGCCCCGACCTGCTGATCCTCGACGAGCCGTGGGAGGGCCTCGACGCCGCCACCCGCGCGGAGGTGCCGGCCATCGTGACGGAGACCCTCGACCGCGGCGGCCGGGTGCTGATCAGCGACCACCTCGGCGGCGTGGCGTCACTGCCCGACGTGCGCACGTGGGAGCTGGCCGACGGGGTCCTCTCGTCGCCGGCGCTGGACGCCCCCGACCGCATCATCGAGGTGGCCGTCGCCGCCGCGGACGTCGACGCGGCGCTGGCCGACCTGCGGGCCGCCGGCCACCGGGTCCTGGGGGTGCGTACGCCGTCGTGAGCGCCCTCATCCGCCTGCGGCTCGCCGCGTTCCTGCGCACCGGCCGCGCGCTCGCCCCGCTGCTGACCCTGCTCGCCGTGCTCGGCGTCATCTACGGCGGCGGGCAGGCGCAGGCGGCCGAGGCGTACGGTTTCTCCGCCGCCGTCGTCTTCCCCGTCGTGGCGTGGCAGACCCAGATCCTGTTCAACGTCGAGCCCGACATCCAGCGCGAGCTGTCCACAGTGGCCGTCGGCGGCCTGGCCCGCGAGATCACCGCCGGCCTGCTCGCGGCGCTGGTGCCGGCACTCACGCTGATCGCGCTCGCGCTCGCCCTGCCGTGGCCGCTGGGCGGCATCACCGGCCCGTCGGTGGCCTCCGGTGTCGTGGCGGGCCTCTGGGCCCACCTGCTGCTGGTGCCGCCCGCGCTGCTGCTGGGCGCGCTGGCCAGCCGGGCCGCGGTGGGCAACGCCGCGCGCGGCCTCGCGGTACTGGTCGGCTGCACGGTGCTCGCCTTCGTCGTGGGCACGAAGGGCTCGCCGGTGCCGTGGCTGGCCCCGCCGCTGCTGCCCACCGCCCGGGCGACGGTCGACGGGCTGGCGGCGGGCCCGCTGACGCTCCAGACGGCGGTGGCGGCGGCCTGGGCGGCGGTCGCGCTGGCCGGCTACGTCACCCTCCGCCGCCGCAACGCCTGACCCTTCTGGGTACGCGCTGGTGCGCCTAGCCCCGCGGGCCGACGCCGTGCAGGAGGGTGTCGACGACGCGGGCGGCGAGCACGTCCGGGTCGGTGCCGGCGTCGTCGCCGTGCAGGGCCTCGCCGATCAGGGCGTAGTAGACCCGCCGGGTCCACTCCAGGTCGGCGTCGGGTGCGAGCATCCCCAGGTCGCGGGCGCGGGCGAAGAGCTCCAGGCAGCGGCGGACCACGTCGCGCTGGCCCTCGGCGGCCGGTGAGCCGGGCACGGCCGGCAGGTCGAGCGCGAACCGCCAGCTGACCTTCGTGCGCAGCACGCTGGCGGTGATCTCGTGGAGGGCGACCAGCGGCGGCGCGGTGTCCGGCCGCCCTTGGTCGATGACCGCGCGGAGCTGGGCGACGGCCGTGTCGGCCATCGCCTCCATGAGTGCCTGCCGGGTGGCGAAGCGCCGGTGGATCGTCGTCCGGGCCACGCCCGCGGCCTCGGCGATCTGCTCCATGGACGCGGCCGGATTGGCGGAGAGCACGCGCTCGGCCGCCTCCAGGATCGTCCGCACGCTCCGCTCGGCGTCGGCTCGGAGCGGGCGGGCCACAGCTTCGGTCACCGGACATACGGTACACGTTCGTCGCGACTGGGAAACTATCTGCGACAACACTGTTGCAGTTCTGGCGGAAAGGGCTACGTTCGTGTTGCGACAATCGCCAGAGAAGGGAAACCCTCATGACCGCACTAGTCACCGGAGCGTCGAGCGGCCTCGGCGCCGAGTTCGCCAGCCAGCTCGCCGCGCGCGGGCACGACCTCGTGCTGGTCGCGCGCTCGAAGGACCGCCTCGAAGCCGTCGCCGGCGACCTCCGGCAGCGGCACGGGGTGCGCGCCGACGTCTTCGCCCATGACCTCGCCTCGGCCGGCGCGCCGGAGCGGATCGTCGCCGACCTGGCGGCCGCCGGGATCGCGATCGACCTGCTGGTCAACAACGCGGGCTTCGGCACCGCGGGGCGGTTCGAGGAGATCCCGGACGGGCGCGACACCGACCAGCTGATGGTCAACGTGGTATCGGTCGTCGGCCTCACCCGGCTGCTCGTGCCCGCGATGCTGGCCCGCGGCGGCGGTGGCGTGATCAACGTGGGCTCCACAGCCGGTTTCCAGCCCTCGCCGTACTTCGCCGCTTACGCGGCCGCAAAGACCTTCGTGCTCAACTTCAGCCTCGCGCTGCGCGAGGAATACCGGGGGCGGGGCCTGCGCGTGCTGGCGCTGTGCCCCGGGCCGACGCGGACGGCGTTCTTCGACAGCGTGGGCGAGCGGGCCGCGATCGGCGCGCGGATGATGCCGGCTGACGCGGTCGTCCGGACGGCGCTGCGCGCCTACGACAAGGACCGGGGCTACGTCGTGCCCGGCCTCGGCAACGCGGTCAACGCCCACCTCAGCCCGCGCCGCCCCCGCCGCCTGGTCACCGCGATCGCCAAGCGCGTCACCCGCGGCGTCCTCGACTAGCCGGAATTACCAGATGGGGCCGCGTTCCACGACAGGCTGTTCTTCATTGGTCTTGACCACGACGGTGAAGTACTTTCCCAGGCTCACGAACGACCACCAGCGCAGCAGCAGGCCCGACCATCCGAGCACCACCCCGAGCGCGAACAGGAACACGCCACCGCCGATGACCGCGCTTGGGATGACAGCCCGGCCGAGGGGCAACATCAGGATCCCGGCGAGGAACATCACCCTGAACAAGTTCGACAGTTCTTCGTACGGCGTCGCCATGGCGCCAGTGTCATCGCGGCAGGGCACCGTCTGCAACCGCACCGGGCCCTCTTCCAGCCGCGATCCGCGCGTGGCTACGGCTTGCGACCTACCGCGCAGATGCCGTCCATCGGTAGTGGTCTGTCGCCGGGGTCGGGTCGCCAGTAAGGCAGGAACACCGCTCCGGGATCGAGTAGCTCGATGTCGTCGAAGTAGCGGGAGATCTGCTCGCGGGTGCGGTAGCAGAACTTCGGTGTGCCGTGGGCGTTCCAGTGCGCCAGGTGTGCGTCCATCACCTCGGTGTTGACCTCGTTGGTGGCGTGGGAGACCACGAGGTAGCTGCCCGACGGTACGGCGTCGATCAGTTGCTTGACGACGGCCTCGGCCTCGTCGTCGTCCATGATGAACTGCACGATAGCCAGGAGCATCAGGGCTATTGGCTGGCTGAAGTCGAGTGTTCGTGCGGCTTCGCGCAGGATGGTCGCGGGTTCGTGCACGTCGGCTTCGATGTAGTCGGTGGCTCCCTCCGGCGTGCCGACCAGCAGGGCGCGGGCGTGCACCAGCACGAGGGGGTCGTTGTCGACGTAGACGATGCGGGACTCAGGATCGATTCGCTGTGCGACCTCGTGTGTGTTGTCGGCGGTGGGCAGTCCGGTGCCGATGTCGAGCAGCTGGCGGACGCCCGCCTCGCCGACCACATGCCGGACCGCCCGGCCAAGGAAGGCGCGGTCGGCGCGGGCGAGGTCGACGATCGCCGGGTTGATCTGTTTGATCTGGTCGCCGACCTGGCGGTCGACGGCGTAGTTGTCCTTGCCGCTCAGCCAGTAGTTCCAGATCCGAGCCGAGTGCGGCACCGTCGAGTCGATCTTGGCGGGTGCCGGCGTGTCACCGGTCACGGTCGATCTCCTTGGGGCCGCAGCGTCGGGGTCACGTACAAGTTAGACCCGAGCGGTCGTCGGAGAGACCCCGCCCCCGTCCGGCGCTCGCTCACGGGTCAGAAGTACGTGCGTAGGACGTCCACCACCACGCGGGCGTCGTCGACGAGCGGGATGGCACGCCACTTGTCGAACGCGGTGCACGGATGGGAGATCCCGAAGCGGACCAGGTCGCCCGGGGCCAGTTCGCGACCGTCGACCGCGAGGAACGCGTGCTGGTCCATCAGCCGGGTCACGGTCAGGCCGCCGGCCGGGGACGTCTCGCCGGTGGGGCGGCGGACCGCGAACGGCACCGGCAGCCCTTCGTCGAAGGAGGCGTCGCGCTTGCCCATCCCGGCGATCGCCAGGCCCGGCTCCGGCGTCGAGATCACCTGGGCCCACAGCTCCAGGGCGGGCTCCAGCGCACCCTCGCCGGGCACCCGGTTGAACGGCGTGTGCTCCCGGTAGTAGCCGTCGTCGTGGCTGATGTACGCGCCGCTGCGCAGCACCGGGACGACCTCGTGCCCGGGCAGCCAGTCACCGGGCAGCCGGGCCGCCACCACGTCGAACCAGGAGCTGCCGCCCGCCGAGACGATGACCGACGGCGGGAGCAGGTCGGACAGCTCCACGGCGGCGGTCTTGAGGAGGTCCAGGAACGCGGCGACCGCCGGCGCGTCCGGCAGCCCGCCCTCGTAGCCGGTCACGCCGGCCAGGGCGAGCCGGGGCGAGGCCGCCACCGCGCGAGCTACCGCCAGCGTCGCCGCCGACGAGCGGCAGCCGGTGCGGCCGCCCGGGTACCCGATCTCGACGAGGACCCGGAGCGGGCGGGTGCCGCGCGTGGCCGCGGCGACCGCGACACCCTCCAGCGAGTCGACCTGGAAGTAGAGGTCGAGGCCGGCGTCGGTCTCGGCGGCGGCCCAGGCGAGCGGCGCGGGGTCGAGGAGCTGGTTGGCGACCAGCACGCGCGGCACCCCGAACTCGCGGCACACCCGAGCCTGGTCGGCCGTCGCCACCGCGATGCCCCACGCGCCGGCCGCGAGCTGCGCCCGCCACAGCGTGGGCGCCATCGTGGTCTTGCCGTGCGGGGCGAGCGCGAGGCCGTGGCGCCGCGCGAAGGCCGCCATCGTGGCGATGTTGCGCTCGACCGCGCCGGCCCGGGCCACGAGCAACGGCCAGCCGAACCCACCTGCGAAGATGGATTGTCCGACCGGATCGCCGGACTCCCAGAATCCCTTGTCGAGTGGCACCGCACCTCCGATAAAATCCCGTGCTGATCTTAAGTGCCCAACGAGGAGCGGTGACCATCCACGACCTGCTGCTGACCGGTGGGCGCACGATCGATGCGGGCGGCGGGCACGTCGGCCGCTACGACGTGGCGTTCCGGGGTGGGCGGGTCGCGGCCGTCGCGCCGTCACTGCCGCCCGGATCCGCGCGCGAGGTCGTCGACGTCAGCGGTCATCTGGTCACGCCCGGGCTCGTCGACCTGCACACGCACGTACATCCGGGCGCCACCTACTGGGGTGTCCACCCCGACCCGGTCGCCTGGCACACCGGCGTCACCACCTGGGTCGACGCCGGCTCCGCGGGCGCCTGGGGGATCGACGCGCTGCGGGCCGCGGTCGGGTCCTACCGGGTACGGGTGCCGGCGCTGCTCAACATCTCCGCGCTGGGGCTGACCGGCCGCACGGGGGAGTCCGCCGACCTGGAGCACGTGAGTGTCGGCGCGGCGCTGGACGCGGTCGCCCGCCATCCCGGCCTCGTCGTGGGCGTCAAGGCACGGATCGACCACGAGACCGTCGGCGCCAACGGGGTGCGCCCGCTGGAGCGCGCCATCGAGGTCGCCCGCGCCGCCGGCCTGCCGGTGATGGCGCACGTGGCCGGCGGCCCGCCCGGCCCGGCCGACGTGCTCCCGCTGCTGCGCCCCGGCGACATCCTCACCCACTGCGCCAGCGGTGTGGCGGCGACCGGGTCCGGGCCGGTGGTGCGCGAGGCGTACGCGCGGGGTGTGCTGCTGGACATCGGGCACGGCGCGGGCGGGTTCGCCTTCGACGTGGTGGAGGAGCAGCTCGCCGCCGGGCTGGCCCCGCACACCGTCTCGACCGACCTGCACGCGCGGTGCCGGTACGGGCCGGTGTTCGACCTGCCCACCACGATGGCGAAGCTGCGCGCGGTGGGCATGCCGCTGGAGGACGTCGTGGCCGCCGCGACCACCACCCCGGCGTCGGCGCTGCGCCTGCCCGGTGGCGTGGGCACGCTGGCCGTGGGCGCGCCGGCGGACGTGGCGGTCTTCGCGGTGGACGACGGGCCGTTCGCCGTGGTCGACGCCCATGGGCAGGTGCGCCAGGCACCCGAGCGGCTGCGCAACGTCGCCACCTACGTCGCCGGCCGCCTCCTGCCGCCGGCGCTGCCCGAGCCGCCGCCCCCGTGGATACCCCTGACCGAGGCGCAGCGGGCGGCGCTGGACCGGCGCGACCAGGCCCTGCGCACCCTCCTCGGCCAACCCCTGGTCGGACCGGAGGGCCTGACCGAGCAGTTTTCGCGAACCAGGCAGCCCCCGCGACCCAGGAAAGAAGGATGAGAAAATGCGCGCGATCTCGACCGACACGGCAGCGCCGTCCGGCGGCCCCTTCTCCCAGGCGGTCGTCGCCGGAGACTTCGTGTACCTCGCCGGTGCCGTGCCCCGACTCCCGGACGGCACCTGGGTGCGCGGGGCGTTCGCGGAGCAGGCCCACGCCGCGTTCACCAACCTGGCCCGGGTGGCGGAGGCGGCCGGCAGCGACCTCGACCACGCCGTGCGGGTGGGCGTCTACCTGCGCGAGTGGAACGACTTCGCCGAGATGAACACGATCTTCGCCGAGTACTTCAAGGGCGCCGTGCCGCCGGTGCGCACCACGCTGCCGGTGGCGCTGACCGGCTTCGACATCGAGGTCGACGCGATCCTCTACACCGGCTCCTAGGCGGTGGAGCGGGCGGCGGCGCGGGTGGCCGTGTTCGGGGGCTAGCCCACCGGCGTGGGCACGGGGGTGGGGTCGGGCTGGGCGATGTCGTCGCCCACCCGGCGCGCCCACCGGCCGGCCACGACGGCGTACCAGCCGGCGATCACCGCGAAGCCGGCCGCGACCACGAAGACCGCCGTCGTCGAGCGCCCGTCACCGGGGAGCGTGACGGCGGCGATGAAGAGGCCCAGCACGTACGAGAGGTTGTAGGTGGTGTCGTTGACCGCGAAGACCCGCCCGCGGTAGTTGTCGTCGCACTCGTGCTGGATGGACGTGTCCACCACGATCTTGGTGCCCTGTGCCGCGATGTTGACGCAGAAGACGGCCACGACCAGCAGCGGCTGCGTGAACGGCGACACGGTCAGCGGCAGCGCGATCGCGATCGCCGCGATCAGGCCGGCGACCCACCGCCACCCGCCGATCCGGCGCGTGACCGCCGGCGTGACCAGCGCCGCGACCATTACGCCGGCGGTGCCCGCCACGACCACGAATGCCAGCCCGGTGATCGAGTCGTGCACGTCGTCGTCGGTGACGAAGTAGTTGCGGTACAGCAGCAGCATCGCGAGCGTCAGCACGCCGAAGAGGACGCGGAAGCCGGCCTTGGCGGCCATCGTGTACGCCGCGCCGCGCCTGCTGCCCAGGTGGACCAGGCCGTCGCGCATGCCGCGCACCACGTCGCCGATCGCCGAGTGCATCGGCGCCCGCTGGGGAGCGGTGGCGTGATCGGGGCCGAGCTCGTCGACGCGGAACGAGCGCCAGGCGAGCACCGACGACGCCACGTACCCGATGGGGGCGACCAGCGCCATCACCGCGTAGCCGGAGTCTCCGGCGGAGATCATCGAATTGATCAGCAGGACCGCGATGCCGAGGCCGGCGGAGAAGCAGATCGAGCCGAGCGTGCCGGACAGCGAGTTGGCGGTGACGAGGCGCCGGTCTTCCACGACGTGCGGCACCGCCGCGGAGAGGCCGGCCAGCAGGAAGCGGTTGAGCCCGATGATGGCGAACGCCACCACCACGAACGCGACGCCCTTGCCGCCCCCGTTGATCAGGAAGGCCGCGAGCAGCACCAGCGCCGCGCGCAGCAGGTTGGTGAAGACCACCAGCTGGCGGCGGCTCCACCGGTCGAGGAAGACGCCGACGAACGGGCCGATCAGCGAGTACGGCGTGACGAGCAGCGCCGACCCGGCGGCGATCGCCATCGCGCTGGTCTGGCGGTCGGGGTTGAAGAGCACGCTGCCGGCGAGAGCCGCCTGGAAGAGGCCATCCGCGAGCTGGCTGGAAAGCCGCACGCCCAGAAGCCTCCGGAACCCGCGGGTGGCGAGTACGGAGCGGAGGGTGTGGGAGTCGCGGTTGGCCATGACGACCTAGCGTAGGCCGTGTTTCTGCGTTATCCATTCGTGATGTGCGACTTCCATCTCAGGCATTCGGATAAACCGGACAGCGGGTGCCCTGTTGGCGGGGTGGCACTCGCGCGACCGCCCGGTGAACGCGAGCCGTCGGCTCGGTGCGCTCCGCTGCCGGCGTGTCACGGAGCGCCGCGCCGTGGATAGAGTTGCTACGTGGCTGGACGTCTGACAACCGAACGACTGACCCTCCGCCCCTGGGAGGTCGACGACGCCGAGGCGGCCCTGGGCGTCTACGGCGAGGGCGGCGTGGCGCGCTGGCTCAGTCCGGCCATGGACACCGTCAGCGACCTCGGCGCGATGCGGCTGATCCTGCAGCAGTGGATCGCCGAGGACCAGCGCCTCTTCACCCCGGCCGGGCGGTGGGCGATCGAGCGCCTGGAGGACAAGCGGGTGATCGGCGGCGCCGTGCTGCTCCCGCTCCCGCCCGGCGGCGACGACCTGGAGATGGGCTGGACGCTGCGCCCGGACGCGTGGGGCCAGGGGTACGCGGCCGAGGCCGGCCGCCGCCTCGCCCAGTGGGCGTTCGAGGAGGGCTCCGACGAGATCTTCGCGGTCGCCCGGCCGGCCAACGAGCGGGCCGGCGCCACCGCCCGCCGCATCGGCATGCAGTGGGTGGGCGAGACGGAGAAGTACTACGACCTCCGCCTGCAGGTCTTCCGCCTCCGCCCGGGCGACATCGACTGACCTCCGCGCGCGTAGACAATGTCTACGCCTCATGGTAGACACTGTCTATGGCGGTGGAGGACCTGCGGGCGCGGCTCGTCGCGGCCGGGGTGGAGATGGTGAGCCGCGAGGGCAGCGGGGTGCTGACCCTGCGCGAGATCGCCCGCCGCGCCGGGGTCTCGCACGGGGCGCCCCGGCGCTACTTCCCGACCCACCTCGCGCTGCTGTCCGCCATCGCCCGCCAGGGCTTCCGCGAGCTGGCTGAGCGGGTCGCCAGGCTGCTGGGCGACGGCGGCACGCCCCACGAGCGGCTGCTGGCGCTCGGCCGGGCCTACCTGGAGTACGCGGCGACCAACCGCGGCATGTTCGAGCTGATGTTTCGGCACGACCTGCTGGAGAGCAACCGGCTGGGGCTGCGGGAGACGAGCCTGCCGCTCTTCGACGTGCTGGTCGAGCTCGTCGGCCAGGCGCGCGGCGAGAGCGGCGCGGCGGTGCGGGTCGCCGCCGGCGCGTTCTGGGCCAACCTGCACGGCCTGGCCCAGCTCTGGGCCTGGGGCAGCCTCCAGCTCGCGACCGGCCTGGACGAGGTCGATCCGCTCCTGCGCGCCGCCATCGACGCCCACGTGGGCCCAGCGCCTCGATGATCCGGCCGCGCGTCACGCTCGCGGGAGCGTCACGCCCGTCGCCCTGGACGGCACCGTGCTCACGGTCGCGTAGTGCGCTAGCCCGAGCGGGGGAGGCTGGCGATGGTCATGCGGACCAGTTGGGCGTAGCTCTCGTCCAGGTCCTGGGGCAGCCCGAAGCCGCCGCTCGCCTCTATCGACGCGAAGCCGTGCACGACCGCGCGCAGGCAGCGGGTCGTGTGGATCGCGGCCGAGTCGGTCAGGCCGTAGCCCCGCAGGACCGCCAGGAACACCTCCAGCAGCCGCCGCCCCGCCTCGGCCGTGCGGGGGTCGTGCAGCGCGTCGGCGGGAGCGGTGGCGTAGCGGGCCGGGTGCTCCGTGACGTACGCGCGGTACGCGTGCATCAGCACCTCGACCGCCTCGTCGCCGGAGCGGCCCAGCGCGGCGCGGGTGAAGCGGTCGGTCATCTCCTCCAGCACGCGCGCGCCGACCAGCGTGCGAAGCTCGGCGAGGCCGCCCACGTGCTTGTAGAGCGACGGGGGCGCCACGCCGGTGTGCTGGGCGACCGCCGCCAGCGTGAGCGCGTCGGCGCCGTGCTCGTCGATGATGGCGAGCGCGGCGTCGACCACGGCCGTGGTGGAGAGGCCGGCTCGATAACTACGCTTCATAGCGGCAAAGCTAACCTTATTAGCCTAAGCCGTCAAGCGCTTGGTGGCTACCCGGGGGCGGAGGCTGAGGAAGGTCGCCTGCCGGGCCGCGGCGGCGTCGAGCGCCGCGGACTCCGGTGCCGTGAGGTCGCGGTAGAGCAGCGCCTCGACCAGCAGGGTGTCCTTTGTGGACGTGCGCTTCCAGTGGCCGGCCACCTGCCCGTCCAGCAGCAGCACCCCGTTGGGCACCGCCGTGCCGGGCGGAAACGCGCGGGCCGCGCCGGAGACGTCCAGCACGTACTTGCTTTCTGCGAACGCCACCACGTACTCGTCGTACCCCTGGACCAGGTGGATGGTGGGCGACGCGAGCCGCGCGGTGGCCGGCGGCCCGGACCAGAAGGCGACGCCGTCCACCACCTCGTGGCACAGGCGGTCGCCGGCCAGCCGCACACCGCGCGCGATGTCGGTGAGGGTGAGGCTGGACCACCACCTGAGGTCTTTGGCGGTGGCGGGGCCGTGGCTGGTGAAGTAGCGGGTGACGAGCTCGGCGAGCGCCTCGTCCGGGTCGCGCTCGGGCGCCGGGGGCACCCGCTTGTCCAGCAGCGCGTAGGTGTGCTGCTTGCCGCGCATCGGCCCGCTGCAGATGAGGCCGTCGAGCTCGGCGTGCATCAGGAGGTATCCGAGGCCGAAGCCGGTGTGTGGCAGTCCCGCACCGGCGAAGAGGGCGGCTAGCTCCGCCCGGGTGCGGTGGGTGCCGCCGGCCAGCGCTTCGGCGAGCAGCGCGTGGGCCTTGGCGAAGGCCGAGTCGTCGAGACCGGCCTGGCGGTAGGCGTACCCGTTCGTGGTGTGCACGCGCGGGGCGGTGAGCCGCAGCAGCCACCGGATGTCGTCGGGCGCCACGAAATGCCAGGTCGGGCGCAGCACGTGGGTGCGCAGGAAGTCGCCCGCGTCGAAGGAGCGCTGCACCTCGGCGTCGCCCACGCCGGGCAGGCGCTCGCCCAGCGACCACTTGGCCGGCCCGAAGTCCTGTGCCTGCACCGCCCCGAACCACCGCACGACGTCGGCCGGCGCCGGCAGGACGGGCTCGCCGGCGAGCAGGACACTCCCCATGCGGCGGTCGGCGATGGCCCTCACGCCGACAGACTACGGGTGGGCCATGACCAGCACGCCGCGCGCCGGGCCACCGATCGCCTGGTACAGGTGGGGGACGTCGCCGGGAAACCGGATGAAGTCGCCCGCCCCGAGCTCCGCCGGCTCGGCCACCGGGCCGACGCGCAGCCGCCCCGCCACCACGAGCAGCGACTCGGTCACGCCTGCCGGGTGGGGGTCGGCGTGGCGGGCGGTGGTGGCGAAGTCCACCTCGTAGAGCTCGGCGAGCCGCGTCCCGCGTACCCGGTCGAGCAGGCGGGCGGAGACCGCTCCCTCCACGCGCGTGCCGTGACCGGCGCGCACCACCTCGACCCGGGTGCGCGCCGGCTCGCCGATGAGGTCGCCCAGCGCGGCGCCGAGCGCGTCCGCGAGCGCGTAGAGCGTGTCGATCGTGGGGTTGCCCCGCCCGGCCTCGAGGTTGGTGAGCGTGGCCCGGCCGACCCCGCTCCGCTCGGCGAGCGCGACCACCGACAGGCCGCGCGCCTCGCGGAGGGTGCGGAGATTGGCGGCTATACGACTGGCGGGGGAGTCGGTCATGCGCACTATAGTAGTCATCATGACTACTTCAGGAGGCAGCAAGGGCTCGGCGATCAGACCGGCGCGCCGCATGTCGGAGATCGTGGGGTTCGGGATCGACCGGGTGGCGCGCACCGCCGACCGGGTGACCGCGCGCTGGCCGGTGCTGCGCCTGGAAAACCTCGACACCGACCTGCCGCTGCCGCCCGAGGCCGTGCCGGTCACCGCGGCCGCGCTCTCCACCCCGCCGGCCAACTCGTGGCTGCCGTTCACCGGCGACCTGGACCTGCGGGCCGCGATCGCCGACCTGCTGGTGGCCCGCACCGGCCACTCCTACGACCCGGCCGAGGAGATCGTCGTGACCAGCGGCGGCACCGAGGCCGCCCTCGACTGCCTGCTCGCCACCATCGACCCGGGCGACGAGGTCGTGCTGGGCGACCCCACCTACGCCGGCCTGGTCAACAGGGTGCGGCTCGTGGGCGGGGTGCCCCGCTTCGCGCCGTACCGGGTGGTCGGCGGCGAGTGGCGCCTCGACCTCGACGCGCTCCGCGCCGCCGTCGGGCCGGCCACCCGCGCGCTGCTGCTGATGAGCCCCTCCATGCCGTCGGGCGCGGTGCTCGACGAGGAGGAGTGGCGGGCGGTGTGCGACCTCTGCCGCGAGCGCGACCTGCTGCTCATCTACGACAGCGCGATGGAGAGCCTGCTCTTCGACGGGCGCCCCTTCATCCACCCGGTGCGCGAGCCGGGCATGGCCGAGCGCACGCTGGTGATCGGGTCGCTGTCGAAGGAGTTCCGCATGATCGGCTGGCGGGTCGGCTGGGTCGCCGGCCCACGCTCCCTTGTGGAGCATGTCGGCTGGGCCCACGTCTACAACACCACCACGCCGGTGGGCATCGCCCGGGCGGCCGCGACCGCCGTCCTCCGTGGCGACCACGCCCATGTAGCGGCGGCCGCCGCCGAGCTCGAGCGCCGCCGCGACACCATCCTCACCGGACTCGCGGGTCTTCCGCTGGTACGCCCGGCGGGTGGCTGGTCGCTGCTGCTCGACACCGTGGCGATGGGCATGGACCCAGCGGAGGCCTCGCGGCGGCTGCTGCGCGACGGCGCGGTGGCGGCGACCGCGATGACGGGATGGGGTGACGGGGTGGCGGCCCGGCACATCCGCTTCGTGTTCAGCGCGGAGCCCGTCGACCGCCTCGCCACCCTGCCGGAGCGACTCGCCGCGGCGGGCCTCCGCTAGACGATCTATTCCAAGCTTGGGCTACCGCGACGTCCGTGGTGGTCCAGGCCGTTGCTCCCGCGGCCTCGCCCTGCTTGTTTGGTTGCGGTCCTTTCTTGCCGCTTGATCGTTCGCCCGATATTGGCGTTGGAGGCGGCGTGTCACGCCCATAGCGGGCGAACGATCATGACGGTCCCTATCCTGATTGTCCAGAACGCTCCCCGGCCGGGCACGAAGAACCAACAGCGGACGGGTGAGGCCGCGGGAGCGACGGTCCGGACCACGGCGGACATCGCGGCAGCTCAGAAAATATCTCTTGGAATAGATCGTCTGGGACCGTCGACTCTCGTACGCGCCTTGCCATTGGACGTTTCGACCCTGGTACCGCGGAAACACCGCCTCGGTCATCGTCGACCGGGTCGGTGACACGAGGTAGCCCTCTGCGCGACCCCGGTCCTAGGCCGGGGTCGCGGCGCGCCGGATCCGCGCCAGGCGGGGGCTCGACGGCCAGCGGACGTCGTGCACCCACCCCAGCTTCTCGAAGAGCCAGATCACCCGGGCCGAGATGTCGACCTCCCACGGGCGTACCCCGTGGCGGGCGCAGGTCGGGTCGGCGTGATGGAGGTTGTGCCACGACTCGCCCATGCTGAGGATCGCCAGCGGCCAGAAGTTGGCCGAGCGGTCGCGGGCCGCGAAGGGGCGCTCGCCGACCATGTGGCACACCGAGTTGACCGACCAGGTGACGTGGTGCAGCAGCGTCACCCGCACCAGGCCGGCCCAGAAGAACGCGGTCGCCGCGCCCCACCACGACCACGTGATCAGGCCGCCCATCGCCGCCGGCGCGATGAGCGTCACCGCCGTCCACAGCCCGAACGTGCGGTGCACCAGGCGGATGTCGCGGTCGGCGAGCAGGTCGGGCGCGAAGCGTTCCTGGTTGGTCAGGTCGCGGTCGAGGATCCACCCCAGGTGGGCGTGCCAGAAGCCGCGGGTGAGCGCCGCCGCCGACGTGCCGAACAGCCACGGCGAGTGCGGGTCGCCCTCCTTGTCGGAGAACGCGTGGTGGCGCCGATGGTCGGCCACCCAGTGCAGGATCGGGCCCTGCACCGCCATGCTGCCGGCGACGGCGAGGGCCACGCGCATCGGGCGGCCGGTCTTGAACGCGCCATGCGTGAAGTAGCGGTGGAAGCCCACCGTGGCGCCCAGGCAGGTGAAGGCGTACCAGCCGGCGGCCAGCCCGACGTCCACCCAGGACAGTCCCCGGCCCCACGCGATCGGCACGGCCGCGAGCAGGGCGAGGAACGGGACGATGACGAAGACGTACACGGTGACGTGGGCGGGCAACTCCCGCCTGCCAGCCATCAGGGTCTTGGGGTTCATCAGCTCCGGAGGTTAGGCCGCCTTTGCTTCCGGCGGGCGAACCGGCGCCCACCGCGCGATGAACGTCCAAATTGACAGAGGTGCTCGTCGATGGTCTCATTGGAACACTTAAGAATCTTTACATTTGAGTACGGAGTGTTGCCAATGGGAAGGGTCCGCCTCCTGGCCGCCCTCGTCGTGGCCGTCCTGCTGACCGGCGTGGGCGTCCACCAGGCCGCCGCCGCACCCGCCACCTTCGCCCACCCGGGGGTGCTGGTGAGCCGGGCCCAGCTTGACTTCATGCGTTCCCAGGTCAACGCCGGTGCCCAGCCGTGGCGGTCGGCGTACGACCAGATGATGGCCAGCGCCTACGCCTCGCTGTCCCGCACGCCGCGCCCCCGGGCGGTGGTGGAGTGCGGCTCGTACTCGAACCCGAACCTCGGCTGCACCGACGAGCGGCAGGACGCGCTCGCCGCGTACACGCTTGCCCTCGCCTGGTACGTCACCCGCGACGCGCGCTACGCCACCAAGGCGATCTCCATCATGGACGCCTGGTCCGCGGTCATCACCGACCACACCAACAGCAACGCGCCGCTCCAGGCCGCGTGGGCCGGCTCCAGCTGGCCGCGGGCCGCCGAGATCATCCGGTACACGTATACCGGCTGGCCGGCCGCGAACGTCACCCGCTTCGCCACCATGCTCCGCGACGTGTACCTGCCCGAGGTGGCCGCCGGCCGGCCCAGCACCAACGGCAACTGGGAGCTCAGCATGATGGAGGCCGCGCTGGGCATCGCGGTGTTCCTGGAGGACCGCGCCGCGTACGACCGGGCTTTGGCGATCTTCCGCGCGCGGGTGCCCGCGTTCATCTACCTCACCACCGACGGCGCGCTGCCGCGCGGGCCGGCGGGCAGCGGCATCGACACCAGCGCCGAGATCATCAGCTACTGGCACGGGCAGAGCACGTTCGTGAACGGGCTGTCCCAGGAGACCTGCCGCGACTTCACCCACACCGGCTACGGCATCGCCGCGATCGCGCACGTCGCCGAGACCACCCGCATCCAGGGGCAGGACATCTACCCGGAGGTGGGGGAGCGGCTGCGGCACGCGCTCGGCCTGCACGCGCGCTACCAGCTCGGCGAGGCCCCGCCCGGCTGGCTCTGCGGCGGCAGCCTCACGCGCGGGCTGGGACCGGTGACCGAGGTGGGGTTCAACGCGCTGAACGGCCGGCTGGGCATCGCGATGAGCAACACCCAGCGGCTCACCGAGCAGGGCCGCCCCGCCGGCACGAACTCGCTCTTCGTAGCCTGGGAGACGCTGACCCACGCGGGCAACCCGGCCTGAGTCGGGCGGGCGGCGGTCCGCCGTGGGATGCCGCCGCCCGCCCCCGTTCACGCGTAAGCGCTGAGGACTACGCCGGGTCAGGGCTCCAGAAGTCGTCCGGCAGCGCCTCGATGTCCGACGCCGCCGACTCGAAGTAACGCGCGACGAACAACACCCTGGCCGCGCCCGCGTCCCCGTCATCGGCCATCCGGCGGATAGCCGCTGCCTGCAGCCGCGCGCGCCGCACGATCACGGCGCCGAACTCCCGCCGATCGGCGTCGTAGCCGTAGGCGTCGAGTAGCAGGCGCAGGCGGCGGGACCGGCCGTCGAAGTCGTGGAAGCCCAGCTGCTCGACCGCGTCCGGCGGGCACAGCGGCACCCACCACAGCGCCGAAAGGGCCAGGTCGAACTCCCGCGACGTCGGTCCCGCGGCGCCCCAGTCGCAGAAGCCGACCAGCCGGTCACCGTCCACCACCGCGTTGTACGGCGCCGCGTCCTGATGGCCGACGATCAACCCCGGTCGCACCGCGTCGCCGATGAACCACCGCTCGTCCGCCGGTGGCACGAAGCTCGCCGTCGCGTCATGGACCCGGCGCAGCCACCTGCCGACCTGGACCAGCATCGAGTCCGCGAACGCCCACTCGGGCCACGGCGCCACGTCGCCGACCGTGTCGCCGGCGAGGTAGGTGAGCATCTCGCGGCCCTGGCCGTCGAAGCCGAGCGCCCGCGGGGCGCCGTCGAAGCCGGCTCCCTCCAGGTGCCGCAAGAGCGCGTGCACCGTCGGTGTCCACGGCGCGGCCGGCTTGTGGATGACGCCGTCGATCAGGACGGCGCCGGTGGTGTGGCCGCCCGGCAGGGTCACCTCGCTCATACCATGTGTGTACCGAGCCTCGACCGGTGCCGGTACCGATTTACCGGCGATCTAGCGGGTCCGGGGCAGTGCTTCCTCGGTGAAGGCGAGGTCGAGCGCGCCCAGGAAGTCGCGCGGGTCGAAGCGGGCGCCGGCCGAGGCGACGCCCGGGCCGCTCTCGCCGGCCAGGACGCGGATGGCGGCCTCCACCGCGAGCGGGGCGGTCACGGCGTAGATGTCCTGGCCACTGGCGGTCGCGCGGCGGGCGGTGCCGCCGGTGTGCGCGATGACCTCGACGTGGAAGGTCTGTGCCGAGCGCCCGCTCGCGTCGACCGGGACCGGGCCGGACGGGTCGTCGGCGTACAGGTCGTCGACGGCTTCGGCGCTCATGTACGTCTCGATCTCCGGCACCTCGATGTGCGTCGGGATCGTCGCCGAGTCGGCCATCGTGAACTCGCCGACCACCGGGCGTACGCCGGTCGTGAAGGGGAAGTCGGTCCGGGGGGCGGGCCCTTCGCGGTAGCGCAGCCGCCCGCCGGTGTGCATGACCCGGCGGCCGGCGCGGCGCCGCGCCGAGACCTGGCCCGTGACCCGGGTGCCCGACGTCGGGCGCCAGCCGCTCAGCGCGTACCCGATGACGATCCGGTCCGCCGTGGACCCGCCGCCCAGCGCGGCGGTCGCGAGGAGGTCGCCGAGGCCGCCGAAGAACGCGACCGCCGGGACGATCGGGATCGGCGCGCCACGGTGCCGGGCGAAGGTGTCCGTGACGACCTCGATCTCGGCGGTGATGTCGAGGTAGGGGATGCCGGCGCGGATCGCCGCCGCGAGCACCGGCTCGGCCGTCTCGGCGAACGGCCCGGCGCAGTTGATCACCGTGCCGGCGTGGCCGAAGGCCCGGTCGAGGTCGGTGGTGCGGTCGCAGGGCAGCGGCGTCAGGCCGCGGCGCTCCAGCTCGGCCAGGACGAACCGTCCGGTGCGTCCGGTGGCGCCCGGCACGGCGATGCGTGTGTTCACGGTGCCAGGATCGCGGGCGCGGCCTTCCCGCACGAGTGTCCCGAACGACACGGCCCGTACAGTTTCGGACATGCACACCGTCGCGCTCGCCGTCGCCGACGGCACCCCGCTCTTCGAGCTCGCGGCGGCCTGCGAGGTGTTCGGCGTCGACCGGGAGCTGGCCCCGACCTGGTACACGTTCACCGTCTGCGGCGACGACGGCGCGCGGGTCGGCGACTGGCTGACGGCGGGCCCGCAGCGCGGCCTGGACGCGCTCGCCGAGGCCACCACCGTCATCGTCCCGTCCTGCCGCGACGCCGCCGAGCCGCCGTCGCCGGCGCTGGTGGCGGCGGTCCGCGCGGCCCACGAGGCGGGCGCGCGGGTGGCGTCGCTCTGCACCGGCGCCTTCGTGCTGGCCGAGGCGGGCCTGCTCGACGGCCGCCGCGCGACGACCCACTGGGCGCACACCGACCTGATGCGCGAGCGCTACCCCGCCGTGCGGGTCGACCCGGACGTGCTCTACGTCGACGAGGGCGACGTGCTCACCTCGGCCGGCAAGGCCGCCGGCATGGACCTGTGCCTGCACCTGGTGCGGCTCGACCACGGCACGGCCGTCGCCAACGCCCTGGCCCGCACGCTCGTCGTGCCGCCGCACCGGCCCGGCGGGCAGGCGCAGTACATCCCGGCCGCCGTCGCGCACGGCCGCGACCCCGTGCTCGCCGGTGTGCTGTCCTGGGCGCTGGACCGGCTGGATCGGCCGACGTCCGTGCGCGAGCTCGCCCGCCAGGCCGGCATGAGCCCGCGCAACCTCGCCCGGCACTTCGCGGCGACCACCGGGCAGAGCCCGCTGCGCTGGCTGCACACGCAGCGGGTCCGTCGCGCCCAGGAGCTACTGGAGACCTCCGACCTGAGCGTCGAGCAGATCGCCGCCCGCACCGGCATGGGCACCGCGACGACGCTGCGCCGCCACTTCAGCCACCAGGTCGGCGTCCCTCCCGAGACCTACCGCCGCACCTTCCACAGTGGAGGATGAGCGGTGCGTCAACGCGCCGGGACGGAGATCGCGCCCGGCAGGGGAAGGCGCATCGGCGTGCCCGCCGCGGTGCGCTGGGCGGGCGCGCCCGGGCAGATCCCGGTGGCGATGAAGTCGAGCCACGCGGCGTCGATCGGGTGGAGCTCGGGGAGCGCGACCTGGTAGTGGCTGAGGTTGGTGGCGAGCGACAGCTGCCGGCCGGCGTCCGGCCTGTGCAGGGAGATCGTGATCTGGCCGATGACGCCGCCGTCGTGGCCCCAGGCGGCCCCGCAGGGCGTCGGCGTCCAGTAGACGCCCAGCCCGTATCCGCCCGCCTCCGGCTGCCCCGGCTCCATCGGCACGGTCGTGCGCATCTGCGCCAGCAGGGCGGGCGGGAGCAGCTCGCCGCCGAACAGCGCCCGGTAGAACGTATCGAGATCGGACGGCGTGGAGATCAGCTCACCGGCCGTCCAGGCCCACGACATCTGGTACCTGACCAGGTCGCGCATGCCGAACACCGCGAAGTGGGCACCGGCGTGCGGGCCGCGGATCGCCGGGTCGTCGCCGGGGAAGGAGGTGTCCGTGAGCCGCAGCGGCCGGAGTATCCGCCGGGTGATCTCGGCGGTCGCGTCGTGTCCGGTGACCTTCTCGATGAGCAGGCCGGCGATGATGTAGCCGGTGTTGGAGTACGAGAAGTGGTCGCCGGGCGGGCCGGTCACGGGCAGCGATAGTCCGATCTGGACTAGTTCCTCCGGGGTGAAGCTGGTCTGTCCCACGCTGACGATCTCGGCGAGCGAGTCCAGGATCGCGTCGGTGTAGTTGCCGATGCCGCTCGTGTGGTTGAGCAGCATCCGCACCGTGACCCGCTGACCCAGCTCACCGGGGACCAGGTCGGGCAGCCATCGCCCGATCGGGTCGTCCAGGCCGATCTTTCCCTCGGCGACGAGCTGGAGCACGGTGGTGGCCACGAAGCTCTTGGTGATGCTGCCGACCCGGTGCCGCATGTCAGGCCGCGCGGGGCGGCCGGTGGCCAGGTCGGCGATGCCGGCGGCACCCGACCAGGTGCGCCCGCCGTCGCGGACCTCGGCGAAGGCGGCGGGCACCCCGGCGGCGTGCACGGCGGCGAGTGCCCTGCTCAGCGCCTTGCGGTCGATCGGGTCGGCGGGCGCGGAGGAGGCGGATCCGGGCAGGCCGGCGACCGCCACCAGGGCCACGGCTACGGCCGCGACGGCGCGAACCATCTGTCGTTTCCTCATGCGGCCATCGTCGGTGACCGATTTCGCGGGCGCGTCCCCCCAGGGCGGGAGGTGGCTGTCAGTCCGAAGTGGGAGGAGACCCCGGTTCCCCTGATACGTGGCGAAGTGGTCGGACATCCGTCGTCCGGATGGCGGGGTCCCTGACCGTCGTCAATTGCGGCAGACTGTGGCGCGTGGAAGCGCTGCGGCTCTTAGGTGGCCGGTACCGGCTGGAGGATCAGATCGGTACCGGCGGCATGGCGGCGGTCTGGCGGGCCACCGACGAGGTGCTACGCAGACCGGTAGCGGTGAAGGTGCTGGCCGGCCGCCTCGCCACCGACGCCGGCGCCCGCCTGCGCATCCAGGCCGAGGCCCGGTCCGCCGCCCGGCTCTCCCACCCGCACGTCTGCGGTGTGTTCGACTTCGGCGAGTCGACCGACCCGTCCGGGCGGACGGAGCCGTTCGTGGTGATGGAGCTGCTGCGCGGGCCGACGCTGCGCCAGCGGATCGCCGACGGCCCGCTGCCACCGCGGATGGCGATGCGGGTCTGCGCCGAGGTGGCCAGCGGCGTCGCCGCCGCGCACGACGCCGGCCTGGTGCACCGCGACATCAAGCCGTCCAACGTCATCCTCACCGCCGCCGGGGCGAAGGTGGTCGACTTCGGCATCGCCGCCGCGGCCGGCCCGCTCGAAGATCTCGACCAGGACGACCGGATGATCGGCACGCCCGCCTACCTGGCGCCGGAGCGGCTCACCGGTGACCAGGTCGTGCCCGCCTCGGACGTCTACGCCCTGGGCCTGCTGATCCACTATGTCCTGGTCGGCAAGCTGCCCTGGGCGGCCGAGACCACCACGCAGATGCTGCGCGCGCACACCTACACGGAGCCCGAGCCGCTGCCCCCGGTCACCGGGGTGCCGCCTGAGGTCGTCGACCTGTGCGGCCGCTGCCTGGCCAAGGACCCGGCCGACCGGCCCACCGCGGCCGAGGTCGCCGACGTGCTGGCCCTGGCGGCGGGCATGCTGCCGCGCGGCCAGGACGGCTCCGCGGCGCACGCGGCCGTGCCCGCCCTCGACCCCGGCGGCGGCGCCCACGAGCCCGACGGCGAACCGACGGTGCGGCCGGCCGGCCTCCGGCGCCGGCAGCGCACGCTCGCGGTCGCGGTCGGCGCCGCCACCGTCGTCGCGACCGCGGTGGTGGCCGCCCTGATCGCCGGCCCGGGTGGCGTCCCGACCGGCGCGCTCGCCGAGCAGCGCTCCCCGGACCCCGAGGCCACCGGCGCGGGCGACGGCGCGGTCACGGCCACCACATCGCCTTCCGGCGAGGGCGACACGCGCGGCGGCGGCGGTCCCGGCCAGCCGGTGGGGCCCGGCGCGACCGGCGGCCCGACGTCCAGCCCCGGGGGACCCACCTCCGGCGCGCTGGAGGTCACGCCGACCACGCCCGAGCCCGTACCCTCGGTCCTGCGGTCGCCCGACCAGCCGCCGCCCCCGCCCCCGCTGGCCAACCGCACGCTCGTCTCCGCGGGCGGGAGCGTCCTGGCCAAGTGCCAGCGGGACGGCGAGGTGAAGGTCCAGAACCTGGAGCCGGCGGAGGGCTACGAGGTCACGAAGTTCGAGCGCGGCGCGGCCGTCACGGTGCGCGTCTGGTTCGACGGCCCGACCGAGGTCCGCATGAAGATCCGCTGCAAGGACGGCGTGCCGACCTGGGTCAACTCACCCGACTGAGCGTGAAGATGTCGGCGTCGTAGTCGCCGGTCCACCGCACGGGGAGGCCGACCGACATCAGGTGGGCGCCCGAGTAGACCTGCCCGGCCGTCTCGTAGCGGGTCGCGGGATCGAGGCCGCGCAGGGGGAGGCGGACGGGTCGGGCCGGCACCGTGCCCAGGCCGTCCAGAGGCCCGGGGGCCCAGGCGAGGACCGCGACGCGATCGTCCAAGGTGTACTGGACGGCGCAGCGCTCGGAGCCCGGGCCGCCGATCCGGTGCACGTCGCCCCGCGTGACCACGTCGCGGATCGCCTTGTAGCGGGCGACCCAGCGCGCCGCCTCGGCCCGCTCGGCCGGGCTCCAGTGGCGGAGGTCCGCGCCGATGCCGAGCACGCCGGCGCTGGCCAGCACGAACCGGAACGCGAGCGACCGCGGTCGGGTGTCGAAGAGGCCGGTCGCGTCGGTCACCCACGAGCTCATCAGGTGTGGCGCGTGCGCGCGCAGGTAGCCGTCCTGGATCCGCAGCCGGTCGATCGGCGCGGTGTTGTCACTGGGCCAGACCACGTCCACTCTGGACGCCATCGCCAGGTCGACCCGCGCGCCGCCGGCCGCGCACCCCTCGACCGTCACGTGTGGATGGTCGCGGCGCAGCGCCTCCAGGATCCGGTACAACGCCGCCACGTGCGCGCCGTCGAGGTCCAGCTCGTCATGGGGTACACCCAGGCGTCCCGGCTCGGTCCGCGGGCGGTTGAAGTCCCATTTCAGGTACGTGATGTCGGACCCGCGCAGCAGGCCGTCCAGTGTGGAGTGGACGAACTCCTCCACCTCGGGCCGACCCAGGTCGAGCAGGTACTGGTCGCGGATGGTCGTGCGCGGGCGGCCGTCGACCTGGTAGACCCAGTCGGGGTGGGCCGCGTAGAGCGCCGAGCGCGGGTTGACCATCTCCGGCTCGACCCAGAGGCCGAACTCCAGGCCCAGCGCGCGCACCCGGCCGACGAACGTGTCGAAGCCTTCGGGAAACTTGGCCGGGTCGGGCGTCCAGTCGCCGAGCCCGGCGGTGTCGTCGCCGCGACCGACGAACCAGCCGTCGTCGACCACGAACGTCTCCACGCCCAGCTCCGCCGCCACCTCGGCGAGCGCGAGCTGGCCGGCGGCGGTGACGTCGAAGTAGGTGGCCTCCCACGAGTTGTAGATGACCTTGCGGGTGCGGGTGAGCCGGTCACCGGCCAGGCTCCGCTCGTAGGCGTGCCAGACCCGGGCCAGCCCGTCGACGCCGTCCGCGCTGTAGGCCCCGGCGGCCACCGGCGTGACCAGCGTGGCGCCGGGCGCGAGGGCGAGCGGGCCGTCGACGGCGACCCGGCCGGCGCGGACCCGGGTGAGGCCGGCGGCGTCCCGCTCGGCGGCGATCCGCCACGATCCGGTCCAGGCGAGCGCCACGCCCCAGGTCGGGCCGGCGTCCTGCGCGTCCTGGACCGCGAGGTACGGCGAGAACTGGTGCCCGGTCACGCCCAGCGCGCTGCCGATCTCGAACCGCCCGCGCCACAGCTCGGTGGTCGCCGGCGTGAACTCCCGCGCCCACTGTCCACTGAGGTAGGTGAGGCGGGCGCCGTGCGGGGTGGGCACGCAGAAGCCGGCCGAGCCCAGCTCCACCAGGCTCAGCGGGGCGGCACCGGTGTTGGTGAGCGCGACCCAGCGCTCCACCACGTCGGAGCCGGCCGCGAGCCGGTAGTGCAGGGCGGCCCGCAGCCCGGTGGCCGCGTCGGCGAAGTCGACCCGGAGCGAGTCACCCTCCTGGGCGGCGCCGTCGAACGACCAGGACAGCGCCCGCGCGGGCCGCACCACCAGGTCGGGGCCGGCGAACGGGCGGACGCCGTCCGGCGCGTACTCGACGGCGGCCACGTCGCCGGGCGTCATGTACTGCGCCTTGCCGACCCAGGCCAGGGGAGAAGGGCCGTCGCTGACCCCGTGCGGCCCCCAGGCGCGCAGCTCCAGCCAGCCGCCGTGCTCGGGCAGCCCGACGGTGTACTCCGTCGTGGCCCCACGGAGCGTCCACTCACGACTCACTTCAAGAACCCTCCGTTGAGCCGCCGCTGCAGCTCCAGATCCTCCCACATGGGATGGTGCGGCGCGGCGTTCGAGCAGACGAGCGTGCCCCAGGCGCCCACCTCGGCCGAGCGCTGGACGGCGTGCGCGCAGATCTCGGCGCCGACCGGGCCTTCCTCGAACGTGCCGTACAGCGGGGTGTAGCCGACCCAGCCCTCGCCGAAGACCAGCGGCACCGACCGCTCGGCCGCCCAGTCGGCGGCGACGTCGATCCAGGTGTCGAGTGTGGAGCGCATCGCGCGGCGGTGCTCGCCGTACCGGTCGTAGAGCCACCGGTCCCACTTGACCGGGTCGCACCAGTCGTGGGTGTACATCTCCCGGTGCCGTACGGCGGTCGCGTCGAGGCGCCACCGGTCGGTGGAAGGCGGCCGCCAGTCGTCGAGCGCGGGCGCGCCGTCCCGGAGCAGCTCGGCGTACGCCCGCTCCTGCGGGTACGGCCTGGCGTCGTCGCGGAGCGCGAACTCGTCCACGAGCTGCTCGAGGACGCCGTACACGTACGGGTGGAAGACGGCGACGCCGGCGTTGCGGGGCAGCCCGCGCATGTGGCCGACCGGCACGCGGGCGAAGTTGGCGGTGACCGGCACCTGGGGGTGGCGGGCCCGGAAGCGGTCGATGCCGCCCTCCAGGTAGGGCTGGAGGCCGTGGATCGCCGCCTCGCCGCGGGTGCCGGTGACGTCGGCGAGCCGGCCGATCTGCACCTCGTTGTGCAGCTCCACGAAGGCCACCCGGTCGTCGAGCCCTTCGGCCTCGAGCAGGTCGACGAGGGCGGCGAGGGCGTCGGCGAGGGCGTCGGCCCGGTCGGCCGGCGGGATCGCGGTGACCGCGCGCTGCCACGAGTCGTCGGTGAGGAACGAGGGGCTCTGCTGGTACTCCCAGCTGGAGACGATCACCTTGAAGTCGTGCCGGGCGGCGCCACGGAAGAGCGCCAGGAGCTGGGCCCGGCCGTCCACAGTGGTGGTGTGCCGCACGTCGTACCAGCGGGTGCGCTGGCCGTAGTCGCCGCCCAGCCCACTGAGCCGCAGCGCGGAGGCGTCCAGCCCGGTGCCGAAGAGCAGCAGCGGCATCGCGCAGACGCGGATCGTGTTGTAGCCCCGCTCGGCCGCCTGCCGGAACGCCGCGTCGAGGTCCTCGAACGGCTCGCCGGGTCCGGTGCGCGTGTACCAGGTGAAGTCCCAGAGGGTGATGGCGAGGCGGTCAGTCACTTGGTGGACCCCATCAGTAGGCCGGAGACGAAGTGGCGCTGGAAGGCGAAGAAGACGATCGCGGTGGGCACGGCGGCCATGATGGACGCGGCCGCGACCACGTTCCAGTTGCTCACGTAGCCGCCCTGCAGGTTGAGCAGCGCCGCGGTCACCGGGAACTTCGCCTGCGTGCGGAGCACGGTGATCGACCAGATCAGGTCGTTGAAGATCCACGTCGTGGCGAGGGCGCCGAGCGCGGCCAGCGACGGGCGGCAGAGCGGCATGATGATCCGCGCGTACACGGAGAAGGGTCCGGCGCCGTCGATCCGCGCCGCCTCCGTCACCTCGGACGGGATCGACCGCATGAACCCGTGCAGCACGAACGTGTAGAAGCCGAGCCCGAAGCCGACGTGGATCGCGATCAGGCCGGCGAGCGTGTCGTAGATGCCGAGCGACTCGGTGATCCGGGAGACCGGGATCAGCAGGATCTGCGGCGGGAGCAGGTTGCCCGCCAGCATCACGAGCAGGATGGCGCGGCGGCCCGGGATCGCGTACCGGCTCAGCGCGAAGGCGGCCATCGACGACAGCAGCAGGCTGAGCAGGACGGCGGGCACGGTCACCTGGACGCTGGTCCACAGTGCCCGCCCCATCGACCCCTCGCCGAAGGCGGTGCGGAAGCCGTCGAGCGTGAAGCTGTCCGGCAGCGCGGCGGTGCCCCGGCCGGCGATGTCGTCGAAGGAGCGGATCGAGATCAGCACCACGAACACCATCGGCGCCACCCACAGCAGCGTCAGCGGCGCCATGACGGCGTGGAAGAGCCAGCCCTTGCGAGCTGCGGTACTCATGCCACCTCCTCCTTCAAGGTCCGGACGAGGTACGTGATGATGAACAGGATCGCCAGCGCGAAGATGACGACCGCGACCGCCGAGGCGTAGCCGAGGTTGAGGAACGTGAAGCCCTGCTGGAACATGTAGGTGCTCAGCAGCTCCGAGGAGTGGTAGGGCCCGCCCTGCGTCATCGCCCACACGATGTCGAAGGTGCGCAGCGAGTCGATGACGGTCACCGCGAAGACGACCGTGTTGACGCCGCGCAGCTGCGGCCAGGTGACGTACCAGAAGCGCTGCCACGGCCCGGCACCGTCCACCGCGGACGCGTCGTCGAGCGACGGGTCGGTGCCCTTGAGGCCGGCCAGGTAGAGCACCATCACGTAGCCGACCTGCCGCCACACCGCCGCCACGAGTACCGCGTAAAGGGCGGTCTTCGGGTCGGCGAGCCACTGCCGTTCCAGGCTTTCCAGGCCGACCGCGCCGAGCAGCGTGTTGACGGTGCCGTCCGGCTGGTACTGCACCCGCCAGAACAGGCCGGTCACGGCGAGCGAGAAGACCATCGGCAGGTAGATCGCGCTGCGGTAGATGCCCACGCCCCGGCGCGGCTTGTTGAGGGCCACGGCCAGGGCGAGGCCGCCGGCCACGGAGAGTCCCCCGAAGCCGACGGCCCAGATCACGTTGTTGCCCAGCGCTTCCCGGAAGACGTCGTCCGAGAAGAGGTCGCGGTAGTTGTCCAGGCCGACCTGTTCGGGCGCGCCCAGCCCGTTCCACTTGGTGAGCGAGAGGTAGAAGCTGTTGAGCGCGGGCCAGAAGACCAGCCCGATCTCGATGGCGGCGGGCACGAGCAGGAAGAGCCACACGACCGGCGAGAGGTGGCGGCTGGGTCGGCGACGCCTTGTGGGCGCGGCGACAGCACTCACGAGGTGAGGACCTTCTGGGCCGCGGACTGCCAGCTGGTCAGGATCGAGTTGACGTCTCCGGGCGAGTCGAGGAACTTCGTGAGCGCCGTGTCCGCCGTGCTCTGCAGCGCGTCGCTGGAGTCGCGGTTGAAGAACTGGGTGATCGCCGCGCTCTCGTTGAGCAGCTTGATGCCCTTCTGCACCAGCGGCGAGAACCCGGTGGTGCTCACCTGCGGCGAGGTGGGCAGGTTGGACGAGGCGGACTCCTTGATGAACAGCTCCTGCGCCGGCGCCGACGCGAGGTACGAGAGCAGCTCCTTGGCCCCGTCGACGTTCTTGGACTTGGCGCTGGCGAAGTAGCCGTCGGTCGGCGCCTCCTCGGCCACCGGCACGTTCGGGTCGATGATCGGCACCCGGAAGAAGTCGATGTCGTCGACCACGTCCTTCGGCACCGACTGGGTGATGAACGCGCCGATCAGGTACATGCCGGCCTTCTTGCTGGCCAGCGGCGTGACCGCGTCCTGCCACGAGTACGAGCGGCCCTTCGGGTCGATGTACGGCAGCAGCTCGCGGTAGTGCTCCATGACCGCCTTGACCTCGGGGCCGTCGAAGGAGTGCTTGCCGGCGAGCAGGTCGCGGTGGAACTGCGCGCCGTTGACGCGCAGGTTGAGGTAGTCGAACCAGCCCGAGGCGACCCACGGGGTGGAGCCGGTGCCCATGCTGATCGGGGCGACGCCCTTGGCCTTCAGCGCCTTGCACAGGGCGATGAACTCGTCCCACGTGGTCGCCGGCTGCACGCCCCATTCCTGGAACGCGCTCTTGCGGTAGAAGACGCCCCACCAGTAGTAGTTGGTCGGGATGAAGATCTGCTTGCCGTCGCCGCCGGTGGAGAGCTCCTTGAGCGCGGGGGAGAAGCCGGCGCAGGCGCCGCTGCCGGTCCACAGGTCGGAGACGTCTAGCAGGAAGCCCTTGCTGGCGTAGTCGCGGGCCACCGAGCCGGCGTACCAGGTCAGCACGTCCGGCGGCGTGGCCGAGTTGAGGTACGTCGGGAGCTGGGCCCGGAACGTCTCGATCGCGATCGTGTTGAGCGTGACCTTGGTCTTCGTGTACCCGTCGACCACCTTGGTGAGCGCGGCCTTGGGGGAGGGGTCGGAGAGCGACGACTGGAGGGTGAGGGTGGCCGAGGATCCGCCGCCACTGTCGGAGCTGCTTGTCGCGCAGCCGCCGAGGAGGGCCGCGCCGAGGCCGCCGACACCGGCCAGACCGATGCCCGTCAGGAACGTGCGGCGGCTGAGTTCGCTGTGAACCATCGTTGTCCTCCTGCGAGCGAAGCCCCGTGTGTTTGTAAGCGGTGTGTTTCCGAAAGGTTGCATCAGGCGCGGCCGACTGTCAAGATATCTTCGTAATTAATGGTTAGTTGTTGGGGGTTGGCTCGTGGGTCAACGGCTTGATGGCAAGAATGCCCTGGTCACGGGCGCTGCGTCGGGGATTGGCGCGGCTTGCGCGCGCCGCCTCGCGGCGGAAGGCGCGGCCGTCGTGCTCGCCGACATCCAGCCCGCCGACGCCGTCGCCGCCAAGATCGAGGCCGACGGCGGCCGTGCTCTCGCGATCCGCGCGGACGCCTCCGCCGAGGCCGACTGGTCCGCGGCCGTGGCGGCGGTCCGGGAGCGCTTCGGCCCGGTCGGCGTCCTCGTCTCGAACGCGGTGGCCGTCGAGGTCGCGCCCGCCGACGCCACCACCCGCGCCTCCTGGGACCACCAGATCGCCGTGAGCCTCACCGGCACCTTCCTCGGGGTCCGCGCCTGCCTGCCCGACCTGCGCGCGACCCGCGGCAGCGTCGTGGTGGTGTCCTCCGTGCACGCGATGGTCGGGCTACCCGGCCGCCCCGCCTACGCCGCCGCGAAGGGAGGTCTCGTCGCGCTCGCCCGCCAGCTCGCCGTCGAGTACGGGCCCGAGGTGCGGGTCAACAGCGTGCTGCCCGGCCCGATCCTCACGGCCGCGTGGGACGGCATCTCGGCGCAGGACCGTTCGCTCACGGCGGCCGCCACGGTGGCCCGCCGCCTGGGTAGCCCCGAGGAGGTGGCGGCGGCGGTAGCGTTCCTCGCGTCCCCCGACGCCAGCTTCGTCACGGGCGCCAGCCTCGTCGTCGACGGGGGCTGGACAGCGGTGAAGTCGTCATCCTGAAAGATCGGATTGGTAAGCAATGAGCGGGAGTCGTGAGGCTACGGGCCTTGACCACGACGGCGGACGAGCGCCGAGCAGCGGAGCGAGGTAGGCAATGCAGCAGTACGCGGCGCGTGGGGTGCACGGCCAGACCGTTGAGGTCATCGCACAGCGCATCCTCACCGGGCACTTCGCCGAAGGCTCCACACTGGACATCGTGGCGCTCCAGGCGGAGTTCGACGTCAGCCTGACCGTGCTCCGCGAGGCGCTCAAGGTGCTCGCCGCCAAGGGCATGGTCGACGCGCGCCCCAAGCGCGGCACGTTCGTCCGCCCGCGCGCCGACTGGAGCCTGCTCGACGGCGACGTGCTGCGGTGGCAGTTCGCGCGGGCGGCCCAGCCGAGCCTCTTCGAGGACCTGCACGAGCTGCGCGGCATCGTCGAGCCGGGCGCCGCGAGCCTCGCCGCCACCCGCGCCACCGACGCCGACGTCGAGGCCCTCGACATCGCGCTCGCCGCCATGGCCGCCGCCGGGTCGGACCCGATGGCCGCCGTCGCGGCCGACCTCGCGTTTCACCGCGCGCTGCTCGCCGCCACCCACAACGAGCTGCTGGTACGGATGGAGGTCGTGATCGAGACCGGTCTCGCCGAGCGGGACCGGATGGTGCACGGCGCGCTGGGCACCGACGACCCGGTCCCGTCGCACCGGGCGGTCGTCGACGCGATCCGCGCCCACGACCCGGTCGAGGCGGCGTCCGCGATGAGACTGCTGTTGCGGAAGGCCTTCGACGACCTGGCGAAGCTCGGCGGCGCGGAATGACGCGCCCCGAGAAGGCGCTCCGCTTCGCTCCACGCTTCCCCGGGGGCCCGGTATGAAGATCGACAAGGTCGAGACCTTCCTGGTGCCGCCGCGCTGGCTCTTCTGCCGCGTCTCGACCGACGAGGGCGTCGTGGGCTGGGGCGAGCCGGTCGTGGAGGGCCGCGCCGAGGTGGTGCGGGCGGCGGTCGACGTGCTCGCCGAGTACCTGATCGGCGAGGACCCGCTCCGGGTCGAGCACCACTGGCAGGTGCTCACCAAGGGCGGCTTCTACCGCGGCGGGCCGGTGCTCTCCAGCGCCGTCGCCGGGCTCGACCAGGCGCTGTGGGACATCACCGGCAAGACCTACGGCGCGCCCGTGCACGCCCTGCTCGGCGGGCCGGTCCGCGACCGCGCCCGGGTGTACGCGTGGGTGGGCGGCGACGACCCCGCCGAGATCGCCGAGGCGGTGGCCGCGCACGTGGAGGCCGGCATGACCGCCGTCAAGATGAACGCCTCCGGCCGCCTCGCCCCGGTGCCCACACTGGCCGAACTGGACGATGTGGTGCGCCGCGTCGCCGCCGCCCGCGAGGTGCTCGGCCCGCACCGCGACGTCGCGCTCGACCTGCACGGGCGGGCCACCTACCCGGCCGCCCGCCTCATCCTGCCCGCCGTCGCCGCCCTGCACCCGCTGCTGGTGGAGGAGCCGCTCGTGCCCGAGCACGGCCACCGCCTCGCCGAGCTGGTCGCCTGCACGCCCGTGCCGCTGGCCACCGGCGAGCGCCTCTACGGCCGGGCCGACTTCCTGCCCGCGCTCCAGGCCGGGGTCAGCGTCGTGCAGCCCGACCCGTCGCACGCCGGCGGCATCTCCGAGGTGCGCCGCATCGCGGCCCTGGCCGAGACGCACGGCGCGCTGCTCGCACCGCACTGTCCACTGGGGCCGATCTCGCTCGCGGCCAGCCTCCAGGTCGCGTTCGCCACGCCCAACTTCCTCATCCAGGAGCAGAGCATCGGCATCCACTACAACGGCGGCACCGAGCTGCTCGACTACCTCGTCGACGCCGGCCCGCTGCGCATCGTGGACGGTCACATCGCCCGCCTGGAGGCACCGGGGCTCGGCATCGAGGTGGACGAGGCGGCGGTGCGCCGCGCCGACCGGACCGGCCACGCGTGGCGCAACCCGGTGTGGCGGCAGGACGACGGCTCGTTCGCGGAATGGTAGACCTGTCCGTCGCGGTGGACCTGGTCCACGGTGGACGGTGGACCAGCCTGCGCGCCGGTGCCCGCGAGTGGCTGTGGCACCGCGCCGCCGGCCGCGCGTCGGTGCGCCCGGGCGGCCCTTTCGTGGACGCCGGCGGCCTGGAGGAGTGCCTGCCGACGGTGCGCGGCACGCCCGACCACGGCTACGTGTGGTCCCGCCCGTGGCGCGCCCCGGGCCTCGTCGAGGGCCCGGACTTCGCGCTGCGCCGATCCGTCGAGGAGGTCGATGGCGCGGTGGTGGCGAGCTACGCGCTGGCGGCCGCGCCCGGCTTCCGCTTCGTGTGGGCCGCGCACGCGCTGCTCGACCTGTCGCCGTCCGCGCGGGTGGTGGCGCCGACCGGCGTCGTGGCGCGCGTCTTCCCGGAGTCGGGCCCATGGCGCGCGGGCCCGTGGCCGGCACCTCTCGGCACGCCGCTGGACGTGTGCGGCCCCGTCGACGGCACCGCGGTCGGCGCCATCCTGACCGACTGTCCACAGGTGACAGTCCTCGACGGCGAGTCGCTGACCCTCGCCCTGGCGGCGCCGTCCGGCCAGCCGGTCTCCGTCGCGCTGTGGCGCAATCTGGGCGGCTGGCCCGCGGCGGAGCCGTACCGGAGCATCGGCGTCGAACCCATGCTCGGCAAGGTCTTCGACCTCGCCGAGGCGGGCGACGGCGACGCCGCGGTGGTGCCCGCGTCAGGCGTGCTCGCGTGGCGGCTGACCGTAACCGCCGCCGGCTAGGGTCACACAGCGTTGCGGGTGCGTAGCACCTCCAGGGCGCGGTCGGCGTGCTGCTCCATGCTCAGCTCGCTGTGGATGACCGCCATGATGCGCCGGTCGGTGCCGATGACGAACGTCATCCGCTTCATGCTCATCGGCCCGAGCGGCAGCTTTCGCTTCACGCCGAAGGCCTCGGCCACCTCACCGTCGGCGTCAGACAGCAACGGGTAGTCGAAGCTGTGCTTCTCCGCGAACTCCCGCTGCCGCCGCACGCTGTCGCGGCTGATGCCGACACGCTGCGCGCCCGCGGCCTTGAACTCCCGCGCGAGGTCGCGGAAGTGGCAGCTCTCGGCCGTGCAGCCGCGGCTCAACGCCGCCGGATAGAAGAACAGGACGACCGGCCCGCCGGCGAGCAGCTCACTGAGGCGCCGCGACGTGCCAGTCTGGTCGGGCAACTCGAAATCCGGGACCAGGTCCCCCTTGTCCACACCAGAAGCCATGGCGCAAGGCTACGCCGGCTCGTGACCGACGTCGGGCTCCGGTGGCGCGACGAGGTGTCGCGCGCCCAGGGCGACGCCGAGCTGGAAGCGATTTTCCACGCCCAGCCGGTCCATCAGCGAACGGATTATCGTGGAGACGGTCCGCGCACTGACCCGCAGCTCAGTGGCGGCGGAGGCGTCGGTGTGGCCCTGGGCCAGCAGCCCGATGAGCGCGTGTTCGCGGGGGTCGAGTTCGATCCGTGACATCGGGTACTCCTGTACGGCTCGGCCGGCCAACCAGTGCCGCTCGAAGAGGGCCACGAGGGCCGCCACGACGGGCGGCTGGGTGACCTCCAGGTAGCCCCGGTTGACGTCGGTCGGCGTCACCGGAAACAGGGCCACCTTTCGATCCACCACGAAGAGCTTCATCGGTACGGCCGGCATCTCCCGGTACGCGGGCTGCGGCTCGGCCTCGGAGCGCCCGTACGGCGTCATCGGGTCCGGGGTGGCCGGCTGGACGCCGAGCACCCGCATGGAGACGCCGCGTTCGAGCAGCTTGCGGTCCATGGCGAGGGCCGGTCGCGCGGCCTCGGCGTCGAAGGTCGCCTCGGGGTGCATGGCCAGGTGCTCGTGCCGGGCGACCGTGACGAGCTCGCCCAGCCGGGCCCGGCTGGCCGCCCGGGTACGCAGGTGCCGCAGCCCTTCGCCCAGCTGCGTGGCCTGCGCGACCACCTCCGCCACGGCGGCCTCCCGCCGCCCCGCGTCCGCGGCCGCCGGGGGCGGTGACGGGGGCTCGCGGCGTACCTCCGCCGTGGGGCGGGGCACCCAGATCATGCTCGTCTGGCCGGGCGAGCGGCGGGCGACGGCGAGGCCGAGGGCGGCCAGCTTGTCGAGTGCCTGGCTGACCCGCTGGCGCGGCATGCCCAGCTCGCGGAAGAGCTCGCCGGCGGTGGCCCGGCCGAACGTGGCGAGCCGCCGGTAGACCAGGTCGGCGTCGGGTGAGGCGCCCCAGCCGATCAGCGACGGCACCGGCTCCGCGGACGCGGTCACAGGCACGTCCCGCAGGCCGGGTGCGTCTCCTCGCTGAGCAGCTCGCCAACCACTATCCGCACGCGTGGGTCGTCGGTCGGGATGGGTGTGACCACCAGTGGCTCGTCCGGTCCCGCCGCCCCGACCGCGAGGCAGGCCAACCTGCCATTGTTGGCGTACGCGAGGCAGAAGGCGGCCAGCTCCCCGTTCGGGACGAGCTCGCTTCGCGCGTAGACCCAGACGTTGAAGGTGGTCGGCGCGGTCAGCGACTGGTACGGCGTCGGGTGGCGGCCGTGCCACGCCTGGTCCCCGTAGTACCCGAAGATGTGGAACCCGTTGGTGTGGCCGGGGTCGGCGCACGGCTGGATCCACCCGGGTATCCGCAGCAGCGGCGCGCCCTGCGTGTCGCGCTCCAGGACGGCCTCTTCGAAACCTCCGGTGGCGCATCGCGCCGGCGCCCAGCTCCGGCTCGGCGCGGTGGGGATGTCCGGCCGCGTCGGCGGCACGTCGGCGACCGCGGCCGCCGGGGGCGCCACCAGGACCAGAGCGAGGCAGAATGCGGCGAAGGCCGCCAACCGGCCCCAGTGCGAACCTGTCATCGATCGGCCTCCCCAGGCGACGCCGTCTACTGCGTCATCATGCAACCAAGCGTGGAGCGGACAGTCACGACCCGTTGCAGATTCGTGTCCAATGCTGCGTGATCGCGCAGCGGGCTGCGCCATCGACTGCACAAGGGTTTCGTGGCCGCCGCGATGGCGGTGGTGTTGTCCGCCGGCGTCACGGTGCGTCCGGCGCCGGCCTCGGCGGCGATCCCGTGGGCGAACATCGCGGTCGCGGTCGCCTCGTACCTGTTCTCCAACAGTGGGGGCGGGGGCGGCGACCTGGAGCGCGCCAAGCGGGAGATCCTCGCGGCGGTCGACGCGTCGCGGCAGGAGATCCTCAACCACATCGACGCGATCGCCAGTGCCGACGTGCGGGCGTGTGCCCGGGCGGCGACGACGCTGTTGCCGCAGATCGATCTGATGGACGAGTTCACGCTGTCGGTGTTCGCGCTCAACGCGGTCGACTGCGCGACCCTCTCGACGGCCTACTTCGACACGGTGCGAGATCCGGTGTCGGCGGACCGGATCGGCATGCTCATGGGTGAGATCTTCTCGATCGCGATGGTGGGCTTCGTCAAGCTGGGCTTTCCCCCCGACGACCTGCTGGCCCAGCTGATCCAGGGCTACGAGGCCGTCGTGGCCAAGCTCGTGCCGACGTGCGATGAGAACATCATCCGCGAGTACGACACGTACGGCCGGCTGGTGACCACCGAGATCCAGTACACCTGCGTCGCGTACAACGGCGACTCGGCGTTCGGCTACGAGATGTACTACCGCAACCGGCTGGTCACGCCGCCGCTCGACCGCGCGCGGGTCAGCGCCGACGCGACCAGGAACACCAGCCGGGGAGTGGCGATGAACGCGCTCCCGCAGCTGCGGGCCCTGCGAACCTAGGGGGCGTCCGCCGGAGGGCGGGGGAAGCAGCGTAGGAGGCGATCGGCCACTTTGCGGTCGCCTCCTATGTGGAGGTCGCCCTTGCGGAGTGCTTCGGCGCTCTTGCGGCCGCCGAAGACCAGCTCGCGCAGCGTCACCGGGCCGGTGGTGAGCACGGCGTCGGGCTCGGCCGGATAGGCGCCGCGGGTCAGGCTCAGCTCGCCGCCGGACACCTCGACCCGGAAGCGGTCGTCGCCCAGCCGCAGCTCGACCCGCGCGGCCAGGTCGCCGGCGACCGCGGGGTCGAAGGTGGAGCGCAGCGCGAGCATCAGCGCGTCGATGCTCAGCTCGCCGCCCGCGGGCAGCGGCAGGCGGCTGCCCCACGCGGAGAGGGCGAGCAGCACGGGCTCCAGGCGCTGGCCGCGCTCGGTCAGCTCGTAGACCTGGATGCTCGCCGGCGGGCCAAGCCGGCCGCGCCGGACCACGCCGGCCTCCTCCAGCTCGCGCAGGCGCTGGGACAGCACATTTTGGCTCATGCCGGGCAGGCCGCGGCTGAGGTCACTGAAGCGCTTCGGCCCGAAGAGCAGCTCGCGCACCACCAGCAGCGCCCACCGCTCACCGACCGTGCCGAGCGCGCGCGCCACGCCGCACGGGTCGGCGTACGTCCGTTTCCCACTCACGCAGAAAATCTTAGCGGGTACTTGTGCAATAGCGGTAGTCACTCCTAAGTTAGGAGTATGACGGATCTGATGACCCTGCCGCAGGGCGACGTGCGGTTGCTCGGCACCGACCTGGCCGCCGGCCTGCTCGCCTCGACCGAGCTGGCCCGGATGGCGTATGTGGCGAAGGACGGCACGCCCCGGGTGTTCCCGATGATGTTTCACTGGACCGGCGAGGAGCTGGTCTTCGCCACGTTCGAGGGGGCCCGGAAGATCCGCGCGTTGCGCGCGCGGCCCGACGTGGCCATCACGATCGACCGGCCCGGGCCGCCGCCCGAGATCCTGCTGCTGCGTGGCGCCGTCGAGGTCACCGACGTGGCGGGACTCGTCCCGGAGTACGTGCGGATCCACCACCACTACTACGGCCCCGAGCAGGGTGCCCGCAACATCGCCGAGATCGACCGGCCGGGCCTGCGGATGGCCCGCATCGCCCTCCGCCCCACCTGGGTCGGGCTGGTCGACTTCCAGGCCCGGATGCCCGGCGTGCTCTCCGGAAAGGGAGATCTTCGATGAC
>Ga0214467_1000047_pt1 | contig 36352 bp, 27 predicted proteins | sample RVTome_8_FD_187339 | JGI IMG/M metagenome (GOLD analysis project Ga0214467, IMG submission 187339) | Soil microbial communities from uranium-contaminated site in the Upper Colorado River Basin, Wyoming, United States - RVT160D0 HiSeq ...
GTGCACGAAGGGACTCCCCTTTCGGCGAACGATTGCTGCCCAAATCGCCAAACTGGCGCCGCAGCGTCGAACACGGCCGATCTTGGGCGGTGGTTTCGTACTAGGATCTGCTGGTGCCGCGTGGCCACGCCGGCTGCTGGAACGGCGGCGATCCATGGTTCGGTCGGGCGCGACGGCCCCACCGGCCGAGCTGGCCCCGGTTTGGTTGTGGACCGCGCGGAAGTTGCTCTGTGTCACCCGGCATCGCGATCGCCCCAGCATGTCCCGGCTAACTCCAGTAGATCGTGGTACGGAACCGCCCCTATGAGGGCAGCCCCTATGAGGGCAGCTCCGTACCACGATCTTTTAGCTTGCGCGCTCACGAGGACACGATGAGTGGATAAATCCGCAGAAGGCACCCACTACCCAGAGCGATGAAGGCCCTGGGAAGCGAGCCGCGCACACCCACCACCTAGGCCATCCCGCCGGAGGCAAAGGAGGACCGCGACCAACGAAGCACGGCGAGGCCGCGGGAGCGGCGGTCCGGACCACAACGAACATCGCGGCAGCTCAAAGCCTCCGACTCTTCGGAATGGAACCCCTCAGAAAGACCAGATCACAACCTTGATCAAAATAAGCTGAGCGGCATTGGGTCTGGACCACGGCGAACGTCGCGGTAGCCCAAATCTTTTGGTGTCAGCTCTGGACGGATGCGGCCAGCGCAGCGGGAGCGATGGAGCCGGGGTCAGGCCGTGGTGGAGGCGGCGCGGGCGGCGGCGACCAGGTCGTCGACCGTCGCCGCGTCGGAGTCGGGGTCGGTGCCGGGGTCGTAGCGGACCGTCCAGGTCAGGCCGTCGACGCCACTCACGCGGCGGGCCACCACGCGGACGGCGCCGCCATCGGGGAGGAGGTGGTGTTCCGTGTAGGCGACTGAGCGGGTCACGCGGGTGCGCACCTGGTCGGGCAGGTCGCCCGGATCCAGGAGGAGGGTGGTGACGGGCGGTTGGTCGGCGACCACGGTGTAGTCGGCGCGGTTGTCCACGACCGAGGCGGAGGTGACCACCAGCTCCCGGCCGGACCAGACGGCCTTGTGGATCTCGTGCCAGCCGAGGCGGTGCTGGCCGGGCAGCCACAGGCCACGGTTGGTGGCGACCAGCACGCCGTCGTCGCTGGTCGGGGCCCACGCCAGGACGCGCTCGTCCTCCTCCAGGGCCGGGCGCTGGTCGACGGGGAGCTTGGGCTTGCGCTTGAAGAGTGCCACCTACAGCCCCCCGACCGCCTGCTCGCGTAGTGCTCTCGCGTGCTGCTCCAGCGAGAAGAGTTCCCCGGCGAGGGCCAGGTACTCGTCCTTGTTGGTCACCGGGTTGACGCGCTGCACCTTCGACTTCAGCTCGCGGATGCGTGCCGCCACCGAGCCGAGCTGGAGGCGGGCCAGCGCGACCGAGACGTAGCGGGGGTCGGGCTCGGTGTCGATGCGCAGCTGCTCGACGGCCAGCTCGCCGACCAGGGCCTTCGCGGCCAGGTCGCCGCAGGCGTCGCGTACCGCCTCGATCCAGACGGCGCCGGCCACGGCGGAGGCCGCACCACCCGCGGCCGTGATGCCCTCGCGGACCGCCACGTGCACCGGGTGGCGGTAGGCGTCCGCCTCGAGCGCGTCGAACATCGGACCGGCCAGCGCAGGCATCTGCAGGGCCAGTTTGAGGCACTCCCGCTCCACCATCGCCTGTGGACTGTCCACACCGGACTCGACCGGCGCGGGGCGGCCCGGCCCGGGCTCGGCGCGGCCCGTCGCGGCCGACACCGCGCGCTGCACCGGCTCGATCTCCATGCCGAGGTCGCCGGCGAGCTTCCGGATGTACTCGGGGCGCTTTTCCCGGTCTTTGATCTTCGCGACCAGCGGCGCGGCCCGGCGCATCGCGTCCACCCGGCCCTCGACGGTGTCCAGGTCATGGCGGGAGAGGACGTGCCGCAGCGCGAAGTCGACCAGCGGCTCGCGGCGGGCGACCAGGTCGCGCACGGCGAGGTCGCCCTTGGCCAGCCGCAGCTCGCACGGGTCCATGCTGTCCGGGGAGATCGCGATGAACGTGCGGCCGACGAACTTCTGGTCTTCTTCGAAGGCCCGCAGCGCCGCCTTCTGCCCCGCGGCGTCGCCGTCGAACGTGAAGATGATCTCGCCGGTGATGCCGTCGGTGTCCATCAGCAGCCGCCGCAGCACGCCGATATGGTCGCTGCCGAACGAGGTGCCGCAGGTGGCCACGGCGGTCGGCACGTCGGCGAGATGGCAGGCCATCACGTCGGTGTACCCCTCGACGATCACCACCCGGCCCTGCTTGGCGATCTCCCGCTTGGCCCGGTCGACGCCGTAGAGCACGTGCGACTTCTTGTAGATCGGCGTCTCTGGCGTGTTGAGGTACTTGGGGCCGTCGTCCTTCTCGAAGAGCCGGCGCGCGCCGAAGCCGATCACGTCGCTGGTGAGGTCTCGGATCGGCCAGAGCAGCCGGCCCCGGAAGCGGTCGATGAGCGAGCCCGAACGCGCCTCCCGGACCAGCCCCGCGGTGATCAGCTCCTGCGGGCTGTAGCCCTTCTGCCGCAGGTGCTTGGCGAGGTGGTCCCACGCGTCCGGGGCGAAGCCGCAGCCGTACTGCTGGGCGGTCGCCCGGTCGAAGCCGCGCTCGGCCAGAAACTCGCGGGCCTTCTGCGCGGGCCCGGTGCCGAGCTGGTCGGCGTAGAACTCGGCCGCGGCCGCGTGCGCGGCGACCAGGCGCTGCCGCTGCCCCTGCTGCTGCCGCACCGGCGCCGGCCCGGCCTCGATGTAGCGCAGCTGGATGCCGGCCCGCCCGGCCAGCCGCTCGACCGCCTCGATGAACGCGAGGTGATCGATGTCCATGAGGAACTTGATCGCGTCGCCGCCCTGGCCGCAGCCATGGCAGAAGTACACGTTGCGGCCGGGCGCGACGGTGAACGAGGCCGTCTTCTCGTCGTGGAACGGGCACAGCCCCTTCAGGTTGCCACCGCCGGCCGCCTTGAGCGTGACGTGCTCGGAGATGACGTCGGCGATCGCTGTGCGCTCACGGACCAGCGCGATGTCCTCGTCTCGGATGCGGCCAGCCATGACCTACATCCTGCCTCACCCGTCACGGCCGCCGCCGCACCTCCCTCGGTGACCGGCGGCACGCCGCGCGCGGGTCGCCTCCCGGTCGATATGAGGCCGGCCGATCCCGCCGTCCAGCTGGGCCCCGCGGGCCGGCACACGACAGGTGAACGGACCGGTCAGGCGAGCCAGCGGCGGACCTTCTTGCGCCGGGCACGCTTCGTGGCGCCGGGCAGGTCGGCCAGCGCCGCCTCCCCCGCGATCTGCTGGCGGGCGTGCAGCAGCCCGTAGGTGAAGGCGTTGCCGCCCTCCCGGAAGGCGCGCATGCCGAGGTCGCGCAGCACCGCGCGGGTGACGACGGTGTCCTGGTGGAGGCCGAGCACGTCCTGCAGCGCCTTGAGCCGCTTGGCCATCAGCTGTGCCGGCTTGCGGTGAAACGGCTCCGCCGCGTACCTGGCCCGCTTGTAAGCCTTTCGCGCGGCGTGCAGCTGGACATCCCGGTCATGGTCGTCCGGCGCGTGCGCGCCGTCGAGCATGCGGTCGGCCCGGCGCACCGCCTTGCGGACCCGCTTGCGCACCCACCCGTCGCCCCGGTCCGCGGCGGCGGCGATCAGCGCGTCGGTCTCCGCGAGGAGCTTGGCGTACCGGTCGCCGTCGAGCGCGCCGCGCACGCGTTCCATCGCGTCCGAGGTGTCGTGGCCGAGGTGTTGCTGGATCCGCGCCTCGACCGGGCCGACGACGAGCTGTCGCGGCTCGGCCCGCACGGCTCCGGAGAGCCGGGACGCCATCACGTGGCCGTCGCGGACCGGCCCCAGCCGGTCGGCGAGCCACTTCAGCTCGTCGCGGAGCGAGTCCACCCGCTCCCGGTCCCACATGCCGCGAAACGACCGGAGCGTGCTGCGCGTGCGGCGGATGGCCACCCGCATGTCGTGCACGGCGTCCTCGTCACCGGCGCGTACCTCCGGCTCGTTGGCGGCGATGGCGTCGCGCTGGGCGCGAAGATAGGCCACGACGGCGCCGGCCGCGCCCGACGGAGTGGCGGTCATGCCGACCGGATACCCGGCTGGCAGGCCCGCCACACCCCCGTGATCAAAGGATCGCCAGAGTTCACGCGGCGTTTGGCCCGGTGTTCCGCGTCGGCGCCCGGCGGGGGTTTGCATCAGCCTGTGATGACCTCCTCAAGACGCCTCCGGGCCGTCGCGGTGGCGGCAGTGGCGACCGCTGCGGTGCCGGTGCTGCCGGCATCGTCCGCGTCGGCTGAGCGGCCCAGCTCGGCCTGCGCCCCGGACGCCTCGCTGATCGGCTTCTCCGACGCCCTCGACAAGACCACCTTCGCCGGCACGCCCGTGTCCGGGCTCTCCGCCCTCGCGCTGACCCGCCCCTCGCGCGGCCTCGCGCTGGTCGACAACATCGGCACCACGCCGGCCCGGGTCTACGACGTCGACCTGGACACCGGCCGGCGCGGCGTCTCCGCCGAGGTGCGCGGCATGACCGTGCTCACCCGGACGGACGGCACGCCCTACAACGGCGGTGACTTCGACGGCGAGGGGCTGGTCGCCGAGCGTGGCGGCAAGACGGTCCTGGCCAGCTCGGAGCGGGAGCCGTCGATCCGGCGCTTCCGCCTCTCCGACGGCCGCGAGATCGCCAGCCTCCCGGTGCCGGCGCGCTTCCAGGTCACGCCGGCCGGCGAGGCGGCGGTCAACCAGACCTTCGAGGCGCTGACCACCACGCCGGACCACCGCACCCTCTACGCCGGGATGGAGGGGCCGCTCTCCGGCGACGGCCGCGACGCCGAGGGCCGCGGCCTGCAGCGCGTCATCCAGTACGCGGGCCGCGAGGGCGCCGCCTACACGCCGGTCTCCCAGCTGGCCTACCGGACCGACCCCAACCTCGGCCTGGTCGAGCTCGTCGCTCTCGGCGACGACCAGTTGCTCGCCATGGAGCGCGGCTTCGTCGCCGGCGTGGGCAACACCGTGCGGGTGTACCGGGTCACCGCGACCGGTGTGCCCGACGTCAGCGGCGTCGCCTCCCTCGCCACGCTCACCGACCCGCGCGGGTGGCTGGGCAAAGAGCTGCTCTTCGACGTCGCCGACTGCCCGCCGTCAGGCGCGGTGGCCAAGCAGCCGCAGCCCAACCCGCTGCTGGACAACATCGAGGCGATGGCGCTCGGCGAGGCGCTGCCCGGCGGCCGGCGACTGCTGTGGCTGCTCTCCGACGACAACGGCGGCGCCACCCAGATCACCCGGGTGTACGCGTTCTCGGTCAAGCTCCGCCCCCAGCCGGAGCTTCGTGCGCGGGCGATCCTGCCGGCGACCGCCTACCAGCCGGGCCCGGTCTCCGGCACCCAGCTCGCGCCGACCCCGGTCAACGGCATCACGCCGCCGTTTCCAGGCCAGCCGATCCCCGGCTTCTCCGCGGTGATCCAGGGGAGCCACGACCGCCTGCTCGCCATGCCCGACAACGGCTTCGGCGCGAAGAACAACTCGGCCGACTTCCTGCTGCGGGCGTACGACGTGGAGCCTCGCTACGACCGCCACGAGGTGGACGTCAAGGGCTTCATCAGCTTCCGCGACCCGGGGCACAAGGTGCCGTTCCCGATCGTCAACGAGGACACCCGGGACCGCCTCCTGACCGGTGCCGACTTCGACATCGAGTCGCTGGCCCGGGACTACCGCGGCGATCTGTGGCTGGGCGAGGAGTTCGGGCCGTACCTGGTCCGCACCGACAAGACCGGCAAGGTGCTCCAGGCGCCGATCCCGCTGCCGGACGGGGCGAAGTCGCCGCAGTCGCCCGACCTGGCGCCGGGTGAGACACCGACGGTGCCGGCCAGCCGTGGCTTCGAGGCGATGGCGGTGAGCCGGGACGGCAGGTGGCTGTACCCGATCCTGGAGGGCGCCAAGACCGACGACGCCGACCAGCGGCGCCGCGTCGTGTACGAGTTCGACGTGCGGGCCAACCGCTACACCGGCCGCACGTGGTGGTTCCGGGTCGCCGATCCGTCCCTCGTGGTCGGTGACGCGGGCGTGCTCGACGGCCACCGGCTGGTGTTGATCGAGCGGGACAACGAGATGGGCCCGCGTTCGGTGGTCAAGCGCCTCGTGGTCACCGACCTCGACGAGGTGGGCGCCGACGGCTACCTGGGCCGGCGCACCGCGGTCGACCTGATGCGGGTGGCCGACCCGCACGGCGTCTCCACCCCGGCCCGCCCCAACGAGTACGGCGTGGGCGAGGTCTTCAGCTTCCCGCTGCAGTCGGTCGAGTCGGTGCTGCCGCTCGGCGGCGACCGCGTGCTGGTCGCCAACGACAACAACTTCCCCGGCAACGACGGCCGCGTGCCCGGCCGCGCGGACGACACCGAGATGATCGTCCTCGACGTACCCGGACTGCGTTAGCTCCATCGTGGACGGACGGCCCCGGCGCGTGCGCGCCGGGGCCGTCCTGTTTCGCGGGCGCCGCGAGCGCCGGGGTCACTAAAGCGAGCCGCGGTGCCAGGGGCCCGTGATGGCGAACGTGATGCCGGGGATCTGGATGTTCGCGAAGAGCCACTGCCCCCGCGCCGGCTCGAACGTCGATCCCGCCCACTCCCTTGTGGAGTAATCACCGGGCGGGATCGCCGGCTTGCCCGGCACGCCCTCCGGCAGGATGACGTTGTTGGCGGCGAACGGGAAGATCTCGCCGTCGGTGGTCAGCCCGTGCATGTACTGCACGCCGCTGCCGTCCTCACACAGCACGATGCCGCCGCGCGGGCTCACACCGATGTTGTCCGGGTTGCTCAGCACGTCCTGGCTCGGCGAGGTGAAGAGCACGCGGAGCCGTCCGTTGCGCGGGTTGAACTCGAACACCTGCCCCAGCCCCGCCGGGCCGCCGCTGGTGGAGACGACGTAGATGACGCCGTTGCCGTACCAGGCACCCTCCAGCCGGGAGAACGTCGCGCCCCCCTTGGCCACACCCTGCTCGGTGGGGCTCGGCTCACCGTCGGCCGGGTCCGGGTCCTCCACGCGCACCCACGACGTCTTGCGGTAGACGGTGCCCGTCGCGTCGCCGTGCGTGCGGATGGTGGCATCGCCGATCTTCAGCATTTCCAGCACGCCCCCTTTGGCGAGCTGGCCCGGCACCCTGGGGCGAAACCGGAAGAAACCGGCGTTGCCGGCGTCCTCGGTCTCGTACACGTAGCCGGTGGCCGGGTCGACCGCGACCGCCTCGTGCTCGAAGCGCCCCATCGCCTTCAGCGGTGTCGCGCTGCCCTTGCCGGCGTGCGGCACCTCGAAGATGTATCCGTGCTTGACGCCGGTCGTGGGGTTGACGTCGCCGGTCTCCTCGCAGGTGAGCCAGGTGCCCCACGGCGTCGGCCCGCCCGCGCAGTTGCGCACCGTGCCGGAGAGGCTGCCGAAGCTCTCGAGGAACTTCCCGTCGTCGAGGTCGAACGTGACGTTGGAGGTGCCACCGGCGGCGTCAGGGTCGTACGCCGGCTCGGTGAACCTGCCCTCCGAGAAGCCGGACACCTCGTGATTGCGCACCAGGTGGACGCGGTCGCGGTGGTGCCAGCGGTGGCCGTGCCCCTTGCTGACCTTGAAGGCGGCCATGCCGTCGTGCAGCGCCGGCGTGGGCACGCCGTCGCTCATCGGGTCGCCGGTCCAGCCATAGCTGATGTACTCGAAGCCCTTGGGGAGAAGGAGAAGCGGGAGGCCGGTGGTGTGGTCGCGGACCGGGCCGAGCGGCCCGTAGTCCGGGCTGAACGGGCGCCGGGGGCCGTGCCCTCCGTGCGCCTCGGCCGACCGCGCGGCCAGCGCATCGAGTGGGCCGAGCGCGGTGGCGCCGGCCACCGCCGCGGCCCCGCCCAGCAGGGCGCGCCGGGTGGTTTCGGTCATGGGATGTCCTCCTGTGAAGCGAGCGTCAGTGGGACGGGGCTGACGCTGCTCCCCCGACGCGACGGGCGACGGGCCGGCGAGTTAACTTCTATGCGCTGTCAGGCGACCACGCGGAGGCGCTGCAGCCCCAGGTCGAGCACGTCGCCGGGGCCGAGCGGGGTCTGCACCTGCAGGCGCCAGCCATTGATCCGGGTGCCGTTGGTCGAGCCGAGGTCGACCACCATCCACTGCCCGTCGACCGAGGTGAGCATGGCGTGCCGCCGGGAGACTGAGTCGTGGGCCAGCCGCAGGTCGCAGCCGTAGTCGCGGCCGATCACATAGCGCCCTGGCGCGGGCGGCAGCCGCAGGTCGAGGTGGGCCGCCGGCCTGGTCCCGAACGTGCGCTCCCACCAGGTCTGCACCGCCGCCTCGGCGCGCGCCCAGAAGCCGCCGGGCGGCAGGTCGCCCACCGCGGCGTCCAGGTCACGGCGGCGGCGTGCGTCGATCACCACCCGCAGCCGGTGGAGGAACGTGACGTCCGAGAGCCGCCCCTCGCGGGCGCTGTCCCGCAGCGCGCGGACTGCTCTCAGCCGCTCGCGGTGGGACACGCGCGCCTGTTCGGGGTCGCCCGTCATCGCCCCATTATCGACGCTGCCCTCTCTCTCGCCCAGCCCCGATTTCCGCGTCCGGGTCGAAGCCCTTCGGCCACGTGGTGCGCTCGTCGAACTGGACCCCGGCGAGGTCGGCGCCGTCGAGGCAGGCTCCGGTCAGATCGGCACCGCGGAGGTCCGCGTCACGCAGGTCGGCGCCTTCGAGGTGGGCGTCGTTGAGCCGGGCATCGGCGAGGTGGGCGCCCTCGAGGTGGGCCTGGCGCAGGTCGGTCTCCTTCAGGAACGCGTGGTCGAGCCGCGCCAGCTGCAGCCACGCGCCGGCCAGGTTGGCCCGCTGGCAGATGAGGTCACGCAGGTCACGGCGGGCGAGGCTGGCGATCCGCAGGTCCGCGAAGGACAGGTAGAGCGGCCGCTCGTCGGCGGGGTGCGGCCGGTCCCCCAGGATGTACAGCGCCATTTGGACGTCCTCCGCCCGCAGTCCCAGGCGCAGCATGCCGTCCTCGAGGGCCGGCGTGGCGTGCTGGTGATCCGGCGCGGGCCGGGCCGTCCAGGGCGATCGGGTCCGGACGAACGCGGTGAGGATTTTGGTGATGGTCTGCCGATCCTCGGCCGAGTCCTTGGCGAGGCGTTCGAGCGCGTACAGGCCGCCGATCCGCACGTGGATGCTGTCGCTGGCCAGCTGCTCGATCGCGCGACTCATCCGGTCGGTGATCTGTCCGTGGCGGCTGATCTGCACCTGCCGCCACGTCGCGACGGCGCCGGCGACCAGGATGAGACCGGCGAGGCCCTGCAGCAGCGTCGACCGGGCGTCGTTCTGCAGCTGGGCCTGCGACTGCCGCGCCGCGATGCGTGCCTCAGCGTCCGGCAGGCCTTCCAGGTCGGCGGCCGGCAGGTCCGGATGCAGCAGCACCGGGACGAAGACCAAGATGGCGAACGCGACGAGGACGGCGGCCGCCAGAAGCACCCCGGCGAGCCAGTACGGTGGTCGCCTCATCGACGGCTGCCTCCTCCCCGGCCCGGATCGCGATCACCGCGATTATGTCGTACAGCCGCACCGGTCCCCGGGTGTCATTTCCGCCCGCAGATGGCCTTGTCGACGAAGGCGTCGACGGCGTCGTCGAGGTCGGCGCGGAAGTCGGGCGTGAGCGCGACCGTGACCTGGTGGCGCCCGTCCTCAGTGGAGAACGACCAGGACTGGTACGCCAGGGCATCGCCGTCGTTGCCGTACACGCGGACCCCGCACGAGGTGTCCCGCCAGGCGAGCCCGAGCCCGTACCTCCGATCCGCGACGTCCGGCGTCCTCATCTCGTCGAGCAGGTGCCCCGGTAGCAGGCGCCCGCCGAGCAGCGCAGCGAAGAACCGGTTGAGATCCTCCGTTGTGGAGATCATTTCGCCAGCCGCACCCATCACCGACGGGTTCGTCTCCGTGTAGTCGAGGAGGTGCAGCTCGTCGTCCTTCGGCACGTAGCCGTGCGGATGCGGCCCGCGAATCCACGGCGACGTCCCCGGCACGGCGGTATGGCGCAACCGCAACGGCCGGATGACCCGCCGCTCGATCTCCGCACCGTACGAGCGGCCGGTCACCTCCTCGACGATCTGGCCGAGCAGGATGTAGTTGGTGTTCGAGTACGCGTACGCCGACCCCGGCGGCTCGAAGGTCGGCGGGTTGACCAACGCCCGCGCGGCGAGCTCGGCCGCCGTCCAGGTCCGCCACCGGTTGTCCAGGAACTCCTGGCTCGGCGGCATCGGCAGCGTGCGCAGGACGTCGTAATGCTGCCCGCCCGGAACCGGCCGTCGACCGGTACCGCCCGCGTCGTGCCCAGCTCGGCGACACCGCTGGTGCCTCGCCACACGCGGCGCTCGTCACGCACCTCCGCCAGCGCTCCCACCGCGCCGGCGGCCACGACCTCGTCCAACCCTCTCCGCAGCCCGGCGCGATCCGCTTCATCCGGCGTGGCGGCGGCAGCGGCCGGTGTCGCGATCACCGCCAATGCTGTCGTAGCGGTCACCAGCGCCCGACGCACTCGCTTCATCCCGACCCCCGTGACTCGTCAAGACGAGCCTCACCGAGCGGCGCAGCCGGTCATATCCGGGAACGCCCTGGTTCTCCCCCGAAACGAGGTGCTCCCCGGTTGACCATCAGCCGAAGGCACTATCCGTGACGTCGGCGACGACCTCAACGAAATCGGCGCCATACACAGCAGGCTCAAGAACTCGCAATACGAGACAAAAACGTCCTCCGCCGTAGCGTCGCTGCATCTTCGCAAACCGTCCGGCGAGAAACCGGGCCGCGGCGAGGTTGACACGTGCCGTCTGCCCACTCAGGAGGAACACCGGTCTTCCCCCACCGGGGCTCAAGGCGCGAGCCAGCAGGCCGTACTCGACCTTGCCCCGCTGCCGCCGATACGTGGTCGTACCGACCGAGAAAGGCAAGCCATTGTCGCCGCCCGCGTCGTAAGGTTCGACGTGCACGCCGGGCAGGAGGGACCGCAGATGCGCCCCAGTGCGCTCGTTTCCGTGCGGGCCCCCTACACAGAATTCGGTGAAGCGACCCAAACCTTGATCCAGTTCATTGTGCGTTAGGAGTTTTACCCGCGCTCCACAGTCTTTGGCTATCGTGGCCAGTTCCACCACGGCGGCCACGTCTCGGCGATGAACGCTTAGATCGTGATTCGAGGAAGCATGCCGCGATACCGACAGCAGACAGATGACGTCGCGGTCCAAACCAAAGAATGTCTGCTTGCGAACCTGTCGACGGTGGCGAGCCAACCTCGATGCGGACCAGACCGTGATGCCGGCGAGCGCGCTGGCGAAGAGGTTGATCAACAGATCACGCATAGTATCCACTCCGGCCCAAGGTCACAGGACGATCGTGAAGTCGGATCGGTCCAAGGCCTCCGTACAAGAGTGCAACACTGCTCATAGCTCGATGAACCGCGGGCGTGGTCACCCAGGCAGGCTCGGGCCAGTGCGCCGGTAACCCCCGTAAATCTCCCGCCGTTCCTCGACGCCGTCGGGTCGCGGGCGATCACGCCGAGCAAGATCCGAGCGTCTGGTTCGGGGTATCGCACCACAGACCGGGTATGGGAAACTCATCGGCATCAAAGTATGGTGTCTTTAGGATCTCGAGGCGTCGGCTGCGGTGGCCGCTTCTTGATCTGCATGGCTCCTAAGGTTCTGCCCCGTGGGACGTTGGTTGCCTGGATTTATCGACGCGCGGTTTCATCGCAGCGCCGACGGCACCGTGGCTCAGCCCAGGCCACGGACGTGAAAGGCTGGTGAATGAAGGAAATATACGACATATCGGACGACGCGGAAGAAAATGGGCACACGATTCCCGACATCAGCAAGATCCCCTTGCGCGACTTGGTGGGAGACGAGGGTCGGGTCCTCGACGCGGTTATCCGTCGGGTCGTCGCCGAGGTCATCGAAGACGGGGAGCCTGCCGCTGGCTTCGGAAGCATCGCGGACGACCGCAGTTAGATCGACTAAGGACCATGGCCTCAGCCTTGCCCGCACCCTCGGCGACGCACTTCGCTGACCTGTCACGCGGATACGGCGGCCCGGTCGCGGTCGACATATTGATTGACACACAATTGAACAAGCATCTTCTGCTGATCGCCCACATCGCGGAGGCATGGCCCGGGCCTCGCCAAGAGCGCGATGCCGCGTTGGCGATACTGGACGAGGCGCGGGTTCGCAATCCCCAGTACGCACGGGAGTTGCTGACTCATCCCATGGTCGGCGCGTGGGCTACCCGCACGATCCGTCGCCTCCGCGGCGCGGCCGAAGATTGGGAACAATTGGGCCCCGACCTGGGGCAACTGAGCGCTCTCGCCGCCGTCGCTGCTAGCCGTAGTCAGGTGGATGCCGATCTCGTCATTCCGGCCCGCCGGCATGCGGTCCTGCTGCCGACCCTCGGCATGGCCATTGCCGATCACCCGGTCGGCCCGGTCAGGGTCCAGGTGCGTTCGGGGGAGATCGCTCTAGGGGACGGCGTATCGGCCATCCGTGTTCCGCCAGTATCGACGGCGGACACGCCTGGCTGGTATGGGGTGTCTCAGCTGACCGCAGAGCCTACGCCCGCACGTCTCGGCCTGGAGGACCTCAACCCCTACCGGGATCTCTTTCATGTGCGGCCGGCTAGCCGTGTGAAGACAGAGGAGGTCGATCGCTGGCGCCAGCTTTTCGCCGAGGCATGGCATCTGCTCACAGGGCACGCGACCGACCGAGCCGCCGAGATCGCCTGCGGCCTGCATTGCGTAGTGCCGCTTGTACCAGATCGACCGGGTGAGGGTCGTAGCGCCACAGCACGGCATGCCTTTGGCGCCTTCGGGATGACACCTCCCGCCTCGGCTGTGGAGTTGTTGGTCGCCATGGTCCACGAATTCCAGCACTCTAAGCTAAACGCTATTCAGGATCTCGTTCCGTTGTTCACGCGTGACGATGGAAACACCTATTTCGCACCATGGCGAGCAGACCCGCGACCAGCCGGCGCTCTCCTGCAAGGCGTGTATGCTTTTCTCGCCGTAGCTGACGTGGCGAATCGGCTACGCGGAGTTCCACATCTTCGTGAATCGGCAGAGAAACAGTTTGCGATAATTCGGGAACAGCTCCGGCCAGCGGTCGAGCCGCTGCGCGAATTATCGACCCTCACATCGTGGGGTCGACGCTTCGTGGCCGGGCTCGAAGGGAGCATCGCACGGCTGGACGCCACCGATATCCCTTCGGCCTCGGTTAATCATGCGAAACGGTCACTTCATCTCAATCGAACCGCATGGTTGGAGCGTAACGGAAGCGGAGCGTAGAGCACGCTGCCAGTACCAGCTGTGTCAGGTAGGTGGTGGCTCGATGTCGCATTCGGCGCGTTTGAAGCGACCCGCGTCGATCGTCTCCGGATGGTCTTGCCCGAGCACCTCGGAGAGCTGCGAAACCGTCGCGTCGAGCAGTGCGAGTCCGGCGGGTTCTTCATCGACGGCCTGCATGTTGAGCGCAGTGTTGACGGCACACGACAAGGTGTACGGATGCCGCTCGCCGCGTACCCGCCGCGAGACCTCAAGCGTTTCCATAGAGAGGTCGCGCGCGCCGCGCAGATCGTGGCTGACGGCCATGTCGTTTGCGAAGCTGCTTGCCGCACACAATGTATAACCATGCTCCGGGCCAAGGACCCTTCGCATATTTTCGAGCGTCGACTCGTCTAGCTGGCGCGCCTCGTGCGTCTCCCCGACCGCGCGGTAAATTATGGCCAGATTGACATTCGCCACCAGAGTTAATGGGTGGTGCACACCAAAGGCGGCCTGGTAGCCACCCACTGTCTCGACCGCCGTGCTCCGCGCGGCGCCCACCTCGCCGGCGGTGCACTGAGCGTTGGCGTAGCTCATCGCCGCAGCCAAAGTCTGCTCGTGATTGGGCCCGAGTCGCGCGTCACAGTCGTGATAGGTCTCTCGCGTCCACTCAAGTGCCTGGACATATTGGCCATTCTTACGCAATGAGACGCCCAGCGCCCGCGCCGTCCGGAGAACGTAAACGTGCCCTGCGCCGAGCAATTCACGGTATCGCGGGAAGACCGTCCGCAAAGATTCCAACGCCTCGGCATATCGACCACGGCCGTTAAGGTCTAACGCACGGTTTACAACACAGAACATATATCGCGGATCATCCTCACCCACCGCCTCCCGCCACTCGTGGACGAGCTGCTCATCAACCGCCAATGCCTCATTGAAATGACCGAGCATTCGCAGGTTGACCGCGCTGTTGCTGCGTGCGCGCAACGTCAACTCATCCTCGTCGCCGAAAACGGTACGGTGCCGCTCCACATTAAGCTCGTCGATTTCCAGGGCTTCCTGGTATCTGCCGGCCACCCGCATGTCGACGGCGACCCCCATGGCCGTGGCAAGGGTGTGCTCGTGCTCCGGACCGAACTCGCGACTCTCTTCCAAGCGCCGGTACACGTCGGCGTCCAATACCCTGGCTTGCTCTTTTTCGCCGAGGTCGCGAAGGGCATTGGCCAGGTGTCGGTTTGCGATCAGGGTCAGGCCCCCGTCCGGTCCCACACCCTCGCCGGTAGCCGCCCTCCAGGCCGCTACGGCCATCTCACCCAAACCTCGACTGCGCTCGTAGTCCCCGGTCACGTAGAGGTACCTGATCTGATCGAGCACCACCTGCCGAGCGCCGTGCAGGTCCGAGTTGATCAGGTCTGCGGCCGTGATGTGCGGGCCGATCTCCTGGTACACCATGCGATACCGGCCGACGTTGTCGGGTTGTGCCGGGTTGGCTGCGGCAAGGATACGTTGCACGTTCCCCTTGCTGAGTTTCTTCAGCTCGTCGTCCAACTCCTCACGCAGGACCATCTGCACCAGTCGGTGCACCTGGATGCGCTGGTTGGCCGTGACCTTGGCGAGGCCGAACCGCCGCAGATCACGAATCGCGCGGCTCAGGAGGATGGGATCCCGCAGTGCCAGGCGAAGCGGTTCGGAGATGGCCGCCTCCCGGGCCCGCTGGAGCATACCGACCGAGATGGGCTCGGCACCGAGGAAAGCGAAGAGCTCGAACAGCTGCGCCACCTCCGGCTTGGCGTCGCGGAGCCGCTCGAAGGCTAGGCTGACGAACGCGGCGACCGTCGTCGGATACCACGGCGGCTTGCCCTCCGACATCAACTCTCGGACATGCGTCTGGAAAAGCTCCAGGTACTCGCTGACCCGCATGCCTGTGGCAGCCTGCCACGACCGCGCCTGGTCCAGCGCAAGCGGCAGATCGCCGAGCGTTTCCGCCAGCCGGTCAGCCTCAGATTCGGTAATCTGACTGCGCTTGCGAAGCAGCGCGACGCTCTCGCCGCGCGAGAAGACGTTTACCTCGATCGCGTCACTGGCATTCGACCATTCCTGATTGCGCGACGTAATAATTACATGCCCGCCCGCAGAGGGCACCAATGGGACGATATCGCTCGGCTCATCGGCGTTGTCGAATACGAGCAACCAGCGCATTGAGCTTACACTCAAGTGGCGCTTGACCGTCTCGGCAGTCTGCTTCTGATCTATGCTCTGAGGAAGGCCGAGTTCTTCGCAGAGAGTGGCGAGGGAGTCGAGTACAAGGGATGGATGCTCGGCCGAAATCCACCAAATTAGGTCGTATTGATCGGCTTCTACATAGACATACTCCAATGCTAATTGCGTCTTTCCCACCCCACCAAGCCCATGCAATGCCCGCGGCAACACGGAAGCCTTTGAGCTGTGCAGCAGCGCCGCTCGCAGCGAAGACAATAAATCTTCGCGCCCAGTAAAGTCAGGGTTACGAATGGGTATGTTGCCCCGAACCGGACGGGGCTCAGCTGTGACGTCCGATCGATCGATGACTTCTTTTTCGTTTTCGTCCAGCACTACGGGCTTCGACACCTGGTCTCCATTGGAAGTAAGTAGATTATCACTACTTGTACTACTTTCGACATAGTAGTCCGGCTTGATCGTACGACGTGCCCTCAGGGCGGTGCGACACATCTCTCGAATCGCCTTCTGATCAAGCCCAATCGCGCTGCCGGCCGAGTCCAACCACTCATGGAGTGCTTTATACTCGCGCCGGCCAAGCTGATGAGCGACTCGTTCGACCCAGGCGAGGAGTCGCGGTGACAAGTCCTCCTCGGTCACGGGTAATCGCTCAAGTGCCTCCACGGCCGATTCGACATCCTGCCAACGCGGCGAGGCCGGCTGCCCTGCGGTGATCTCGGCGTATGCGGCCCACAGCATCGGCGGCTCGATCGTCGCCAGCTGGTTCATCAGTGCCTGACGGTGCACGGGCTGCAGTACGGTTACCGGCCTGTGAGACATTTCCGGAGTCACCGGACCGACGGCTGCCAGCACGGTCTGCGCCGCCATGGGCCACGTCTTGCGCGATGCGAGTTGTTGCCGGATGTCCGAAGCGCGCCGGAACGCCGCATCGCGATCGCGGAGTATCGCGTCGATAGCTCTAGCCCAGCGTTCGACGATCTCGTCGTCGTCACCCGCCATGGCAACCACTACCCGCTGGACGTCGTCAGGCTGGAGTGTCCTGTCCAGCAGCACGCCCAGCCCGCTCGACTCACTGATGAGGACCGGCGTGCCGGACACGATGGCTTCGACGCCAACTAGTCCGAACCCCTCCGCCCGGGATGGCATGAGAACCAGGCTGGCCCGTCGGAGGTCCGCGGCGAGGCGTTGGTTTTCGTGGGTGTAGGGGCGCACCACCACCTTGAGCGACGGGACCTGAGCCCAGGCGAGCGCTTGCCTCCGCAGTGCATCGGCGGACTTCGCGGGTGCGCCACGTATGACAAACTCGACGGCCGGTGCGGTCCGGCCGCGCCACCGCAATGTCTGCCCTAACGCCCGAGCGGCGATGTCTAGGCCCTTGAGCTCCGCATCCTCCAACCGCCCCATGATGAGTACCCGCCAGAGGCCAGCCGGTGCGGACGCCTCAATCGCGTCGGTGCCGTCGAAGCCAGGATCAATCTGGAGCGGCAGGATTTCGTCGGGCACGAGATCGTTTTGCAAGCGGTGGAAGATCTGCGGACCCACCGCGACGACCCGGTGTGCATTTCGCGCCAGGAACAACTCAGTCTCGGTGCGGCCCTCGGCCCGGGTCGCCGCGTCATCGCCGCGATCCAGCTTGTGCCACTCGATCTCATCCGGCGCCACGTGCACAACATGAAGGCGCTTCGCCTCAGGGAAATGATCTTCTTGTAGCGCTTTCGCGACGGCACCGGTCACCCGGGAGTGCCCAATGATGACCGTGGGCACAAAGCCGGCTGGCAGTGCAGGCCTACGGGCCAGCGCCAATGCCTCCGTCATTTCACCCAGGTCCGCCGCCTCGATCAGCGTGACACCGCCCTGCTCCGCATGGCGCTTCTCCGCCGCTGTGGCGCTTAGCACCAGGCACACCACCCACGCCTCCTCCGCAGCGATCGCGGTGCAGAGCTGCCGATTGAAGGCAGGCAGGCCACCATGCTTTGAGTCCCACTCGGTGCAGATAGCGAGGACTCGATGCTGGTTAAACTGACTGATGCTCATCGGAGGGCGCTCGCCGGCCTGCTCGCCGATGGTGTCGGTCGAAGCCGCATCGCGCATACCCCCAGACACTTGGATCGGTCGATTCTTCCGGGCCGAGGACACGCGTCGCAAGAGTCTCGAGGATTCTATTGCCGTGCTAAACCGCCGTTTCCGCTACCCGCCGACCCACATCATCTTGTTCCCCGATCGGGCACCTTGACATCGCTAGAGTCGGATACTGGACGTGGCCAGCGATAACGATCAGACACGGTCCTTGCCAGCCCACCTGAACGACCTCCACCATGGCCAGCCCGAGTCCGTTCGTCCCGCCGGTCACAGTCGCGACAAGAGAGTCGCATTCGACACGAAGACGGCTCGGCGCCGGACCCGCGCACGTCAGGCGGCCAGGGTGGAGACCGCGGCGGCCAGGTAGAGGGCGCCGCCGAAGCAGACGCCGGCGCCGGCGAGCGTGGGGATCCAGGCCGTCGACCATCCGCGGGTACGGCCGGAGAGCAGTGACCATCCGCGGAGGCTGAGCACGCCGACGGCGGTGAGCGTGGCGGCCATGCCCGCGCCGAACGCGACCACCAGCACCACGGCGCCGAGCGCGCGACCCGTGAGGAGGCCGCTCACCAGCACGACGAACGCGGACGGCGACGGCAGCAGGCCGCCGGAAAGGCCGAGCGCCACCAGCCCGCGCCGCGACCACGGATCGTCGGGCACGTCATGCGAGTGGTCGTGATCGTGATGATGGTGGTGATGATGATGGCGGCGCCTGCGGACCTGCCGCCACAGCAGGTGGGCGCCGACGGCGATCACCACCACGCCCGCGGCCGCCTGCATCCACGCGGTGACCGTCTCCGTGCCGAGGCTGGCCGCGCCGGAGAGGCCCACCCACACCAGCGCTAGCACCAGCACCGAGAAGGTGTGCATCAGCGCCACGATCAGGCCGAGGCGCAGGGCGTCGCGATAGCGGCCGCGCGTGCCCACGAGGTAGGCGGCGGTGACGCTCTTGCCGTGCCCGGGCGCGACCGCGTGGGCGGCGCCGACGGCGAGGGCGGTGACGAGCGCGAGCCAGAAGACCGCGCGGCCGTCGAAGAGCGCGACGAGCCGGTCGTCGAAAGCGCTCATGCTCGCCGCCGACGGGCGACCATGACGACAAGACCCAGCACGAGTACCGCAGCCGTCCCGATGGCGATGGTGACCACCGAACGCCGCACGCCACCGCCACCCGAGGCGTCGAACGTGACATGCTGCGTCGGCGCGGCGGCCGTGAAGAGCGCCTGGTCGGGCGTCGCGGGGGTGTCCGCGCGGAGCACCGTGCGGTACGCGTCGTTGACGTCGGTCAGCGCGGTCACCGTGATGTCGACCTCGACGACCGGGCCGGGGCAGTCGAAGGTGAGCCGTGCCCCCTGCGCCAGCACGTCCTCCAGCGAGGTCAGGTCGCCCGCACACCGCTGTCCACTTTGGCTGACCGCGATGCGGCCGAGCAGGTAGTCGCGTACGCCCGGCGAGCGGCGCAGCATCTCGGCGCCGGTCACGTCCGGGCTCGCCGCCTCGAAAGCGCCGACGTGGCGGCCGAGCGCCACCCAGTCGTCCTCGGCGGCGAGCCACGCGACGGCGACCCGCGAGCCGTCGGCGCTGACCCGCGCGGTCGACGGCGGTCCGAAGGGGTGTGCGCCCGCGGGGGCGGCGGGTAACAGGACCGCCGCGGCGACCGCGGTGGCGGCGAGAGCGAGCCTCACCGGACCTCCGTCCAGGATGGACACGCGTGGGCCCGCCACGGCTGGTGCGGCGGGCCCACGGCGCGTCACTTCGTTACGGTGATGACCGGGCTGGTGATCTGCTGGTTGGGGCTGTCCAGGTAGACCACGTGCGTGCTGCCCTTCTTGGCGCTCGGCGGCAGGTCGAACGTGTACGACAGCCGGCCCAGCTCGTCAGCCGTCTTGTAGCCGACGAAGACGCCGTTCTTGCCCGCCTCGGCCTTGGTGTTGCGCAGGTAGACGGTCACCTTCTCGCCCGGGTCGTACCCGTACGCGGTGACCTTGAGGCGACCCTGCGCCTCGACGGTGGTCTTGCTGACCGCGACCTGCTCGCCGACGGTGTTCTGCGGCGTGCGGATCTCGTTGACCGTGCGCTCGCCCGCGTCGTTCTTGCGGATGAGCACGCCGTCGTGGTGCTGGCCGTTCGCGTAGCGGGCCTCGTACCGGATGGTGTCGGTGGTGACGTCGATGAGCTGGTAGAGCTGCGTGTCCTCGCTCGAGCTCATGATGTCGGCGCCGTTGCCGGTCCAGTTGTCGCCGCTGACGTCGTACATCTTGCCGCCGGAGACGGAGACCGCGTACACGGTGCTGTCGTGCACGGTCACCGACTTGCGGGAGGCCACGGTGCTGCCCCGGCCGTAGGTGTGGTCGTGCCCCTGGAGCACCAGGTCCACACCGTACTTCTCGAACAGCGGGCCCCACTGCGCCCGCACGATCGGGTTGTTGCGCCCCGAAGCGGTCGAGTACACCGGGTGGTGGAACGTGACGACCGTCCACTTGTGAGGGTTGCTCGCGAGCGCGCCCTCCAGCCACGCGGTCTGCGCGGCCATCACGTCGGGGATGCTCTGCACGTTGCTGTTCAGCCCGATGAAGCGCACACCCTGGTAGTCCACGTAGTACGCGGTGCGGTCCAGCGCCGGGTTGTCACCCCACGCCGGGCCGTTCTTCGGGTACGGGAACTGCGGCGCCCAGAACGACGACAGCGAGCTTCCGCTGTACTCGTGGTTGCCCGTCACCGAGATGTTGTTGATCTGGCCGTCGATGAAGCTGCCGGCCTGGAACCACTGCCCCCACTGCTCCTCGCTGTTGGCGGAGTCGATGAGGTCACCGGCGTTGACGATCGCCTTGGCCTGCGGCCGGTCCGCGAACGCCTGGCGGAAGACGCGCGGCACCGCGGTGTCGATGTAGTTCTGCGCGTCGCCGTAGTAGATGAACGAGAACGGCTGGAAGCCGGCGGCCGCGGTGGTGAAGTCGATCCACTCGCTCCAGTTGGTGCCGTCCCCGACCCGGTACGTGTACCGGGTGTTGGGCTTCAGATTGGTGAACTCGGCCGTGTGGTACGTCGAGGCGTACCCGAGCGAGGTGTTGACCGGCGTCGTGGCGATCGCCTTGACGTTGGTCACCGCCCCGGTCGCGGGCGCCACCTGGCCGAGCGCCTTGGGCGACTCGAGGAACTCCGCCTGCGCCCACTCGGCGGTGGCCTCGGCGCGCCAGGTGACCCGCTGCGAGGTCGCCGGCGTCCCGGTCGGCGTGAGGATGATGCGGTCCGGCACCGGCGAAGGCTTGTGGATCTCGGCGGCCGGGTGCTTGCCCGGCGCCGCCTCACCGAATGCCGACGGGCCGATCGCGAAGCCGCCCGCGAGCAGGGCGGCGGCCCCGATGCCCGCGAGCATCGCGCGCCGCGGCCCGGTCGACCACGGTCTTCTCTGGTCAGACAATGCTGGTTCACCCCTCGGGGTAGATGACAGCGGCCACCGCGGGCGCGCGGCGGCTCGACGGCATTCAGCCAGCGGCAGCCAACGCTCCCGCGACAGGAGGCTGGCCGATCGGTGAACTCATGATCGAACACCCCGGCCCGTTTGCCCCGTTCGTCCGATTTTCCAGTACTGTTCATCCAGCGTCGAGCGGCGCGCCGCCGGGCGGTGGCGCCAGGTTCGAAGATCGATTTCTAGGATGCCGTTCGCGATGGTGATTTCACGGCACGCGGCGTGGGCCGGACGGGGCGCGGGCATCCTGCTCTCGGCCACACTGCTCGGCGCGCTCGTCACCGGCGCGTCCCGGCCGCACGCGGTGGTGAAGGGCGACGCGTTCATCGACGCGGAGACGCCCGGGGTCCTCAACATCGAGGCCGGCGAGTGCTTCGACGACCCGGCCTACGACGTCACGTTCGCCGACGTGATCGTGGTCTACCGCCCGTGCGTCGAGGGCGCGCAGAACCAGTCGTTCGGGTTCTTCCAGGCGCCCGACGGCGGCTGGGACGAGGCGGCACTGCGGGCGCACGCGTGGGACGGCTGCCACCGCGCGCAGGCCCGCCGCTGGCCGGCCGGCGACCCGGGCGTCGCCCTGTACCCCGTGCTCCCGACCGCCGAGACCTGGGCCGACGGCGACCGCACGGTGATGTGCGTCCGCTACCGCCCCACCGGCCGCCTCTCCCCCGCCGACACCCGCTGATCATTCTTCTGACATCGAGCTACCGCGACGTCCGCCGTGGTCCAGGCCGCCGCTCCCGCAGCCTCACCCTGCCAGGCCGGTCACGGTCACCCCAACCAGAGCCCGTCATGATCGTTCACCCGAAATGGGCGTGACACGCCGACCAGAACACCCATTGAGGGCGAACGATCACCACGCCTCCCGCGTCCCGCGTTCGTAGCCGCAACAGGGATGTTGCTGCTACGGCGGGCGAGCAGGCTCCCCAGAGGGCTTGACCATCGAGGTAGGGAGCGCGGGGGGAGTCCCATAACGCAGCGTTAGCAGATGTAGTGGGCGCGGTGACCGGCCCACGATAGCCCCCAGCCGCGTCAGTAGATCGTGGCGAGCGGATAAGTCAGCAAAATCCCCCGTTACTCAGCGCAGCAAACCCGGGCCGCGAGCCGCACGCACACTCCACCCGCCTAGTGCCATCCTGATGGTCCGGAGCGCTCCCGCCGGAGGCAACAAAAGAGCGCGACCACGAAGCAGGGTGAGGCCGCGGGAGCAGCGGTCGGGACCACAGCGGACATCGCGGTAGCCCAAATCTTTCTGCGGGCCGAGACAAAGATCAAAGGTCCTCTCCAGCAGCTAGAGCTGCTGGAGAGGACCTTTGATCATGGGTCAGACGCGGGTGAGCAACGGTGGCGCGGAGGCCTCGGCTGCTGGCTCGCGGACCGGGCGGCTCGGCCACCAGATCTTCTTGCCCAGGTGCACCGAGAGGGCCGGGATCAGCAGGCTGCGGATCACGAACGTGTCGATCAGCACGCCGGCCGCGACGATCACGCCGATCTGCACCGACGGCACGAGCGGGAGGATCGACAGCGCCGCGAACGTCGCCGCGAGCACCAGCCCTGCGCTCGTGATCACGCCGCCGGTGACCGTCAGCGCGTGCAGGACGCCGCGTTTGTGGCCGAGCTGGCCGACTTCCTCGCGGGCCCGGGTCATCAGGAAGATCGTGTAGTCCACGCCGAGCGCCACCAGGAAGAGGAACGCCTGCAGTGGCAGGCCGTCGAAGAGCTTGGTGTAGCCCATCGCGTCCAGGACGAAGGCGGCGGTGCCCATCGCGGCGGCGTACGAGAGCACCACGCTGCCGATCAGCACCAGCGGTGCCACCAGCGCCCGCAGCAGCACCACCAGGATCAGGAACACCACCGCGAGGATCAGCGGGATGACCACCCGCTCGTCCCGCCGGGAGGCGACGCCGGTGTCCAGCTGGATCGCGGTCTCGCCGCCGACCAGGGCCTCGGCCCCGGGCACCGCGTGCACCGCGTCCCGCATCCGCTCGACGGTGTCCTTGGCCGCCGCGCTGTCCGGCTCCGCGGCCAGCACCGCGCGGATCATCGTCCACTGCCCGTCGGGTGCCCGCTCCGGCTCCTGTACCGACGCGACGCCCTCGACGCCGCGCACCGCCGCGGCCACCTCGTCCGCCGCGGCGGACCGCGCGGTGATCTCCGCCGGTGCGGCCGAGCCCTCGGCGAAGTGCTGCGCGATGAGCTTCTGCCCGGTGACCGAGCCGACCTCCTTGGTGAACGTCTCGCCACCCGGCAGCCCCAGGCTCAGGTTGCCGACGCCGAGCGTGAGCGCGGCCAGCGCGACGGCGGTACCCATCCAGACGGCTCGCGGCCGGCGCCCCACGAAGGCCGCCACCCGGCCCCACACGCGGTGGTCCTCCGCCACGTCGTGCCCGACGGCGTCCGGGCTGTAGCGGGGCACGAACGGCCAGAACAGCCACCGTCCACAGAGGACGAGAACGGCGGGCAGCAGCAGCGTCATCACCAGGAACGCCGCGGCGATGCCGACCGCGCCGACCGGGCCGAGGCTGCGGGTGGAGTTGAGCTCCGCGGCGAGCAGGCAGAGCAGGGCGAGCGCGACCGTCGCGGCGGAGGCCAGGATCGCCGGGAACGAGCGGCGCAGCGCGACGGCCATCGCCTCGTGCCGGTCGCGGTGCCGGCGCAGCTCTTCGCGATACCGGGCGATCAGCAGCAGCGCGTAGTCCACGCCGACGCCGAAGACCAAGACGGTGAGCACGCTCTGCCCCTGGAAGTCGACGGTCAGCCCGGCGTGCTTGGCGAGCAGGTACACCACCGCGCTCGCCACCTGGCTGGCCACGCCGACGCAGAAGAGCGGCACCAGCCACAGCACCGGGCTGCGGTAGGTGAACAGCAGCAGCAGCGCGACCACGCCGGCGGTTACCAGCACGAGCGTGATGTCCATCCCGCCGAACGCGTCGAACAGGTCGTCGGTGGCCCCGGCCGAGCCGGTCAGTCCGGTGAGCAGGCCGGCCGGTGGCGCGTTCGCCAGCTGGTCGCGGACCTCCCCGGTCGAGTCGGCCTGCTGGTCCTCGTCCCCGGCGAGCGGGAAGGAGATCAGGATCGCCTTGCCGTCGTCGCTCACGATGGCCGGCGGCACCTCACCACCCTCGGCGTAGCGCGTGAAGACGGTGCGGTCCGCCTCGGCCTTGGCCCGGTCGGCGTCGGTGAGGCCGGTGTCGCGGGCGTAGACCGCCACCGCCACGAGCCGGTCGGAGCCGGGGAAGGCCGCCTCGGCCCGTTCGAAGGCCTGGGTGGCCTCGGCGGTGCGTGGCAGCCATGCCACCGCGTCGTCGGTGACCACGTCGGCGAGCTTGATGGCGAGCGGGCCGACCGCGGACGCGATGACGAGCCACAGTGCGAGCGCCAGAAACTTGGTACGCCTGCCGGACGGCAGTCTGGTGATCCAATGCCACGACATCTCGGTTTCCTTCCTCGGAATCGACACCTTCGATCCTTCGGGCGGTGCCGCGTAGGGACACTGGTCACAGCCCCCCGAGGGGGGTGGGGCTAGCCCTACCGGCAATGGCCGGTAGGGCTAGCCAGAATGGGTGACGTGAACGAGGAGCTGATCCGCTTTGTGAGCCGCGGCCTGGCCGCGAGCGTGCGGAGCTTCGTGCTGGGCTTGGTCTTCTACGTGGGCGGGATCGTGCTCCTCGTCCTGTCGATCGTCTCGATCTCGTTCATCTCGGTCTTCGGCGTCGGCATCTTCCTCGTGCCGCTGGTGATGGTCGCGGTCCGCGGGCTCGCCAACGAGCGGCGCAAGCTGGCCGGCCAGTGGTCGGGCGTGGAGATCCCCGCGCCCTACAAGCCGCGGCCGCCGATGGCCTCGTTCGGCGTGATCGGGGCCTGGCAGCGCTGCCGGTGGATGCTCGGCGACCCGGCCACGTGGCGCGACATCCTGTGGCTGCTCTGCTCACCGCTCACGCTGGCGCTCGGCATCCTGCCGGCGGCCGTGGTCGGATACGGCGTCGAGGGCATCCTCGTCATGCCGACCGTGCTGCAGTTCGTCGACGGATACCACTACGGCCCGGGCTGGCTGATCGACATCCCGTTCGAGGGCATCGCCGCGATCCCCCAGGGCGTGCTCATCCTGGCGCTCGGCCTGGCCATCTCGCCGGTGATCCTGCGGTCGCACGACCGGTTCACGAGGCTCCTGCTCGGCCCCACCCGCCAGGCGGTGCTCGACCGGCGGGTGCGGGTGCTGACCCAGACCCGGGCGGAGACCGTCGACGCCCAGGCCGCCGAGCTGCGCCGCATCGAGCGCGACCTGCACGACGGCGCCCAGGCCCGGATCGTGTCGCTGGGTATGAGCCTGGGGCTGGCCGAAGACCTCGTCACCCGCGACCCGGTCGCCGCGCAGAAGCTGCTCGCCGAGGCCCGCGACGCCAGCGACCAGGCCCTCTCCGAGCTGCGCGACCTGGTCCGCGGCATCCACCCCCCGGTGCTGGCCGAGCGCGGGCTCGACGGCGCGGTGCGCGCGCTCGCGCTCACCCTGCCCATCCCGGTCGAGGTCGACATCGAGATCGCCGGGCGCCCGCAGGCACCGGTCGAGTCGGCCGGCTACTTCGCGATCGCCGAGGCCCTCGCCAACGTGGTGAAGCACAGCCACGCCACCCGCGCCTGGGTGCTGGTCCGGCACGACGGCCGCAGCCTCGGCATGACGGTCAGTGACGACGGGGTGGGCGGCGCCAACCCCGAGGGAGGCACCGGGCTGCGCGGCATGGAGCGGCGCCTGGCAGCATTCGATGGAACGGTCGCCGTGAGCAGCCCGCCCGGCGGCCCGACCGTCGTGACCATGGAGCTGCCGTGCGAGTTGTCATCGCCGAAGACCTTGCCCTCCTCCGGGACGGGCTGATCCGGCTGCTCAACGCGTACGACTTCGAGGTCGTCGAGGCCGTCGACAACGGGCCCTCCCTGCTCCCCGCGCTGCTCAAGCACCGCCCGGACGTGGCCGTGGTCGACGTGCGGCTGCCGCCCACGTTCACCGACGAGGGGCTCCAGGCCGCGATCGCCGCCCGCCAGCAGGTGCCCGGCATGCCGGTGCTCGTGCTGTCCCAGCATGTCGAACAGCTGTACGCCCGCGAGCTGCTCTCGGACCGCACCGGCGGCGTCGGCTACCTGCTCAAGGACCGCGTCTCGCACGTGAGCCAGTTCGTCGACGCGGTCAAGCGGGTGGCGGCCGGCGGCACCGCGCTCGACCCCGAGGTGGTCGGCCAGCTCCTGGCCCGCCGCTCGGCCGAGGAGCCGCTGAAGGCGCTGACCCCGCGCGAGCGCGAGGTGCTCGGCCTGATGGCCGAGGGCCGCTCCAACAACGCGATCGCGAGCCGCCTCTTCGTTACCGACAAGGCCGTGGGCAAGCACATCAACAATATTTTCACCAAGCTCGGCCTGCCGCCGTCCGACGACGACAACCGCCGCGTGCTCGCTGTCGTCGCCTACCTCAACGGGTAGCTCTTCGCAAGCGAAACAGGTCATCCGTTCGCACGAGGCGTTCCGGGTCCCAGGGTGCGATGTTCGAATGGTCAGTCGCTGCGTCTGGGCTTACCGCCGGAGCGGCCGGCGGCGGCCGTGGGCGAGACCACGCCACGGGCCCTCGCCCACGGTCCCCCAAAGCGATTCCAGCGACGCTGAGACGCTACACCCACGAAATACAGGTCCCGCCCGCCCGCCGCGGCAACGGCGGGCGGGCGGGGGCCTCTTCCCGCCCCGCCTGCTACGGGTAGAGGCCGGCCAGCACGGTGGCGGTCTGGACCGGGTTGGTCACCACGAAGTAGTGACCGCCGTCGACCACGTGCGTGCTGGCGACCATCGACGGGCGGAGGCGGGCGGCGACGGCTGGCAGGGTGCAGAGCGTGTCCTCGGCACCGACCAGCACGTGCACCGGGGTCTCCAGCGCCGGCGTCCACTCGTCCGGCACCAGCGACAGGTCCCGCCGGAAGCGCGGCAGCAGCAGGCGCCCGACCTCGTCCGCCGTGAGCGTGGTCGGCGGCATCAGCCCGCTGCGGGTCAGGTCGGCCACCAGCTCCGCGTCCTCCTGGGAGCGGATGGCCCTGGCGGTCGCGCCGGACAGCGGCGGGGCGGAGAGCACCACGTGGGCCGGCTCCAGCCCGGCGCCGGCGCGGTTGGCGACCTCGGCGGCGACGAGCGCGCCCAGGCTGTGTCCGAAGAGGACGGTGCCGGACGAGAGGTACGGCGTGATCGCCTTCCACCACGCGTCCGCCACGTCGGCCACGGTGACCGGGCCGCGCAGGCTCGCCTCGCCCGCGACCACGCGCCACGACTCGGGGAGGTGCTTGGCCAGCCGCGTGAACGAGCCGGCCGAGCCCCCCGCGTACGGCAGGCAGATCAGCGTGCGGCCGTGCCTGCCCCGCTCCGTCGCTCGGCGCTCGTCCGCCGTCGTGGGCAAGTCCCGTAGCCGCGCGACTCCCGCTCCCCGCCCCTCACGGAGCACGCGCAGCGTGACGTCCACCTCGCCGGTACGCAGCTTGAAACGCGCCAGCTTGCCGGTCGAGGTGACCGGCAGCTGGTCGACGACCTCGATGACGGCCGGGCGCTTGAAGACCGGCAGCTGGTCGCGGAACGCGCGGCGGGCGGCCGAACGCAGCACGCCGCGGTCCACCCCGTTGATCGGCACGAGGTACGCGACCGCCTGCTCCAGCCCGCTGGCGTCCCGCGAGCCAACGACCGCGACCTGGGAGAGCCCGTCCACGTCGCGGGCGGCGGCCTCCACCTCGAAGGGCGACACCTTGAAACCGCCCACGTTGATGAGGTCGTCGCGGCGGCAGATGTACTCCAGGTCGCCGTCCACGGCGCGCCGCACGATGTCGCCGGTGTACGCGCCGCCGTCGGCGAACGTGCGGGCGGTGGCGTCGGCGCGGTCGAGGTAGCCGGCCGCGACCGAGCCGCCGGAGACGTGCAGCCGCCCCTCGACGCCATCCGGCACGACCCCGCCCTGGTCGTCGCGCACGGTGATCCGCACACCCGGTACGGGGATGCCGGTCGAGCCGGGGCGGCTGCCATTCGTCGCCACCACGATGTGCAGCACCTCGGTCGCGCCGAGCCCGTTGACCAGCGGGGCGCTGCACACCTGGGCGAACTCGCCGCACATCGGCGCGGGCAGGTGCTCGCCGGCCGAGACGGCCAGCCGCAGCGAGCCGAACGCGAGCGCCTCGCCCTGGCGGACCCGCTCCAGCAGCGCGGCGTACACCCGGGGCACCGAGCACAGCACCGTGGGCCGGTGCGCGGCGAGCGTGGCGGCGACCTGGAAGACGTCCGGCGGTCCGGCGCTCAGCACGGTACGGGCGCCCGCGGCGAGCGGGAAGAGCAGCGAGTTGCCGAAGCCGTACCCGAAGGAGAGCTTGGCCGTGGAGAGCACGGTGTCGGCCGGCGACAGCGCCATGATCCGCCCGAATCCACTGAGGACGCTGTCGATCCCGGTGCGTGTGTGCAGCACCCCCTTCGGCTGGCCGGTGCTGCCGGACGTGTACTGGATCAGCACGATGTCGCCGTCGCCCTGGTGCGCGGGCGCCGGGATCTCGCCGTCGTAGGGGGCCATCCGGTCGGCCCGGCCGCGGGGCAGGTCGAGCGCGCCCTTGGCGGGCAGGCGCGTCTCGGCGCGCTCGTCCACGTGAAGGTACGTGGCGGAGCAGTCGGCCGCGATGAACTCGATCTCGGCCGGGGTGAGCATCGGGCTCACCGGCACGGGCACGCCGCCGGCCCACCAGACGCCCAGGATCGCCACGACCGTCGCGATCGAGTCGTCGGCGACGATCAGCGCGTTGCTTCCCGGGCGGAAGGCGGAGCCGTCCAGCCGTGCCGCGTACGCGTGCACCGCCCGGGCCAGCTCGGCGTACGTGATCTGCCCACCGGCATCCACGTACGCGGTCGCGTCGGGTTTACCGGCGGAGAGCAGGTGCTCGACGATGTTGTTGTTCACGATGAGGAAACCTCCAAGCTGGCCGTGCTCCCGCACGGCTCGACCGCGAGGGCGAGGATGTTCGTGGGGCCTGTGGCGGCGGCGCAGAGCGCGGCGGCACCCACCACCGCGAGAAACCCGCCCGCCGCGCCAAGGTCGCCGAGCACCCGCTCGACGTGCCAGACGGGGAAGGGTTGACCGGACGCCAGCGCGCCCGCGAGTCCGGTGTCCAATGTGGATATGACGAGGCCGTCCGGGCGGGTCTCCGGCCGCGCGGCGGCCTGGATCACGCGGGCGGTGGCGCGGACGAGGTCGGTGCGGTGGCACTCGCGCAGCTGGATGCCCGGCCCACCGGCGGGGTCCAGCGCCAGGCAGGCGGCGCCCTCGGCCGGTGTGAGGTGGTCCTGGGCGGCGGTGAGGCTCCAGCGGGTCACGGTGGCGGAGGCGCCGACGACCGCGGCGCTGGCGTCGCCGGCCGCGATGAGCCGCATGGCCTCCGCGATCGCCGAGATGCCGGCCGTGGCGCCGCCGGTGAGGGTGAGGTTGGGGCCGGCGAGGCCGAGCCGGATGGAGACGGTGGCGGCCGGCCCGTTGTACGCCGAGGCCGGGCCGAGCGCCGGCGCCACGAAGCCGGGCTCCAATGTGGACGCCTCGGCGCACACGGTGGCGTACTCCGGCAGCCCGGCCGTGGAGCTGGCCCACACCACCGCCGTCGTGTCATCCGGCGCCCGACCGTCCGCGCGCGCCGGGATTTCCGCCGCGGAGGCCAGTGCGAGCAGCGACTCGTGCGGCATGGTGCGCAGCCCTCGGGCGCCGGCGCGGGCCGGCACGCGGGGCTCGACCGGCCCGTACACGCCCCGCTCCACCGGCGCCAGCACGGTGTCCGGCACGGCGAAGCGGCGCGCCGGCGGGGGGACCGGTGCGGCGGACAGGCAACGGGCGAGCGACGCCAGGTCGTCCACTTCGGACAGGCGCAGGCCCACGCCACGGATGGCGACGCTAGCGGGCATCGGGGGTCCCCTTCCCGAGGAGCACGGTGCAGACCGCGCCGCCGAATCCGTACGCCTGGCTCAGCACCCGGCGTACCGGCCCCCGCCGGCCGGCCGGCTCCACCAGGTCGACGCCGGCGCACTCCGGATCCGGGTCGACGAGCGTCACGTTGCCGGGCACGAGGTCGTGGGTGAGCGCGCGTACACCGATGACGGCCTCGAGGACGGCGGCCGCGCCCTCCGCGTGGCCCAGCTGTCCCTTGACCGAGGAGAGCACGGGGCGCCGCCGGCCGCTCAGGGCCTTGGCGACCGCGCGGGCCTCGACCGCGTCGTTGGCCGGCGTCCCGGTGCCGTGCGCGCAGACCCAGTCGACGTCGTCGGGCTCCACCCGGGCGCGGTCCAGGCAGGTCTGGATCGTCGCGATCAGGCCGGTGCCATCCGGATGCGGCCGCGTCTGGTTGTGTGCGTCGGCGGCGGACGCCGTGGCGAGTACCCGGGCGAGCGGTTGGCGGCCCCGGCCGGCGACCCGGTCGGCCCGCTCCAGGACCAGCACCGCGGCTCCCTCGCCCGGCATCGTGCCCCGCCGCCCTACGTCGAACGGCCGGACCTCGTCGCCGGCGAGCGCGCGCATCGAGGTGAAGAACGCGAACACCTCCAGCGACAGCTCGTCCGCCCCACCGCAGATCGCCACGTCCACCTCACCGGAGGCCACCGCGGCGGCACCCGCGGCGATCGCTTCGTTGCCGGCGGAGCAGCCCGGCGCGAGCAGCACCGCCGGACCGTCCACAGTGACCACCTGGCGGGTGGCGGTGAGCAGCTCGTCAGGGCGGGCCCAGGCCCGGTCGGCCACGCCGAGCGGCCCGCGCCCGATCGCCCGGTCCAGCAGCGGCCGGGTGCCCATGACCGTCCCCACGAACAACCCCAGCCGCCCGCGCCGCCGGTGTGCGGGCAGGCCCGCGTCGCCGAGTGCTTCGAGCGTGGCGGCGGCCAGGTAGCGGGCGGCGAGCGACTCGTGCCGTGGCACCAGCGAGTCGAGCGCCGCCACCGCGCCAGGCGGCACCTCGGCCGCCCGTTGGGTCGGGTATCCAGACAGGTCGTAGCGCGTCACCGGTCCGGTGAGCACCCGGCGGTCCTCGATGGCGCGCCACAGCGCGTGCACGCCAAGCCCGGCGGGTGAGACCGCACCCACGCCGGACACCGCGACGCCGTCACGGTCCAACGCGAAGGCCTCTGCTGCGTAGGACGGCGATCGCCCCGCCGAGGTCTCGCATGCCGGCCGCCTCGTCGTCGGTGAGCTTCAGCCCAAGCTGCCGCTCCATCCGCACGACGAAGTCGACCTTCTGCAGTGAGTCGACGCCGAGATCCTCGTAGAAGGCCGCGCCGTCGGTGATCTCCTCCGCCGGTACGTCGAACACCTCGGCCGCCATCGCGCGCAGCCCCGTTGCGGACGTCTCCTGTGGCATGGTCTCTCTCCCCTTACCGCGTACTGCCTCCCCAGGCCTGGTATCGCGGTCGACCGTCTTTGGGAGCGGCCAGATTCGCCGGAACGATCAACCTGGGGGATCAGACAACGGGGCCGCCGCTGCCGGTCGCACACGGCGTGCGTCGTTTTCGGGGCGGAGACGGCGTCAGGGCGCCCCCGGGTGCGGGGACGCCCTGATGAAAGGGGGTTTCGCTCAGGCGTCGGCGACGCCGACGATCTCGCGCAGTTCGACACCCCAGTAGCGCGAGTCCGGCCAGCGTTCGCAGATCTCGACGGCCCGTTCCAGCGTCTCCACCTCGAAGATGCAGATGCCGGCGAGCTGCTCCTTGGCCTCGCTGAACGGCCCGTCCGTCACGGCCGCGACCCCGTCGCGGACCCGGATGGCCTTGGCCTGCGCCGGACTGGCGAGCCCGGCGCCGCTGACCCACTCGCCGGTCTTGACCAGCTCCTGCCAGATGTCACCGGCCTCGGTCTGCAGGACGCCCATCTCCTCCTCGGACATGGCCGCCGCCGCGGCGGTGTTCTGATAGATCAACATCATGTACTTCACGACGTCACCCCTCGTGGTGTCGATGCCCGGGGCGGGCACCTCGCACCGGTAGGTCGGAGCGGCGCCCTGATCCTCGACATCGCTCCTGCGATCCACGTCACATACGCGGCACGGCCCCCCGCCGGGGAGAGTGTAACGATGAAGATCCGCGCCGGCCGGCTGGACGACGCCGAGCGACTGCTGGCTTTCTGGTCCGCGTCGGCACACGGTCGCAGCGTGAGCGACGACCTGGCGGGCGTGACCCGGCTGCTGCGCCACGACCCGGAGTCGGTGCTGATCGCCGAGTCGGGTGGCACGGTCGTGGGCACGGTGATCGCCGCCTGGGACGGGTGGCGCTGCCACATCTACCGGCTCGCCGTCTCCCCCGACCACCGCCGGCAGGGCATCGGCCGCGCGCTGCTCGCCGCCGCCGAGGAGCGCTTCGTCGAGCTGGGCGGCCGCCGTTCCGACGCGATGGTCGACGACGGCAACCCTGGCGCCCACGAGCTGTACCGCACCGCCGGTTATATGCCTGATTCGTCCTGGACGCGATGGGTTCGCCCGCTGGTGCCGGCCGCTGGTAATGCCCGTGACTAGAGCGGCCACCTGGGGGAAACTGAGAGGAGTCTGAAACCGCACCTGTTCGCCTGGAGGTGCCCATGACGACCGATGTCCACCTGCCTGACTCGATGCCGGTGTTGTCCCGCGGGCGCCACCGCAATCCGCGCAAGGGCGCCTGCTTCATGGAGATGGCGTCCTACCTCGCCGGTGAGCGGTGGAGCGACCACCCCGCCTGCACACACCCACTGCTCGCCTCGCTCGCTCGCCTGGTCAACGACCACACCAGCGACGCGGGCCGCCAGCGCCTCGCCGGGCTGATCCCCTCGGTGATCGGCCTGACCAGCGACGACGTCCGCTGGGACGCGCTGATCGCGCTGCGCGCCGGCGAGACCGCCCTGCCGGTCGTCTCCGCCGAGATGCAAAACGCGATGGCTGTCTCGGTGCTGAGCGGAAACCGCCTGCTCGCCGGCCTCGACGGGCGACCACCGGACACGCTCCGGCCATCCAGCCGGGGCGCGCTGCTCCGCGCGCCACTCGCGGCACGCTGGGCACACCGGTTCACCTACGACGTCTCCGTCTCCCGGAGGATGTACCAGCGGCACGGCGCGCCACGCACGGTCGAGTTCGCCGTGCAGGGCATCGCCAGGGCCTGCATCCCCGACCCGGACGAGACCCTGCGCGGGCTGCTCGCCGGAGCGATCGACGACGTGCTGGCCACTCAGCCGGCGACGACCGTGAGCCACTCGGCGGTGCGCACCCGATAGCCGTGGCGGTCCAGCAGCCGCGCGTCCCGCTCACCCAGGAGCACGCGGCCGAGGTGCTCGGCGAGCTCGTGGTCCGCGGCGTGCGCAGATCGGAAGGAATTTGAGCTACCGCGACGCCCGTCGTGGTCCGGACCGCTGCTCCCGCGGCCTCACCCGTCCGCTGTTGGTCGCGGCCACTTTCGGCCTCCGGCACGCGAGACGATCAATTCCAGGGCTACCGCGCTCGCGCCGCCGGCCGTGATCAAAGGTCCTCTCAAGCAGTTAGAACTGCTTGAGAGGACCTTTGATCACGGGAAACCCCCACCCCGAAAAGGTCTTTAGAGGTCGCGACAGATCAGGAGGCGTCTTCGTCGTCGTGCTGGGGCATCTCGCCCTTGCGGAGCAGGGCCTCTGGGCGGGCGAGCACGGTGACCCGGTACGACAGGCCGACGTTCGACCAGATCTCGCCGTGCAGGCTCAGACAGAGCCCGACCCCGTCGAGGCCGCCCGGGTGCTCGAAGAAGTCGACCTCGGGCTCGCCGATCGCGCCGACCAGGCCCTGCGTGCCCCGGTCGGTGGCGGGCACCTGCACCAGGCCGACCGCGAGCTGCACCTCGACGTCGTCGAGGGAGTCCACGTCGTACCAGTGGGTGTCGGGCAGGAAGAGCTGCGAGTCGATCGTGCGGCGGCGGTAGTCGGGGCCCATCATGCCGGTCTCGCCGTCCGGCTCGTCGCCGATCCAGGCCATCCCGGCGTAGTCACTGCGCAGCCGCCGGCTCTCCGTGTGGAACTCGGTCACGACGGTGTCGAGGCGCGGCTGGGCGACGAGGTGCACGTCAGCGTCGGTCAATGTGCTTGCCTTTCGGTCACGCTCGCATGCGGGCCGCCGCCCGCCGGCCAGGCCGTCGGAGCTCACTCCTCGCGTTTCACGGCAGGACCCTAGCAGGGTGGTGGCGGGGAGCCGGCCCCGCCACCAGCCGCTACCTCTCCAGCTCCACGGCCAGGGGCGTGGCTACGAACACCGAGGAGTACGTCCCGACGCCCACCCCGATCAGCAGCGCGAGCGCGAAGTCGAACAGTGTGTCACCGCCCAGCGCGGCGAGCGCGACCAGCACGAAGACCGCGCCCAGGCCGGTGCTCACCGTGCGGGGCACGGTCTGCAGGCAGGCCCGGTTGGCGAGCGTCGCGAACGGCACCCGGGCCCGGCCCTTCGGTCTCGCCCGGGCCAGCTCGCGGACCCGGTCGAAGACCACGACGGAGTCGTTGACCGAGTATCCGATGACGGTCAGCAGCGCGGCGAGGAAGACGCCGTCGACCGGGCGGCCCAGCCAGGCGAAGACGCCGAGCAGCAGGAGTACGTCGTGCGCCATCGCCGCGACCGTCGCCACGCCCCAGCGCCATTGGAAGCGCACGGCCAGGTACGCGAGCTGCGCGCCGAGCGCCACGACCAGCGCCACCACGGCCTTGCGCCGCAGCTCCTCGCCGAGGCTGGGGCCGATCCGGTCGTCCCGCTCCCGGCTCACCTGCCCGCCGCCGGCCTCGGTGAGCTCCTGGCGCACCCGCGCCTCGGTCGTGTCGTCGAACGGGCCCGCACGGACGCTCACCCCCGTGGGTCCCTGCGCGTTGACGACCGCCCGAGGTAGTCCCGCCTCGGCCACCGCGGTCCGCACCGCCTCCGGGCTGAGCGGAGCACTCATCGTGTACGTGACCAGGCGGCCCCCGGTGAACTCGACACCGAGGTTGAGCCCCCGCACCGCGATGCCGGTCACCGCCAGCGCGACGGCGAGCGCCGAGATCGCCAGCCAGCGGCGCCGGCGACCCATGATGTCGGGTTCGCGGCGGGCGAGGGCGCGGCGGACCCAGCCGGTGTGCGCCAGCCCGGTCCACCGTGGCCGCCGCCGCGCGAGCCCGAGCGCGCCCTCGGTGAGTGTGCGGGCCAGCACGAGCGCGGTGAACATCGACACGACCACGCCCACGGACAGCGTGACGCCGAAGCCGCGTACCGGCCCGGCGGCGAGGAAGAACAGCAGCCCGCCCGCGAGCAGGGTGGTGACGTTGGCATCCGCGATCGCCGACCAGGCCCGCGTGAAGCCGGTCCGCAGCGCGGTGACTGGCGTGCGCCGGCCGGTGGCGTACTCCTCGCGGGCCCGCTCGAACACGAGCACGTTGGCGTCGATGGCCATCCCGATCGCCAGGACGAACCCGGCGAGCCCGGGCAGGGTGAGCGTGGCGCCGAGGGCGAGCAGGGCCGCGTACGAGACGAGCCCGTACGCGCCGAGGGCCACCGCGGCCATGAGGCCGACCAGCCGGTACGCGGCGGCGACGAACAGCGCGGTGGCCAGCACCCCGATGATCGCCGCCCGGGCGGAGGCCTCGATCGCCTCCTGGCCGAGCGTGGGCCCGACCGTGCGCTGCTCGATGATCTCGACCGGCGTCGGCAGCGCCCCGGCCCGCACCAGCAGAGCGAGCTCGCGCGCCTCGGCGGGGGTGAACGTACCCGTGATGCGGGCCCGACCACTCGCGTTGCCGGTGCCGCACGGGGTCTCGGTGTCCACCTCAGCGGAAACCAGCACGCGATCGTCCAGCACCACGGCCACGCGGCGGGTCGGGTCGCCCAGCGGGGCACAGGCGGCGGTGTCGGTCAGCTTCGCCCAGGCGGTCTTCCCCGCGTCGCGGAAGTCGAGGTGGATCTCCCAGCCGCCGACCTGGCCGCGCGTGGCGGTCGCGTCCGCCACCTGGCTACCGGTGAGCGCGGCCGGCCCGAGCCGGAGCGGCTGCCCCCGCTCGTCCGGCAGCGTCTGGCCACCCTCCACGGTGGACTTAGCCGGGAGCACGGGGCGGAAGGTGAGCTGGGCGGTGCGGCCGATCACCTCGGTCGCCTGGCGGGGATCGCTGACGCCGGGCAGCTCGACGATGATGCGGCGATCGCCGGCCCGGGCCAGCGTGGGCTCGGACAGTCCGAGCGCGTCGACGCGGCGGCGGAGCACCTCGACCGCCTCGTCCGTGGTCTCGGCGGTGGCCTTCGCCAGCTCGCCGTCTGACGTTT